>ERZ824473.221-NODE-221-length-112443-cov-13.658220_pt1 | contig 112443 bp, 105 predicted proteins | sample MGYA00519874_ERZ824473 | MGnify/ENA primary metagenome ERZ824473 (study PRJEB31778, sample SAMEA3449151) | human gut metagenome | biome: human gut; feature: human-associated habitat; material: faeces | place: United Kingdom | collected 2010/2012 ...
TTCCGGGTGGTTTGGATTGCCGAGTACAGCATGTATTATCATATTTTCGCCTCCCTCATTTCAGTTCTCAGACATTTTCCGTCGCCGTGCCAGCAGATAAAACCGTGCGCTGGATAATTGCACCCATCGCACTGATCATATTCACGGCATGTCACCGGCTCATTATCCGGTAAGCCAGCGTCTGGCAGATTCTTGAACGCCTGTTTGATTTCGTAGTTCTTCAATTCGATACCCCCTTTAGAATGCAAAAAGGCCGGAACCTTTGATTTCTCAAAAGTTCCGGCTTCACCGATTTAATGTTTTGTTGTTTATCTCACTCACTTGCTCATTAACTCACCTCCAGATATGGCAAAAGCGCCGGAGCGTTGATTCTGCAAAACCAACGACCCGGCGCTTAAATTCTTGTGATATTTATTTTTGAGAATCGCAGTGCTTTCATACGACAAGTGTGCTTACCACACCTCAAGCTGCGCATAAAATGGCTCTGTCGCGGTTCAAGTCCGCAACGCTGCGTAAAAACGGCGTTTGTCATCAATGGAAAAATAAAAAAATTTCCGAGCTGAAAAAGCCCGGAAAGCCTTGATGACACTGCGTTTGACGCAGTGTCATCAAACTTGGCTGACCATGATGGTATGCCCGACAGGATTTGAACCTGCGACCTTCGGAGTCGGAGTCCGACGCGCTATCCAGCTGCGCCACGGGCACATATTCTCTTTTTGAGCCGTTGTATTATAACAAATTATGCCCCAAAAGTAAATAGCTGTTTTCAATTTAGTTTTTCTATGCTATAATGAACCGAAGACACCGCCGACGAGCGGCATTTCATATCAAATCAAGGAGCTGACATCCATGCAGAAGATACGCCTTGGAAGGACCGGACTCATGGTCACGAAGACAGCTATGGGCTGTCTCCCCGTTCAGCGCTGCAATGACGAGGCCGCCATTGAGCTTCTCCGCGCAGCCTATGACGGCGGGATAAACTATTTCGACACCGCAAACGCTTACAGCGACAGCGAAAAGAAGATCGGTCTCGCGCTCTCCGACGTGCGCGACAAGATAATCATATCCACCAAGAGCGCCGCGCGCGACAAGGAGACCGTACTCAAGCACATCGAGAACAGCCTCCGCATGATGAAGACCGACTACATCGACCTCTTCCAGTTCCATCAGGTCACTGAAGTCCCCGACCCGAACGACCCGAACGGCGCATACGCCGCCGCGCTGGAAGCGAAGGAGCGCGGCTGGATACGGCACATCGGCGTCACCTCCCACAGGGTCAACATCGCCGAGCAGTGCATAGCCTCCGGCTGGTTTGAGACGCTCCAGTTCCCCTTCAGCTACATATCCGACGAGCGCGACCTCGCGCTGGCCGACAAATGCCGTGAGGCCGACATGGGCTTCATCGCGATGAAGGGGCTTGCAGGCGGAATGCTCACGAACGTCCGCGCATGTCACGCCTTTATGAAGCAGTACGACAATGTCGTCCCGATTTGGGGCATGCAGCGCATGGAGGAGCTTCGCCAGTGGCTCGACGCCGCCGAGGAGGATCCGTCCATTGACGAGGAGCTTTCCGAGTTCATCCGCAAGGAGCGTCAGGAGCTGGCCGGTTCCTTCTGCCGCAGCTGCGGCTACTGTATGCCATGTCCCGCCGGTATCGAAATTTTCAACTGCGCCCGCATGAACATGCTGCTGCGCCGCTCACCGTGGAAGCAGTACTTCACGCCGGAATGGCAGGAGAAGATGGCGCGCATCGAAAACTGCATCGGCTGCCGTCACTGCAGCAGCCGCTGTCCCTACCAGCTCGACACGCCGAATCTTCTCAAATACATGCTAAAGGATTACAGAGAATTCTATGAGACACACAAAGACGAGCTATAAGCTGATCTCTCTGGCGCTGTGCCTTACCATGCTGCTGCCCCTTGCGGGCTGCGGCGAGAGCAAGCAGGAGCAGGCCGAGATCTTCGCTATGGACACCTACATGACGCTGACCGCCTACGGCAAGAACGCCACAGCCGGACTCAACGCCGCGAAGAGCGTCATCACCTCGATGGACTCGATGCTCGATCCGGAGCTTGAGACGAGCACGACCTACGCGATAAACCACGCGGAGGGCGCAAGCGTCGTCGTGCCCGGTCAGGTCGCGCGAATGCTGAGCACCGCGCAGGCCGTATACAAGCAGAGCGGCGGCACGCTCGACCTGACGATTTACCCGCTCATCAAGCGCTGGGGCTTCGTCGACGGGAAATATTACGTCCCGACCGACGAGGAGATATCGTCCGACCTCGCCAAGCGCTGCTTCGACAAGCTCACGCTCACGAGCTTCCCCAGCTCCGGGACGTATATGGTTCAGATGCCCTCCGGCGGCGAGCTGAGCTTTGCGTCCGTCGCAAAGGGCTGCGCCTCTGACAACGCCATCGAGGCGATGCGTCAGGCCGGAGTCGAAAGCGGGATAATCTCGCTCGGCGGCAATGTGCAGACGCTCGGCCTCAAGCCCGACGGCAGCAAGTGGACCGTCGCGATACAGGACCCGAACAACACCTCCAGCTACGTCGGCGTCATCAACGTCGGCGAGACGGCGGTCATCACGAGCGGCAGCTATCAGCGGAACTTCACCGACACGCACGGCAAGTTCTACCACCACATCCTCAAGCCCTCGACCGGCTACCCCGTGACGAATTCGCTCGTCTCCGTGACGATAATCTGCACGGACGGCGTAATGGCGGACTGCCTTTCCACGGCGATGTTCGTGCTGGGCGAGACCGCGGCGCTGAACTACTGGCGCACCTACGGCGGCTTTGAGATGGTGCTCATCACGAGCGACAACCGCATAATCTGCACCAGCGGCCTGCTTGAAGAATTCACACTCTCCAACTCCAACTACACACTTTCTTATTCTGAATAATATGGCCGATCTTAACACCGATGTGAGATACATCAAGGGAATAGGCGAGAAAAAGGCGCAGGCGCTCAACAAGCTCGGCGTCTTTTCTCTCTATGACCTCATTTCATATTTCCCGAGAAAATACGAGGACAGAAGCGTTTACAAGCCCATCGCGCTCACCGCGGACGGCGAGACCGTGTGCGTCTGCGCGCTTGTCGCGGACACGCCGCGCCTAACGCGGATACGCCGCGGGCTGGACATTGTGAAGCTGCGCGCCGTGGACGAGAGCGGCGTGCTTGACGTCACGTTTTTCAACCAGAGCTACGCGAAGGACAACCTTCACCGCGGCGAGAGCTATATATTTTACGGCAAGATCGAAGCGCGCGGCGCGCGGCGCGCCATGACGAACCCGATCTATGAGCGCGAGGACGGCGCGCGCAGCGTCACAGGGCGCATCATCCCCATTTACCGCGTGAACGCCGGGCTTAACCAGCGCACAATGCTTCAGAGTGTGCGGCAGGGGCTTGACGAGTGCGGCGACCTTATCGAGGACGTCCTGCCGGACGTGCTGCGCTGCCGCTGCAAGCTCGTTCAGGCGCGCTACGCCTATGAGAACATCCACTTCCCCTCGGATTTCGGAGCCCTGGAGCTGGCGCGGCAGAGATTTATATTTGAAGAATTCTTCGTTCTGGCCTGCGCGCTTAACAAAATGCGCGGAGAGCGCGTCGAGCAGGGCGGCATAGTTATGGACGGCGCGGACGCGGAGGCGTTTTTCGCCTCGCTCCCCTTCCCTCCCACCGGCGCGCAGCGGCGCGCTGTGACACAGGCAATCAACGACATGCGCTCAGGCCGCGTTATGAACCGGCTCTTACAGGGTGACGTCGGCAGCGGCAAGACGCTCGTCGCCGCAGCGCTCATATGGTACGTGTGGAAATGCGGCTTCACCAGCGCCTTCATGGCGCCGACGGAGATACTCGCGGAGCAGCATTTTCTGACGCTCAATTCGCTTTTCTCCCCCTTTGGACTGCGCGTTGCGCGGCTGACCGGTGCAATGACCGCGAAAGAGAAACGCGAGGTAAAGGCGGCGCTTGCCGCAGGGAGCATCGACCTCATCGTCGGCACCCACGCGCTCTTCAGCACCGACGTTGAATACTCCCGTCTCGGCCTCGTCGTCACGGACGAGCAGCACCGCTTCGGCGTGGCTCAGCGCTCGGCGCTCATCGGCAAGGGGCAGAAGCCGCATGTGCTCGTCATGTCCGCGACGCCGATACCGCGTACGCTCGCGCTCATCATCTACGGCGATCTGGACGTCTCCGTTCTCGACGAGCTGCCGCCCGGCCGCCAGAAGGTGGACACCTTCGCCGTCGGCGAATCGTACCGCGCGCGGCTCAATAATTTCATCCGCAAGCTCGTCGGCGAGGGGCGGCAGGTGTTCGTCGTGTGCCCGATGGTCGAGGAAAACGACGAGCTGCCCGTCAAGCTCAAGTCCGCCGAGGAACACGCGAAGGAGCTGGCCGCCGCGTTTCCCGATCTGCGCGTCGGCTGTGTGCACGGCAGGATGAAGGCGAAGGACAAGGACAGGATCATGGCCGATTTCGCCGCGGGCGAGCTGGACATTCTCGTGTCCACGACGGTCATCGAGGTCGGCGTGGACGTACCGAACGCGGCGCTGATGATCGTGGAAAACGCCGAGCGCTTCGGTCTGAGCCAGCTGCACCAGCTCCGCGGCCGTGTCGGGCGCGGACAGCACAAGAGCTACTGCGTGCTGGTCTCCGACGCCGACGGCGAGGGGGTCAAAAGCCGTCTCGGCATTATGGTGAAAACCAACGACGGCTTCAAGATATCCGAAGAGGATCTGCGGCTGCGCGGCCCTGGTGATTTCTTCGGCTCCCGTCAGCACGGTCTGCCGGAGATGCACGTGGCCGACCTCGGCGCGGACGTGAACGTTCTCAAGTCTGCGCAGGACGAAGCGCAGCGGCTTCTGAAGGACGATCCCGCGCTGACGAAGCCCGAGCACAGAGCGCTGCGCGAGCGCATCGACCACCTGTTCTCCGCGAATTCCGACAGCTTCAATTAAAATCTTTCCTCCGCCGCGGTTTTATTACCGCGGCGGAGGATTTTTGTCTCTGTTTTGTAAAATCTTAATAATTCTTTTGTTGATTTATTCATAAAAACAAGGTATAGTATTATCACCGAACAGATTATTCTCTTTTTATATAAATTGGAGGCAAACAAATGAAGAAGCTTTTTTATCTTATAGTAGCGCTCATGCTGGTGCCCGCGCTTGTCGCCTGCGGCGCGACCGCGGCCGGCCAGCCATCCGAACAGCCGTCCGAGCCGCCTGTCGAAGTCACTCAGTCGCCCGCCGTCGTGACGGATGAACCCGTTGTTGTCAACACGCCGACGCCTGACACCGGAATAGTCGCGCTCGACGCCATACTCGACGAGATCAACAATGACGCGCAGCCCGGCTCCGCCGGTTCCAGCCTGAAGGCGGCGGTCATCGCGGCTGATATGCTCAACTGGGCATCCGGCAACGAGATGAGTGACGACGAAGTCCGTCAGGCGACGATCGATTGGCTCAGCCCGAAGGGCAACGATGAACTGGTCGAGTTCTCGAGGAAGATTGACGACGTGTATACCGCCTACCAGACCCTCATCAGCAAGGATTCCGAGGGGCTTATGTCCGACGCGGGGCTTGACTACGAGGTCGGCCAGTGGGGCTATGAGCCGTACAGCTCGATAGAGACCATAGTCGAGGTCGTCGGCCTGCCTGAGTATTAAATTGTACGTTAATTAAAGCACCCCCGATGCACAGCATCGGGGGTGTTCAGTCTGTCAAAAAACATGTGCAGTAGGGCACAGATAAGAGAGCAGCGGGGGAGCTTGAGGGGGCAAGGCCCGCCTCAAATACAATAAACCGCCGTCCAAAAGTCTTGATGCATCAATGACTTTTGGAGCAAAGCAGCATTTTGATATTATCAAAATGCTCGGCGGATGAAGCTTGTCAAAAAGGCCTCACAGGACTTTTTTGACAAGCTGAGCACCCCCGATGCACAGCATCGGGGGTGTTGCTTATCTCATCTTGGCTTTTGTTTTCAGTATGAACTGCGAGACGGACTCAAGCCCGTGATAGTTCAGAAACATTATTACGCGGCGTTTCGTCGACTCACTGCGGAAGCTCTCGCTTTGCGTAAGCTTCCGCAGTTTTTTCTGCGCATATTCTCGCATCGTTTTTATAAGCTCGGTTCTGTCCGTGCTCTTCTCGCCCGCGGCCACGCGGTTTATCCCCGTAAGCAGGATGTGCGACAGGACAAGATACTCTATCTTGTCCTCCTTCCCGAACTGCTGTGCGGTCTTCTCCAGATCGTCGATAACGGTTATGATGTCGAGATTTTTTTTTGATGCGACGCTGTTCATTATGGAGCCTGCGCGGCAGTGGCAGCGGTAGAACGGCTCATGTATAACAGCTATGCGGTCTGTTTTAAACAGAAGCTTCGTCACAAACGAGAGATCCTCATACCAAAGCCCGACCGGAAACTGCGCATCGCCGATCAGACTGCGGCGGAAGAGCTTATTGCAGGCTGAGCATGTTACCATCAGCGGATCGGTAAAGTTCGTCACGTCATGGTAAACTACCGTTCCATCATCATAATAGTCCTCCATGTCGCAATAGGCGATGTCTGCGTTTTCACGCTCGATGGCCTCAAGCATTTTTTCGTACATGGTCTCGTCGATCCAGTCGTCGGAGTCCACAAAGCCGATAAATTCGCCCTTCGCAACATTCATTCCAAGGTTGCGCGCACTGGACAGGCCGCCGTTTTCCTTAATCATCGGGACTATCAGCCCCGGATAGCGGGCGGCATAGTCGTCAATAATGCGCTGGGAATTGTCCGGGGAACCGTCATTGACGACGATTATCTCATAATCCTCCACCGTCTGTCCCACCAGTGAGTCGAGACATTGGGCGAGATATTTTTCAACATTGTATACCGGAACTATTATACTGAGCTTCATTTTCCTTCCTCCAGCGACGCTTTCCGTTTTTTCCGGAAATCAGTTACGTTTATATAATACAGCATCGCCGCCGTCAGCGCAAGATATATCGACACGTTGGGTCGCCGGAGTACCGCGCCGGAAAACTGGGCGAGTCCAAGTTCAACGGCAAGCATAACCGTCAGACCCATATTCCGAACGCTGACGGTTCCGCGTAAGTCGAGCATCGCATGACGGAGAATCATAATAAGAATAAACAGCAGGAAGCCCACGTAGGCGGCAAAACCGACATAGCCGTAATAGTACAATATTGCGTGCCAGTCGTTTTCGAGGTCATAGGTGCCCACCTCTGTGCTCATCTCCGATACCTGAAAACCGAACATCTTTGTGAGCGTATCACTCTCATCCCACACAAGTCTCGCACAGGTGCACTTTATGATGCGGGTATCCATGAGCGTTTTGACATCGTTCGTCGCGCCGTAGGCCTCGATCACGTTATCGATGCCGAAGCGGTCGATCACGTCCTCAGGGATGAACTGCTTGTATATCCACTCAAGATACGCGTGCGCCACCTTGTCGCGGATGCGCTCCGGTACGCTCATATCGTCGATATTCATATACGGAAAGCTCGTCCGGATGTTCTCCATATGGCCGGTATAGGCGGCTTCGATGCGCCTGTCCTCCTCAGCGCGGGGCGTGATATCATAGGAAAAGATGCTCGCCGCGCAGAGCAGCGCCAGCGCCGCCGCAACAATCGCGTCGCGCTTTAGCTCTCCCCTGTCGCCCGCGATGAAGCGTATGACGAGCATTATTATGCCGCACACGCAGATTATGATAAAGGTCAGATAACATGCCTTGGTGCCGTTTGCGAGCAGCACCGCGAACGCGGCCAGCAGCACGCCCAGCGTTATGCCGAGTATCTTGCCCTTCAGCACATAGAAGGCGGAGAACATGGCCAGTACGGCGAAAATGATGCTCATAGCGCAGCGGTTGCTGTCTATGACCCAGCCGGACAGGCCGGTATTTTCAGCATAAGTCGAGTTTGCCGTGCCGGTGAGCACCGAGATGAGCAGTATCGCAAGCTCGATAGCCGCAGCCGCGAGCATTCCGCGCTCGGCCTGCCGCAGTTTGCTGTCATTATCCATGCAAAAGATAAAGCAGATAGCCATCACCGGCATCTGCGCGACGCGCAGCATATACGCCACGTCTGTTGCAAGCATATAGTTACCAACCCGCAGGCCGTTTATCACATGCATCGCGCATATGACGCCGACGGCGGCAAGCGCGAGGAACAGCCGCAGCCGCTGCTTGCCCTTGAGCTTTATCAGCAGCACTATCGGGAGAACCAGCATTATTATGAGCCGTATTACTCCTGCCACGGTGCCGCGCTCGTTCTGCGTCCAAAACGCGAGAGTGTCGAGCAGGGGCTGAAGCGCTATAAGAAGCGTCAGCCAGTTGTCATAGAAAAACTTCTTTGCCGAAGATACGTTTGTCTGCATGTTTTATTCTTTATCCTCCAAAAGGTCAAACCACTGCCGGGATATGTTTTCCTTGGAAAAGTCCCGCGCGCGGCGCACCGCAGCGTGGCTGAGTTCCGCCATGAGTTCGGGGTCGTTTATAAGGCCGAGCAGACGCGCGGCATACCCGTCCGCATCTCCGTCGGGCACGAGATAGCCGTTCACGCTGTCTGTTATTATCAGCGCGGGGCCGACGCGCACATCATATGCCACCGGCGCAAGGCCGCAGCTCATCCCCTCAACAAGGGTCAGCATAAATCCTTCGCTTTTCGAGGTGCTTGCGTATATCGACGCCGAGAGCATCTCGCGCTCCACGCCCTCCGGGGAGAGCTTTCCCGTCAGCGTAACGCAGTCGGAAAGTCCCTGCTCGCGTATCAGCGCTTCAAGCGCAGGGCGCTCATCGCCCTCGCCGATTATCCGCAGGTTCCAATCCGGCGCCTTTTCATGTACGGCGGCAAATATTCTGATAAGCCTGTCCATACCCTTTACTTCGACAAGCCGCCCGACGGCGACCACGGTCTTTTCACGGTGCTCAGGCAGCTTTTCAGGGTAATGCTCAAGGAAATTGGGTATTGCGACGACCTTGGTGTGCTTATTATCACGCATGACCTCTCGTACCTCATCGGCAAGGCCGGACGTGAGCAGGATGAAGGCGTCAAGCCCGCCGTAGTCGCGGCGGAAGCTGTCAAGCAGCTTCTTGTCAAAGCAGTGATCCTGATGCAGCTGGCCAAGCTTATATACGCCCGGGCGGCCATATTTTGACAGCAGGACATTATGCTCCGGTCTTGTGGTTATTATCACGCCGTCGTCTATCGCGGATATTGCGTCTATGACGGCCTTCTTTTTATCGTGCAGAATGCGCGCCGCCTTCACGCTCTCGCGCGCAAGGCCGAAGACGTCCTTCCTGCGGGCGCAGTCGCGCCACTCGTCCCGGTTCGGTACCACGTCGAGAAGATAGCGGACGCGGACGCGTTCGTCTATCGGGAAGGCTGGGGCGTCCGGCATGTCATACACGGAGATTATCTCCACGTCGTATTTTTCTGCAAACAGGTTTGCCATCTGGCAGACGGCTTTTTCTATACCGCCATAGGCAAGGTGCAGCGTAATTATACGCACAGTTTTCATGTCTTATCTCCCTGATTTTATTCTTTCTGCTCATTCCTGCCGCGGAATATGGTCGCGTTCAGCAGCTCATACGCCAGCTTGTCCTTAGTAAGTATCATATATGCGGCATACAGCGCAACACATGCAATGATTATCGCCACAATGTTGACCCAATAATTCAGCCCCGCCGTGCGGATGAGCAGCGACAGCGGGATAAACAGCGCCGAAGCCAGCAGGTAGCCGCATATGCGCTTGGAAAACAGCCTGCAATTGACGCCGATCTTCTTCACGGCGTAGAAGTAGCAGGTCACGACGAACAGTATGACCGCGAGCGTCGTGGTGGCAAGCGAGGTAATGACGGTGAAGCAGCCCACCGCAACGAGGATGAAATTCATCACAAGGTTCATCACGCCGAATACCGCGAGCAGCACAACCTGCTGCTTCTCGCGCGAATTGACGTACATCACAAGATTATTCAGCACCGACTGGAACGACAGCGCGATGCGCGATATCGCCGCGACTATGAGCACCGGCCACACGTAGGTATACACGTCCTGCGTGTACAGCTGCATCACTTCCTGCGCCAGCACAATGAAGCCGAAGTTTATAGGAATGACGAGCGCGAGGTATTTCTCCGTCGTGTCGTTCAGAACCCGCTCGTATTCGTCCCGCTTCCCTTCGCCGAGCAGCGCCGAGACACGCGGGATGGCGACGTTTATGAGCGCCAGCGGCACTGCGGACACCATGCCGACGATGTTCGTCGGGATAAAATACTCCGTGACCGCGATATCGCTCACCAGTGGCGAAAGCATTATCTTATCCAGCTGGAAGTAGAAAACGTCCACATTCACTATAACGAGCGACACCACCAGCGGGAACAGGTGCTTTCTTATCGTCAGACCGCCGAAGTCAAAGTGCACGTCGCGTCTGATCTTGATATAGCTGAGGATATTATTGACAAAGTTGGTCATGGAAATAACCACGGCGTACGGCACAACGTCGCTCGGCTTGCGCACGAACACGAAGATGGATATCAGATAGCCAAGCCGCACAAGTATGGTCTTGACCATTATGAACCGGTAGTTTTCCTTGGCCTCATTTGCGAATTCGACATAGAAAATGTTCGCGAAAAGCTGGATAAGCATGACGAGATAGACATATACCTCTATCTGGGAGTTTGACCGCCAGAAGGTATATGCCACATACACCAGCATCGCCGCGCCGTTGGAGACGATACCGATGAGGAAAAGGCTCGTGAAGAGCTTGTTCGTCGCGGCGGGGTCGTTCCTGACGCGGCTTATCTCGCGCACGCCGTAGTTATATATGCCGAAGGAGGCCAGCGCGAGGAAGATGCTATACTCGGTATAGACGCGGTTATATATGCCGTAAAGCTCCTCGTTCAGCAGGCCGGTCACGTAGGGGCCGACAAGCAGAGGGACTACAAGGTTAAAGATATTCAGCAGAGCTTTGTATATGCCGTTACGGGCAAGAGATTTTTCCTGCATAGCTTGCCTTTCTCAGATGGATGTTATATAATCATTTGCAGCTGTTTTGATATTTTACTATCTTCTCAACTGAAAGTAAAGCTAAGAATTCTTAAATATACGAACTGTTTTATGGAGGACGCATGAACAAGATACTTGTGCCGACCGGATATATGGGTTCCGGCTCGTCCGCGGTGACGGATATCCTCGCCGAGATAGACGGGTGCAGCGCCCGCAACGGCGACTTTGAATTTGTATTCCTGCACTGCCCGAACGGCGTATTCGACCTTGAGGACAAGCTCCTGCACGGCAACAACGCCATACGCAGCGACGAAGCGCTGCACAGCTTCCTTGGCACGATGAAGGAGCTGTGCACGAAAAAATACTGGTGGGTCGGGCATTATAACGAGCATGTCGGCCCCGGTTTTTACGATCTGTGCCTCCGCTTTGTCGACGAACTGACCTTCTCCCGGCCGAACTATTACTGGTACTGGCAGGAGAACACCAACGCACGCATGTTTGTTGAGCTGTGCATCCGCAAGATCGTCTGGCTGCTGACGATGAAAAAGGTGCTGCTTCGCAAGCCGCGCACGTATTACGACACCATGCTTTCGATCCCCACCGAGGAGGAATTCTATTCCGCCGCCTCACGCTTTATTTCCGGGGTAATGGACGAGATCGGCCTGCAGGAGCACAACATCGTGCTCGATCAGCTCCTTCTGCCGCACAATCTCTTCCGCGTGGATAATTACTTCGGGGACGAGCTGCGCGTATTCGAGGTCAGCCGCGACCCGCGCGATGTGTTCATCCAGAACAAATACGTCTGGCGGTCGCGCAATAACGCCGTCGTGTTCCCGACGGATGCGGAGGAATTTGCGCAGTTTTACCGCCGCCTGCGCGGCAGCGAGCGCCCGTCCGGCAGCGCCAAGGTGCTGAAGCTGCAATTCGAGGATCTGATATATAATTACGACGCCTCGATGGAGCGGATATACGCCTTCCTCGGCGTGACCAAGGCTCAGCACAGCGCCCCAAGAACGCATTTTGACCCCGCGAAGTCCATCCAGAACACTCAGCTTTTCCGCGCGAACGAGCAGTACGCCCGCGAGGCGGAGATCATCGCAGAGCTTCTTCCGGAGTATATATACGATTTTCCCTACGAAAGGGTTCCCGATCCCGAGAAATCATTTTAAGAAACATTAAAAACAGCCTCTCCCAAGTAGGGAGAGGCTGTTTTATACGTTTTGCGGTGCAAACAGCGATTACAGGCGCTCTTTGACCTTTGCCTTCTTGCCCACGCGGTCACGCAGGTAGTACAGCTTCGCTCTGCGGACCTTGCCCTTGCGGACGGTGGTGACAGAGTCGATGGAGGGAGAATGAACCGGAAAGACCTTCTCGCAGCCTACACCGTAGGAGATGCGGCGGACGGTGATGGTCTCGTTGATGCCGCCATGCTTCTTGGCAATGATGGTGCCTTCGAAAGCCTGGGTACGCTCACGGTTGCCTTCCTTGACGCGAACCATGATGCGCACGGTATCGCCGACGTTCATTTCGGGCAGTTCTTTCTTCATGTACTGCTCGCTGAGAATTTTGACCAGATCCATAATCTAATCCTTCCTTACATATAGACGTTCTTACCGGCGGGCTTGAGCCTCGGCAGCGGACCGCCTTTCTATGCCCGCAGACACTCTGTCTGCGCAAGCTGTGATATTATAGCACAGCGTACAGGCAAAATCAAGTACTTTTCTCCCCGATTTTCCCTGCGCTTACCTATATATATTCATGTCCGCGTCGTAGGTCTCGACCCTTGTGAACTTCGCAAAGTCCGGCGCGATATCGGGCGCGAGCTGGCGCAGCGATTCGGCCAGCAGCTCAGGATTCAGCGTCGGCTCCTGCGCGGATATCGTCGCCTCCACGATGACGCCGCCGTCCTCGACCGTGAAGCCTATGGTCTTTATCGCGGGGCGGATGTCGCTCTCGCCCATGCCGCGCTTTGTTTTCTTCGTTATCACTATCGCGTCGCGGGCGAAGAACTCTTCGAGCGCCGCGGCCATGGCGGCCTTGTCCCGCTCGTCGTATTCAAATATGCCCTTCACATCCAGCCACTTCAGCTCCGACGCCTTGCGCTGCGGCTCATACGCCTCGATAACGCGGATGCCCTCCGGCATCACGGCGTTCATGCGCTCCGGCAGCGTCTCAAGCTCGGTATCCGAAGTCAGGCGGAAATCCATTATCTCGCACAGACTGCCTGTCCCGACCGAGAGCGGCAGGGCTATGGATATCTGCGGGTGCGGATTGAAGCCCTCGGAATACTTCAGCTCCAGCCCCGCGCGGGCGAACACGCGTTGCATCGTGCGCATCATGTCGAGATGCGAGATGTATATCGCGCGGCCGGTCTTTTCAAATCTCAATCTCATTTTATCCATCGCAGCGTCCCCCGTTCATAAGCTTCAGTGCGCCGCAGCCGGAGCACTGGTGGCGGCAGTCCGGCGACAGTTCGGACGCATAGCAGCGCTCGCGCTCGCGCACGAGATGCGCCTTGCGCACGCCGACGTCGATGATGTCCCATGGCAGGACTTCGTCTACGCTGCGCTCGCGGTTCGCGTAGAACTCCGTGTCCACACCGCACTTTTCAAAGGCGTCCATCCATCGCTGGAAGGAGAAATAATCCGACCACGAGTCGAGCCTGCCGCCCTGCCGCCAGACCTCCTCTATCGCGTCGGCGACGCGGCGGTCGGCGCGGCTGAGCACGGCCTCGATGAGGCTCGTCTCCGCGTCGTGCCAGTTGTAGCTTACATTGCGCGCGGTGATGCTGGAGCGCAGCAGGTTCACGCGGCGCAGGTACTCCTCTATGCTTATCTGCGCCTCCCACTGGAATGGGCTGTGCGGCTTGGGGATGAAGCACGACGTCGATATGGTTATCTTGACACCGCGGTTTTTGTACTTTGCGTTCATGCGCCAGCAGTGCAGCACCTCGTCCGCCATCTGCGCGATGCCGATTATGTCTTCGTCCGTCTCCGTCGGCAGGCCGAGCATATAATACAGCTTCACACTGTTCCAGCCGCCGGCAAAGGCTATCGCGCAGGTGTGCAGCAGATCCTCCTGCGTGACGTTTTTGTTTATCGCGTCGCGCAGGCGCTGGCTGCCACCCTCGACGGCGAAGGTCAGGCCGCTTTTGCGCACCTTCTGCAGCTTCTCCATAAGCTCGATGGAGAAGTTGTCCGCGCGGAGCGACGGCAGAGACAGGCCGATACTGCGGCTCTCGCAGTATTCAAGCATCCCGTCGCACAGCTCCGGCAGCTGCCGGTAGTCGCTGGTGCTCAGCGACAGGAGCGTCACGTCCTGATATCCGGTGTTTTTCAGCGACTCGATGCCCTGTTTTATAATTGTCTCCGGCTTTTTCGCGCGTATCGGGCGGTAGACATGCCCGGCCTGACAGAAGCGGCAGCCACGCACGCAGCCGCGGAACAGCTCCACGCTCACCCTGTCGTGTACGACCTCGGTGGACGGCACAATCGGCGCGGTCGGGTACGGTGACGCGTCAAAGTCCACGACAATGCGCTTTGTCACGCGCTCCGGCGCGCCGTCCTTCGCGGTATATGACTTGACTGTGCCGTCCTCGTTATACTCGACGTCGTAGAGCGACGGGGCATATATGCCGCCGATCTGCGCCGCGCGGACGAGAAATTCGTGCTTGCTCCAGCCGCCGAGCTTCGCCTCATGCAGCAGCGCGAGCAGCTCGTTGTTTACCTCCTCGCCCTCGCCGACGATGAAGAGGTCGATAAACGGCGTCATCGGCTCCGCGTTCGTTGCCGCGGTACCGCCGGCCATGACTATCGGCAGCAGGTTTGGCCTGTCCGCGCTTCTGAGCGGGATGCCGCCCATGTCCAGCATGTCGAGCACCGTCGTGAACGCCATCTCGTAGCCTATCGAGAAAGCGATCGCGTCGAACTCGCCCAGCGCATCGCCGCTTTCCAGCGCGTAGAGCGGGATGTTCGCCTTCTTCATCTCCTCGTACATGTCGCCCCACGGCGCGTAAACGCGCTCACACCAGACATAGTCGAGGCTGTTCATGGTGTGATACAGGATGCTCATGCCGAGGTTCGACATGCCTATCTCATAGGTGTCCGGAAAGCAGAACGCGAGCCGGATGTCGACCTTCGTCTTGTCCTTGATTATCTGATTATATTCGCCGCCGGTGTAGCGCGCGGGCTTCTGCACGCGCGGCAGTATGCGTTCAAGTCTTTTGTCCATTTCAAGCTCCGTCGAAATTGAAATTTGCAATATAGTATTTTTGTATTCTATAATACTTTTCCGTGTTTTGCAAGGCTTGCGCAACTGCGGGTTGCTTGCCTGCCGATAATTTCTGTGCTAAACTGAGTTCATGGAGGTGTTCGGTATGGATACAAAGGATGTTATATATGACCTGAGAACGAAAAACGGGCTGTCACAGGATGAGCTGGCGGAAAAGGTGTTCGTCATGCGGCAGGCAGTGTCCCGCTGGGAAACCGGTGAGACGACGCCGAACGTGGAGACGCTGAAGCTGCTTTCAAACGTCTTTGACGTCTCAATCAACACGCTGCTGGGCACGCCCCGAAAGCTGATTTGTCAGTGCTGCGGGATGCCGCTCGACGACTCCACTACCAGCAAGGAGCCGGACGGCGAGTTCAACGAGGACTACTGCAAGTGGTGCTACACCGGCGGCGAGTTCACGTATACCAGCAAGGAGCAGCTGATAGATTTCTGCGTGACGCACATGGCGAGTGAGAGCTGGCCGGTGGAGCAGGTCAGGGCACATATGGAAGCTGTCGTCCCTGAGCTGAAGCATTGGAAGAAATGACATGAAACCGGACATAGCAAAACGCTATGTCCGGTTATTTTTCGGGCGGGTATCTACAATATATAATTATCATCACCGATTCACAGCAGCTCTTTTCTCCGCCCAAGCGCAGGATTCTCCGGCTGCGACAGCAGCAGCCATATCGACGCGACCAGCACCGCCGCTCCCCTGCCCGTCCACATCAGCCACAGCCCCGCCGCCAGCAGCAGCGTGCCGGTAAGCAGTCCGGTCAGCTCCGCGAGACGCATACCGCGTCGTCCGCCGAAAGCCGCGGCGGCAAGCTCCGCGAATATCTGCCCGCCATCGAGCGGGAGCGCCGGCAGCAGGTTGAACGCCGTCAGTATCACGCTCACTCCCGCCGAGCAGAGCAGCCAATCGCTGCCGTAAATCTTTCCGGCGTAGGACGCGATAAGCGCGTACAGCCCACCGGCAGCAGGCCCCGCGGCGGCGGCGAGTATGCGCCCGAAGCCGCTCGTGCATCCGGCATAGCCCATGCACAGCCCGCGCAGCTCCGCCTTGAAGCCGCATATGCGCAGGCCGAGCAGCCGCAGGCACACGATGTGCCCCAGCTCATGGATCAGCACCGGCACGGCGACGCAGGCAAGCGTCCCGAAATCCGCGGTATAATAGATCAGCGCCGCGAGGATGAGCGCTCCGGCGCTGACTTTTATTCTGTTGTTGTTCATCTCAGACATAGTATTCAGGATTTATATAGATGTCGTTCAAAAACAGCTCAAAGTGAAGATGCGGGCCAGTCGCGTTGCCGGTCTGGCCTACGCGGCCTATCGTCTGGCCGCGCTCAACCATATCCCCCTCGTGCGCCACGAACTCGCTCAGGTGCGCGTACAGGCTTGCGAAGCCGCCCTCGTGCGTCAGGATGAGGTATTTCCCGTAGCTGTCGCTCTCCCCCGCCGCATAGACATAACCGTCCGCGAAAGCGAAGACGCTGTCGCCGTTGTCCGCGGCGAAGTCCGTGCCGTAGTGGAACTTGACTGTCCCCTGTATGGGGTGCACGCGGTAGCCGAAGCCGGAGGAATCGTACCCGTCCACGGGGCTTGTATATTCAAAGGGTATCTCCGGCATGTCTGTCCGCACGTTTGCGGGGATGGCGTAGCCGTCAAACTCCGTTTGACTCGACAAAAATGCGCTGACCGCCTCCGGCTGCTCGCTCGGTTCAGAGGTCGGTTCCGGTGACGGCGTCGGGGCGGGTTCCGGCGTTGGCGACGGTGTCGGAGTCGGCTCTGGCAATGGGCTTGGCGTCTGCTCAGCGAAGGTCGGTGCAGTCTCATCTGAATCGGGCAGCGTCCGCGGCAGCAGCATCGGCTCCGGCGACGGGGATGGGGACGGCGGCGTTTTATCCTCGCGCGCTCTGCCGAAGACCTCCACAATCTTTTCTCCGAACCGGCTCTCCGTGATATGGCTGCCGAGCGTCTGCGCAAGCTCGACGTAATCGTCGTCACGGTCTATAAAGTACAGCACCCGCTCGCGCAGTCCGGCGCTGTGCTGCGGCAAGGCAAGCTTCAGCACCGTCAGCAGCACGAATATCCCCGCCGCCGCGCAGCTCTTCCATCTCTTCATGCATATCCCTCCCCCTCGGTTACAAACATATTTCGCCGGGGACAGGCGTATGACTCAAATTTTTTCTTGACAATTTACTCCCTTGTAATTATAATAAGATGGCTGTCTGAAAAGAGCATACTTCGGGGTGTAGCGCAGCTGGTAGCGCGCTTGGTTCGGGACCAAGAGGCCGGGAGTTCAAGTCTCCCCACTCCGACCATAAGTCCACCGTAGATTAATTTACGGTGGACTTTTTATTATAAATAGTTCTGAAAATTGGAACTCAACGAGGCATTTATAATGAATATTGAGACTGCCAGAATGGTCATTCGTGATTTTACCATAAATGATATAAACGATATGCAGGATATCTTGGGCGATGCCGAAACAATGAAGAATTGCGAGCCCGCGTATACTATTGAGAAAACGGCCGATTTTTTGCAGAAATTCTGCATAGAAAAAGGAGGGGCCGTTGCCGCAGTACACAAAGAAACCGCCAAAGTGATCGGATATATTCTCTTCAACGAGTTCGGCGAAGGCGTATATGAAATCGGGTGGTTTTTCAACAGAGCTTTCTGGGGACAGGGGTTTGCTTATGAATCCTGCAAAGCGGTCATTGACTATGCTTTTGATAAGATGAATGCGCATAAAGTGTTTGCCGAAACGATCGACGGAATCAAATCCGTCAATCTTATGAAAAAGCTTGGAATGAAGCCGGAAGGGATACAGAGAAGTCAGACGAAAGACAATTTTGGAAACTGGGCGGATCTATACTTATATGGTATTCTTTCAGAATACAGGCAGTAACCCAACAGACATTCCGCCGCGGGACGGCAGGTAAACACAAACATGAAAAAAATTCGTACAACTATAATTCTGCTCCTGTGCGTCGCGCTGACGCTGTGCGGCTGCGCGGCGGGCGAGACGAGCCGCCGCGAACCGGTGCGGGAGCTTACGTGTACGCAGCCCGCCGCGCTCTCCGGCATATATCCGGCGGGCGGGTCGAAGCTATACATATGCTCGTCGGACTATGAGGCGGAGCGCACGACCGTGCAGCTCGTTGACGCTGGCTCCGACGCAGTATGCGGCGAGGTCACGCTGGACGGCGTCTGGAGCATCAAGTCTCAGTCCTTCTCCGACGGTCGGCTCGCGCTCTGCGACCGCGCCATCACGCTGACCGACACGATGAGCGCCGACGAGGAGCTGTACGGTATAAGCGCCGCGCTCGACGCGCTGTCGCGCACACTCTCCCTGTACCCCGACGGCTTCTTCGCGCAGTTTAAAAACGGCATGGGCGAGGGTGGAATCCGCTTCCTCCTGACGGAGCGGATCGACAGTGACTACGGTGTCGTGGGCTGCGCCTACGAGAGCCGCGAATGGCAGAACATCGCGCTGGACGTCCGCATGGCGGACGGGCTTGACACCATTATCTGCCATGAGCTGTGGCACGCGACCGAGAACCACATTCTCTCGCGTGATTACTCTGCGTTTTCGCCCGACGCATGGGCGGCGATGAACCCCGAGGGCTTCGCCTACTGCGAGGATCCGACGCAGTCCGACTCGATGCTGGAATGGACGCTGTACAGCAGCAGCCCTGACAACGTGTATTTCGTTGACGGCTACTCCTGCGTGAACGAGCGCGAGGACAGGGCGCGCATCATGGAATACTTCATGGTGCACGAGGACGAGGCCGGTCTGCTGATCGAGTCCCCGGCCATACGGCAGAAGCTCCAGTTCATGTGCGATGCCGTGCGTAATAACTTTGACACCACCGGATGGAGCGCCGTCCGCTGGGAATCACTTTTAAGGTGAATATGGCATAAAAGTTCCTGAGTTTTTTGAAAACTCAGGAACTTTTTTCTTGTTTCACTGCTTGATCTGCTTGACAGCCTCGTTTATGCCCGTGGCCGCGAAGCCGCTGACGATGCCGACCGCTACGGCGGTTATGTAGTCGCCCGCCGGATAGTCCGGCATATATCGCATAGCCAGCACGCCAAGGATGCCGCCCACGACGCCGCAGATGATGGGTATCCACTTGTTATCAAGGCCGCTCGCCTTGACGAGCTGACCTGCAAGATAGCAGATCACCGTTATCGCGGCGACGCCCGCAATTCCGAAATCCATGCTCTCACCTCCCTTCATCATAATCCAAGCTGCCCCAGCGCGTATGCTAGCACCGCGCCAACAAGCAGCCATATCACCTTATCGACCAGCTCCTCCCAGCGCCTTGCGGGCTTGCCGGTCAGGGTCTTGATGTCTGACTTCATAACCGTGAGATCCCGCTCCATGCCGCCCTGCTTCGTGGCAAGCTCCTTGACCGAGAGGGCAAGGTCTGTCAGCGCGCTCTGGTTCCGCTCGATCTCCTCTATACGATGCGTATTCGAGCGGCTGCGCGCGTCAACGCGCTCTATTTTGAGCGCAAGTTCTTCTGCCGTCACCGTTCATCCTCCTATCAGCCTTGACCATGTGTTTGCTCCGGCGACGCCGTCCACGGCCAGCCCGTGCGCGCGCTGGAACGCCCACACCGCAAGCTTCGTGCAGGTTCCGAAGTCCCCGTCCGCGCCGCAGGAGCCGCAGGAATACCCGCGCCCGATCAGCAGCAGCTGCATCGACCGCACCGCTTCGCTCACGTCGCCCTGACGCAGCAACGGCAGCTGCACCGCGGTGCTGTTCTTCTCCGTACCGGCGGCGACCGCCGCGCCCTGCGCCCAATCCGCGGGCGCATCGCCGTAGCTTATCCAGCCCGGCAGCCCCCACAGCGCCCAGCCGCGATCCTTCAGGCGGGTCCTGACAACACCCTTCGCGTGCCCCGATGCCTCCACGACGTATCCGTCTCCGACGTACACGCCGACGTGTCCGAGCCCCTCCATGAACACACAGGCTCCCGTGAGCTGCGGAATCTTCGCGATATCGCCGCGCCGGACGCAGCTCCGGTACAGCCCGCTCACCGCGACGTCCTGCGCGGCGCAGTACACGGGTGCGCTCTGCGCCGTGTCACTCCAGAGGTAGCCCTTTATGAGCCCCACGCAGTCGTGAACGCGCTTGCCGAACTGCGATTCGAAGTCGTCCGCCGTGTAATGCTCCGGATACTGTCCCCGCTTCTGCGCGAGCAGCGCCGCCGATGCCGTCTGCCCGAAGGTGCCCCACCAATAGGGGCGTCCGAGCTGCGCCAGCGCGTATTGTGCCAGTCCTTCTCCCGTTTTTGTCGTCATGTTCTGTCACTCCGTTTCATGTTTTCGTCAAGTCCTGTAAAACAGAACCCGAATTTGAAATAAATAACGCCGTCGGCGGCATTGCCGCGGGCGTCCGTTTGGGGCTTTTGCCCTCGTATGTATGCTTTGAGCATAGTTTCCTCCTGCATGTCTTAACCAGATATTGCTTCACCATGAATATCTTGGTGAGATAATATCACATCATTTTCATTTTGTCAAGTTAAACAGAACTTCAAATCTACAAAATTTTCTACCTGTCAGTCCAATCGGGGGTTAAAAATGCATACTGCCGTGAATAGGTTTCCTTTTATATGGGGGCTATCTACTTCCATAATCAAGGTGATCTGCTCTTCTACATTAGGTGAAATGATGTTTTAGGCTAGGTATTTCCCTAAATTCTGCAAGTCTTCATTCATTTTCCGGATACTTTCTTTGCATATTCTTGACGTTTATAGCTTGATTCTTTTCGTTTAAACGAGTAGAATATATTTACACTGACGAAAGCGGGTGACGCTATGGAATACATATCGGCCAAGGAGGCTGCGGAGCGTTGGGGTATACAAGTCCGCGGCGTGCAGGAGCTGTGCAAGGCGGGGCGCATCCAAGGCGCGTTCAAATTTGAACGCTCGTGGATGATACCGGCATCGGCGAAAAAGCCGGAGGATCCCCGCAGAACCGCGCAAAAAGATTCACGCACGGTCTCGTACGGCGACTATCCGAGCCTTATAGCGTACTGCACGCGCATGTCCCCCGGCAGTCTCAGTGGTATACCGATTGGTATAACCAGTCCCGCGGCCATACGCCAATTCAACGCTGAGCAGTTGTATTACACCGGCGAGCTTGACGCCTGCCGTGAAATGCTTCGAAGCGGCGGCGCTGATCCGGAGACGCTTCTCAGCCGCCTGTCCCTGATGCTGCCGCTGAGCATCTGCCTCGGCGAGACGCAGACCTTCAACGACACGCTGGCGGCGCTGCGCGGCCTGATAGATCAGGATTCCGGCAGTGTCTGCTCCCGCGCGGCGCGGCTGCTGCACTCATGCACGGCGCTGGGACTGTACATGCCGCACTTCGTGCCGGAGTGGATAAAGGACGGTCAGTTTGCGGGGCTGCCCGCGGAGCTTATACCATTTGCGATCTACACGCGCTGCAAATATCTTCTCGCCGCGAAGCGCGAGACCGAGGCCAAGGCCGCGGCGGAGACCGCGCTGAGCTTCTTCCCGCCGGACGAGGGCTTCAGCCTGATACACGTATACCTCCGCCTCATATGCAGCGCCGCGCTCTGTGCGACCGGTGACATGCACGGCTGTGAGGAGCACCTGCGCGAAACGATGGCACTCGCCCTGCCGCGCGGCTATATCATCCCCTTCGCGGAATTCCTGACGCTGCACAGCGGACTTATAGAATCCGTATCGCAGCAGGAATTTCCGGAGCAGAACAAACGCATTCTCCAACAGTGGACGCGCTGCTGGAAAAACTGGATGGCCTTCCGCAGCCGCCTCACCATATCCAACGCCACCGCCATTCTCTCGAACCGCGAGCACCATCTCGCCCGCCTGCTGGCCGCCGATCTCACCTACGCGGAGGCGGCGGCGCGGCTCGGCATGAGCGTCGGCAGCGTGAAAAATATGGCCTCGGTCATATACGCCAAGCTCCATATCGGCAGCAAAGCGGAGCTGAAAGATTACGCTTTGTAATTTTTTCAACCGCCAAAAAACTTCCAAAACGGCACTTCAAAATTTGACCAATTTCGTCTATTATAAGCGTGTAATATAGTTATGCGAAGCGTGTGCCGTGCGGCCGTCCGGGGGCGTCTCAGACTCCGGGCGTTGAAGCGGCGCATGGTTGTCCATGCCCCGGCGGGGTGCGTCTCAGTCCCCCATCGGCTGCCTGCGGCGGCAAAGCATACTTATTCATATGGTATTTTATTTGGGGAGGTTTATTCGCAGAAATGAAAAAAAGACTCTTTGCACTGTTTCTGTGCCTGTGCATGGTGATGACGCTGCTGCCTGTCGGCGCCTTCGCAGAAGGCACGGAAGCCCAGTCCGGATTGGCCGCCGGCGGAGCATCCGTCACGTCCGTCAATCCTGTCGAGACGCCCGATACGCATATAACTTTCAAGTTCTATAACGGGGAGACGCTTCTCGACACACAGGTCGTCAACGGCGACGGCCAGCTCACCGCTCCGGCGACGCCCGCCATCGAGGGTGGCCGCAAGTTCCTCGGCTGGTATGCCGTTGATGTCAACGGCCAGCTTGAGGCAAAGGAGTTCGACTTCAGCAACGCGTACACCAATTACAGCGGCCGCAGCGAAGTCAAGGTCATGGCCAAGTTCGAGGCCGTGTTCTACGTGTACTTTATGACCGTTGACGGGCAGGTGCACTCCACCGCGATCGCAAACGCGGCCAACGACTTCAAGGTCGCTCTGCCTACGGACTATGAGCCGAATGGCAAGGTAGTCACCGGCTGGAAGGCAAACGATGCGGTATTCACCGCCGACACCGTTGTCACTGCCGACACCTATGTCTACCCCGTTACCGAGGACTGCTACTGGGTCACCTTCAACACCACCGGCGGCAGCATGGTAGGCTCCCGCTCCGTCACCAAGGGCGATACCCTTAACCTCAGGGGCGTCAGCGCTCCCACCCGCACCGGCTACAGCTTCAAGGGCTGGAGCACCACTGCGGACGGTGCCAATGTTGTTACCTCCATTGCGCCCACTGCTGACACCACCCTCTACGCCGTCTGGGAAGGCGACAATGTAACTTACACTGTCGTTTACTGGGGCGAGAATCCCAACAACACTGCCACCGAGAATATCCCGTTTGACACGCTTCTCGGTACCGAATCCAAGACCGCCAAAGTCGGCACGACCGTCACCGGTTCCGCCAGCACGGCAAACAACAATACAATCAAAAACTATTTCACATATCACAGCAGTGACAGCGCAGTAGTAAAGGCTGACAACTCGACCGTCATCAACGTGTACTACACCCGCAGGTCATTCAGTGTCACCTTTGATCTCGGCATCATCGGCCGCAAGTCTATGACCATAGGCAGTAATACCTACAGTAGCGGCTGGAATGCCACCAAATATGTTCTGACCGCCAAGTACGAGCAGAATATTGAAAGTCTATGGCCGACCGCTTCCAACTTCAAGTCTGGCAGCAATTTCTCCGGCTGGTCCGTGGACGGACTTGACGGCACCGCTACATCCAAGCGCGTTACCATGACCGCCGACCTATGTTCCTCCAGCGGTAAGACCGCAAAGGCAAACTATGATGCTAGTTGCCTTGATCACCTCTATTATATGTTTGAGAGCTTCGATCAGACAAGCCCCGCAAACGGCAATGAGCGCAAACAGTATGGCAATGTCTACTATGATAAGAGCGACGCATATTCGCAGGACGCGAACTCCGGGGGCGGCAATTGGAGGCAGAAGGAAATAACTGGCATGACAGCCAGCGGCAAGCACACAGATGTTATAGACAGCGCCTGGTTTGAGCCCACTGAACGTAACGTTTTCCTGTACTACACCCGCAACGAATATGATTTTATCAAAAACAACTATGGTACTGTAGCTTCTGAAAAGGTGAAGTTCGGGGCTTCGCTTGCCGACAAAGGCGGCGAACCGGCTCGTCCTGCCGGCTTCAGCGAGAACGCAGTGTTCAAGGGCTGGTATGAGGTTCCTGTAGGTCAGATAACCGACTCCACTCTGCCCTACGACTTCACAGGAAAGACGATGCCTGCGAGCAAACTCACCCTCTTCGCATACTGGGTCGAGAAGCCCGTCACGCTGACGGTGCAGGTTCCCACACTCGGCGGATATACCGCGTCCAATTACGAGGTCGCCATCGGTACGGTCATCTCCGGCGTGGACGTGTTCAAGGATGCCGAGGCCAAGATCGCCGAGGCGGGCAAGACCGTTCTCAAGTGGGTATACGAGGACGGCACCGCCGTTGACGTCAACAGCGCCATCGGCAGCGACACCACCGTCAAGGCAGTCCTTGAGGGCGAGGTCTACAATCTGACCTACGTCACCGGAACCGACGCCGCGATAACCGACAAAAACAGCTACGAATATGAGGCGCTTGCACAGGTCAAGGACGGCAGCGGGCTCAAGAGCGGCGACAAGGTGTTCGCCTGCTGGACTGACGAGACCGGCAAGGTCTACTATCCCGGCAGCTACGTCACCATGACCGGCAACAAGACCCTCACCGCAAATTACGTTGAACCCAGCGTCAAGGTCACGCTCACCTACCACTCGAACTTTGACACTGACCAGACCAAGACCATCGACGCCGTTCCCAACAACGACAAGGTCACCGTCATGGATTACGCCTCAACGGGTCTTCCCTCCCGTCTCGGCTACCAGGTCAAGGGCTGGAAGGATGCAAACGGCGTTGAGTACGCCGCAGGCTCCGAAGCCCGTCTGGACAACAATGGCTCCAACGACCTCTACGCCGTCTGGGAAGCCAGCGACGTGAACTACAAGGTCGAGTTCTACTACCAGAACACTGACGGTACATACCCCGACAAGGCAAAGGATGAAGATATCGTTACCCGTCAGGGCAAGACCGACTCCACCGTATTCGTCACCGCCGCGGACAAGGCCAATAAGGAAAACGGCAAGTACGTCTATGACGGCAATGCGGTAAATGTCGAAAGCGGCGTCGTTACTGCGGACGGCAGCCTCGTCCTGAAGCTTTACTTCAAGCTCAATCAGGCAAGCTGCACTGTCAGATATCTCTGGAACGGCACTGATGAGAAGGTCGCCGAAGATGATGTTTTCGACAGCCAGACCGTCAGCGAGACTTTCACCGCGAACCCCAAACCGATTGCCAACTGCACTATCGTCCCTGAGCACGATGTTACCAAGAGCATCCCGGTCGATCCCGACAGTGACAATAACGTAATTACTTTCTATTATTATAAGAACGTCACCCTGACCGCGAACAGCGATACCCTTGAGTACAACGGCTTTGAGCAGTCCGTAAGCGGCTTCACCGGGGCACCGGAAGAGGCTGACTTCTCCGCCATCACCGTCGGCGCGACCGGCACCGATGCAGGCACCTATCCCGCAGCATTTGCGGACGGCACCGTCGGTACAACTGACGCGGCAAAGAAGTACATCGTCGTCAAGGCAAACGATGGCAGCCTCACGATAACCGCGAAGGCCGCATTCATCACCATCACCGCTAACAGCAAGACCAGAGAGTACAACGGTGAGGCGCTCACCGACAATGGCTGCACCTTCACTCCGGGCGTCCTTGTAAATGGCGACGTGCTTCAGGCAGTCGTTGAGGGCAGCCAGACCAACAAGGGCAGCAGCGCAAACGTTGTCAAGTCCTACAAGGTCGTGCGCGGCAGCGATGATGTCACCGGCAACTACAAATTCACCGACTCCGTTAACGGCACCCTGACCGTCACCCCGCGCGTAGTCGTCATCGAGTCCGAGGGCGGCCGCAGGGTCTACAACGGCCAGCCACTCACCAATCCCAACTACAAGTTCACCACCGGCAGCTTCGTTGACGGCGAAGTCTCCGAGGTCAAGACCACCGGAACCATCACCGAGGTCGGCAGTGTTGACAACACCATCGTGTACACCACTACCGATAAGTTTGATGCCAACAACTACGCCATCACCCTTACCCCCGGCAAGCTGGAGATAACCCCCGTTACCGCTGAAGTGGTCGTCACCATCACCGAGAACCGCGGCAGCGCAAAGTATGACGGCACCGAAAAGACCGTCACCGGCTACAAAGTGACCAGCATCAGCGACCCGCTCTATAAGGAGAGCGACTTCACCTTCAGCGGCGACGCCACCATCAAGGGCACTGACGCCGATACCTACGACATGAACCTCGCTCCCGGAGACTTCAAGAACACCAACGGGAACTTCAAGAACGTCCGCTTCGTGATCAACGACGGTACGCTCGTGATCTCCCCGCGCACCCTGACCATCACTTCCGGCTCCGACAGCAAGGAATATGACGGCACCCCGCTCACCAGCAGCGAAATCAAAGTCACCGGCGACGGCTTCGTTGACGGCGAGGGCGCATCCTACACCTTCACCGGCAGCCAGCTCGATGTCGGCAGCAGCAAGAACTCCTTCGACTACAGGCTGAATGACAACACCAAGGCAAAGAACTACGAGATCACCAAGGAATACGGTGACCTGACCGTCACCGCAGTTTCCACCCAGATCGTCATCACCGCAAACAGCGGCGAGAAGATGTATGACGGCTCCGCACTCATCAACGGCGGCTACACTTTCACCTCCGGCATACTTGTTGACGGCGATGTGCTTACCGCAGTCGTCGAGGGCAGCCAGCTCAACGCAGGCAGCAGCGCAAACGTCGTCAAGTCCTACCGCGTCATGCGCGGCGAGACCGACGTCACCGCAAACTACCGCTTCGCAGAATCCGTTGACGGCAAGCTCACCGTTACCGCGCGCAAGGTCGTTATGACCTCCGCGGACGACGAGAAGGTCTACGACGGCACTCCGCTCACCAATGACGAGATCACCGTCACCGGCGACGGCTTCATCGAGGGCGAAGGCGTCACCTATGACGTCACCGGCAGCCAGCTCGACGTCGGCAGCAGCGACAACAGCTTCACCTACGAGCTGAACGAGGGCACTCTTGCCGAGAACTACATCATCGAGACCGAGGAAGGCAAGCTCACCGTCACCAGCCCCGAGCAGCACATCGTCATCACCGCGAACAGCGCGGAGAAGACCTATGACGGCACTCCGCTCACCGACGATGGCTTCACCTACACCGACTTCGTTCTCGCCGAGGGCGACGTGCTTGAGGCAGTCGTCGAAGGCAGCCAGACCGACGCCGGCAGCAGCGTGAACGTCATCAAGTCCTACCGCGTCATGCGCGGCGATGAGGACGTCACCGCAAACTACATCTTTGACGACTCCGTTGACGGCACCCTGACCGTTACCAAGCGCAAGGTAACCCTCACCTCCGGCACCGCCTGCAAGATCTACGACGGCAAGTACCTCACCTGCAACAAGGTCGAGGTCGGCGGAGACGGCTTTGTTGAAGGCGAAGGCGCGACCTACGATGTGACTGGCAAGCGCAAGGACATCGGCTGGAGCTACAACGACTTCACCTACAAACTCAACGACAACACCAAGGCCGACAACTACGAGATCACCGTTGAGCGCGGCTTCCTGTACGTCAAGGATCAGGCTGAAAAGCCCAAGACCGGCGACAGCAGCGACCTTCTCCTCCTGCTTGCCCTCATGAGCATGAGCGGCGCAGGCGCAGCGGGCACTGTGTACCTCTACCGCAGAAAGCGCGAGGAGCAGGAATAAGCTCAAAATAGCAAAGCACTAAACTAAACGAATCCCCTCTGCAGTGATAAACTGCAGAGGGGATTTCAACTTATACAATTATATAAGCGCATAAGCGCGCCGCATCAAAATTCGGCGCTGTCCGATGCGGGCTGCGTTTGATTTTCAAATTAGTTCACATAATGTTGTATACGTAATATTATTTACATAAGCTTATATCAAGCTGCTCAAAAATACACATAAAAAGTGTCAAAAAGCCTTGAAAAATCAGCATTTTTAGCCGCTTGTGTTTTTCCTTTCTCTGTGTTAGCATAGATGACCCACGGATATTGAAAATGGAGGATCGGCGCGCTGCGCCGTTTTTTGATATGGACGAGCATAGGATTCAACGCAATGCAATAACCGAGGGCAGCATCCTCAAGCAGCTGATGAACTTCTTCTTCCCCGTTCTGCTCGGTATGCTGTTCCAGCAGCTGTATAACATGGCCGACGCGGTAATAGTCGGCCGCTTTGTCGGCAAAAATGCGCTCGCCGCCGTCGGCGGCTCCGCCTCACAGATACTGAACCTCATCATCGGTTTCTTCACCGGCCTGTGTTCCGGCGCTACGGTCATCATAGCGCAGTATTACGGCGCAAACGACGACGAGGACGTCAGCAAGGGTGTACAGACCGCCATAGTTTTTGCGGCCGTCTGCGGCGTTATAATGACCGTTGTTGGCATTGTGACCGCGCCGTGGCTCCTGCGCATTATGGATACTCCTGAGGAGACTATGGCCGACTCCGTGAGCTATATGCGCATCGTCTATATGGCGATGATCCCTGCTATGATCTACAACATGGGTTCGGCCATACTGCGCGCGGTCGGCGATTCGAAGCGCCCGCTGTATTTCCTCATCATCTGCTGCGTGCTCAATGTTGCGATGGATATCGTCGCCGTCGTCGTATTTGATCTGGCTGTTGAGGGCGTCGCCATTGCGACGAGCCTTGCCCAGCTAATCAGCGCCGTGCTCGTCTGCCGCAGCCTGATACGCAGCAAGCAGAGCTACCGGCTTGAGCTGAAAAATCTGCGCGTAGAGGGGCGCATGATGCGCCGCGCGGTGCATATCGGGCTTCCCGCAGGGCTTCAGTCCGTGCTCTACGCCATTTCAAACATGATAATCACAGCGTCCATCAACAAGTTCGGCACGGACACCGTCGCCGCGTGGGTCGCCGTGAACAAGCTCGACGCGTTCAACTGGATGGTTCTGAACGCGTACAGCATCTCGCTGATGACCTTTGTCGGTCATAACTATGGTGCGGGGCTGTATGACCGAGCACGCGCCAGCCTGCGCGACTGCATGGCGCTCGGCATGATCACGACTTCGCTCCTCTCCGTGCTGTTCATGATGACCTGCCGCTTCTTCTTCGGCCTGTTCGTTGAGGACGAGACGGTCATGGTCATCGCGGTGCAGATACTCGGATTCATGGCACCGTGGTACTGGACGTACGCCCCGATCGAGATATTCGGCGGCGGCCTGCGCGGGCTTGGCGACACGCTGATACCCACGATCATCACCGCCGCGGGCATCTGCCTGACGCGCGTCATCTGGATATACACCGCCGTCCCGCGCTGGCACAGCATCAGCACCGTCGCGCTCAGCTATCCGCTGACCTGGGGACTGACCGCCGTTGCGTTCGTGATATACTACTTCGGTTTCGTACGCAAGCGTCTTATGAGGGCTAACGATGGAAAATGAACTTATATGCCTGTGTGACCGTCCGGAGCTTATTGAGACGGCGGCGCAGTGGTTCCACAAGAAATGGGGTGTGCCGCTGGCGGCATATCTTGAGAGCATGAATGACAGCCTCACGGCGAGCGCTGTCCCACGCTGGTATGTGATGCTCGGCGGCAACGGCGAGATAATCGGCGGGCTGGGCGTTCTACTGCATGGCAACCGGCGACGGCGAGGAAACGCCGAGCAGAATGTACGTACATAAGAACACCGACAAGCATTGAGCTTGCCGGTGTTCTTTTACACTATGTAATAAGCGGAGTTGAAAATCGATTTGTAATTTTTTCTCCCTCAGTCGGCTGCGCCGACAGCTTCCCCATCAGAGGAAGCCAAAAATGTCTGCTTAGCTCACGTGATAAATAAGAAAACAGCCGGAGCAAATGCTCCGGCTGTTCAAAACAAATGAATTACTCGTTGATGCCGATGACAACACCGGAACCGACGGTACGGCCACCCTCACGGATAGCGAAACGCAGACCGGTTTCGATTGCGATCGGGGTGATCAGCTCGACGTCCATGTCGACGTTGTCGCCGGGCATGCACATCTCAACGCCTTCGGGCAGGGAGATGACGCCGGTAACGTCGGTGGTACGGAAGTAGAACTGAGGACGGTAGTTGTTGAAGAACGGGGTGTGACGGCCGCCTTCGTCCTTGGACAGAACGTAGACCTGACCCTTGAACTTGGTGTGGGGGTGAATGGACTTGGGAGCAGCCAGAACCTGACCACGCTCAACAGCCTTCTTGTCGATACCACGGAGCAGGCAGCCGACGTTGTCGCCAGCCTCTGCGTACTCGAGGGTCTTGTGGAACATCTCGGTACCGGTAACGGTGGTCTCGGTGGACTCGTCCTTCAGACCAACGATCTCGACCTTGTCGCCGATCTTGACGCGGCCACGCTCAACACGACCGGTAACAACAGTGCCACGGCCGGAGATGGTGAAGACGTCCTCGATGGGCATAAGGAAGGGCATGTCGGCCTTACGGTCGGGAGTGGGGATCCAGGTGTCAACAGCTTCCATGAGGTTCTTGATGCACTCGAACTCAGGAGCGTTGGGATCGTTGGACTCGGAAACGAGAGCGTTCAGAGCGGAACCACGGATGATCGGGGTGTCATCTCCAGGGAAGCCGTAGAAGTCGAGCAGCTCGCGGACTTCCATCTCGACGAGCTCGAGGAGCTCTTCGTCGTCGACCTGGTCGCACTTGTTCAGGAAGACGAGGACGGAAGGAACGTTAACCTGACGGGCGAGCAGAAGGTGCTCACGAGTCTGAGCCATGGGGCCGTCGGAAGCAGCGATAACGAGGATAGCGCCGTCCATCTGAGCAGCACCGGTGATCATGTTCTTGATATAGTCGGCGTGGCCCGGGCAGTCAACGTGGGCGTAGTGGCGGCCCTGGATCTGAACGCCGTCTTCGCCGGTCTTGTAGTTGTGGCCGATGCGGTCTTCGGTCTGGTACTCAACGTGTGCGGTGTTGATGGTGATACCACGCTCACGCTCTTCAGGAGCCTTGTCGATGGAAGAGTAGTCAGTGTACTCTGCGCCGCCCTGCATAGCAAGGTACTTGGTGATGGCAGCGGTAAGAGTGGTCTTGCCGTGGTCGATGTGGCCGATGGTGCCGATGTTGCAATGGGGCTTGCTTCTGTTGTACATCTGTTTTGCCATTAGAATATCCTCCTAAATTATTGATTTATCAAACATTGTTCTCGAAACCCGCGCGTGATTTAACGAGGGCTTCCTGCAAATTCTTGGGCAGCGTAACGAAGTGGCTGGGCTCCATGCTGTAGGTAGCTCTGCCCTGAGTCTTGCTGCGCAGGTCGGTAGCATAGCCGAACATCGTGGAAAGCGGAACGTTGCACTCGATGGTAGCGGTGCCGTTTCTGATGTCGGTGCCTACTATCTGGCCGCGTCTGGCGTTGATATCGCCCATAACGTCTCCCATGTATTCATCGGGAGCGGTGACAACCACCTTCATTATAGGCTCAAGCAACGTCGGACCTGCCTTCAGGCATGCTTCCTTGAAAGCCATGCTGCCGCAGATCTTGAACGCCATTTCCGAAGAGTCGACCTCGTGGTAAGAACCGTCAAGCACGGTGCACTTAACGTCAACGACCTGGTATCCGGCGAGAACACCGGAGAGCATTGCGCCCTGAATACCCTGATCGATGCACGGGATAAACTCCTTCGGGATTGCGCCGCCTGTCACCTTATTGATGAACTCGTAGCCCTTGCCGGACTCGTTAGGTTCAATCATAAGCTTGACATGCGCGAACTGGCCTTTACCGCCCGTCTGGCGCGCGTAGCGGGTATCGACCGTGGCGGCCTTCGTAATGGTCTCCTTGTAGGAAACCTGAGGCTTGCCGACATTGGCCTCAACCTTGAATTCGCGCAACAGTCTGTCGACGATAATTTCAAGATGAAGCTCACCCATACCGGCAATGATGGTTTGTCCCGTCTCTTCGTCCGTATAGGTCTTAAAGGTGGGATCCTCCTCTGCCAGCTTCTGGAGAGCGATAGCCATTTTTTCCTGACCGGCCTTCGTCTTAGGCTCGATAGCCACGCGGATGACCGGATCCGGGAATTCCATGGACTCAAGGATGATAGGATTCTTTTCGTCACAGAGCGTGTCGCCGGTGGTGGTGTTTTTAAGGCCGACGGCGGCGGCGATATCGCCGGAATAAACCTGATCGATATCCTCTCTGTGGTTGGCGTGCATACGCAGGATGCGGCCAAGACGCTCACGCTGTCCCTTGGTGGAATTCATGACGGTCTTACCGGTCTCCACAGAGCCTGAGTAGACGCGGAAAAAGCTCAATCTTCCCACATAGGGGTCGGACATGATTTTGAAGGCAAGAGCGGAGAACGGCGCGTTATCATCAGCCTCTCTCGTTTCTTCCTCGTCGGTCTTGGGGTTGACACCCTCGATAGCCGGAACATCCAGCGGCGAAGGCATGTAGTCAACGATTGCATCCAGCAGCTTCTGTACGCCCTTGTTTTTATAAGAAGTGCCGCAGGTCACGGGAACCATCTTCACCGCGACGGTGGCTTTTCTTATCGCAGCGCGGATCTTATCCGCGGGGACGTCCTCGCCTTCGAGATACATTTCCATGATCTCGTCGTCGAAGTCGGATACTGCCGCAAGGAGCTTATCACGATACTCCTCGGCAAGCTCTCTCATGTTCTCAGGGATCTCCTCTGTGACCATCTGCTTGCCAAGATCATCGAGATACACGTCAGCGTTCATATCCACGAGATCGACGATGCCCTCGAAGCTGTCCTCGCTGCCGATGGGGAGCTGGATGGGAACGGCGTTGCACTTCAGTCTCTCATGCACCATATCGAGCACATGATAGAAGTCCGCGCCCATGATGTCCATCTTATTGACGTAAATCATGCGGGGGACGTGGTAGTGGTCAGCCTGTCTCCAAACAGTCTCGGACTGAGGCTCAACACCGCCCTTGGCGCACAGAACCGTCACGCATCCGTCCAGCACTCGCAGGGAACGCTCGACCTCTGCGGTAAAGTCAACATGGCCGGGGGTGTCGATGATGTTGATGCGGGTTCCGTTCCAGAAACAGGTGGTAGCGGCAGAGGTGATGGTTATGCCACGCTCCTGCTCCTGCTCCATCCAGTCCATGGTGGCGGTACCCTCATGGGTCTCACCGAGCTTGTAGTTGACACCGGTGTAGAACAGAATACGTTCCGTAGTCGTGGTCTTACCAGCATCGATATGAGCCATGATACCGATATTTCTCGTTTTCTCAAGTGAATATTGTCTGGGCATTTGAAACTCCTGAAGGGATTACCATCTGAAATGCGCGAAAGCCTTGTTGGCTTCTGCGTTCTTGTGCATATCCTCGCGCTTCTTGACGGATGCGCCAAGGTTGTTGCATGCGTCCATGATCTCGCCTGCGAGGCGCTCTTTCATGGTCTTCTCGCTGCGCTTGCGGGAGTAATCCACGAGCCAGCGCAGAGCCAGAGTCTGGCGACGGGCGGGACGGACTTCGATAGGCACCTGATAGGTGGCGCCGCCGACACGGCGAGCCTTGACTTCGAGCTGGGGCATGATGTTGTTCATCGCCTCGGTGAAAGCGTCAAGCGGCTCCTTGCCGGTCTTTTCCTTGATGATGTCAAAAGCATCGTAAACGACCTTCTGAGCAACACCTTTCTTGCCGTCGAGCATAACGCCGTTGATGAGCTTGGTCACCAGAACGCTGTTATACATAGGATCAGGCAAAATTTCTCTTTTGGGAACATTACCTCTTCTGGGCACGTTGCTTCCCTCCTTCATTAAAAAATGGAATCACAGGTACTCGAATACTTACAAGTATCCGTTTGCGCCCTGAGGTTTATCCACATTTATATAGATAAACGGCAGGGCAGAAAATTGCCGCTGCGTTTGAAATTACTTTTTCTTAGCAGCTTTGGGCTTCTTGGCGCCGTACTTGGAGCGAGCCTGCATACGTCCGTTGACGCCCTGAGCATCGAGGGTACCGCGGATGATGTGGTAACGCACACCAGGGAGGTCCTTGACACGGCCGCCGCGGATCATGACGACGGAGTGCTCCTGCAGGTTATGGCCGATACCGGGGATGTACGCGGTAACTTCGTAGCCATTGGTCAGGCGCACACGGGCGATCTTACGCAGTGCGGAGTTCGGCTTCTTGGGAGTAGAGGTACGGACTGCGGTGCAGACGCCTCTCTTCTGCGGAGCGCTCAGGTCGGTCTCCTTGTTCTTCAGGGTATTCAGACCCTTCTGCATTGCAGGAGAGGTGGACTTGTAGGTGACTTTCTCTCTGCCCTTTCTAACGAGCTGGTTAAAAGTAGGCATTGTGTTCCTCCTTTCTTCGGATGATAAAGATGATAAAATTTATAAAAAAGCTTGATAAAATCAGGCTTTTTTATCAAATTTGGCAAATGGGCGCAATAAGGGCGTACCACCGCCATACAAATTGGAATTGTAGCATATTCCACAAAATTAGTCAAGGATTTTTGTGTAGAAAATTTTCTGATTTCAGGTATATTCTCCCCTCCCGCGGCGTAGAGAACCCCCGACCCGTCAAAGCCGTCGGGTCGGGGGCAGCAGCTTATTCACTTACTATCTTATAATACACCTTCGCCGTGCGCATATACACGAGCGCGTATATCAGCGCAAAGCCAGCGAAGCTGCCGACCGTGCACCACATCGCAAGCTGCACGTTCATCAGGCCGAAGAGCTGAAGCATCAGCTTCACAAGGCTGAAGTCGAACGCCACATGCACCGCCGCGACGACAAGCGGCGCAAAGAACACGATGAGCACCTGCTTATTTATGCTGCTGCGTACCTCCTCCTTTTGCAGTCCGACCTGCTGCATAATCCGGTAGCGCTCACGATCCTCATAGCCCTCGGATATCTGCTTATAGTATATTATAAGCACCATCGCCATCATAAATATTATCCCGAGGAAGCCGCCGAGGAACAGGAACGCACCGTTCATCGAATAAAACCCCTCCGCGTTTTCGGTCTTTTCGTTGACGTAATAGCGCTCCCAGTCGATCTGATCGCCGGAGATGTACGGTCCGACGTTGTCCCAGTCAGATATTGCCTCGCCGCATTTCCTTTTCTGCTCGTCGGTGTCGTCAGTATCAAAGCAGATATTGCAGGTCATCTGCATGACGGGGCCGTTGCCGGCAGCCGTGTCCTCGACGAGCTTCCATATATCGCGCAGAGCAGCCATGTCGGGGAAAATGAGGTACTTTATATTTGCCGCGTAGACAACATACTGGCCGATCTTGAAGCTCTTGTCCTGCTCCACAGTTCTGAACTCGCGGCGCTCGACGCTGCCATTGCCGTCAACTATCGAGATATGCAGCGTGTCGTAGCGCGCATCGCCGCCGACGTACATCACCTCGTCCGGCGCGAGCGTCAGCTCCTTGCCGCTGATTGCGGTATAATCCGCCGCGGTCAGCATGACGGCGTTCACGACCATCCCGTTGGCATCGCCGGTGTTCATGTTTCTAAGCTCGTTATTATTCTCGACCATGAACAGCGGCATGGAGTTGTAGCTCCAGATCTTCGTCGGCTCCAGCCCCTGCGCACGGACGGCCTTGGTCATGCCGTCGGTCAGGCGCGCAGTGTCGAAGTTATCGTCCTCGTTATAGATGAACACGCCGCTAATATCTGCCGGATAGCGCAGACGTATGGAGTCCTCGGTGCCCATGTACAGTGAGAGCGTGGAGGATATCATAACGAGCACCATGGTTGAGAGGATGCAGATATTTGCAAGGCCGACGGCGTTGCGGTTCATGCGGTGCAGCATACCGGAGATGCCGATGAAGTTGCCGGTCTTATAATAAAATCTCTTGTTTCTTCTCAGCGCTTTGAGAACCGCGATGCTCACCGCCGAAAACAGGCAGTATGTGCCGATAATGACAAGAATTACGGCGACAAAATACACGCCGAGTGCGGCAATAGCATTCTTCGTTGTCACGGCGATGTAATAGCCCGTGCCGAGGGTGCCGATGCCCAGCAGCGTGAGCAGCCATTTCGTCTTCGGCTCGCGCTCCCCCGCGTTCTGACCGTGCAGCAGCTCGACCGGGCGCTGAAGGTGCAGGCGACGGAGATTATTCAGCAGCGACACGGCAATGACTCCGGCAAAGGCCGCCGCGGTCAAGCCGATCGCCTTACCCGAGATATAAAACTCAAACATCGTGTCAAAGCGCATAATGCGCCCGACCAGCATCATCACGAGCTTCTGAAGCAGCATACCGAGCGGGATGCCGATGACGATGCCGCACAGCCATGTGTATAGCGACTCCCAGCACAGCACGATGCCGATGCTGCTCTTGCCCATGCCGAGGATGTTGTACAGTCCCAGCTCCTTACTGCGGCGCTTCATCAGAAAGCTGTTGGTATAGCTCAGGAATATCACGATAAAAAGTGCCAGCACAACGCTGCCAAGCGTCATGAACATCATCAGATAGTCATAGCGCTGATTCCCCGGCAGATCGTTGTAATAGGACAGCGCCGTCATAATATAGAACGCCGCCGCGCTGATAACAACTGTCAGCAGATACGGGAAATAGAACTTGCCGTTTTTTATTATATTTTGCCCTGCAAGCTTGGGATAGAACAGCTTATTCATCGCGGCCGCCTTTCTGGAGGAGCTTGAGCGTGTCGGATATCTTGGCGTACATAGCCTCCTCGTCCATCTCGCCGCGGTAGATCTGGTGGAACACCTCGCCGTCCTTGATAAACATGACGCGCTTTGCGTGGGAGGCGGCCTTGGTCGAGTGCGTGACCATGAGGATGGTCTGCCCCTCGTGATTTATCTGCTCAAAGAGACGCAGGAGCTGATCGGTCGCCTTGGAGTCGAGCGCGCCGGTCGGCTCATCGGCGAGGATGAGCTGCGGGTTTGTGATAAGCGCGCGGGCGACGGCGGTGCGCTGCTTCTGGCCGCCGGACACCTCATAGGGGTATTTCTGCAGGATGTCCTTGATGCCGAGCTTTGCGGCAATAGGATCGAGCGCGCGGCTCATCTCATCGTACTTCTTGCCTGAGAGCACCAGCGGCAGGAAGATATTGTCCTGAATAGAAAAGGTGTCGAGCAGATTAAAATCCTGAAACACGAAGCCCAGATTGTCACGGCGGAAGGCGGATATCTCCTTCTCCTTTATATCGACGATGTTGCGTCCGTTGAGCAGGACTTGTCCGGAGCTCGGCTTATCGAGCGAAGCGAGGATATTCAAAAGCGTCGTCTTGCCGCTGCCGCTCTCGCCCATGATGGCGACATATTCGCCCTTTTCGACCGAGAAGCTGACGTTTGAAAGCGCCTGCACGCTGTTGCCGCCGAAGCGGGAGGTATAGATTTTCTTCAGATTTTTTACTTCGAGAATAGGCATTGTCATTTCTCCTTGCAGTATTTACTGCCGCACATCGCGGCGCATGCGGAGTACACGGCTCCGCAGGGGTCGGAGACGCCGTACAGTATGCTTGCTCCCAGCATAAGTTCTCCAAGCCCGCTGTCGCTTCTGATGATGCCGTCGATCTTGTCAAGCCAATTTGTTTTTTCAGTCTTTTTCATCTCGCTGACCCCTTTCCTTGGTTTACGCATGTATTTTACCGCGCGGGGCAGCGCCTGCCATAGCTTTGCCTTACAAATACAGCCCCTAAGCTTACATTCTTGTAAGAATAGGGGCTGTAGGTGACAATTATCAGTCCGAATGTGCGTTGTCGTATATCGCCTTTATCTCCGGCGGAAGCTTGTCCGGTATCATCTCGTGCAGCGCGTCCTCGCTGCCGTCGGCCATCGCCCGCTCATAATACCAGCACTTGAAGCGCAGCATGTCCATCGTTTTTTCAAGCCGGTCCATCTCGGCCTTCACCGTCTCCATCTGCTGCACGAACAGCGCATGGCGCTGAGGGTAGGTGCCGCTCCCCTCCGCGCACCACTGCATGAACTGCTTTATCTCTTTTATCTCCAGCCCCGATCTTTTCAGGCACTCGATAACGCGCAGAGCCTCCAGCTCGCGCTCGCTGAAGCGGCGGATGCCGGAGCTGCGCTCCATCTGCGGGAACAGCCCCTCTTTATCATAATATCTCAGCGTGGATATTGGAAGCGAGAACATCTCCGACACCTGACCTATCGTATACATATGCGTTTCCTCTGTTAACAAAATTTTTCATTTACGTTTCGACCTGAAGTCAGCTTTAGATTATATAATAATTATAGCATGGGGACAGCGCCGCTGTCAACCGATACTAATATCAACCGAAACATACGGAGGATAATATGTCCAAAAAGGTTCTTGTTATAAGCTCCAGCCTGCGCTCCATCGTGACCATAACCGCACTCATCAGCAAGGGGATAACCGATTCTTCCCTCAAATATCATCTCTCCACCGCGCGCACGAACGGCGTGACCCACAGCGACACAGAGCATAACGCGCTGTAAGATATAGTCAAGCAACCGTTCACTCAGACAACACCCAGACAACAGCATCAGAAGAGCGGGGACTCTGAACCGAGTCCCCGCTCTTCTGCGTTTTTCTTATTTACTTCTTCGCAAGCTTTTCGGACAGCTTGTCAACTATCTTTCTGAGGTTGAAGCCGACAGCGCCGCCTATCGCCGCGCCGATAACAAAGAACAGCTTATGATAGCGGCGGCGAACCTTCTTGATAATGACCACAGGCGTATTCTTCTTTTTCTTGAAAAGCTTCATAGCACTTTCTCCTCTTTATATTTAATTTTAGAAATCCATGACCATACGCGCGCTTTCCTCTTCCGACAGCTCGGTCACTCTCGTGTCGAGCACACGGTACACCCTGCTGCACATACTCAGCACGCTGGGGCGGTGCGTCGTGACGATGCAGGTCTTATCCGGGCAGTGCTCCAATATGCTGCGCAGCACCTGCCGCTCTGTCGCAACGTCCAGCGCGCTTGTCGCCTCGTCCATGAGGAGTATCGGAGCGTCACGCAGGATCGCGCGCGCAATTGCGATGCGCTGCGCCTGACCTTCCGACAGGCCGCGCCCGCGCTCGCCCACGGGGCTATTTATTCCCTGCGGCATCTTCTCCACGAAGTCCCATGCCGAAGCCGCCTTCAGCGCCGCGACGAGCTGCTCGTCGCTCGCGTCCTGCCGCACGATACGCAGGTTATCCGCGATAGTGCCGGAAAAAACGGTGTTCCCCTGCGGGACATACGAAAACAGGCACCTGGTATCCGCCGAGAGCGGCACCTCGCCGTCCTTGCCGACGAGCCGCGCCGTGCCCCCGTCAGGATGCACAAGGCCGAGGAGCATGCGGATAAGCGTGGTCTTTCCCTCGCCGGAGGGGCCGACCAGCGCGACGATCTCGCCGGGCGCGGCCTCAAAGCCGGAGCCGCTTATTATCTTCGTCCCCGCGGTATACGAGAAATCTATATTCTCAAGCTTCAGCGCGTATGCGCCGCCGTGGGGCTGTTCCCCGCCGCGCGGCTCCTTGCTCAGCTCTGCAAGCTCCCTGATGCGCCGTGCGGCGACGGAGCTTGTCATGGCCGAGGGAAGCATGCCCACAAGGCCGGAAAACGCGCTGCTCAGGCTCGCCCGCTGCTGGAGAAACAGCGTCATCGTGCCGAAGTTTATATATCCGCCCCACAGCCGCCACAGGCAGTATGCAAAGGCGATGAACTCCACAAGCTTTCCGAGCGCGGAGAGCCACGCCTTCGTGCGGATGCTGAACGAGTTATACCCCAGTGCAACGTCCTTATACTTTCCCTGCCAGCCGCGCAGACGATCCTTCGTGTCGTCCTCCGCGTCAAAGCCCTTTATCGTGTCGATATTATAGAACACCTCGACCTGAAAGGCCGACAGCTCACTCATAGTCTCGCGCGTCTTATTGCTGTATCCGCGCATCCGACGCATGAGCGGGCGCGAGGAAAACAGCAGCACCGGCGCGCTCGCAAACGCGATGAGCGCCATGACAGGGTCATAATACATTATCACGCAGAACGTGGCGATAAAGCTGAAGAGATATATCACAAGGTTCGGTATCCAGCATATCGCGTTTGACGCGACTGTGCTGACATCGGAGGTGAAGCGGTTGAGTATGTCACCGCTCTTGAACCGGCTCAGCTCCATCCATTCGGAGTCGAGCAGGCAGCCGAAAACATCGGCCTGAATGTCGTTATTGATATCAACGCTGAGCTTTGCCGACACCCAGGACGACAGGCTTGAAAAGCCTATGCTCAGCGCCGCGCCCGCGACCATTATCACCGCGACTATCCAGAGCCTGCTGGAATCGAAGCCCGTGATGATGTCGATGACATATTTGCTCGCGACGCTCGAGGCAAGCCCCGTCGCGCTGCACAGCAGGCCGAGCAGAGTATAGAGCGCTATGCGCCCCTTATACGGCTTTGCGTAGCGCATGATCCATTTCCAGTCGGCGTACATGTCGCGGAAGCTGCCGTCACGGATGCCCTTCAGCAGCATCCCAAGAGACTCCGAGTGAAGCGGAGCGCTATTCTTTTTTTCGCTGCCCTGATCCATCCGATTCTCCACGAAAACTCTTGATAATGCGCATCACTGCGCTGCCGCCGCGAAGCAGCAGCGGCCTTACGGCAAAGCTGTCCACCCAGAAGCCGCTGAAAAAGTCCCAGCATCTATCACCCGGGGCGATCAGCTTCCCGTCCCGCTCGGCCTCGACGACGCGCGCAAACACCGCTTCCCGCGGCACGCCGCACTCCATGACGCACTGCGCGTCGCCGGAGATGTCAAGGCTGCCGTCAGGATTCACGCGGCACACGCGGTGCATGATATACTGGCCGTTCGGGCGCGTATAGAACACGATGTCGCCCTTTTTTATCTCCGAATCCGGAGCCGCGAAGAATACGGTGTCCCGCCCGTGCTTCAGGAACGGACTCATGCTGTTTCCCGCCACGCGGACCGAGACGCGGTGTCCCTGCCCGATAAGCTCCCGCAGCATGCCCATATACTCCGCCGTGTCAACCTCCCTGCTCATGCTCAGTCTCCGGCCTTGTCCCTGCCGTAGCCGTACTTTTTATATCCGGTCTTACCGTAGCCGTATTTACCGTAGCCATACTGGCCGTAGCCGTATCTCTTGGAATGGCTCACCGCCGGAGTATCGTTCAGCACGCAGCCGGTGAGCTTCGCCTTCTGGTCGGCAAGCTCCTGCATGGAGTCCACTATCTGGTTGCGCGAGGCGTAATCGTGCCGCACGACGTACACTATCGCGTCCGCGCAGCGGCAGATGAACTTCGCGTCGGAGATTATCCCGCAGGGCGGCGTATCGAGAACGATGTAGTCATAGTCCGGACGCAGCCGCTCTATCAGCTGCTCCAGCTTATGCGCGTTCATCGGCGGGCGGCGCTTTGCCGCCGCGCTGCATATCACCTCAAGGCTGCTCCCCGGCACGGGAGAGAGCATCGAAGCAACATCTATATTGCTGTCCGTCATATATTCTGGCAGACCGGGGCGCGTATCGTTCACGCCGACGGCCGCCTTCGTATCCTGCTTTCTGAGGTCGGTGTCGATAAGCACCGTCCGCAGGCCGGAGCTTGCCAGCGACAGGGCGAGATTTGCGGAAATGGTGGTCTTGCCCTCGCCTGGGAGCGTGCTCGTGACTAGGATTACCTGCGCGCCCGGCTCCGTCATCGTGCGCAGCAGCTTTATGCGCAGGCCGCGCATGGCCTCGACAAAGTCTGGGTCGACGCCTGCGTGGGTCAGTGAAATCATGCCCTTCCCGCTCCGGCGCTTCTTCGCCGAGGTGCGCGCGACGCTCGCCAGTATCGGCACATTCGCCGATGCTTTGAGGTCTGCCACGCTGAATATCGTCTTGCGCATCATGGCGAGCACGAGCGCCGCAAGGCAGCTCAGGCCGAGGCCGAGTATGCCGCCCTTGACCGCCGAGCCTTTCCATGAAAAGCTGTTGTACGGCGCGGTGGGCACCGTCGGTTCGCTCTTCATGATGACCTGCGAATAGTCCACCATATAGAGCGCCACGCGCGGATAGCTCGCTATCACGGCCTCGAGAATATCATATGCGTCCTGCGGGTCAGAGCTGGTGACAGTGAGTACGAAGAGGTTCGTATCCGCGACGGCCTCCGCCCTTATGCTGCCGTTTATATAGCTCACGCCCAGCTCGTTTCGCACAAGCTCGTTCATAACGTCGGTTCCCAGCATATATGGGAAAGCTGCGGCGAGCTGCTTTGCCGCCTCGTTATCGTAGTAGTAGCTGTAAGAGAGGATATCGTCCGACGAATAGCCGGAGCTGACGGTGAACATGGCACGCGACTGATACATCGGCGTATAGTTCATCTTCGCGCGCACCGCGAACAGCGCCGCGAAGGCCACCGTCACGATTATCGCCGGAAGCCACAGCTTTTTAAGCTCTCTGAAAAAGCGCGAGAGCAGCTCAGATACATCTATATAGTTATAGTTTTGATTCTTATCTGCTTCCACGTTTTTAACCATTCATCCTGCCGTCCGCAGAGCCGGCCTCTTTTTTATAATTGCCGTAATATCCGTACTTCTTTCCATAGCCGTAGCCGCGGCCGTATCCGTAACCGTAACCGTAGCCGCTGCTGCCGCGCATATCGTTGAGCACGCAGCCGAGGAAATGCGCGCTGCTGTTATTGAGCGCGTCGACGCAGTCGTTTATATCCGCCGCGGGGATGGTGTCCTGCCGGACGACGAGCATCGACTGATCGGCCATGTCGCACAGCAGCTCCGCGTCAGGGAACATGCCCATTGGCGGCGTATCTATCACGACAAAGTCGAGCCTGCGCAGACGCTCGATGCTGCGGCGCATCGTCTCCGACGAAAGAAGCTCCGTGCAGCGCTCGTCGCTGTATTGCGAGAAGAGCATCATGACGTTCGTATCCACGTCGTACTTGGCGCAGGTGTTCAGCGCCTCGACGGAGAACGGCTTTGCAAGCATCTTGTTGAACGGCAGCGGACTGCTCCAGCGCCCGCCGAACAGCTCCGTCTGGCTGGGGTTGCGGAGGTCGGCGTCTATAAGCGCGACCTTGTAGCCGCGCGACGCGAGGCTTATCGCAATATTCGCCGCGACCGTGGACTTGCCCTCGTTCGCGCCGACACTCGTGACGAGCACGATGCCGCCGCCCTTTTCGCGCTTTTCGTGCTCGATCCTCGAGCACAGGGAATTTATCTGTTCGGTGTACGCAAGGCTGACCGCGGGGGAATTTATGAGTATCGCGCCCGCTCCCCTGCGCTTTTTCTTTCTTGCGCCCTTTTCATGCCCCAGCATTGCGATGACCGGCGCGTCTATCAGGCTCTTCGCGCCGCTGCGGGTCTGCACCGTCTCGCTCATGACGGATATCGCGACTATCGCCGCCGCCATCAGCACCGCGCCTATCAGCGCCGCCTTCATCGCGGTGCGCCGGACGTTCATCGAATTTACGGGCGAGGAGGAGACTCGCGGCTCCTGTATCACCTGCGCGACGATATTGCTGGATATATAATCGGAGATCGTATCGAAATTATCCCTCAGCGCGACCAGCGCCAGAAAGGCCTCGCGCTGCGAGCCGGATTCCGAGGTCACGACAACGAAGTTGCTGTTCTCTACAAGCTTTGCCTTTATGCCGCCGGAATAGCCGCGCAGCTCCTCGGACGAGGCGCGGATCGTGTCGTTTACGATCCGGTTATCCAGCACCTCGGTGAGTATGGATGCCAGTTCCTTTGCCGCCGTAATATTTCGGGTACTGTACCCGCTCATGCGCGAGGTGACGGCATAGGTCATGCTGGCTCTGTACACGGGCTTGCGAACAAAGTCCGCGTATAGCGAGACGAGCATTGCAAATATCGCCGCGGCGGCAGCTATCATCCACAGATTCTTTTTCAGCGTGCGCAGCAGGCAGATGAGCGAAATGTTTTCCGCGCGTATTTCGTTCTTGTCCATTCGCTGCCTCCTTACTCCACGACTACCGTCATCAGCGCGGAGCTTGAGCGTCCGCCGGAGGTGACGGTGTAGGTCACGAGATAACAGCCCGCGCTCTGCGTATCCACATTGCTGTCTATCCTCACGTCGGAGACCGAGCCTGCAGACACGGATTCTATATAATTTCTCGGCTCGAAGTTATCGCCGAGGCCGACATAGACGAGATAGCGCCGGAGCTTGACCGCGGAATCCCCGTCCGCCTCCGCGCGGATCGTCACGGGCAGCGTGACCTGCGCGGTGTCTCCCAGCGAGTTTATGACCTGGAGCGTCAGGTTATAGACGCCCTCAGTGCTGCTGATGATGTCGGACGAGAGGACGCGTATCGAGCTTGTGATATCCCCGTCCACAGCGTCCTGTGCCTGAAGGCGGCCTGTGATCGAGACGGTCTCGCCGAGGCTGTATACCAGAGGCGTGATGAGCATGAAGCGCGGGCGGTGATAGTCGGAATAGAACACGTACCTCGTCGCAGACGCCATGTTCCCCGCCTTGTCGAACACCATGTACGACACCTTCGCGGTGTTGTTGCTGATGAGCTTCGACACGCTGGAGACTATGATCTGTCCGGTCAGGTCCCCGTCCTTCGCGTCAGACGCGGTCACGCCGCGCAGCAGCGCGTCGCGCCCGTCCTCAACGCTGACGGTAATGCTGTCCGAATCGAGAGTTATCACGGGCGGCACGGTATCCGTCACGACGCGCGAATAGACCTGCCCTGCGGCGAAGGCCGCCGTCACAAGCACGAGGCATATTATAAGGATTGTCTTTAATGTTCTCTTTTCCGTCCCTGTATTCCGCGCGGCAGAGCATACCACGTCCATTATCACTATAATAGAGAAGTTTATCATATGCTTCCTATATTTTCAAGGCTTCGCGCAAAATATCTGCGTTTTTTCACGTATTTTCTTCCGCCGCGGACAGTCAAAAAAAATAACTTAAAATTTTTTCTATTTTCTCCTGTACAAGTTCCAGATATTGCGGTATAGTCTTTGTAATCATTTTGTTACGCGATATTCAGGCGTTTTCGTAATTCTTTGGGGGAAGAAATGAGAAAGCTCATTGATGAGAATATAAATACGCAGAAGCTGCTGAGAATAGCGTGTCTGCTGCTGGCGGACATTGTGATAATAAATCTCTCGGCAGTTGCGGCGCTGCTTCTGCGCTTCGAGCTGTCGCCGGCACCGGCGTCGGAAGCCGGATTTATGAGCAGCGTCATATCCTACATGTGGCTCAACACACTCGTCACCGTGATAATCTTCTGGATATTCGGGCTTTACAACAGTCTGTGGGAGTTTGCGGGAGTGCATGAGCTTGTGCGCATAGCGCTTGCCTCGGCGTGTTCCGGAGCGGCAGTGTGGCTCGGCATGCTGCTCTCGGGTCTGCCCGTGCCGCGCAGCTATCCGTTTATTTACATTCTGGTGCTGTTCGTCGCGGCCTCGTTCCCGCGCTTTATCTACCGTCTGCTGCGCAATCAGCGCACCGCTTCCAAGCAGGGCACGCGCAGACGCACCATGCTCATCGGCGGCGGCGCCGCGGGAGCCATGGTCATCCGTGAATTTCAGAACAGCTCGCACTCGGAAAATCAGGTCGTGTGCGTCATTGACGACAATCCCTCCAAACGGGGCGCACTGTTGATGGGAGTCCCCATCGTGGGCGACCGCGAGAAGATCGAGTCCACCGTGCAGAAATACGGTATCGAGGAGATTGTGCTCGCCATCCCGTCGGCGCAGCTCAAGGACCGCACGGAGCTTATCTCTATCTGCCAGCGCACCGGCTGCCGCCTGAAAACGCTCCCCGCTCTCTATCAGCTCGCAAACGGCGAGGTCAGTGTCAAGAAGGTTCGCGATGTGGACATCGTCGATCTGCTCGGCCGCGCGACCGTGGACGTGGATATGAGCGGTATTGCCGACTACATAAAGGGCAAGACCGTGCTCGTCACCGGAGGGGGCGGCAGCATCGGCAGCGAGCTGTGCCGCCAGATCGCAAAGCACGGCGTCGGCCGTCTGGTCATCTTCGATATATACGAGAATAACGCCTACGACATCCAGCAGGAACTGAAGCGCCGCTATCCGGCGCTCGATCTCGTCGTGCTCATCGGCTCCGTGCGCGACCGCAAGCGCGTTTTCAACGTCATGGACGCCTACCGGCCTGAGCTTGTGTTCCACGCCGCGGCGCATAAGCATGTGCCGCTGATGGAGGACTCCCCCGCCGAGGCGATAAAGAATAACGTGTTCGGCACTCTGAACGTCGCGGAAGCGGCGGCTGAGTTCGGCGCGAAGCGCTTCCTTCTTATCTCCACCGACAAGGCCGTAAACCCGACAAACGTGATGGGCGCATCCAAGCGCATGTGCGAGATGGTCATCCAAATGATGAACGGGCGCTCCGAAACGGAGTATGTCGCGGTGCGCTTCGGCAACGTCCTCGGCAGCAACGGCAGCGTTATCCCGCTGTTCCGCAGGCAGATCCTCGCGGGCGGCCCCGTCACAGTTACCGACCGGAACGTTATCCGCTATTTCATGACGATACCAGAAGCCGTTTCGCTGGTGCTTCAGGCCGGGGCATACGCTACCGGCGGCGAGATATTTGTGCTCGACATGGGCGATCCCGTGCGCATAGACGACCTCGCGCGGAACATGATCCGGCTCTCCGGTTTTGAGCCTGACGTCGATATCAAGGTCGAATACACCGGCCTTCGCCCTGGAGAGAAGCTGTTTGAGGAGATACTCATGGACGCCGAGGGCATGGAAAAGACGGCGAACAATCTCATCTACATAGGGCACGAGCTGGATGTTGACCGCGAGAAGTTCATGACGCAGCTCGCCGAGCTGTCCGAGGTGGACGAGCGCGACGGTCAGGCGATACGCGACTGCATAGAGCGTATCGTCCCGACCTATTACCGTCACGGCCAGCCGCCGAAGAAGGCGAAGACGCCGGAACCGGCAGAGGTGTGAAGGGCTGAAAATGATATAATGAACCCCCGACTGTGAGACATGAAGGTCTTGCAGTCGGGGGTATTGTTCACTGGGGGAAATAATGCGGCATTTTCTTGTCGCTTAGTCATTTCAGGGGAATGGCAGTAGTGGTCTTTACACGGCTCTCTCTTTTCCATAATGGCAATCTATGAATAATGGAGCAGGGTATAAATAACCTGTCATTGCGAGGAGCGAAGCGACGTGGCAATCCGCATCCCCTTACGCCGCACATAAAACATACTGCTGCCACCAAAAGAAACGGATTCCCACGACCAGTTTGCGAACTGGTCTCGGAATGACAGTGCTGGTCTTTATATTGTCTTTTCTTTTTCATATTGGCAATTTTCTATACATTGGCGACCCCTCAGTCGCTGCGCGACAGCTCCCCTAAGAGGGGTGCCAAGTGGGTGCGGCGCAAACCAACGCTCCAGTCCCAAATCTTTGCCGCGAAGCGCTGCCTCTTTTAGGGTAGTGCAACGGCGGCGCGGTAGTGAATGACATGCCGGTGGCATGTCATTCACTACCGCGCCGTGACCGAGCCGCAGCGAGACAGTCCCAAGTGCGCACACTGGGGAAAGGGGTCGCCAGAGTAACGATACGAGCAGGGTGCAAAAGAAAGTATACACCACAGCCAACATCCCCCCGCGCATCACGCACGCAGCATGGGCTTATTTTCTATTATACGCTTCGGGTTCTCCTCCAGCAGTATCTGCGCGTAGTCCTCGGAGTAGTTCAGACTTATATGCTCGCGCAGGCGGGCAAGTTCGGGATTGCGGGAATATGTGCTGTGCGCGTCGCTCGCCGCGATGTGCGCCAGCCCCTGACTGAGAATAAACTCCGCAGTGCGCTTGGCGCGCTGGCCGAGGCCGCCGAAGATGCTGTCCTTATTGACCTGCAGCACATAGCCCGACGCAAACCATCGCTCCGGCAGCGTTCTGTCCCGCTGGACGGCATTATACCGCTCCGGATGCGCGATGACCGGTGTCAGTCCCTCGGCGAAGATCTGCTCCAAACGGGAATTCATCTCTATCGAGTCCTCATTGAACGCAAACTCCACCAGTATGTAGCGGCTGCTCGCAAGCGTCAGCAGCTTTTTCGCGCGGATAAGCTCCGCGATATCCGCCGTGCAGAACACCTCCGCGCCCGCGAGGATGCGCAGCGGTATCTTCGCCGCGTCGATGGTCTCGCGCAGTGCCATGAACCTGCCCAGCAGCTCCCGCGACGGATAATTTGCCGCCTCGCCGGGGATATTGCAATGCGGAGTGACTATCACGGTCTCCACCCCGCTCTCCGCCGCCATCGACGCCATCAGCAGCGACGTATCCATTGAGTCGGAGCCATCGTCCACTCCGGGCAGCATATGGCAATGTATATCTATCATTTGATTCACCTCATAAACGCCGGGACTTCTTCTATATTGTACCAGACCCGAGCGGCATATTCAAGCCGCAATTGCCGCCGCGGCTGAGCGCCGCAAAGGGGGCATTGACATTTTAACCGGAACATCTTAAAATGGGTATATGTTTAAAGATAAGAAGAAAATGTGGATACTTATACTGGCGTTGGTTTTTGTCGTATGTGCCGGCGCTTTTATTGCGCTGAAGCTGTTCGCGCCTGAAGGCTCCGTCGCGCGGATAAGCGTGGACGGTGAGCTTCTTCAGACCGTCGATCTCAGCCGTGTCACGGAGGCCTACGACATCGACATCGACACCGTCTACGGGCACAACACCGTGCACGTTGAGCCGGGCGCGATATCCGTCACCGAGGCCGACTGCCCTGACGGGATATGCGTCCGTCAGGGCAAGCTGACGACGGCGGGCGTGCCGATAGTGTGCATGCCGCACAGGCTCGTTATAGAGATCTATGGAGACGCGATAGATGGCTAAGACAAAACGACTCGCATTCATGGCGCTGCTGACGGCCATGGCGCTGACGATATTTGTTATCGAGGCGCAGATACCGGCACCCGTGCCGATACCCGGCGTAAAGCTCGGCCTGTCGAACATCATCACGCTCACGGCCATGCTGCTGCTCGGCAAAAAGGAGGCCGGTATCGTCCTGCTGCTGAGGATAATCATGGGCGCGATGTTCACCGGCAGCCCCGCCGCGCTGATATACAGCATCTCCGGCGGCGTGCTGGCGTATATCGTGATGTGCCTGCTGGTCGGGCGCTTTCCGGAAAAGCTTATCTGGGTAGTCAGCGCGGCGGCCGCCGTCGCGCACAACGCGGGGCAGCTTATGGCCTGCGCGCTCATCGTCAAAACCCCAGGGCTGCTCTATTACGCTCCGGTGCTCGCCGCCTCCGGTATCATTACCGGCGTATTCACCGGCGTCGCGGCGATGTATCTTGTCCGCGCGGTGCGGAAAATTATCAAAAAATAAAAATTATAGTTTGTCACTGATTGGGACACAACTATAAAAAAAGAAAGGTATGTATTTCAAATGAGCGATTGCACACATGATTGTTCAACCTGCGGCGAGAGCTGCAGCGAGCGCAGCGCGGAGTCCTTCCGCAAGGCACTTCACGAGGGTTCCAGCGTCAAGAAGGTAATCGGCGTTGTGAGCGGCAAGGGTGGCGTCGGCAAATCCCTTGTCACTAGCCTGCTCGCCTCCGAGATGCAGCGCCGCGGCTACAATGCGGCCGTTCTCGACGCAGACATCACCGGCCCCTCCATCCCGAAGGCCTTCGGCATCACCGAGCATGCCCGCGGCACCGAGGAGTATCTCCTCCCCGTCACGACGCACACCGGCCTTCAGGTCATGTCTATAAACCTCATCCTCGAAAACGAGACCGAGCCTGTCGTGTGGCGCGGCCCCGTCATCGCCGGCGTCGTCACCCAGTTCTGGACAGACGTGCTCTGGACGGATGTGGACTACATGTTCGTCGATATGCCTCCCGGAACCGGCGACGTGCCGCTGACCGTGTTCCAGTCCCTGCCCATTGACGGCGTTGTCATCGTCACCACCCCGCAGGATCTGGTGAGCATGATCGTCGCCAAGGCCGTGAACATGGCCAAGCTCATGAACGTGCCCGTGCTCGGCATCGTCGAGAACATGTCCTACTACAAATGCCCGGACTGCGGCAAGGAGCACGCGATATTCGGCGAGAGCAAGGTGGACAAGGTCGCTAAAGAATTCGGCATCGAGAACACCGCGCGTCTGCCGATCGATCCCGTCATCGCCGCAATGGTCGATGCAGGCGAGGTTGAGTCCGTGGACGGCGGGAACATCTCCGGCATTGCCGACGTCATTGAAAGGAGAGGCAATAAATGAAAGTGGCTGTTGCATACAATAACGGTCAGATAGGCGAGCATTTCGGCCACGCCGAGTGCTTTGCGATATACGATTATCAGGACACCAATGTCGATTCCTGCGTCAAGAAGCTCATCGACTGCACTGACCGGCACGGTCATCAGGCGATGGCCGACCTCATGCGCGAGAACGACGTTGACGCGGTTATCGTCAGCCAGATGGGCGATGAAGCCCGCGCTCTGCTGCTGAGCGCAGGCATCGTGCCCGTGCTGGGCTACTGCGGCGGAGCTGACATGGCGGCCGACATGCTCGTGAGCGGTCTGCTGTCTATCTCCCCCGAATTCGACGGCGGCGGATGCGGCGGCTGCGGTGGTGGCTGCGGCGGCGGATGCGGCAGCGCCGATGACGGCGGCTGCGAATGCGGCGGAAGCTGCGGCTGCTGATATAACCGAACGCAATGATCCCCCGAAGCAGAGCAAGGCTTTGCTTCGGGGGAATCTTTGCGCCTAAATATGTCCGGTGAGCATAAGGAGCGTCAGCGTCAGGAGCACTGCCGCAGTGGCCGCGGTCAGCATCGGGATGAGCTGCGGCCTCGCCCGTCTCGGCGGCAGATGCTCCGATGCGTACTTCCCCGCCGCCTCCCGCGCACGGCGCAGAAGCTCTGTCTGGCTCTTCCCCGGGGTATGCAGATAATCGTCGCTGACTATGAACACCGCCTGCTCAAAGACGCGCGGGTCAGGCGACGGAACGACTATCACGCGCCGCGCCGTTCCGCGCAGCGGCTCCATGGGCTGCGCACCCTCCGGAGAGGCAAACAGCGCATCTTTGAACGCTCTGCCCAGATCGGCGAGCCGCCAGCGCAGCCCCGGCCTCATACGCGCTCCTCCACGCGCACCGTCACGACCGTCATGTCGTCCTCCGCGCCGTACTGCTGCTCGGCCTCCTTGAGCGTGGCCTTTGCAAGCGACTTCATGTCCTCGCCGCTCTTCTGGAGCAGCGTTTTCAGCCAGCCGTCGTCCTCGTCAACTATCACGCCGTCCGAGGCAATGACCGCCGTAGAGCCGGGGCGCAGCCGCATCCGCACGAGATCGGGCGCTTCCCCGTCGCCGAGGTTCAGCCCCGCGGCCAGCGTCTCGCCCTTTATCCTCCGGATGCGCCCGCTGTTCATCACGTATGACGGCGCGGCGCCGTATTTATAAAAGCAGGTCTCGCCGGAGAAGAGATCGACGCACATGAGATCGACCGTGGCGTAGCCCCAGCTGTCGTCCCCGCCGCGCAGGAGCATAACGGAGTTGAGGAGCTTCATGGCGACGGCGGGGTCTGCGCCGGAGCGCAGGAACTTTTCGAGTATGCCGACTATCTCTGCGCTCTCCTTGGCGGCCTCGCTGCCGGTGCCCATGCCGTCGGAGAGGATGACGCAGAGCACGCCGGAGTCGGTTTTGAAATAGCTGCCGCGATCTCCGCTCACCTTCTCCCCGCGCTTTTTCAGCGCAGCGATGCCGACGGACACCGCCAGCGGCTCCGCCTCCAGCAGCGTCATGCACGAGCAGCCATCCGGAAGCTCGTTCGGCAGGCACAGCCGCACCCCGACGACCGCCGACAGCTTTTCGAGCCAGTCGTCAAGTCCGGTCAGCGGACTGAGCCGCCCGCTCTCGATGCTGACGCGCAGCCGGCCGCGCCCGTCGCGGTATACGGCGGTCTCGGCGTCGATATCCAGACTCTTCAGGTAGCGCTGCAATCTGCGCTCGGCCAGGGGATCTGCGCCGTTCACGCTGCCCAGCTCCGCCGCGATGCGCCCGAGCATGGCGGCCATGTCCTGATACTGCCCCCACGCCGCGCTGCGGTTTTCGGACAGCTTCGCCTGAAGCTGCCGCCGGTACGCCATCGCGCGCAGCTCGCCATTCACCGCCGCGACAAAAGGCATCAGGCTCACGCACTTCTCGCGGAAGAAGCCTGGGAAGTCGGTGTTTTCAAGGCTTCCGTGCTCCTGCATGGCGCACGAGGCATCGTTCATGGCCGACAGCGTATCGACATATTCCGCGTTCCAGCAGCGGTTTTTGAACTTGCACTTGACGCAGACCTGGTCCGCGGCGCGGTCAAATATCCGCGCGATGTTCTCGTCGTTATACGGCTCCTCGATATTCCGCCGCACGACCTCGAACAGCTCTGCGTACGCGTCGCCCAGCTCACGCACATGTCCGGCGACGTAACGGCGCAGGTTCGTCTCGCCGCTGCCGCGCTCCATGCGCTGGAGTATCACGCCCACGTGGGTCAGCAGCTGCGTCGGCAGCAGCACAAACACGACCGCCGCGCAGAAACATTCCAGCAATGCGCCAAGGTATCTGTCCGAGTCCCAAGCGCAGATCACCGCGATCGCGTTCGCGACCAGAAACGACAGCGTGAAGAGTATCTGTCCGTGCTTGCCGAACACACCGGCGAGCAGCCCCGAAAACGCGAACACCATCGTATAAAACGGCGCGCCGCCGTGCGAGATGTCCATGGCGATGCCCATGACCGTGCCGACGGCGGCGCCGGTCAGCATCCCGCCCTGCATGGCCGAGGCCATTACCAGCAGCAGCGCCGCCCAGCGGCCAACCGACACGAGGCCGAACAGCTCTATCCGCCCCACCGCTATCAGCACGCAGGCGGCGGAGATGAGCAGCGCGGAGCTGTGGCGCAGCTCATCCGTCTCGCTCCTGCGCGGCGCGGTCGAGAGCGCCTCGCGGAAAAAGTAGCAGCCGCCGAAGGCGAGCGAGGTCTCAAGCACGAGCTTCGCCGCGAGGGGTATCTCGTCGGGCTTTGCAGAGAAGCTGCCCAGAAATCCGGTCAGCGCCATGACCAGCCCTGCAATCGCAGGCATGAACAGACCGCGTTTATAAAATTCCAGCTCCTGAAACACAAAACCTACAGTGTACACCAGCACGGCAGCGGCGATGTAGCGTATCCCCCAGTCGATGCCGCCGCTCAGCAGATATCCCAACGCCGCCCCCGCGAGCGCGAACACGCCCTTTATGCCCGGCCCCGCGGCAGCCACAAAGGCCATACCGAACGGCGCGCCCGATGCCAGCACCCGCGCGCAGGCCGTCACGAAGCCCGCCAGCATATATCCGCCGCAGCGCAGCGCCGTGCCGAAGCGCGGGTCAAGCTTGCCTCGCGGTATCCGTCCGGCAAACAGTTTTCCTCCCTCAGTTGCCATATGTAGTCCTCCTAAGTTTACATAATTGTAAGTTTATTATAATTATGTAATTCTACGAAGGCCGTCACATAGCGCTGTAACATTTTAGTTTATACAACAAGAAAATAAAGGAAAATAGTTCCGGCTCCCCTGTGCGCGAAAAAATTCCGGGCGGCTGATATTTTCAGCCGCCCGGATGCGGTTTACTTTATACTCATTATCTGACGCACTGTGCATGCGCGGCGATGGGCTATCGGCTTCCATCCCGGAGAGACGAAGAGCGACACGACAACTATCGGCAGGTATGTCAGCATGAACAGCGGGAAGGTAAACGCGTACAGCACCTTTTTGAAGCTGGAGCAGTGTATCCGGCGCCACTCGCTGACCGTGGTTATCGCGCCGAGCGCGAAGAGCGTGAGGTAGAGGTTTGCCACCAGCTGCGCGACCGACAGCAGCAGGCCGGACAGGTCGCCGCCCGCAAGGAAGGTCTGGATCGCCGCCGCGACATTTACCACGATGCTCACGCAGCTGAGCACTGCCGCCGGCATGATGTTCATCGCCATGTCGTAGCAGGAAAAGCTGCCGCCGAACATGCCCTTCATCAGGTCAAGCCCGTAGCGGCCGAACACCTGCAAATAGCCCCTCGACCAGCGCAGCCGCTGCCGCCACGACTGGCGGAAGTCGGTGGGCTGCTCGTCATACAGCACCGCCTCGCGGCAGTAGCCGATCTTCTCGCCGTGCACCACGTTGTCGATCGTGAACTCGATGTCCTCAGTGAGCAGGAAGAAGTGCCACGAGCCGATGCGGTCGAGTATCTCCCGCGTGAACGCGAAGCCCGTGCCGGACACCGCGCAGCTGCTGCCGATCGTATAGCGCGCGCCGTTGAGATAGCGCGACTCGCGCAGGAACCACAGCGCGTAGCCCGCGGATATCCAGTTGTCGCCGTAGTTTTTGGAGTTGCGGTAGCTGGTGGCGATCTTGTAGCCGTCGGACAGGGTCTGATCCATGTGGCGTATGTAATCCGGCGCGATGACGTTGTCGGCGTCAAGGACGAGGTACGCGTCGTACTCGTGCGGGATGTGGCTGAGCAGGGAATCCAGCGCGTAGCCCTTGCCGACGTGCTGCGTGTCAAAGCGCTCAAACACCTGCGCACCGTGACAGCGCGCCGTCTTTGCGGTGCCGTCGGTGCAGTTGTCGGCGACGACATATATATCGATAAGCCCGGACGGGTAGTCCTGAGCGTTGATGCTGTCTATCAGCTCTGAAATTACCGCCTCCTCGTTGCGCGCGGCGATGAGCACGGCGAAACGGTGGAGCTTGGGCGGCTTATGTGCGGTGCGTCTCCTCCGCCAGCTTATCGGAATATATATAAACTGGTAAGCATAGCATACGAAGAAAACACAGGCTATGATGAAGTTTATCTGTTTTATAGACATATACTCGCCTCCTCGGTAGTATGGCAAAATTATAGCCCTCGGCCGCTTTAAGGAACAAGCGGCAGGATGTTTAAGTTTTGCTTAAGCCCATGATACCCGCCGCGCCGCAGCGCTGCCATAGCTTTGCCTTACAAAATCCGCGTTTTGTCTTACATTTTTGTAATGTTGTCGGGGTTATTTACAGACTTCTCCATCAACGCGGTGCTGGAAATCGGGCGGGCTTTATGCTATAATACTTTGCAACAAATATTCTGACGAAAATATTTGAACAGCAGTTAAAGCAGAATTAAGAGGAAATTTAATGGCGAATATTTTTGATTACATCGCGTGGCGCGGCGACCTGCGCTTCGACTTCCGCCCTTTCAACGAGTTGGACGGGCTTGTCCTCTGCCGCATGTCTTACCTGCCCTGCGACAATATCCTCGGCGAAGCGCCGATGAGCCTGCCGGAGCTTGCGGACGCGCTCAGTGCGCATCCGGAAACCGAGGAGCGGCTAATCCGCCCCGACGATATACGGCTTCTCAAGGCGGCGGCAGAAAGCGAGCGCTTCCGCGGGATGCTTGTCTGTAATTATGTAAACCAAATTGAGCTTGAAACGCAGACGCAATTCTCCGCGCTGTGCTACATACTTGAGGACGGCAGGCGCTTTGTCGCTTTCCGCGGCACGGACACGACGCTGGTCGGCTGGAAAGAGGACTTCAACATGGCGTTCATCTGTCCGGTTCCGGCGCAGCTGTCGGCGGTGAAGTATCTTGAGCGCATCGCGGCCGGCACAGACGGAGCGCTTATGCTTGGCGGGCACTCCAAGGGCGGCAACCTCGCGGTGTACGCCGGAGCGTTCTGCTCCGAGGCAGCCCAGCAGCGGATCGAGCTTGTATACAATTTTGACGGCCCCGGCTTTGACCAGAAGATACTCGATCAGGCGGGCTACGATGCGATATGCCCGCGTGTGCGCACCTTCGTTCCGCAGTCGTCCGTGGTTGGGATGCTGCTCGGGCACGAGGAGCAGTACACGGTCGTGCACAGTCAGGAGACGGGGTTGACCCAGCACAACATTTACACTTGGGACGTTGAGCGCGAGAGCCTGAGCTATCTCGACACGGTGACGCACGGTAGCCGCTTCATTGACCGGACGCTCAAGGACTGGCTCGCGGGGATGAGCGTAAAGCAGCGCGCGGTGCTGGTCGACACCGTGTATGAGGTCATGCAGCAGACCGGCGCGCGCACGGTTCCGGAGCTGAAGGCCAACTGGTTCGGCAGCACGCGGGCGATGATCCGCGCGGCTGGAGCTTTGAATGAGGACGACCGCCGCAGCGTCATGCGGATGCTGCGTCTGCTCATGCAGAGCGCCATAGGCGAGCTGTCAGGCGCGGATAAGGAGACATCGAAAGCATGAAAAAACACCGGAATTTTCATTCCGGTGTTTCTTTTATAATCTGTTAAAGTGCTCAGCCCTCGTACTTGATGTTCTCGTAGAGGAAGTCGTGCAGGATCTGAGAGTTGGTCTCAAAATCGACCGCGAACAGGGAGCGTCCCTCCATGCCCAGCATTCCGCCGTAGGAATCCGGAACAGGGATCGTCATCTGGTCGAACTCCACGCTGAGGAAGTTCGGTGCATAGCTCATGAGCTTCACAAGCTCAAGCTTCGTCAGATTCGTCCTGATCATGGGCAGAATAGTGTCGATGAGATTATTGAGCGTTGCGACATCCGCATTCTTCACGCCGTCGGCGCAGGCCTGAATAACGGTGCGCTGGCGCTTTATCCTCGACCAGTCGCTGTCGATAGAACGGAGGCGGCAGTAGCTCAGAGCCGCTGTGCCGTCAAAATGGAAGACGCTGTCGCCAAGCGGGGTCGCCGTGCCCTTGATGTGCGGATACTCCGCGCCGGTGAGCGTGACGTCAACGCCGCCGAGCACATCGACGATGTCCTTGAGCGCCGTGAAATTGACGCGCATGTAGCGCTCGACGTCCAGATTGAAGCAGGTCTGGACTTCCTTGACCATCAGATCTGCTCCGCCGTAACGGAAGCAGTGGGTCAGCCAGTCGTACTGCCCTTCATACTCGCCTTCGAGAATGGGAACGCCCATGCCTCGCTCAAGGCTGACGAGCTTCGCAGTGCTGTCCTTGAGGTTGAGGCTGAGGATCATTATAGCGTCGGATCTGGCCGCATCAGAGAAATCGTATGTACGCTCATCGGTACCGAGCAGGAGGATGTTGAAGATGTCCTTTTCTTTCCGGATCTCACCGGCGGGCAGCTCGGAGGGAGCACGCTCCTCAAGACCGGAGATATCGACGATATCCCCTTCCTCCTCGTCCGCCTCCTTGCTCTCCGTGGAGCTTATGAGCGTAAAGGTAGTGTCAGGGGGTGTCATATTTGACAAGATCAAGCTTGCTGTTTATAAAGATAACAGCAGCGATTATAACCACAGCAAATACCGCCAGGACGATTAAAAGCAGCTTCGCCAAAAAGGGCATCTTACGGCGCTTTTTCAAATGCATACTGTATATGCACCTCCTTGTGTTATTAGAGAATATTACAACATATATCGGCAAATTATGCAATAACATACCGCAGCGAAATCTCGCTGCGGTATCGATTGATAGCTATTATCCGATCACTCTGCAGGGCTGAAGCTGTCCTTCCCCGCGCCGCAGAGCTCGCAGGCGAAGTCGGCGGGAAGGTCTTCAAATTTCACGCCGGTCTCTTCCTCATCATAGACCCAGCCGCAGAGCTCGCAAATATATTTCATAGCTGACCTCACTTTCTGTGCTCACACATCCACAAATCAAATTTACAGCAGCGGAGCAAAAAGGTCAAGAAAAAAGTCGCCAATGTAATGCACATTGGCGACTTTTTAAGAATTGCGGATCACTTGCCGAAGTAGTTGATGATGTGACGCGGGCAGATATCCGCGCAGTGGCCGCACTGTACGCACTTGGAGGTATCGACAACGGCGAGGTTATCGACGACCTTGATGGCGTCAGCCGGGCATTCGCGCTGGCACTTCATGCAGCCGATGCAGCCGAAGTCGCACATCTTCATAACCTTTGCGCCCTTATCATGGTTGCCGCAGGCAGGCATGATCTTCTGGCTCTCGGGAATGAGCTTGATGATGCTCTTGGGGCAGGCGTCGGCACATGCGCCGCAGCCAACACAGCGGGCACGGTTGACCTTTGCAACGCCATCGACGATATGTATCGCGTCGAACTGGCAGGCTCGGGTGCAGTTGCCGAGACCGATGCAGGCGAAAGTGCAGGTCTTGTTGCTCTTGCCGCCGAACAGCATGGCAGCGCGGCAATCGACGGGGCCGGAGTAGTTGAAGCGCATCTCGGCGTGTCCGGCAATGCCGGAGCAGGGCACGAAAGCGACCATTTTCTCAACATCGGCGCCGGAGACGCCCATGATCTCGGCTATCTTTGCCGCAGCCTCTGCGCCGCCGGCAACGCACTTATTGGTAGGTGCTTCGCCTCTGGCGACAGCGGCGGCATAGCCGTCACAGCCGGGGTATCCGCAGCCGCCGCAGTTTGCGCCGGCCAGACATGCACGGACTTCCTCCTGCTTGGGGTCTACTTCAACGTGGAATATCTTGGACGCATAGGCGAGCAGCGCGCCGAACACAGCGCCGAGTACACCCAGCACCGCAATGGCGAGAAGAATAGATTTCATATCTTTACGCCCTCCCTATCAGAATATCTTCATGCCGCTGAAGCCCATGAAGGCGAGAGCCACAAGAGCAGCGGACACGAGGCAGATGGGGAATCCCTCGAAGCATTCGGGGTACTCGGCAAACTCAACGCGCTCACGTACGCTTGCGAACAGGACGATTGCGAGCAGGAAGCCAAGGCCGCCGGTGATGCCGTAGACAACGGATTCGAGGAAGTTGTACTTATTCTGAACGTTCAGCAGAACGACGCCCAGAACGGCGCAGTTGGTGGTGATAAGGGGCAGATAAATACCCAGCGCGGAGTACAGCGAGGGGATGGACTTCTTGAGGAACATCTCGACGAACTGAACCAGCGCCGCGATTATCAGGATGAACGCCAGCGTCTGGAGGAACGCGAGGCCGAGCGGGACGAGTATGTACTGGTCAACGACCCAGCAGATGGCGGACGCAAGACCCATGACGAAGGTGACCGCGAGACCCATGCCGACGGCGGTATCGACCTTATTGGAACAGCCGAGGAACGGGCAGCAGCCGAGGAACTGCGAGAAGATGAAGTTATTGATGAGTATCGCGCCGAGGGAGATGGAAATTATTTTAGTAAACATTATTCATCCTCCTCCTTTTTCTCTGCCGCGGCAGCTTCTTCTGCAAGCTGCTTTTTCTTTGCGGACTTTTTGAGCGCATACTGCATGGCAGCGATCAGCACGCCCAACGTAAGGAAGCCGCCGAAGGGCAGGACCAGAATGGTCGCGCCGTACTCGGGGTTGAATATCTGGATGCCGGCGCCGGTGCCGTCAAGCGTGAAGCGGAAGCCGTTGGCGATGTCGATAAGGCCGCCGCCGAAGGTACCGCTGCCGAGTAGCTCACGCACAACGCACATGACTATCAGCACGCAGGTGTAGCCAAGTCCCTGGAAGACACCGTCGAAGAAGGACGGGCCGATGGGGTTCTTCTGGCAGAACGCTTCCGCGCGGCCGATGATGATGCAGTTGACGACGATAAGCGGGATGAACACGCCGAGCGCGTCGCTCAGCGCGGGGATGAACGCCTGGAGCAGCAGGTCAACTATCGTAACGAAGCCCGCGATGACGACGACGAATATCGCCAGACGTATCTCATCGGGGATTATCTTACGGATAGCGGAGATAACGACGTTGCAGCAGGTGAGGATGATGAGAACGGACAGACCCATGCCCACGCCGTTGAACAGCGAGGTGGTGATCGCCATGGTGGCGCACATGCCTATCTGCTGTACAAGAACGGGGTTATTGGTGATGAGGCCCTCTTTAAACTGTTTCTTAATGTTCATTCGGCTGCCTCCTTAACCAAGAGATTCTACTACGTTGATCGCGTTTGCGACCGCATCGGCGACTGCCTTGGAGGTTATGGTCGCGCCGGTGAGCGCGTCTATATCGTCCACGGTGATGGTGTCGTTCTGACCGATGAAGGAGTCACGGAACTGCTCGCCTCGCTCGGAGCTGCTGGCCGCGATCGCGCCGAGGCCGGAGGTCTCGGAGTGGGAGATGATGGAGATTCCGGTGCACTTGTAGTCGTTGTCAACGCCGACAACCATGGTGATGGAGCCCTGAGCTCCGGAGAAAGTGGTCTGCACAACGTAGCCGCTGCCATTGCTGGCCTTCTCCACGGCGTCGATGGTGGGATCCTCGGAGTACTTTGCGCTGTCAACCGGCTCGTAGCCATCGGATGCGAGGACTGCGGCGTATGCCTTTGCGGTCTTTATCGCCTTCTGCTCGGCGATGGGTCCCTTGGTCAGCTCGTTGATGCCGCCGAGGATGCCCGCGACGATAGCGCAGACGAGGAAGAGGATAAGGGTAAGCTTAACTATCTTATTCATAATTACGCGCCCTCCTTTGCCGCTTTCTTAGCGGCCTTCTCTGCGGCGATGTCTTCCTTGGAGACGCCGAACTGATGACGGCGGAACGCCTTGTCGATCGCCCAGGTGCAGAGGTTCATGATAAGGATACCGTAGGACACGCCTTCGGGGTAGCTGCCGAAATAACGGATGAGCACGGTCAGCGCGCCGCAGCCGACGCCATAGAGGAGCTGGCCGGGAAGCGTGACGGGGCTGGTGGCGTAGTCGGTCGCCATGAAGAAGGCGCCGAGGAACAGGCCGCCGCACAGGAGGTTGTACATCATCCACTCGAAGTTGCCGTAGCCCTCGTGGCCGAAGATAAGGGTCAGCAGCGCGACGGTGCCGATGAAGGACACGGGGATACGCCAGGAGATTATCTTGCGGCAGATGAGGTAGATGCCGCCGACGAGGAGAGCGACCTTGCTCGCTTCGCCGAAGCAGCCGGGCATGATGCCGAGGAACATGTTCAGGTAGCTGTAATATTCAGGCATGGGCTTGCCGGCATAGAGGTAAGTCATCGGGGTAGCCATCGTGATGCCGTCAACGGTCTCGATGTTCATGCCCGCCATAGCGGAGGGTATCGTCCACTGGGTCATGATGACGGCGTAGGACGCGATGAGGAACGCACGGCCTGCGAGAGCCGGGTTCAGGAAGTTCTTGCCGATGCCGCCGTAGAGCTGCTTGACGACGATAATCGCGAAGAAGTTGCCGATGAGCGGCAGCCACCAGGGGGAGCTTGCGGGCAGGGTCATCGCAAGGAGCATACCGGTCAGCAGTGCGGAACAGTCGCCGATGGTTTCGGGCTTCTTGAGGAGCTTGCGGTATGCCCACTCATAGAAAACCGCGGAGAGCATCGACACGGCGACCATGAGAACGGGCTTCATGCCGAATTCCCATGTTGCCATTGCCAGCGACGGCAGCAAAGCCAGCATCACGTTTATCATGATGCGGCGGGTGTCCATTCCCGTCCTTACCTGCGGCTGATACGCAACGTCAAGGACGATTTTTTCTTTTTTCTCGCTCATTATTTCTGGGCCTCCTTTGCTGCTTTCGCCTCGGCCGCAGCCTTTTCCTTGGCAGCCTTTGCCTGGAACATGAGCTTCGCGGTCTTGAAGGCGTGGGTAAGGGGCATTCTGGCCGGACAGTTGAATGCGCAACTGCCGCACTCGAAGCAGTCGGTGATGTGATACTTCTGCATCATCTCGAAGTCGCCCTTGTTGTAGTACATGTACATGAACACAGGCTCAAGGTTCATCGGACATACAGTGATGCACTTGCCGCAGCGGATGCAGGTGGGGTGCTCGACATGTCTGTCCTCTTCTTCGGTGAAGAACAGCACGCCTGCGGTGCCCTTGATGGTGGGGGCTTCAAAGCTCGTTGCGCAGATACCCATCATCGGGCCGCCGAGAACGATCTTGCGCGGGGTCTTGACGAAGCCGCCGCACTGCTCGGCGAGGTACTCAAACGGAGTGCCGACGCGGGTGAGAGCGTTTACGGGAGCCTTGAGGGCGCTGCCCGCGACGGTGACGATACGCTCGATAACGGGCTTGCCCTCATAGCAGGCCTGATATATCGCGTACGCGGTACGGGTGCTGACAACGTTGCAGCCGACGCCGGAGGGGATCCCGCCGGGCTTGACCTCGCGGCCCGTGACTGCCTTGACCTGCATCTTCTCGCCGCCCTGGGGGTACTTGACCTCTTCGGGGACGATCTCTATCCCGTAATTCTCGGGATGGAGGGAATTGAGAAGGTCAATAGCGTCCTGCTTGTTCTTCTCGATGCCGTAGTAGCAGTGGTCAAGGCCGCTGGCAATACGGATGAGCTGGATGCCCTTGAGGAGCTGCTCGGGGAAGTTGAGCATGGTGAGATGGTCGCCGTTGAGGTACGGCTCGCACTCTGCACCGTTGATGATAAGCTTGTCAACCTTGCCGAGGCCGCCGCGGATCTTGAACGCGGTCGGGAACATTGCGCCGCCCATGCCGACAACGCCGGCTTCACGGATGCGGTCAAGGATGGCTTCGGGATCCTTGAGCTGTTCCTCGGTCAGGGGAGCCATATCCTCACAGGGAGTGTCGAGGCCGTCGTTCTCGATGACGACGGACATGATCATGTCTCCCAGCGGATGGGGTCTGGCCTCGACGGCGACGACCTTACCGGAGACGGAGGCATGCACGGGTGCGGAGACGGGCGCGGGATTCTCGCCGATCTTCTGACCCATTTTTACATAGTCGCCTACACTGACAAGGGGCTTGCAGGGAGCGCCTATGTGCTGAGCCATGGGAATGACTACTTGCGGCGGTGGGGCGATCACGGTCACCGGAACTTCCGGTGCCTTCATGTAATTGGGATGAACGCCGCCTTTGAATGTATGGGACATAAGCTTCACCTCGTTATAATATCGCTTCTGAATAATATCACAAACAGTCACAAAATGTCTACCCAAAAAGGTGCAAAAATCGGCATTTTTGAAAGATAAGTTGTTAACAATCCTGTTATTTCCGTGTCAAGCCGCAAATTATTTACTAAAATGGGTTTTTGTATATTCACAAGAATTTTCTTGTGGGTTCTGACTGCGATTTCCAATTTTTCTCCTGTCCGGGTATATGTAATTATATCTGCCGCCGCGCGGGAGTATGAGCGGATAAGGGGGCGGGTGCAAGTCTTTCTTTTGACTATTGGCAGCAGTCCGAGACTGGCGACCCCTCAGTCAGCTTCGCTGACAGCTCCCCTAAAAGGGGCGCCGCTTCGCGGCAAATGTTTTGCACCGGCGCGCGCAGATAATCCCCGTCCTGCTTCAGAAAAAGTACACCGCGGCAGAACGCGCAAACGCTCTGCCGCGGTGGAAATATCAAATTATCTTGTTACTGCTTCGCGGCGGCGATATCAGCGGCGACCGCATCCGCTATCGCGTCAAGCTCCGCGAGCTGATCCTCCGCCAAGGACGAACGGATCGTGACGTTCTCGCCGATGAACTCGCACTTCTTGAGCGTGCTCAATATCTCGCGCATCTGCTTCCCGCTCGTGGGTGCCCAGCTGCCGTTTTCGAGAACTGCTATCTTGCGGTTCTGGAGATTGTGGTTTGCGATGTCATGCAGCAGATTCTCCATCGTGACGAAGATTCCCGCATTATATGTCGTCGCAGCGAAAACAAGGTGGCTGCAGCGGAACGCGTCGGAGAGGATGTAGCTTGCGGGGGTGACGGAGGTGTCATACATGCGCACCTTCACGCCGCGCTCGACAAGCTTCGCGGCAAGGATGTTTGCGGCGTTCTCGGTGTGGCCGTACACGGAGGCATAGGCCAGCATCACGCTGTTCTCCTCCGCTGCGTAGCTGCTCCACTTGAGGTACTTATCGAGGAACGCACCAAAATCGCGCCGCCAGACGAAGCCGTGCAGCGGGCAGACATAATTCAGCGCCAGCCCCGCTGCCTTCTTCAGCACAGCCTGCACCTGCACGCCGTACTTGCCGACGATGTTTGTATAATACCGGCGCGCCTCATCGACATTTTCGGCGAAGAAATCGGTCTCGTCCGCGAACAGGCGGCCGTTGAGCGCGCCGAAGGTTCCGAACGCGTCCGCCGAGAAGAGTATGCCGTCGGTGGAATCATAGCTCATCATGACCTCAGGCCAGTGCACCATCGGAGCCATGACGAAGCTTATCTTATGCCGCCCCAGCTCCAGCACGTCGCCCTCCTTGACGATGTGCAGCCGGTCGGTGAAATCGACGCCGCGGAAGAAATTCTTCAGCATCGTCTCGATCTTGCTGTTGCATACGAGCTTCAGTTCCGGATATCTGAGCAGCAGCGCCTCGATGGTGTACGCGTGGTCAGGCTCCATATGGGAGATGACGAGGTAGTCCGGCCTGCGCCCGCCGAGCGCGTGGGCGACATTCTCAAAATAGGTCTGATAGACGGCCTTATCAACGGTGTCGAAAATGGCCGTTTTTTCGTCGAGCATGACATAGGAATTATAGCTTACGCCGTCGGGAACGCCGTACACGCCCTCGAAGCATGCAAGGCGGCGGTCGTCCGCGCCGACCCAGATAAGATCATCGGTTACCTTTCTAGTGCAGTACATATGCTATTCCTCCGTGTATTTTTACTTGATATATTATAATATATTATACTCGATTTTCCAGCACAAATCTGTGGCGTACGCAACAATTATGTGTTATAATATGCCGCGGAGCTTAAATTTACGGAGGCGGCATATGAACGACTTACAGCTATTTGACGGCATAAGCGCCGAGAACCGTGCGGCAATGATGAGCTGCTTCAAGCCTGAGCAGCGCAGCTTCCGCCGCGGCGAGACGATACGTGTCTACGCTCCGGAGCTTGAGCAGCTGTGTCTGCTGGCTTCAGGGCGGGCGCACCTCTACTGCATGGACAGCGACGGCGAATACACGCTGCTTGAGCAGTACCGCGCGGGCGACATCTTCGGCGAGATATTCTCCATGCCATACGCCGACCTCGGCTACGCCGTCGAGGCCGACTGCGACTGCAGCGTGCTGTTCATCCCCTTTGCGAGCATCTACGGCCGCTGCCCCAAAGCCTGCGAGCACCACACAAAGCTGACGCAGAACCTCTTCGAGCTGTCCGCCCGCAAGGCGCAGACCCTTACGATGCGGATAAACATGATCAGCAAAAAATCCATGCGCCGCAAGCTCTGCGCGTATTTCGACTATCTCAGCGAGAGCGCCGGCAGCCGCAGCTTCAATCTCGAGATATCGCTGACTCAGCTCGCCGGATACCTCTGCGCCGACCGCAGCAGCATGATGCGCGAGCTGCGCTGCATGGAGGACTGCGGAATCATCCGCCGCGACGGACGGCACATTGAGCTGCTGTGAGCGTTGAATGCTTATAAAATTTTAATTAAAATTCTGAAAGTATATTTACAAATCCCATCCGACGCGCTATAATCTCCTCGAAAACGGCATGGAGGGATCGCTGTGCAGGAGTTTATCAGATTTATAAAATTCGCTCTGTTTTCAGCCAGCGCAGGACTCATCGAGATGGGCTCTTTCGCGCTGCTCAACGAGTTTACGGCGTGGAGCTACTGGCCGTGCTATCTGATCGCGCTGGTACTGTCCGTCGTATGGAACTTCACGCTCAACCGCAAATTCACTTTCAAGTCCGCTGCGAACGTCCCAATTGCAATGGCAAAGGTGCTCTCCTACTATGCGGTGTTCACGCCGCTGTCCACCCTGCTCGGCGAATATCTCGCGGGAACGCTCGGCTGGTACGAATACCTCGTCACGGTGATAAACATGCTGCTGAATTTCGGGACGGAGTTTCTCTATCAGCGCACCTTTGTGTTCGGCAAAAGCCTTGACACCGGCAAATAAATATTGAACTGTCCCCCTCGGAGTGGTAATATATTGTCATATATGTTATCTTTCGAGGGGGATTTTCCATGCCCAAAAGCATCACGCGCATAGTTCTCACCGGCGGCCCCGCCGCGGGCAAGACCACGCTTATCAGCCGCATTCTCAAGGAGTTCAAGCAGGAGGACGGCTGGCGCGTCATTACCATACCAGAAACCGCCACGGATCTGATATCCGGCTTCGGCATAAAGCCATTCGGCAACTGCGTGAGCATGCTGGACTTTCAGTATTTCGTCATTGAGGATCAGCTGCACAAGGAGAAGCTCGCGCTCAAGGCCGCGCGCATGGTGCCGGAGGAGAAGGTGCTCGTCATATATGACCGCGCCCTGCTCGACGACAAGGCATACATAACGGACGACGAGTTCACGGACATACTCACAAGCTTCGGCAAGACCGAGGAGCAGGTGCTCTCCGGCTATGATGCGGTGCTGCATCTCGTGACCTGCGCCAAGGGCGCGGAGTTTGCGTATAACTACGGCAACGCCGCGCGGTACGAGAGTGTTGAGGTCGCGCGCGAGAAGGACGACAAGACCCTCCGCGCGTGGAGCCGGCATCCCGCGCTGCACGTTATCGACAACTCCGTGAATTTTGAGGACAAGATAAACCGCGGCATCGCCGCCATATTCAGCATAATCGGCCAGCCCGCGCCCGCGCAGAGCAAGCGCAAGTATCTCATAGCCATGCCCGACACCGCAGAGCTTGTGCGGCGCTACAACGCCGCCTCGGTCGAGATGATGCAGACCTATCTGGCCGACACGAATCCGCAGGCCGAGCGCCGCGTCCGCCAGCAGCGCAACGGCAGCGAGTATCTGTATTTCTACACCGAAAAGCGCGTCAACGCCGACGGCACGCGCTGGGTAACAGAGCGGCCGATATCCGAGAAGGACTACGTGGCCTATCTCATGGAGGGCGACAGCTCGCTGCACGCCGTGCGCAAGACGAAGTACCGCTTCGCGCTCGGCAGCCGCCGCTTCGAGATAGACGTTTACCCGTTCTCCGCCGACCGCGCCATCATGTTCGCCTACGGTGACGACAAGGACGGAGAGCTGCCCGAGGGCATTGAGGTCATCCGCGAGGTCACGGGAGATGTGGATTATAAAAACCGCGCGCTGGCAAAGCTTCAGCGGCTGTGAGGGGCGCGGTGTATGGATATCAGAAGCATCGTAAGGCTGAAGCAGGCGTGGAACCGCTTCAGCATGAATCACCCTAAGTTTCCGGAATTTCTGCGCGCAGTGAAGTCGCGCGGCATCCACGCGGGGATGGAGGTCTCAATAACCGTCACGTATCCTGACGGGGACGAGCTGCGCTCCGGCCTGCGCATCAAGCCCTCGGACGTTGAGCTTTTCGACGAGGCGAGCAAAATATTCTGAATATGCGATACGGGACGGCCGCTGTGCCGTCCCGTGGTTTTTATATGGTGATGTCTTTTGCCTGATGACAATAGTTCAAGACTGGCGACCCCTTCGGCGCTTACGCGCCTCTTCCCCTAGAAGGGGCAGCGCTCCGCGGCAAAGATTTTGGTCTGGCTCATTGTGCCGCACCCTCTTGGCGCCCCTCTTAGGCAGCGAAGCGGCGGCGCGGTAGTGAATGACATGCCGGAGGCATGTCAGAGCCGCGCCGTGACCGAGCCGCAGCGAGACGCTGGCACGGCGTCAGCCGTGACTGCGGGGTCTCCAGTGTGCAGAAGATAAAAGGAAGAACGCAGCTCAAACATGATCTTAGGGGACGGCCGCTGTGCCGTCCTGTTAGTTTATATCCTTTCCACACATAACGCGCAGCCCCCTCCGATGGCTCGGAGGGGATATTCACTGCTACATTTTCTTGAGGAAATTGCCGTAGACACGGACGTCGCTGCTTATTACGATGAACGCGGAGGGGTCGATCTTCTTGGCGAGGCCGCGGAGCTGAGCTATCTCGTACTTGCTCATCAGCACGTACAGCATGGTGCTCCCCTGTCCGGTATATGCGCCGACGCTCGCCCACTCGGTTACGCCGCGACCCATCTGGCGAAATATCTCCTCCTCGATCTCCTTGCCCTTCTTGGTGATGATCTTCGCCTCGACGTTTATATTCTGCGAATGCATCTTGTCCAGCGCGAAGGAGTACACAAACGTGAACAGCATCGAATATATGACGACGCGCACGCCGAACACGTAGAAGCAGGTGGCAAACAGGATCGCGTTCACTAACAGCGTGAGCCGCCCGACGCCTGTCTCCTTGCGGCGCAGGATCATCAGCACTCCGACGATATCAAACCCGCCGCCGCTGCCGCCGCTGCGCAGGACTATGCCCATCATCGCGCCGCACACAAGCCCGCCGACCAGCACCGAGGCCAGCACATCGTCCGGCAAGACCGCGCGCACGGGGATGAACGCGAGGGAAACCGTCATCATCGCGACGGAGATTATCGTCTTGACGAAAAACATATGGCTCACATCATGCCACGCGAAATACAGCAGAGGGAGATTCAGCAGAAAATATATGATCGACGCAATATCGATATTTGCACTCATGCCGAGATGCTCCACGAGCAGCGTACGGATGACCTGACAGATACCCATCAGCCCGCCGCTGTACATCCCTACCGGCACCACGAACAGGTTCATGGCAGCGGAGTATATAAACGACGCAAGAACCGCAAGCATCGTGCGCTTTGTCTCCGCCCATACATCGGCATTGATTTTCTCTTTTTTTGTCATAAAATCACATAAATACAGCTTATGCCGCTCAAAATGAGCGGCATAAATGCGTTAGCTACTAAGATTTACTTTGCGGCCTTTGCCATCTCGCACAGAGCGGTGAAAGCGGCAGGATCGTGAATAGCGGTCTCGGAGAGCATCTTGCGGTTCATATCGACACCGGCGAGCTTCAGACCGTGCATGAAGGTGGAATAGTTCATGCCGTTCATCTTGCAGGCTGCGCTGATACGGGTGATCCACAGCTGACGGAAATCTCTCTTCTTCTGCTTGCGGCCGACGTATGCGTAACGACCAGACTTCATCAGCTGCTCGTTGGCCATCTTATAGTGACGGGACTTATTTCCCCAATAACCCTTTGCAAGGCCGAGAATCTTGCTTCTGTGCTTGCGGGTCATCATTGCGCCTTTAACTCTTGCCATTTGATTATCCTCCTATTTAACGACTATCCTTATTTGTAAGGAATCATTTTCTTGATGGTTGCTTCGTTGGTGACGTCTGCATATACTTCGCTGCGCAGACGGCGGCAACGCTTGGTGTCCTTCTTGGTGAGGATATGGCTCTTGAAAGCATGTGCGCGTTTTACCTTACCGGTCTTGGTGAGATTGAATCTCTTCTTGGCACCGCTATGGGTCTTCAGTTTGGGCATGATATTTTCTCCTTCCGTAACTGGGTTTAACAGGCTGACCTGTTGTAAACTTGATTATTCTTCCGCTGCGGGGGCGGGCTTGGGAGCTTTGGGCTTCGCCGGCTTTTTCGGCGGGGTGACGGGCTTCGGGGAGAGGAAGATGGACATATTCCTGCCCTCCAGCTTCGGCGCTTTGTCAAGCACGGCGATCTCCGCGCACTTGTCTGCGTAGTCGCGCAAAAGCACCTCACCTATCTCGGTATGAGCCATCTCCCTGCCGCGGAAGCGCACAGATACCTTCACACGGTCGCCGTCGGAGAGGAACTTCTGTCCGTTGCGGAGCTTCGTGTTGAAGTCGTTGGTGTCGATACCGGGAGACATACGGATCTCCTTGATCTCGATGACACGCTGATTTTTCTTGGCTTCCTTTTCCTTCTTCGTCTGCTCGAAACGGAACTTACCATAGTCCATGATCTTACACACGGGGGGATTGGAGCCGGGAGCGATCTTAACAAGATCAAGCTCGTTTTCCTCGGCTATCTTCAGCGCCGCCGCTGCGGACATGATGCCGAGCTGCTCGCCCTCACTGCCGATCAGGCGTACTTCTTTATCAAGGATCTCTTCGTTGATCTGATGAGTTGTGTTTGCGATTGCGATTCACCTCCACGGAAAATAAAAACGCGGACGCACAGCATCCGCGAATAAAAACAACATTTAGCCCTCATAGGGCTGCTGCTCTTATTTACCTCGGCTGGCCAGATGCCGCCGGGTGAGGCCGGAGATGCCGTACCTTCTTTGTTTTAGCCTAGTTACTATACCAGCAAAACCGCGATATGTCAACAGTTTTTCGCGATTTTTTCGGGATAATTTTATGCTGCACCGCGGATAAATATACCGCGTGCGGGAAAACTATGCGCATGGGCGGAAAGCCGCAGTGCGGCGGGTCACGCCGGACTGATACGGAGTTGATACGATGGAAATGATTGCGGTTTATGTCACGGGCGGGCTGCTGTACGGCCTGATAGAGCTGCTGTGGCGCGGCTGGACGCACTGGTCGATGCTCCTGTGCGGCGGAGCCTGCTTCGCGCTGATGTATCAGATCAGCCTCTCGGCGCTCACATTCCCGTGGAAATGCCTGCTCAGCGCCTGCGTCATAACTGCGGTCGAGTTCGTCACCGGATGTTTGGTTAACATAATCCTGAAGTGGCAGGTCTGGGACTACTCCTCCCTGCCCGGAAACCTTTGGGGACAGATATGCCCGCAGTTTTTTCTGATGTGGCTGCTGCTGTCTGTCCCCGGTCTCGGTCTGTGCCGACTGGTGTCTACAGCTCTGCGATGATCTCCCTGCGCTTGGCCTCGTATTCGTCCTGGCTGATAAGCCCCGAATCGTAAAGCTCCTGAAGCTTTTCCAAACGGCTCCTGGCATCATCCTGCGGTGCGCCCTGCACGTCGGATTCTATCGTTATCTCGGGGCCTACATAATTTTTCCCGAACGCCGAATATATCCCGTAGCCGCACATTGCGGCGGCCATCAGCGTCCAGAGTATGCCGAACGCGCCGAAGGTCGGGATGGCCACGAATATGCCGATCAGCACGAATATACCGCCGACTACCGCACTCATGGCGCCGCTTGCTTTGCCGGGGCGCTTGGTCACGCGGTATTTTTTGTTGCCGTTATTGTCGAAATTATTCTGCATATCGCTCAATAATTCTCGTTCGGCGCGCCCTCCGCCTTCTCAAGCTCCATTGCGAGCTTGACGATACGGCTGGTGCCGAGACGATCCGCGCCGAGATCGATGAAGTCCTCGGCATCCTGAAGCGTGGAAATGCCGCCGGCGGCCTTGACCTTCACGGTCGGCGGGCACTCGCGGCGCAGGAGCGCCACGTCCTCACGGGTAGCGCCGCCCTTGGAAAAGCCGGTGGAGGTCTTGATGAAGTCCGCGCCGCAGTCTGAGACGATGTGGCAGAGCTTTATCTTCTCCTCCTCGGTCAGCAGGCAGCACTCGATGATGACCTTGAGTATATGGCCGCGGGTAGTCTCGCGCACGGCGCTGATATCGCGCGCGACATCCTCCCAGCAGCCGTCCTTGACCATGGAGACGTTGATGACCATGTCTATCTCCTCCGCGCCGTTGCGGACGGCGTCGGCGGCTTCATACGCCTTGGCGGCGGTGGTCATGTAGCCGTTGGGGAAGCCGATGACGGTGCAGATGGTGAGCTTATCGCCGACGTAGCGGCGCGCGCCAGCGACATGGCAGGGCGGGATGCAGACGCTCGCGCAGTTGTATTTGATTGCCTGATCGCAGAGCTTGCGGATTTCGTCGCTTGTGCAGTCAACGCGCAGCAGGGTGTGGTCGCATTTTTCGAGAATGTCTTTTATGTCCACAATATATCTCCTTATCTTCTTGATTGATTAATCTGAACCGTTGGTATTATACCTTTTTTCTCAGGCATATTCAAGTATCTGGTGTGAATAGATTGAAATATCTCAACGAAAAGGACGGTTTCGGAATGGACATGAACACCGAGAATAACTACACGCGGCTCGTCGGCGCTATGGCGGGGCGTCCCGTTTTATCCCATTCTGCACGCGGTGAGGATTTTTACTGCTTCCCGCTTGAGGTCGTGCGGCTGTCGGGCGCGGCGGACAATATAAATATAATAGTGCGCGCTGAGCAGCTCGCGGCGCTGGAGGCCGCGGAGCATGAAAAGCTCTGCGTCGTCGGGCAGCTGCGCACCTTCAATAACCGCCGCGGCGTCGGGGCAAAGCTTGTGATAACAGTGTTCGCAAAGGAGCTGTTCTTCTGCGATGAACCGGACTGCAACGAGGTGTATCTGCGCGGTACGCTCTGCAAGCCGCCGAACCTGCGCACGACGCCGATGGGGCGCGACATCTGCGACCTCATGCTCGCCGTGAACCGGCACTACGGGCGGTCGGACTATCTGCCCTGCATATGCTGGGGGCCGCGGGCGCGGTCAGCGGCGCAGTGGGGCGTCGGTACGATGCTGCGGCTTGAGGGGCGCATCCAGAGCCGCCGCTACATAAAGGTCAGCGAGGACGGCGCGGAGGAGCGCACCGCTTTTGAGGTCTCCGCCGCTGAGGTCGAGGAGCTGCCCGCGGAGGTGAAAGTGTAGACCTCTTGTTGTATAGGGGCTGACTGACACCGCTAGTCGAGGAGCTGCCCGCGGAGGTGAAAGTGTAGGGGGATATGGCTGCAAAATGTGGATTTATTGTGGGGAAGCACTTTCTTTTATTCCCTGCTCCATGCTTGACTCTGGCAACCCCTTCGGCGCTGCGCGCCACTGTCTCGCCGCGCCGCCGTTGCACTACCCTAGAAGTGGCAGCGCTTCGCGGCAAAGGTTTCGCACTGGCGCAATAACTGCACCGCACCCTTGGCGCCCCTCTTAGGGGAGCTGGTGGCCGTAAGGCCGACTGAGGGGTCGCCAGTGTGGATAAACGAGCAGAGTGCAAAAGAAAAAGCTCACCGCAAACAACAGTGTATACACCCAAAACAGGCAGGGCAAATCGCCCTGCCTGTTCTATATTATCATCATTTTCATTCGTACTTCTCGGCCGCGATCTGCAGATCCCCGCTCACGGTATCGACGGAGAACGCGGCGTTCTCCGACACGGTGCAGTCGATGCTGTGAACCATGTCGCCGGAGACGGAGCTGAACCGCACCGACGGCTGCGTGCCTTCCGGTACAAGCAGCGACACATTGCCGCTCACGGTATTTATCTTCAGCTTCGCGTCCGCATTGCGCATACCGATCTGAACCTCGCCGCTAACCGTCTCGGCCACGACCGTCCCGACAGTGCAATTGCGGAAGATGAGATTGCCGGAGACGGAGCCGACCGTCAGCTTCTTCACCGTCAAACCCTCGGCGCTGACACCGCTCGTGGTCATATCTACCGCGACGTCCTCAAACTCGACCGTCTCGGGAAGCTCGATGCGCAGATACTTGACCGGCAGCTCGTCGCGCCGCGCGGAATATTTTATCTCAAGCGCGCCGTTTTCGACGCGCCAGCACAGCGCCGTCTCATCGTCCAGCGAGTTCTCGCAAGTCTCGGAAATTTTTATCTCGTCCCCGCTCACGGGCACGATCTCGACAGCACCCGCGATCCACGCGATGCTAAGCGAGCTTACGCCCTCGGCCGGTACGCTGTACGCGTTGTCCGCCGAAACCTCGTTCCAGCTGCGCACGCCGATGTAATCGCCACTGCCCGTGACGTTGGCGTCGTCGATCTGCTCCATGATATAGCTGCCCGCCTTGTCGACGGCCTCGTTTATCATTTCCCCGACACTGTTGGTGCCCCCGTCCTCGCGCCGAACCTCGATATTTGCGCCGTCCTTCAGGCTTATCGAGCTGATTATGATGCCGAGAACGATAAGAGCCGCGGCGGTGATAAGTACGATTTTCGTGCTCTTTTTCATGTTCACTGCTCCTTTTTGATAAGTAACTCCTTGATCTTATGCCACAGCGCCGATGTCGCCCGCACAATGAGCTTAACGAGCCACACCGCCCCAAGTCCCGCCAGCAGCGCCGCGCCCAGCGCGATGAGCGCCATGCCGGTCAGCAGTCCCCATGGGACGCTGAGGTAGCCGAATATCGCCGCGCCTACAAGCGTCACCGCCCCGATTACCAGCGCAGCAACTACCGCCAGCACCGCCAGCGCTACCGCCCACAGCGCGATGAACAGCCCCAGCACGACCACGGCGGCAGCAATAAGCAGCGGCAGCCATATCGGGCATAGCACCACCGCCAGCAGAATGCTGAACGCCGTCCAGCCGCCGCTCGGCCGCACGCGGCTGCGTACCAGTTCCGACATCGGCATATCGCGCAGCAGCTCTTTTGCGATCTCTTCCGGATCGCCGAGGCGCGCGGCGGCCTCCTCTTCGGTCATGCCGTCCTCTATCATGTCGGAAAACATCTCGTCGTAATACGCGACGTTCTTCTCTATCTCACTCTGCGGCATCTGCGCGAGACGCCAGCGCAGCAGCCGCAGGAATTCAGCTCTGCTCATCTTCAAGTCCTCCCCTGATAAACTCATACATCGCCTCAAGCTCATCCCAGCTGTCCGCGAAGTCGCGAAGCTGCTTTCTCCCCAGCTCCGTAATATGATAAAATTTTCTGAGCCGCCCGCTGTGCTCCACGGAGTACACCGTGAGGCAGCCCGCCGACTCCAGCCGCCGCAGTATCGGATACAGCGTTGATTCCGTGACGTTGACGCAGCCGGACAGATCCTTGACTATCTTATAGCCGTAGGAATCGCCCCGCGCCGTGGCGGCGAGCACGCAGTTCTCGATAAGTCCGCGCTTCATCTGCGCGTCGAGCATATTGCATACCCCCTTTCGCGTTATACTATATACTGCATAGTATAAGCTGTCAAGAGGTATTGCAAAGTTTTTTCTGACGCTTGGAACACAGTTTTGTCGAAGCCATTGACGCGGGGAAAAATATATATTATGTTAACCTCGGAGGTGGTCATGTGTGTAAAAAATTTGTTCTGTCCGCGGTTGCGGCGCTGCTGATGGCGGCGGCGAATCTGAATCTCTGCTGCTCGGTTCTCGTCAACGGGCACGAAGTGCCGGGCTTCTACTCCCCCACCCGCGCCGATATCTGTGAGGGTACGGCATATGAGGCGGCCTGTGAGCTGCTGCCCGACACGCCGGAGCTGCCGCTGGTGCAGCGTCACTATTCGCTCCGTCTCCGCGCGCCGGAGAGCGACGGCGCGGCGCTGACCGACGCGATACTGCGGCGCATAGACGGGCTGGGCGTGTATTACGCGGTGTTTGTCAACGGCGACGAGATGGGGCTTGTCGAGGACGACGACCGCATGAAGGCAATGCTCCGGTCGAACCTGTATTATCAGATCCCCAATTCCGCGATCTACGCCAGCTACCACGGCGAGATCGACATCCGCGCCGTCTACGCGCCCGACGGCATGACCACGCCGTATGACGACATGGTTCTGCTCGTCCGCGGCCGCGCCCCGATCCGCTGCGTGGACGCCGAGGGCAACACCTTTGTGGTATAAATAAACAGAGAGTATGCAGAATGCATACTCTCTGTTTTTGTTTTCAATCAAATTACAGGCCGATTATGTCCTTTATCTTCTCAAAGAAGCTTGCAACGGAGGTAACGACCTTCTTCACGGTCTGGATGAAGCCGACGACCTGAGTCTTGGCGTTGGACACCTTCTTGAGGGTGTTCTGCACTTCCTCGACGCGGGACTTCAGCGCGTCGCCGTCCAGCTTTTCAAGGGAGCGGCAGAGCGTGATGAGCTGGTTTATCTGCGCGTCGGTCAGCGTGACGTTATACTGCTTGGCGATCTCGATTATCTCCTGCTTTATCTGATCGTCGGTCATGTTCTTCGTCTCGTCAAGCATGAGCTTGAGGTCGTTGACGATGGAGGTGGAGTCCATGGTGCCTATCTCGTTTGCAAGCTCGCCGGTGATGGTCAGCTCCTGGGTGCTGACAAGCTTTGCGACATCGTCCAGCTTCTTGCCGGTCATGTCCTCATATGCCTTGTAAACACCGGTGAGGGCGGCGGTGCCGCTGACCTCGAACGGAGCCGCGACGACGACCTTCGCGTCGGTGATGCCGGCGGTGGCCAGCGCGCTTATGTACATCTCGGGGGTGCACCATGTGATATTGCTGGTGGTGACGTTCATGCCGCTGCCGTCGCTGAGAAGCTGGACATAGACGCTGGAGATGGAGCGTGTGCCGATGAGGGAGCTGTCAACATAGCCCTCAAGGTACTGGCGCTCCTCGGCGTTCGTGACCTTCATCTCGATGCAGCTGCCGCGCTCCACGCCGAAGGCCTGATACACCGCCGCGACCTGATCCTCGTTGAGGTCTGCGCCGATGACCGCGCGGGTCATCCCGTTATCCGCGTACGCGGGGACACACATCGCCGCTATCAGCATAACGGCCAGCAGCAGTGTGGTTATTCTTCTGAACTTCTTCATAACAACATCATCCTTTCCTGATCCTTCATATATTAAGACTCATTTTTTTCGATTTTGTTCCATATAAATTTTTATGGTTCTGTCACGCATCATACATGTTACCATATTGTAACCGAAAAATAAAGTCCTTTTTGAAAATCTTCATAATTTTTAAGTTATGCTTTTATTAATTCTTGATAAACTCAATGACCTTGTCTGGACGGGGATATTCCTGCCATGCGTGCTGCTGTGCGGGCTGCTGCTCAGTCTGCGCAGCCGGTTTCTGCAGCTGCGGCTGTTCCCCGCCTCGCTGCGCCAGCTCACGAAGGGCGGCCGCGGCGACGGCGTAAGCCCCGTGCAGGCGGCGTCCACGGCGCTGGCATCCACCCTCGGCACCGGCAACATCGTCGGCACGGCGCAAGCCATAGCCATGGGCGGGCCGGGCGCGGTGTTCTGGATGTGGGCGGCGGCTCTGCTGGGGATGGCCGTGAAGTTTGCGGAAATCAGCCTGTCGGTCGCGACGCGCAGGCGCGACGGCGTGGGGTATTCGGGCGGGCCGATGTATTATATCGGCTCGCTGGGCGAAAAATTCCGTCCGCTCGCGCTGATGTACGCGCTGCTCGCGGCGCTCTCCGCCTTCGGCATCGGCAATCTCTCGCAGATAAGCAGCGCCGCGGGAGCGGTGGCCGGTGCTGCGGAGAAGATTGCACCGGAGCTTGACCCGCGGCGGCTGCGGCTGTGGCTAGGCGTCATCCTGACGCTCACGGCGTGGCTGATCCTGCGCGGCGGCGCGGCGGGAGTCGGGCGCGCGGCGGAACGGCTCGTGCCCTCGATGGCGGGGCTGTTCCTGCTGCTGTCGCTCTTCGTGCTGTGCTGCCATGCGCAGGCGCTGCCCGCCGCACTGCGGGCTATCGTGGCCGGTGCGTTCTCGCCCCGTACCGCCGTGTCCGGTGTCGGCGGCTTCGGCACGTCGCAGGCCATACAGTGGGGGCTGCGGCGCGGCGCATTCTCAAACGAGGCGGGGCTCGGCTCATCCGCGATAGCGCATGGCTCGGCGGCCGCGCGCTCGCCCGGCGAGCAGGGGCTGTGGGGCATATTCGAGGTCTTTGCCGACACGATAGTCATCTGCACCGCAACTGCGCTGACCATACTGTGCAGCGGCGTAGGCATCCCATGGGGCAGCTCGCCCGGGGCGGAGCTGCTGCTCTCGGCTTGGGAGACCTGCATCCCCGCCGCGCCCGCCGCGTGCTTCATGGCGCTGTCGCTGCTGCTGTTCGCGTTCACGTCGGTACTCGGCTGGGCGCTGTACGGGACGCAGTGCGTCAGGTTTTTATGGGGTGAAAAAGCAGCCGCACCGTATCGGCTGTGCTTCTCGCTGGCGATAACGGTCGGCTGTCTTGTGTCGCTGCGCACCGTCTGGGCGGCGGCGGATCTTTTGAACGGGCTGATGGCGATACCGAATTTCATCGCGCTCTTCGCCTTGTCCGGCAAAGCGGCGAAGTACGCGGAGATGTGAGGGGGAAGCCAATGATAAATCGCCGCGCCGGATCAGAATAACCTGTCATCGCCTTTTCTTTTGCCCATTGGCAATCACTAAAGTCTGGCGACCCCTCAGTCGCTTGCGCGACAGATCCCCTACGAAGGGCGCCAAGGACAAAGTTTTGCCGCGGAGCGCTGCCCCTACTAGGGGAAGTCCACAGTGCGCACACCGGGGAACGGGGTCGCCAGTTCTGGACTGGCTCCAATGGGCAAAAGACAGCGCATGGCGCGTCTATTTCAGCAGTGCGCGGCGGGCTTTATAGTCCGGCATGTACTGCTCTATCAGCGCGTAGAACTGCGCCGAATGGTTCATATGCCGCAGATGCGCAAGCTCATGGACGACGACATAGTCTATCGCCTCGGGCGGGTACTGCATGAGCCGGAACGAGAACGATATCCGCCGCTTGCTGCTGCAGCTGCCGAAGCGCGTCCTCGCGCCGGTTATCGTTATGCCCGCGGGGCGCAGCCCCATCAGGCCGCCGTAATACTCGACCCTGCCGGGCAGATACTCCCGCGCCGCATTCCGCAGGCGCTTTTCCTCCTCCGGACTTATCTCCGCCTGAATCGGCCGCGCCCGCTCGAGCTGCGCCTTTATCCAGTCCTCATGCGCGGCGACGAAGCGGTCTATCTCGCGCTTTGCAAGCCGCCGCGGTGCGCGGACAAGCGGTCTGCCGTCACGCACCGCGAGCGACAGACTGCGCCGGTCAGACCGTATAAGTTCATAATCGATCATTGTCAGAATCTCCTTGCGTAGCCGCAGCGGCGGCACAGCTCCTCGACGGCACGCCGGCGCGAGAAGCCCTCGCGTATCGATACGGCGCGCGGCGAGGCGAGTATTTCGTCCAGCTCCCGCTCGAAGAGATTGCCGAGCGGCACATCGCCGTCATGGTCGAGGCAGCAGGGCACGACAGTTCCGTCGCAGAGGACGCCGACCTGGTCGCGCAGCCCGTAGCAGAAGCAGCTCTCGCCAAGCTCGGTGGCACTCATATCCGGCCAGTCGAACATATCCCCCGACTCCAGAAATACCCTCGGCGCAAGGCGCAGGCTGCGCCGGAACTCCTCCCACGGCTGTGGGAAGCGCCGCGCAAGCTCCGCGCGTATGCGGGGATTCAGCGTCTCGAAGCCGCCGGAATTCCACAGCCGCAGGACGCAGAGCTTCCCGCTCTCCCCTGCCGCCGCCGCGAAATCCGCGCAGGCGCGCAGGTAGTCCTCCGGCTCGTCCCCGCCGTTGCCCTCGAACGACTGCAGCGATATATTCACCTTATGCACCGCTTCGCTTTTCAGCAGCAGCGCGCCGCGCTCCGGAAGCAGCGTCCCGTTCGTCGTTATTATCACCCTGAAGCCAAGCTCCGCCGCAATGCCCAGCAGCTCCTCAAGCTGCGGATGCAGCAGCGGCTCGCCCATCAGATGCAGGTACAGGTACTCCGTGTGCTTCCGCAGCCGCTCGGCCAGCACGTGAAACTCCGCGGGCGTCATTATCCGCGCCTCGCGCTTCGTGCCGGGGCAGAAGCGGCAGCTCAGATTGCAGACGTTGCTTATCTCAAGATAGGCTTTTTTCAGCATAATATTGTCTCGCCCCATCCCGCCGGCGGGATGGGGCTTCCTTGTCTTATTTTCTATTATTTCCCCACATTGACTATGTTCCGCATCACTTCAGGGGCCATCTTAACCACCTTGCGGTCATATGTGAGCAATCCGTTGAGTTCATCCTCCACGTCGCTGAGCTGCGTGTACACTGCCGCCGACAGTCCCTGCGCCTTGGCGGGGGCTATCTGCTGCCCGTACAGCTCCTCCAGCGCGATCTGGAGCTGGGCTGCGGTCTCGAAGCTCTTGTAGCCGAAATTGCGCTCGCTGAAGCGGTGGCTGCGCACGGCATGGTTATACCCGCCGAACTCCGACAGGACAACAGCGCGGCCAAGCTTATCCGGTTTGAACTTATACTCGCGGAAATACACATGCAGGCTCTTTATCTGCCCGATGCTCTGATCGTGCCAGCCGGAGGCGTGGTCGATGGTACGCGTCGTGTCCAGTCCATTTATGAGCTGGCACATCTTCGCCGCGTCGAACTGACCCCAGCCTTCGTTGAACGGCACCCACATCGCGATGCAGGGGCAGTTATAGAGATGCCGCACCATCGCGCCAAGCTCCGCGCGGTACTGCGAGCGCCCCTCGGCGCTGGTGCGCGCGAAGAGCCCGTAGGCGCTGTCCTTGAGATTTATGCCAGTCACGAGCGGGGCGGAGATGACGACCGGATTATACTTCCCGCCGCCGTTCGGCATATCCTGCCAGACGAGCATGCCGTACCGGTCGCAGTGATAGTACCAGCGCAGCGGCTCGACCTTGATATGCTTGCGCAGCATGTTGAAGCCCATGGCCTTGGCGGTGGTGATGTCGTATATCATCGCCTCGTCCGTCGGCGCGGTGTAAAGCCCGTCGGGCCAGTAGCCCTGATCGAGCAGGCCGTTATGGAAGTACGGCTCGTTATTCAAAAACAGGCGCGCCACGCCGTCCTTGTCCTTTTCGACAGAGAACTTGCGCATGGCAAAATAGCTCTGCACCTCGTCCTCGCCGCAGGTGACGCTAAAGCCGTAGAGCTTCGGATGCTCCGGCGACCACGGCTCGAAATCCGGCACCGGAATGCGCGCCGGCAGCAGGTACGACTCCCCGCCGAAATGCGCGTACGCGTCCTCATCTCCCACAATCTCCGCCGAAATATCAACAGCCGCGCCGTCGAAATCGGGCGTTATGCGCAGATTCCTGACGTAAGACTTCGGCACCGCCTCAAGCCACACGGTCTGCCATATGCCGCTCTGTGGGGTGTACCATATGCCGCCGCGGCGGGTCTTCTGCTTGCCGCGGCTGTGGAAGCTGCGGTCGGTATCGTCCGTGACGCGGACGGTGATGAGCAAACGCCCGTCCTCTATGGCGTCGGTGACGTCCGCCGAGAAAGGCAGGTAGCCGCCGATATGGCTCACGACCTGCGTCGAGTTTACCCATACCGTCGCGCACTGGTCGACCGCACCGAAGTTCAGAATAACGCGCTTCCCTGCGAACTCCTGCGGCAGCGCGACGTCGCGCCGGTACCAGAGGTATTCCCCTGCCTTCAGGCTACGGTTCACGCCCGACAGCTCGCTCTCCGGCGAGAACGGGACGATTATCTGTCCTTCAAACTCCTTGGGATGCCGCGCCGAGGTGGTGATGGCGTACTCCCACGGGCCGTTGAGGTTCAGCCAGAGACGGCGCGCAAGCTGCGGGCGCGGGTATTCCGGCAGAGGCATATTCAAATCAACTTTGTCAGTCCACGCTGTGTTCATAGATATCCTCCGAAAAATGCTTGTTATTATAACTTGCTTTCCTCAAATATAATGCTCCGGGCAGAATTACTCCTGCCCGGTTGAATACTTTTTCTGAAAATACTGTCGGCTACGGGCAAACGCCGTCAGTCGAACTGCTTCACAACAGTGATCTCTCCGTTGCTTTCATCGCGGAATATCCAGCTATGCTTTGAGCCGTCACGCTTTCCCTTTTTAACATAGGTCATCGGTTTTCCGTTCGCCCCGATAGGCCAGTCGGAAGACTGCACCCAGCCCGGATATCCCTTTTCACTTTTAAATTCTTCCTTGATTTTTGCTTTAACGGCTTTCTTTCTCTCCGTCTTTTTCATTGTGTCCGGAAAGAGTGGGATTATCTCGCGCTGAATGTACATCTCCGCCTCACCGCCGCTGAGATATTGCGGTATCACATCCAGAGCAAAGCCATGAGCCTCACTGTATCGTCTCGTCGGGTGAATGTCCTGAGATATCTGATAATATATCACAAGAACCTGATTAAAGAAATTCAGCGCTCCGCTTGCTGTTCTTACGTTATGAGTGCTCCTTCTGAACTCATAATTAAGCAGTTGCCTGACAGATTCATGCGATGGCGGGCAGCCATATAACAAGCCCGGATAAGACTCAGGCATGAGCAGATATTCAATGGTGTCCGTTGACAGCAGCACGCCGCCGGGTATCGCCGGGTGAGGAAACGGATACGGTCTGATTTCTCCGTTTTTCTTTTTGATATTGTCTATGATATCCTGCAGGAAATCATATATTTCCTCATGCTCGTCCATCTCATTCTTGAATGGCACGATATCGACAGTTCCCTCCAAAAAGGCTCTGACAAAATCGTTTATATGTGTGGAGTCATATCGCGTACCGCTCATTTCACACCTCCATCAACAGCTTATATGGGCATACAGGCACGAAGCTATAAAGATAATATGCCTTATTCACATAAGGCATATTTAATTCGCCGGTTAAGTGAAAGCTCAGAACAGACCGGGGAAGCCGCCGAGGCCGCCCTGAAGCTTGGCCATGGCCGCGTTGGTCTGATCGTCGCAGCTCTTGAGCGCGCCGTTGACCGCAGTGAGGATAAGATCCTGAAGCATATCGACGTCTTCAGGGTCAACGACCTCAGGCTTGATCTCTATGCTCTCAAGCTGACGGGTGCCGAGGATGACGGCCTTGACCGCACCGCCGCCGGACGTGAACTCGAATCTCGTGGACTCCAGCTCCTGCTGCATCTTCAGGAAGTCCTGCTGCATCTTCTGCGCCTGCTTCATCATGTTCATCTGGTTGCCGCCGGGATAACCGCCGCGGAATCCGCCTTTTGCCATAGTATATTCCTCCAAAAAATTGTTTTTATATAAATTTGACTTCTTTGAACTGCTTCAGCTCTTCGAGACTGCGCTGCTGCCGCGGCTTCGGCTTCAGCTCCGTCAGCAATACGCGCATCTCACGGCCGGATATGCTGCGCGCAGCGTCCGAAAAGCGCTGGATGATATCCGGCTTATTCACTCTGCCGTACACAAAGCCCGGGACGACCTCGACCCGCAGCACATCGCCGTCGACTGCGGCGCAGACCTTGCTCTCGTCGACGAGATAGCCGCGCACGTCAAACGGCATCTTGTCCATGACGGCGGCGCAGACCGCGCTCCAAAGCTTGCCGTCCGATGCCGCAGGCGCGGGCGCGGATACGGGGGTGCGTTCAGGCGCACGCGGAGGCTCCGGCTTCGCAGTCTCCCTGCCGCGCAGGAAGCTGTCCTCCGGCTGCTCCTCGGCAAACTGCGCCGGATCAAGCTCATCGTCGGGTATCGGCGGCGCGTCATAGTCGCTGTATTCCGGATAGTCACGGCGTTCGGGTTCCGGTTCGCGCACCGGCTCCGGCGCCACTATCGGGGCGCGTGACGGGGCGGAGTCGATAACGCCGACAACGTCGTTTTTCACCCGCTCCTCAAGCCGCGATATTCTCGCCCGCAGCGCGGGGATGCTCTCGCCGAGCGTATTGTCGCACAGCGACACGAGGCACAGCTCCGCGGCAAGCTTCGGGTTGCGCCCGTCGCGCATCTGCGCGGCCGCGCCCTGCACGGTGTCCATCGCACACAGCAGTTCTTCACGCGTCATGCTCTGCGCAAACTGCGCGAGCTGCGCTGCGCTGTACCCGCCGGAAAGCAGATTTGCTCCGCCCTTGGGGGCGACCTGCGTCATCAGCACGTCGCGCATCAGGCCGTTCAGTTCGCCGAGCAGCGTGGCGGGATCCTTCCCGTCCATCCACAGCGCGTCAAAGCTCTTGAGCGCCGCGGCGGTATTGCCGCCGATTATATTGTCAAGCAGCTCCGCGATGCGGAGATTGCCCGCAAGTCCCATGGCCGAGTACACGGCCTCAACGTCGATATTCTCGCTCGCCGAGCACTGATCCAGCAATGTCAGCGCGTCGCGCACACCACCGTCGGCAAGGCGGGCGATTATCTCCGCCGCCTCATGCGTGAGCTTCATGTGCTCCTGCGAGGCAATGTACTCAAGATACTCCGCGATCACCGAGCTGTCAAGCCGCTTGAAGCTGTGCCGCTGGCAGCGGGAAAGTATCGTGGCGGGAACCTTCTGAAGCTCCGTCGTCGCGAGGATGAACATCAGATGCTCCGGCGGCTCCTCAAGGATCTTGAGCAGGGCGTTGAAAGCCGGAGTCGAGAGCATGTGCACCTCGTCGATGATGTACACGCGCTTTTTCACGGCGGCCGGAGAGAACACGGCCTCGTCCCGCAGCGCGCGGACATTGTCAACGCCGTTATTGGACGCCGCGTCCAGCTCCACCACGTCGAGTATCGACCCGTCCGCGATGCCGCGGCAGGCGGGGCAGACGCCGCAGGGGCTGCCGTTCACCGGATGCTCGCAGTTCACCGCGCGGGCGAGGATGCGCGCGCAGGTGGTCTTGCCCGTGCCGCGCGTGCCGATAAAGATGTAAGCGTGGGAGAGCCGACCGGTCATCACCTGGTTTTTCAGCGTCTCGGTTATGTGCTTTTGTCCGACGACCTGATCAAAGGTCTGCGGCCGCCATTTGCGGTACAGCGCCTGATACATTCTCTCCTCACCTCTTACTATATAATGATAGATAATACTGATGGCTCTTGACAAGACTGCACACCAGACCTCGAAAAATGCGATATGCCCGTTACGCCGGCAGCCGGCTCGGATCCGGCACCCTCGCGGCACACGGAAAGCACCGCTTAATGCTGCTCGGTTCCCCGCCTGACATGGTTCACGGGTTCCCGTTGCGCAAGACCGGATCGTCAACGCTGCTTACCGGGGTCAGACGACACAGAACATATCCTCAGTCTGGAATTCATCCCTGCTGTAGCGGATTGCAGGTTACAGGGCACCGCTGGCTCCCCGACTAGTGCAGCCTTGTCAAAAGCCACGCTCAATACTTTAGCACATTTTAAAAAAATAATCAATATTTTTCTTTACAAATTAAAAATATGTGTTATAATGATTAGGCTTGAATCCGGGGGCGTAGCTCAGTTGGGAGAGCGTACGGTTCGCATCCGTAAGGTCAAGGGTTCGAATCCCTCCGTCTCCACCAGGAAACCTCGTCTTATGACGAGGTTTTTTTAATAGTATCTTTCCGCAGCGGCTCCGCCGGTTTTCCGCGGCGCCGAACTCAAACGCAAAGGGTGATCGACTTATGATACACGGCTTTATAAAGGCCTGCGCTCTGTCTCCGTCGCTTCGCGTGGCGGACTGCGCGTATAATACGGAAACCACAATAGCGGCCATGCGCCGCGCCGACGGCGACGGTGTGCAGCTCGCCGTGTTCCCCGAACTGGGGCTGACCGGCTACACCTGCAGCGATCTGTTTTTGCAGCAGCCGCTTCAGCGCGCCGCTGAGGCTTTGCTGAAGGAGATAATTGCGGCCAGTGCAGAGCTTGGGCTTGTGTCCGTCGTCGGGCTGCCCGTCGCGGTGGACGGCAAGCTCTATAACTGCGCGGCAGTGGTGCACGGCGGGCGTCTGCTCGGCCTTGTCCCCAAGACCTTTCTGCCGAACTACGGCGAGTTCTACGAGCTGCGCCATTATAATCCCGCACCCGACGCGCTGCGCATGATACGCTTCGCCGGTGCGGACGTGCCCTTCGGCACGAAGCTCCTGTTCCGCTGCGCGGAGATGCCGGAGTTCACTCTCGGCGTGGAGCTCTGTGAGGATCTGTGGGCGGCACTGCCCCCCAGCACGCACCACGCGCTCGCCGGTGCGACAGTCATCGCCAATCTCTCCGCGAGCGACGAAACGGTCGGCAAGGCCGACTACCGCCGCGCGCTTGTGAGCCAGCAGTCTGCACGCCTCCTGTGCGCGTACATTTACGCCGACGCCGGACACGGCGAATCCACCACCGACATGAGCTTTGCCGCGCACGATCTCATCTGCGAGAACGGCTCCCTGCTCGCCGAGTCGAAGCCCTACGGCGAGGCTTACGCCTGCACCGAGCTTGACCTCGGCCGCATGCTGTCCGAGCGCTGCCGCAACACCACGTTCAGACCCGAGACCGCGGGCTACACGGTCGTCGAGTTCCACATGCCGCTGCGCGAGGTCAAACTGACGCGCTACATCTCACCCGCGCCCTTCGTCCCCGCGGACATGGCCGCAAGAGTGGAGCGCTGCGCGCTGATTCTGAACATTCAGGCCGACGGGCTTGCAAAGCGGCTTGAGCATGCGCACGCGAAAACCGCCGTCATCGGCATATCCGGCGGACTTGACAGCTGCCTTGCGCTGCTGGTCGCCGTGCGGGCGATGAAGCGGCTCGGCCGCCCCGCATCGGACGTGCTGGCCGTCACGATGCCCTGCTTCGGCACCACGAAGCGCACACGCTCGAACGCGGAAATCCTCTGCAATGAGCTGGGCGTCAGCTTCCGCGAGGTGCGCATCGCCAACACCGTTCTGAGCCACTTTGACGATATCGGCCAGGATCCGAACACGCTCGACGTGACCTATGAAAATTGTCAGGCTCGCGTGCGTACGCTGGAACTGATGGATATAGCGAACCTCACCGGCGGCCTCGTCGTCGGCACGGGCGACCTGAGCGAGCTTGCACTCGGCTGGGCGACCTACAACGGCGACCATATGAGCATGTACGGCGTGAACGCCGGAGTGCCGAAAACGCTCGTGCGCCACATCGTGCAGTACGAAGCGGACACGGCGGATAGCGCCGCGCTGCGCGAGGTGCTGATCGATATACTGGACACCCCTGTCAGCCCCGAGCTGCTGCCCGCAGCGGATAACGGTGAAATCGCACAGAAGACCGAAGACCTCGTCGGCCCCTACGAGCTGCATGATTTCTACCTGTACTATGTTCTCCGCTTCGGCTTCGGCCCGGCGAAGATATACCGGCTTGCGAAGGCCGCCCTCGGCGGCAAGTACAGCGAGGCGGAGCTGCTGAAATGGCTGAAGAATTTCTACCGGCGCTTCTTCATGCAGCAGTTCAAGCGCAGCTGCCTGCCCGACGGTCCCAAGGTCGGTTCCGTAACGCTCTCGCCGCGAGGCGACTGGCGTATGCCGAGCGACGCCTGCGCCGCTGTCTGGCAGAAAGAGCTTGAAGAGCTGTAAATATTGCAAATAATAACTGGGCGGCTCCGGCCGCCCAGTTATAGTATTTATATTATGTTTTTCGGCATCACTTCAGTTCTTCCTGATAACGGGCGCGCTCGCCGCCGATAAAGCGCGGGCGCGTGCGTGCGCAGATTATCGGCGCTTCGCCGATGCGCGAAACGCTCAGCCGCACCGGCACGGCGACCTCTTTCAGGTGCATACCGATGAGCGTGCCGCCGATGTCTATTCCGGCCCTGGCACGGATGTGCTCGACCGCTGCGGGGCGCTCCAGCCGCTCCCACAGCGCAGTCGCGAACGAGCCTCCCGCGTGCGCCCACGGGCGGACGTTGACGATCTCATAGCCAAATTTTTCGGCCGCCGCTTCGTCGAGTATCAGAGCGCGGTTGAGGTGCTCGCAGCACTGCGCGGCGAGATATATCCCGCGCTCCTGCACGACCGGCCATATCCCGTCCAGCGCGGCCTGCGCCGCCTCCATGCTTGAGCCTTTGCCGATGCGTGCGCCGACCATCTCGCTCGATGAGCAGCCGATGACCAGCAGCTCACCCGCGCGCAGTCCGGCGGCGTCGACAAGCTCAGTCACGGCCTGCCGCGCCTGAGCGGTGATCTCTTCGTACATTATATAATACCTCCATTGTTGTGATTGTTATGTCTTTTGCCTAATGGCAATAGTACAACTCTGGCGACCCCTCAGTCGGCCGCAGGCCGACAGCGTCTCGCTGCGGCTCGGTCACGGCGCGGTTCATTCCACACACAGTTTACTCCATGCTTTGCCCTTCCGCAAGACTTAAGAAAAATTAAAATCCCGCTCTGCAAGAATTGTTGAAATTATTTGTATTTGTGCTATAATTATAAATTACTGAAATTATATTTACTGGAGGCATCGAAACTATGGGAAAGAAACAGTTCAAGGCAGAATCCAAGCGTCTGCTTGACCTGATGATCAACTCTATTTACACCAATAAAGAAATCTTCCTGCGCGAAATAATCTCCAACGCATCCGACGCTATCGACAAGCTGTGCTACCTGTCGCTGACCGACGACAAGGTCGGCCTCAGCCGCTCCGACTACCATATCGACATCATCGTCGACAAGAACGAGCGCACCATCACCGTGCGCGACAACGGCATCGGCATGACTCAGGAGGAAGCCGAGAACAACCTCGGCGTCATCGCCAAGAGCGGCTCCTATAAGTTCAAGAGCGAGCTTGACACCGAACAGGCCGAGGGCGAGGACATCTCCATCATCGGTCAGTTCGGCGTCGGCTTCTACTCGGCCTTCATGGTCGCCGACAAGGTCACGGTCATCACCCGCAAGTACGGCGAGGAGCAGGGCGTCAAATGGGAAAGCACCGGCGCGGACGGCTACACCGTCACCCCATGTGAGCGCGAGAGCGTCGGCACCGACGTCATCATGCACATCAAGGACGACACCGACGAGGAGCTGTACGGCACCTACCTCGAGACATGGAAAATCAAGGCGCTTATCAAGAAGTACTCCGACTATGTCCGCTGGCCGATAAAGATGGACGTTGAGCGGCAGGAGCGCTTCGAGACCGGCGAAACCGACGACGAAGGCAAGCCCAAGTATGACTACCGCATCGTCACTGAGAACGAGACGATAAACAGTATGGTCCCCATCTGGCAGCGCAGCCGCAGCGAGGTGACGGACGACGACTGCATCGCCTTCTACAAAGAAAAGAACCACGAGCAGAAGGATCCCTGCGCCCTTGTCCGCGTCAACGCCGAGGGCACCGTGTCCTACAAAGCGCTGCTGTTCGTCCCCGGTGAGGGCAGCTCCGCAGGATACACCGGCGACCGCAAGGCCGGCATAACGCTCTACTCCAACGGCGTTATGATAATGGAAAAGTGCGACAAGCTCGTGCACGATTACTTTGACTTTGTCAAAGGCGTCGTCGATTCGCCCGACCTGTCGCTGAACATCTCCCGTGAAATTCTTCAGCATGACCGTCAGCTGCGCGTCATCGGCCAGAACCTTGAGAAGAAGATAAAGGGCGAGCTTGAAAAGCTGATGAAGGACGACCGCCCGAAGTATGAGGAGTTCTTCCGCAACTTCGGCACCGATATCAAGTGCGGCGTGTGCGATGAGTACGGCCGCTATAAAGATTTCCTGCGCGACCTGCTGGTGTTCTACACCTCCGAGGAGCATCAGATCACGCTCAAGGAGTATGTCGAGAACATGCCCGAGAGCCAGAAGGCAATATACTTCGCCAGCTCCGACTCCGTCAAGCACGCGATGAGTCTGCCGCAGTGCGATCAGGTTCGCGCCCGCGGCTACGAGCTGATATACCTCACCAGCCCGCTCGACGAGATGGTTCTCGAGAACCTGCGCGATCAGGACGGGCATCCGTTCTGCAACGTTGTGACCGAAGACCTCGGCTTCGAGACCGAGGAGGAGAAGAAGGCGGCCGACGAGCGCGACGCCGAAAATAAGGATTTCCTCGACTTCGTGCAGCAGTCCGTCGGCGGCGACCTTGCAAAGGTCAAAATATCCCGCAAGCTTGAGACTCTCCCCTGCTGCCTGACCACCGAGGGCAACATCACCCTCGAGATGGAGAAGTACTTCCGTCACGGCCCCAGCGAGGAAATGCGCAAGATCCGCGCGACCAGAGTTCTGGAGCTGAACGCGAACCACAAGGCTTTCGCCGCGCTCAAGGATGCGTACGAAAACGACAAGGACAAGGCAAAGCAGCTTTCTAAGATCCTCGTCTCCCTCGCCGAGCTTATGGCGGGCGTCGAGATCGACGATCCGGCGGAATTCGTCGCCGAGGTCAGCGAGCTGTTCTGATGCCGGCGGGAGCATATCCCCGCTACAAATAATCATCACGGAGACTGACCATGGCTAAACGTCTGGGAATATATATACACATACCCTTCTGCGCCAGCAAATGCAGCTACTGCGACTTCTATTCGCTCGCGGGCTGCGAGCATCTGATGCCGGAGTACCACAAGGCGCTGCTCGCGCATCTTGACGAGTCGGCGAAGTCGATAAAGAACTACGAGGTCGATTCCATATATTTCGGCGGCGGCACGCCCAGCTTCTACGGCGCGGACCGCATCGTAGAGATATTCAACGCCCTCAAGCTCAACGGCAACGTCAGGCTTGACGCGGAAGTCACTATCGAGGTCAACCCGGACAGCATCAGCCTCAACGCTCTGAAGCTCCTGCGCGAGGAGGGCGTCAACCGCCTGTCCATCGGCGTTCAGGCTTCGGACAACAATCTTCTGAAGCTCATCGGCCGCAGGCACAATTTCCAGCAGGCGCAGACCGCTGTCGCCAACGCCCGCAAGGCCGGCTTCGACAACGTGAGTCTCGACCTTATATACGGTCTGCCGAGCCAGATGAAGTCCGACTGGGCGCAGACGCTCGCCAAGGTCATCGAGCTGCACCCCGAGCATCTTTCCTGCTACGGGCTGAAGCTCGAGCCGGGGACGAAGATGTACGAGGACTATTACGGTTCGCCCATCCTCCCCGATGACGACGATCAGGCCGACATGTACTGCTACGCCGCGGAGCTGCTGGAGCGCTACGGCTACAAGCAGTACGAGATCTCGAATTTCTGCGCGCCTGGGTATGAGTCCCGACATAATATGAAATACTGGACATTGGAGGATTATATGGGCTTCGGCCCCGGCGCGCACTCCTGCGTCGGCAACCTGCGGTACAGCTATGTGCGTGATCTCAAGCAGTACATCGCCGGAGTCGGCCGCGGGGTGAGCATCGTGGACGAATACGAGACCATAGAGCCGCTCGAGCGCGCGGTCGAGTACATCATGCTCGGCATGCGCACCGCGCACGGCATATCCGAGCGCGACTACCGCATCCGCTGCCAGTACAACTGGAAGCCCATCGGCCAGACGCTTCAGGCCTTCGCGGAGAAGGGCTGGGCGGAAAAGACCGGCGACCGCTGGCACTTCACCGTGCCTGGCTACCTCATATCCAACACGCTTATCGGCATCCTGCTCGAGGCTCAGGCCGGCGGCAGGATTGAGGGCACCCCTTGGCTGAGCGAGGTGTTCGAGGCCGAGAAGAAGATAAACATCCCGAAGAGCGAAGAAGAGCTGTTCACAGAGCTTTACAACCAGCATACAGAGAAGAATTGATGAGGGCAGAACATTGAACGAAAACAGCAGAAAGCACTTGAAAAAGCCGGAGCCGGCGCCGAAGGCGCCAAGCCGCGCCGCCCGCCCCCGCCATGACGGCGCGCCCGCCGCTCCCAAGAAGAGAGCCGCGGCAAAGCCCGCGGAGACCGCCGCTAAGGCCGAAAAGCCGCAGCGTCCGCGCAAGCCGAAGAAGTCGCACAAGGGGCTTATCATCACCCTTGTGGTCATCTCCGTTCTGCTCGCGGCCATCGCCGTCGGGCTTATCCTGTGGGCAAATTCCGTCACCGCCAGCGATACGAACCTGCCGGGCGTCTACGTCGGCAGCACGAACGTCGGCGGACTGACCGAGAAGGAGACGCTTGAGCTTCTGAAAGGGCAGCAGTGGGACAAGTCCGTCAGCGGAACGATGACCGTCCAGCTCCCCGCCGGGCAGAGCTTCCGCATCGACTATATCCGCTCCGGCGCGGTACTGACCGCTGAGAGTGCCGCCGCCGCGGCATACCGCTACGGCCACGGCAGCAGCAAGTTCGACAACCTCAGAACCTATATCTCCAGCCTTATGACGCCCGTGGATATCACCGAGGGCGACAAGTCGCTCAACCGCGACTATATCATGACGCTCGTCACCCGCGCGCTGGAGCGTTTTGACAAGCACATCGGCGACGGCAGCTACACCGTTGACGAGGCCGCCTCCGAGATGGTGTACATCAAGGGCGCGGGTCAGATAACGCTCGACGCGGAGGCCGTGTACAACAAGGCCGTCGAGGGACTCAAGGCTCTGGAGAGCAGCGTGAGCTACACGCTTCCCGCGCAGGACGTCAAGGCGCCCGACTTTGAGGCGCTGCACACCGAGCTCATGCGCGAGCCGCAGGACGCTTACTATGACAAGGAGACCGGTGAGATCGTCCCCGACGTCAAGGGCTTCGCGTTTGACGCCTCCGAGGCCGAGAAGCTCTGGAACGCCGCGGGGCTGCTGGAGGAAGTCCGCATCCCCGTCAAGATAGACATGCCGGAGATGACCGAGGAGCAGCTCGTCGCTTCGCTGTTCCGCGATAAGCTCGGCTCGCAGACCACGCTCTACACCTACAGCTCCGACGCGCGCATCAACAATATCAAGCTCTGCGCCGCGAAGCTCAACGGCCTTGTGCTCAACCCCGGCGAGGAGTTCTCCTTCAACGGCACCATCGGCCAGCGCACCACCGAGGCCGGATTCAAGGCTGCGGCCGCATATACCGACGGTAAGGTCGTGCAGGAGGTCGGCGGCGGCATCTGCCAGGTATCCTCCACGATATACTGCGCGGCGATGCTCGCCCAGATGACGACAGTTGAGCGCACCTGCCATATGTTCGTCGTCAACTACCTGCCCTACGGCCTTGACGCTACGGTCAGCTGGCCGGGGCCGGACTACAAGTTCCGCAACGACCGCGACTACCCCGTCAAGATTGTCGCCTACTGCAACGATTCCGACAACTCCATCACCGTTGAGATCTGGGGCACCGACGTTGACGGCAGCTACGTTGAGCTGACCTCCGGCTACGGCTACCGCTACGACTCGACCTATCCCGACGTCGTCATCGGCTACAGCGCCGTCTCCTACCGCAATATCTACGACAAGGACGGCAATCTCATCGACCGCGTGTTCGAGGCCTCCAGCAGCTACGATCTGCACGAGAACGAGATCAAGTGGCCCGATTCCAGCGAATCCCCCAGCCCGTCCGACTCCGGCTCGACCGATCCGAGCACCGAGCCTTCCACCGAGCCTCCCAAGCCGACCGAGCCTTCGCCAGACCCGACGATAATAATCGTCGAGGGCGACGGCAACGGCTGAGAATACACGTCATATAAATACAGGAGAGAAGAGCCATGAAAAAGGAAACATTTTATATCACAACACCGATCTATTACCCCTCCGACAAGCTTCACATAGGCCACACCTACTGCACCGTGGCGACCGACGCCATTGCGCGCTACAAGCGCATGTGCGGTTATGACGTGATGTTCCTCACCGGTACCGACGAGCACGGCCAGAAGATCGAAGAGAAGGCCCAGGCCGCAGGCGTCACCCCGCAGCAGTTCGTGGACAAGATCGTCACCGGCGAGGGCGGCATCCTCGACCTTTGGAAGCTGATGAACATCTCGAACGACCGCTTCATCCGCACCACCGACGACTATCATGTCGAGGCCGTGCAGCGCATCTTCAAGAAGATGTACGACAAGGGCGACATCTACAAAGGATCCTACAAGGGCAAATACTGCACCCCCTGTGAGAGCTTCTGGACCGAGAGCCAGCTTGTCGACGGCAAATGCCCCGACTGCGGCCGCGAGGTGCACGACGCCGAGGAGGAAGCCTACTTCTTCCGCCTCTCCAAGTACGCAAAGCCCGTGCAGGAGCTGCTCGAGAGCGGCACTTTCCTTGAGCCTGCGTCCCGCGTCAACGAGATGATTAACAACTTCATCAAGCCCGGCCTTGAAGACCTCTGCGTCTCCCGCACCAGCTTCACATGGGGTATCCCCGTGGACTTTGACCCGGGCCACGTCGTGTACGTCTGGGTCGATGCGCTGTTCAACTACTGCACCGCGCTCGGCTTCATGAACGATAAGTACAACGATTACGACAAGTACTGGCCTGCCGACGTGCACATCGTCGGCAAGGAGATAGTCCGCTTCCACTCGATAATCTGGCCTGCCATGCTCATGAGCATGGAGATGCCGCTGCCGAAGAAGGTATACGGCCACGGCTGGCTCGTTATCGACGGCGGCAAGATGTCCAAATCCAAGGGCAACGTCGTTGACCCCTACCTGCTGGCGGATATGTTCGGCGTGGACGCGCTGCGCTTCTTCCTGCTGCGCACCTTCCCCTTCGGCTCCGACGGCAACTTCTCCAACGAGCTGCTCATCAGCACCATCAACACCGACCTTGCAAACGACCTCGGCAACCTCGTCTCCCGCACCACCGCCATGGTCGAGAAGTACTTCGGCGGCACTCTGCCCGCAGAGCGCGAGGCCGATGCGCTTGACGACGAGCTCGTCTCCATGATAAAGACCACCGGCGCGAAATACGCCGCACAGATGGACGCGTTCCAGCTCCACCTCGCGCTTGAAGAGGCGTTCAAGCTCATCCAGCGCGCGAACAAGTACATCGACGAGAGCACTCCTTGGGTGCTCGCCCGCGACGAGAGCAAGCGCGCAAGACTTGCGACCGTCATGTATAACCTGCTCGAGGCGCTGCGCGTGTCGCTCATCATGCTCAAGCCCTTCATCCCCGCAAGCTGCGAAAAAGCCTTCGCGCAGATCGGCGCGGACGAGAACAGCACCGCGTGGGAGAATGTCTGCGTATACGGCGTCCTGCCCGCAACCGTCTCCGTCCACAAGGGCGAGACGCTGTTCCCGCGCATCGACATGGCCAAGGCGCTCGAGGAGCTTGAAAAGCTACACGCCGAGAAGAAACAGCCCGAGGTCAAGTGCCCGCCCGTCCTGCCCGACGTGACGATCGATGAGTTTGCAAAGTGCGATATGCGCGTGTGCAAGGTTCTCGCCTGCGAGGCCGTCAAGAAGTCCGACAAGCTGCTGAAGTTCACGCTGGATGACGGCAGCGGCACTCCGCGCCAGATCCTCTCCGGCATCCACAAGTTCTATGAGCCGGAAACGCTCGTCGGCAAGACCGTCGTCGCCATTCTCAATCTCCCCCCGCGTAAGATGATGGGGCAGATGTCCAACGGCATGCTGCTCTCTGCCGTCCGCGAGGTCGAGGGCAAAGAGGAGCTGCATCTCGTGATACTGGACGACTCCGTCCCCGCCGGCAGCCAGCTCTGCTGATATGACGTAGAACCCCTCGCCGGTCGGCGAGGGGTTTTTATGCCCCGCGAGACGCGTGGCGATATTTATTGCTCTTTCTTTATACTCTGGCAACCCCTCAGCCGGCCACTGGCCGCCAGCTCTCCTAGTAGGGGCGTCAAAAATCTCCGTCCGTTGGTCTGTGACCCACGGACGGAGATTTTTTATGCTTTCAGAGTTTGCCGAGCAGCACAACGATACCGGCTGCCGCGAGCGCGATGATGAGGTACAGCACCGTAGCGATGGCGCGCTTCGTGAGCACGAGCTTCCACGTCTTGACATACGGCACACCCTCCATGCCGTCGTCCCGCCAGATCACATTCTGCGGAACATCGCCCGCCGCGCAGACGAGCGACGTTTTCTCGTCGGTCTTTCCAATGAAGCAGTACTCGGCGTCAAGGTTCACGAGCGAATAATCCTCGACCTGACACACGGAAAAGCTCTGCTCCAGCTTTTTCATCTCCACATCCGTTCTTCCTCCGCGTCACAGACGCTTTATATAAAACAGATCCATCGTGCCGTGATTCGTCTGGCTGGGCTTCTCTATCCGCCGGAAGCCCAGCTTCTCATACAGCTCCACGGCCACGGTGAGCCGCGAATGCGTTTCGAGGTACAGCTTCTTATACCCCGCCGAGCGCGCCCAATCTTCCGTGATACGCATCAGCTCTTTCCCGCATCCCTTGCCCTTGGCGGAATCGTCCAGATACAGCTTCTGAAGCTCCGCGCAGTCCTCGACGCCCTCGAACTCCGCGATGCCCGCGCCGCCGACGACCTGCCCGGCATCGTCGAGCGCGACGAAGTAACGGCGCTTCGACGGCTCTGCGTCATAAAACGCGCTCAGGTGCTCAAGCTCCGGATCAAAATACGCCGTCCCGGGGATATCAAGATGGAAGTGCTTTAAATTCGCCCTGACGATCTCAGCGATGCGCGCATCGTCGGCAGGCTCTATTTTTCTATAACTCGGCATGGTATCATCTCCCGAAATCAAAGCTCCGCCGCGTCAGAAGCTCCACGGCAGGTACGCCGCCAGCACCGCCAGCAGCACGGACGGCAGCATGTTCGCCACGCTCACCTTCTTGCCCCACACAAGGTTCACGCCGACGCAGAATATCAGCAGCGAACCGACAAGCGACAGGTACGATATTGCCGTCTCCGTCATTATCGGCGCGACGAGCCGTGCAAGCAGCGTCATGCCGCCCTCGAACACGAACACCGGTATCACGGAGAATATGCAGCCGCGCCCCATCGCGGAGGTCATGACGGCGATGATGATGAAGTCTATCACCGCTTTCACCGCGAGGGTCGAGTAGTCGTTCAGCAGTCCGTCCTGTATCGAGCCGACTATTGCCATCGCGCCGATCGAAACGGTCAGCGACGCGGTCACGAACGCGTTGACGAAGCCCGCGTCGCCGCCGTTGCCGGTCTTGACCTTGAGCCATTCGCCGAAGCGGTCAAAGCCGCGCTCTATCCCGATAAGCTCGCCCGCGACCGTCCCGATCGCAAGGCACAGCACGACCAGCATCGACTTTCCGCTGCTGAGCGAATTGCCCTCGATCTGCAGCATTCCCGACATTGCTCCGGCGATCGCGATAAACATCACGCTGACGCCGCAGGCTTTGTTCAGGGAATCCTGCTGCTCCGGCTTGAAGCGCTTTCCTATAAAATGTCCCATCAGTCCGCCGGCGACGATGCCGGCGCTGTTCAAAATTGTCCCAAGTCCGATCATTTTTTCTCTCTAAAAGCTTATGGCTTTATCTGCTGCGTCTCCTCCGGAGTCAGTTCATCGATGCTCTTGGTGTAGAGAATGTCGCTCCACGGGTAGGCGTAGGCCCATGATTTATAATCGCCGAACTGCTCACGCAGCAGCGCGTAGCGCGGCACGTTGTAGCCGTTTTCATCCTTGCACCAGCCGCCCTCCTTGTGATTGGCGACCTGCGTGTTGATGAGGGTGTAAGGCAGCTTCTCGCGTATCTCCTCTTTCTGTTCTGCCGGAACCGGCGTGACACAGCCGATCCACAGCCGCTCAAGCTGGGTCAGGCCGTATAGCGGCGTGATGTCGCGTATCTGCCAGCAGTTGCCGATGTTGAGATGCTTGAGGTTCTTGAGGTTTGCAAAGGACGAAATGTCGTTGCAGTTGGTGCTGAGTATCTCCAGATACTCCAGCTTCTCCAGCGAGCCGATCGGCGTCGCGTCCGACCATGGCGCGCAGGCCACGATGCAGACCTCGAGGTCCGGCATGTTGTAGAGGAACGACAGGTCGTAAAGGCTGCTGTGCCCGATATCGAGCCAGACGACGTCCGTGCAGTAATACAGGCCGTCGGAGGTCGCGTCGTTTATGTAGTGCGATTCGGACGAGGCGAGCAGGCGCTTCACGTCCGTGCGGCAGGTATACACGTCGCCGAACCAGACACGCCAGACGACCTTGATATCCGGATACGCGTCACGTATCGCGGCCATGGCGGTGTTGCTGACGCCGCAGGAATCCATGTCGAGGAAGGTGCAGCGCGTCATGTACGGCAGCACGGCCAGCACCGCCGCGCCCTCGTCGTCCATGCGCCGGTGACTGAGCACCATCTGCTCATCGAGCGTTGTGAGCTGCTTGCCGAACAGCGTGAAGCCGTAGCGCACCGCCTTGTCCGGAAAGGCCGCCTGAAACGCGCCGACCTCATCCCAGTCGAGCGCGGCCGACGCATCCTCGCCCTCTTCCGGCGCGGTGCCAAGGTCTATCGTCTCAAGCCCCGGGATGAGCCGCAGGATCGCCATGCACTCGTCGATATTCTCCGGCGCGATACCGGCTAGCTTCGCCTCGGTGCTGCGCAGGGAGAAGCTCTCCCCGTTCGGGAATTCGCCGCGCAGGCTGACGCGTACGCCGCTGTGGCTCGCGATGTATTCGCCGATAGCCTCATAGCAGTCGCTGCCGGTGAAATCCACGGCCTTGAGCGCAGTGAATTCGTCCATGCGCGGCATCTCGTCCGCAGTCACGACTATGCGCAGGCTCTCTGCATCCACTGGATAGCTGCCGGAGGCAAACTCCAGCGTCGGCACGGGAGTCGGTTCCGCGGGGGTCTCCTCCTGTCCGCAGGCGCATAGGGTCAGCGCGGTCAGCGCGGATATTATGATCAGGATAAGTTTTTTCATCATTTTCCTCTAAGTATAAAATTTACAGTACAAGATTTACAGCGGCATTGATTTTACCACAGTTCCTCCCGCTTTACAAGCACCGCGCTTGACTTATCGGCTTCCGTATGATACAATTTTAGCAATGGCGTAGGCCAATCGAAAATTATTTTGTGAAGGAGAAGAACCATGGATTTCAGAAGCCTGACCGTTAAGGAACTCTTTGACAACGAGGCGACCGCCGCCGTCGTCAAGGAGCTTGCTCCCCAGCTGCTCAAGTATCCCATCAAGCTGTTCAACAAGAAGAGCTGCGGCGAGATATTCGACAAGGTCGTCAAGGGAGGCATCGTTCCCGAAGCCGTTGCAAAGGACATCGAAGCAAAGATCAACGCTCTGCTCAAGTAAGATAAACATCAGATCCCTGCCGCATTCCGGCAGGGATTTTCAGATCGAGGGTATATCCCCTCGGAGGTGGAAGCATGGATAAAGAGGCAAAGCGAGCCTTATGTATGACCCTTGCCGCCTCGCTGTTCGTATTGCTGGCGTGCTGCTGGGCGCTGATCTCCGGCAATGCGACGGTGAACTGCAGAGGCTTCGCCGTGGATGCCGACGGGAATTATTACATCGGCCTGCGGCAGCGGATAGACGTATACACCGGCGGGGAGCGCAGCGGCAGCATACCGCTCGATACCAAGTCCGCCTACGCGTTCACGATACGCGACGGGCATATAGTTGTGGCAACCGACACGGCTGTGTCGGAGCTTGCGCTGGACGGCACGGTCATCGACAGCCGCGAGGACGGCGGCGCGGCCTACAAGGAGCTGAAGAGCCTGCGCGAATATACTGCTCCCGACGGGCAGACCTACACGATGCGCTTCAAGCCCGGGTTTTACAGCATTGTCAACGCGAACGGCGACACGGTGTACGCCTCGACGTCGCTTGATAAAATGGTCGTCCTCTGCCTGCCGCTCGACATTATCGGCACCATATGGTTCACGATGTTCTGCTTTATGCGCAGCTCCAGGCTGAGGCGGGATCTGCAAGGCACAGATGAATAAGACAACAAGCTAAGACAAGCCCTCCGGCCAGACCGGAGGGCTTGTCTTATTATGCCGCCGTGCGGCGGGGGATTTACTTTTCTTTTCTGAGCTTTCTCGCAGTGACGACTACGGCCGTCATGGACGAGAGCATGACTACCGCGAGCAGGAGCGCGTTCGCTTCGTCGCCAGTCTTGGGCTTGGCGCTGGGATTGGTCAGGCCGGAACCGCCGCCGGTGACAGTGCCGCCGATGCCGGAGCTGCCGTGCGGGATGCTCTCGGTCTTGGTCGCGCCGCACTTGGTGCAGGTGTAGGTCATGACGCCGTCGGCAAGGCTGGTGGGCGCGCGGGTAACGGTGCCGCCGTTCCAGGAGTGGGACGGGTCGATATATTCGCCCTTCTCGACGACTTCGCCGCAGACGGTGCAGACCTTGTCGCCGGTGTAGCCGCGGACGGTGCAGCTGGCTTCCTTCTCGTTCTGAAGCTCGATCTTGTGGTCGGTCTTGTCAACGGGGATGGTCTTGGTCTCGCCGCAGACGGAGCAGGTGTAGCTCATCTCGCCCTCGGCCTGGCATGTAGCGCCCTTCGTGACCTTGCCGACACCCCAGCTGTGATCCTTCGCCTTTTCGACGGTGCCGGTCCTGACGGTGACGCCGCAGACGGTGCAGACCTCGTCGCCGGTGTAGCCGTCCTCGGTGCAGGTCGCGGCCTTTTGATTTCTCAGCTCAAGGGTGTGATCCGTCATGGGGATGGTCTCCATCTGGATCTTGCCGCACTTGGTGCAGGTATGTATGAGCTGGCCTTCGCTGACGCAGCTTGCCTGATGGATCACCAGGCCCTCGCCCCAGCTGTGGCCGGCGGGTTCGGTCTCGGTGCCCTTGGCTATCAGCGTACCGCAGTAGACGCAGACCTGATCGCCGCTGTAGCCGCCGTAGGTGCAGCCCGGCTCACGGTATCCGCGGGTCTCGACGACGTGGTCGGTCATCGGGAGCGCCTCAACGCGCAGCGTGCCGCAGACGGCGCAGGAATAGGTGATCTGGCCCTCGTTCACGCAGGTCGCTTCGAGAGTCACGCAGCCGGCATCCCATATATGCTCATGCTCCGGTATCTCCTCGCCGATGGCGGGCACGACCTGCTGCACCTTGAGAATGATGCCGCAGCGGCCGCAGTGGCTGCCCTCGGTAAGGCCGCGGCTCTCCTCCGTCGGCTCGACGGCGGGGTCGATGACCTCAAGATGGCCGAGCGCGGGCACCGGCTCCTGCGTTGCGAGGATCTCGCCGCAGCGGCCGCAGTGGTAGCCGTCGCTCAGGCCGGGCATGGTGCAGGTCGCGGAGCGTCCCGGCTCGATGACAGGATCATGGCCGAGCGCGGGAGTCTCGATCTTTCTGACGCTGTGGCAGTCCTCGCACACCTGGCTCTTGCTGCCCGGCTCCGTGCAGGTGCCTTCGGTCTCGCTTATGGTCTTCCAGTAATGTCCGTCGCCGGAGACCTCGCCCAGATCGGACTCAAGGCCGACGTAGGTCGCGGTGACGATATAGTCCCCGCCGGTTTTCTCGACCGCAAAGGTGTAGGGCACGGTCTTGGAATCGGTGGAGACGGGAGAAACGCGGAGGGAATAATCTATCTTATTGCCTTCCTCGTCGTTTATCTTGACGTAGTTGATGCTCTCCTGAGTTTCAGTGCGGGCTATGGAGCGGCTGACATAGGTGGTGCTGCCGGAATAAAGCTCCGCAAGGAGGTAATCGGGGCGCGCGGGGATGTAGCCCTTATCGCCGACCCAGTTGATGCTTATGTTCACGCGCATGACCTCGTCCGGGTCAGCCTTGACGAGCCACAGCGCCTGAACCTCGCCCGTTGCGGGGACGTTGACATGCTCGGCCTTCTCCGGATCGGGGGTTGCGTAGTAGTTGCCCTCAGAGTCGGTGAAGTAGCACTCGACGTAATACTGGCCGTACGGCACGTCAAAGAACCAGACGACCTTCTGGCCGGTGTACTTCTCGGTGAGCTTGACATAGCGGCCGTCGGTCGTGAAGCCGTACATCACTACCACCGCCTCGCCGTCGGGACGGATGCCCTTGCCGTCGATGGTGTTGCCGAGGACATCCATGTAGCGCACGTCCATGCCGCAGTCGTCAACCAGCGACTTGAGCACGACGCTGGGCTGCTCGTCGTTGATGGTCTCGTAGGAGACATAGGGTCTGAAGGTAGACTGATCGCGATGAACCAGAACGACTTCCTTGCCGGTATCGGTGGTGCAGGTGAGGTTGCGCAGGCGGGTGCGCATGTAGGAGCTTTCGGTGTTGCCGGCAGTCACGCGGAAGGTGATGCTGACGGCGATATTCGTCTCGCTGAACGCATTCTTCTCCTCATCCGTGAGCTTGCCGAGCGCGTAGAAGCCGAGGTCGTCGTTCGTGAAGTCGAGGACGCCGTCGTCGATTAGGCTGCCGTCAAGCACGTCATTCTTCTGGAACACGCGGCTGTGCAGACTGCTGAACTGCGGCATCTCGGTCTTGATGACGGTGAGGCAGTCGGTGTCATACATGATGTTGCCTATCATCTTTTTGAGATACAGCGCTTTTATCCCGGTGTAATCGCCAAGCTCGGCGAGGATGGACGGGTTCAGGTTGAGCCAGTAGGAGTATGTAAAGGTATCCCCCACCTTAAAGCTGTACTCCGCAGTGCGGGTGTGGAAATGGAAGGTATCCTCCCCGTCGGCACTTGCGGGAACGGCACAGAACACGCTGAAGATCATAACGAGCGTCAGCAGTACCGCAATTCTCTTCTTCAAGTTGAACTCCCCCTAGTTGGAATCTATGTAAAACCTCTTATGTAAACTCTCTTACTATTATACAATAAACTGGCAAAGCAATGATATATACAAATCTCTCAAAGTGTATAAATTCTGCCAGTTTTTGACGTGATTTTAACTGTTGTTCGGCGCGGCAAATAGTGCTATAGTAAATGCCAAGGAAAAGGAGGTATCACAATGAACGATCTTATGACGCGGAACATTTACGACGTGCGCGGGCGGGTGCTCGTCTGTGGGGCATGTCTTCCGTCCACGCATCCGGAAGGCTTCGCCGCGCTATGCCGCGAAGCCGACGAGGTATACTCGCTCTGCCTTGAACAGACGCACATCAATATGGCCGTCACGAAGCTCGGCGCCATGCTGAGCACCGGCCAGATCACAAGCCTCCGCTTCGCCTCGGTCGACCGCTCCCCGCACTGCACACAGCTGCACTACATAAAGCACGAGCTTGAGCGGATGATGACGATCAGCATCCCGATTGAGGATTACGTCGTGCCGGACGCAGAGCCGGTGAAGATAAGCGATGAGACGATAGACCTCTCAAAATCGCTTGCACGCCTTGAAAAGCTTAAATAAACCGAACGGACTGACGTGTTCCGCTCCGCCCTCCCCGGAATGACTCATATTAAGATCAGCTGTCATTGCCGGGAAGCGGAACGCCGCACGGCAGTCCGTTTTTTCTTTTCTGTATTTTTTCTTTTCTATATTTAATCTATCACGTTCAGTCCGCGTATATCGTCGTATTCGGGAGCGACTGGCGCAGTTCGTCGATCTGTTCCGCGGTCAGGTCGTTTCCGGCGATGTGCAGCTCCTTGAGCCACGTCATCTGGCAGAGCGCGCTCGTGCTGCTTACACAGTTATCGGTGAGGTCGAGCACCTCAAGGCTTTCCATGCTCAGCAGCGGCGATACGTCAGAGACCTGATTTCCTTCCAGATTTATCTCCTTTATTCCGCTGAGCCACTGGAAGATATAGATGTTCGATATCCTGTTCCCGCTGAGGTTCACGCGCTCCAGCGCGTCAAACTCGCCCATCGCGGAAATGCTGACAAGGTCGAGGTTGCTGGCGTCCAGCTCCGTGATATCCTCGCGGAACTGCTTTCCGCCAAGCTCAACGAGATACACAAGCGTCGAATGAGTCACCTCGCAAGCGGGGTTGAGACTCTTGAACGCGTCCACGGTCTCGCCGCTGACGTTGGGGTTATTCTCGATATTCAGGCTGAGCAGTGACGGGATGCTGCCCAAGTCTGTCATGCTCTCATCGGTCATGCCGCTGTCACGCAGGCACAGCGTTTCAAGGCTGGTGAGCTTTTTTATGCCCGAAACATCCGTGAGCTTATTTGAGTCGAGGCACAGCTCCTTCAGCGCGCTCAGGCCGCCGAGAGGCACGGTGCTTCTTATCAGATTATTGCCCGCATGTATCACTTCGAGCGAGGTCAACGCCATGAGCGGCCGCAGGTCGCTTATGAGGTTGCCGCTTATATCCAGCTCCCGCAGGCTCTTCTGATCCATGAGTGGGCTGAGATCCGAGATGTTGTTGTCGGAGATGTTAAGCTTTACAAGATTCTTGCAGGCGGAGAGCGCCGAAATGTCGTTCAGATCCTTTCCGCTCAGGTCTAGCTCCGTGATATCGGAGCTGAAAGTCACGCCGCCGATGCTTATATCCATCGCGCTCCCCGGCTCGCCCTCGCTGTAAATGGTGCAGCCCGGCAGCTCCTGCGTCAGCTCCGCAAGCTGCTCGGGAGTCATGGATATGCCCTTGATGCTCAGGAGGATGAGATTATCCAGCCCGTACAGCGGCGTAAAGTCGGTTATTGGGTTTGAGTCCAGATACAGGGTGCGCAGGCCGAGAAGTCCGGCCAGCGGCGAGATATCGCTTATGCGGTTGCCGCTCAGGTTCAGAGTCGTCAGGCCGCCGAGCGCGGTGAGCGGTGAGATGTCGGTTATGGAATTGTCCGCGATGGAAAGGCTGCTCAGCGCGCGCAGGCGGACGACATTGTCAAGGTCGGCGTCCCGCAGTCCGGCATTGTCGGCCACGAGGCCGCTGCTGTCAAGCTGATACTTTTCGCCCGCTATCTCCACAAGCTCCGCTTCCTGCTGCGCGCGGCGCAGCGCCTCAAGCTCGTTTATGCGCGCGGATATCTGCGCGTCCTGCGTGTCCATGCCGCGCAGCAGCTCCAGCGCTTTATCAATATTGCCAAGGCGCTCATAGCAGCGGCTCATCAGCAGCACACATTCCACGGTCTTATCTTTAGACGCGGCCTTGCGCAGATACGCAAGTGCGCTGTCGTAGTCCTGCGACTCGTACAGCTCGCTGCCGCGGTCGAAATACACGGAGTAACTCTTGTCCGCCGCGGCGCTTTTCAGCACGACGGCCATCACGATTATCAGTATCGCGGCCAGAACAGTGCCGCAGATATAGAGCGCGCGCTTCGACTTCGGCCGCATCTTTTCTTTTATCTTCGGCGGCTTTTTGGCCTTCGCCTTCGGCTCCGGAACCGCCTCGTGCGAGCCGGTATAGGCTTTGCTGCGGCCTGTGAATGCCGCGCCGATGCCTGTTGCGGCCGCGTTTCTGCCGGTTGCAGCCTTGTCCCGCCCCGTGGCGGCGCGGCTGCGGCCGGTGTTTCTCTCTTCGCTCATTACTTCTCCCCCGATTTTTCAGGTGCTGTTTCCTTCGCGGTCTCCACCACGGTATCGCCATCGTCAGCGGCAGGTTCCCCCTTGCCGGGCACGATGACCTTCGGCGCCTTCATCTTCGGGAGATCAGGCAGCGATTCAGGTTTTTTCTTCTTCATTGCGATGCTCAGGAGCAGCAGCGACAGCATGATGCAGAGCACCGATACTTCCTGCATGCCGGCATCAAAGCTCGGCGGGTTCGCGCTGCGCATGGCGTTGAGGTCTTCCACAAAAATGTGGTACAGCAGCGGCAGGCCGAACAGCGGCACAAGCAGCCACTTCGTCCGGATGCGGCCGAACACCGTACCCGTATAAAGCACCGCCACTAGCAGGTACAGCAGGATGCACAGGATCGTGTGCAGTATGCTGTCAAAGGTGAACGACTTTATAATGAAGAACACGACGCCGAGCAGCACCGGCAGCACTGTCGTCCACAGGGCGCGGCGGCCAAGCGTCAGCACCAGCAGGATGAACAGCAGGTTGCAGGCCAGCGGCAGCGCGATCTGCGTCGCGGCGAAGAACGCGTCGTTCCAGCGTCCCCAGCAGCCGACGAGCCGGAACATGGCAGAGAGCAGCATGAATATGACCGACGCCTGCACAAGTGCGCTTTTGCGCTCCGTGTAAAAGCTGATTTTTTCGGTCTTCTGATTGTTTTCCATTGCTCTCAACCGCCTTTCGGTCAGATTTTAAGGGTTTATTCAGGTCTGCGCGGCTTACTCCGCCCAGTCACCGTTTATGAATATCGGCACCTCGCGGCCGTCCGCGGTTATGCCCGTGATGCGGAGATCGGGGCTGCCGATCATGAAGTCCTCATGGATCATCGAATCGTTCACGCCAAGCTCGCGCGCCTCGTCGGGCGTGTACTTCTCAAAGTCCTTGAGGCAGCTTGAATAGCCCATGCCGAGCGCGAGATGGCAGCTCGCGTTTTCGTCGAACAGGGTGTTGTAGAACAGGATGCCGCTGCGGTTTATCGGGCTGTCGTACGGCACCAGCGCGCACTCGCCGAGCTTGCAGGCGCCCTCGTCCATAGCGATCATGAGCTTGAGCGCTTCTTCGTTCTTCTCGGCGTGCACCTCGACGGCGCGGCCGTTTTCAAACCGAACGGAGAAGTTCTCGATAAGCACGCCGCGGTAGCTCAGGGGCTTGGTGGCGTAGACGATGCCCTCCGCGTCGCCCGCGCGGGGTGTGGTGAACACTTCCTCGGTCGGGATGTTGGCGTTGAACCAGACGTCAGTCCCCGGCAGCTTGTCCGCGCCTCCCATGAACTGGCATTCGGGCAGCAGGCCGACGGTGAAATCGGTGCCGGTGGATTCGCTCTTATAATTCAGGCGGCGCAGGTCAAGGCTGTTTAGCCAATTGCAGCGGCGCAGCAGATTTTCATCATGCGCGTTCCAGGTCTCGATCGGCTTGTCGGTCGCGCGGGAGCACTCGAGTATCGCCTGCCACAGCTTCTCGACAGCCTCGTCGTCGCTGAGGCCGGGGAACACCTTGCGCGCCCACTTTACGCCGGGCACGGATACGACGCACCACTGGTACTTGTTCTCCATCGCGTCGCGGTAGGGCTTGGATATCTTATATCTCGCCTGCTGGGCAAGCGCCCACTTCTCCTGATCTATACCGTTCATGCCGTCCGGGTCATCGGAGTGCAGATATATCATGGCGGGGAGAGTATCGCTGTTATGGCGCAGCTTCTCTTCCTCCCATTTGGGGACGCTGCCCAGCGTCTCCGCATCCTGATACTTTATGTCAAGGCAGGTCAGCGGGACGTAGCGCCATTCGACGCGCACTCTGCCCGCGCCCGCGAGGTAAAGCTCCTCGACCAGCGTTTCAAGGAAATCAAGGGATTCCGGCTCCGCGCGGACGACGACCTCCTGTCTGGGCTGCACGTTCACGCCGGAGACGGCGATAAGCTTTGCGTATTCTCTGAGGATGTTTTTATCCATGATATTCCTCCGTATATTGAAATGGGTATTATGTCCCCTATATTTTTAGCTGATACATTATAACACAGCATTTTCCTAAATGCTACATAAAATTATGTAAACAATTTAATCATTTTCTCGTTCAGCCTTAAATTGTAAATCTGCACAAATTTCCTGTTTATTTTTCGTCAAATGGCATAATATTTAGAAGCATAGGCTGTATTGGTATTGACTATTTCGCCAGAAGTGTCATAATATCATATAGTTAATACCATATATAACAACTTTCTGGGGGGAAATGGTTTTGAGAGACCTGAAGCATCTTATTTTTTTTGAGGATCTGCTGCAGGACGCAAACAATGCTCTGGTGCAGGCCGCCTGCGCCGAGGGGAGACACGCATTGGCCTACAACTGCTCATACATACCCGAAGTCCTGCTGGACGTCGAGGGCTGTTTCAGCGTAAGGCTGCGCGCTCCGCGCTGCACGAATCCCGATCTTGCGACCTATTACATGACGAACCGCTCATGTCCCTACTCCAAGAGCATACTTGAGCGCGCCTTCGAGGGCGGCTATAACTTCATCGACGCGCTGCTCGGTCAAGAATGCTGCACGACGATGAACCGCATGGAGCAGTATTTCGACTACTGCAAGCTCATCCCGAAGGAAAAATTCTTCACCAGCTTCATCGACATGCCGCTGAAGAAAACCGCGTGGCACGCGGGCTACTTCCGCCGCCAGATAGAGCAGAAGATCATCGAGCCGCTGGGGCGCGTGTACGGCGTGGACTTCTCGGAGGAGAAGCTGCGCGCCGCCATTGAGCAGCACAACGAGGTCTGCCGCATCATCACCGAGATCGGCGATATGCGCAAGCTCCCGAATCCGCCCGTCACGGGCTATGAGTTCCACGTTATCCAGCTCGTCAGCCTCACATGTCCCAAGGATCTGATACTCCCCTACCTGCGCGAGACGCTGGAGGAGATCAAGTCCCGCGAGCCGGAGCCAAAGTTCCCGTTCCGCGCCCGCGTTATGGTCGCCGGCAGCGAGATAGACGATCCCGACTTCACCAAACTCCTTGAGGGCTGCGGCGCGTATGTTGTGGCCGACCGCTACTGCTTCGGCTCCATCCCCGGCCGCGAGGAGATAATCGTGAAGCCCGACGAGGACATTCTTCAGGCCATCGCCGACCACTATATCCAGACCAACCAGTGCCCCCGCGCCATGGGACCGGAAAACGTCGTAGCGCGCAAGCAGTTTTTGTATAAAATCGCGCAGGAATACGGTGCCGAGGGCGTCATCGTCGAGAATATGAAGTTCTGCGAATACTGGGGCTACGAGCGCGCACAGGCCGCCCAGTGGATGCGTGACGGCTTCTCCCTGCCCGGCACGCTGCCCGTGTGCCAGATAGAGAAGGACTATACAAACGCCGCCACCGGTCAGCTCCGCACCCGTTTTCAGGCATTCGTGGAGTCGCTGGAGATCAAGCGCATCCAGTCGGAAAAGTGAGGTGTGAGATATGTGGAAAAGAAAGTATAGCTTAAAGCAGCAGTACGGCACTCTTGAGCACTTCCTCAAGGGCGACGAAAAGTGCCATTACATAGGCCAGCGCTACATAGAGGGCACGAATATCTATGCCCGCCGCGAGTGGCGCGGCGTGAAGGACACGGCGTTCGCGTTCAGCCGCTGGCTCATCACATGGGTCAAGATGGGCGGGCTTGTGATGCGCGATCCTGTGCGCATGGTCAAAGCATTCTGGAAATACCGCTGGCTCAGCGCCTATCTCGTCTCCCCGTCGATGATAGACAAATGGATCGAGGGCGACCGCGGCATGGCGCTGCGCGCCGACCTCACTGCCATCGACTGCATGATATCCGACTCTATCGAGACGCTGTGGAACGAGCTGCGCGCAGACCGCCACTTTGGCGAGACGAAGTGGACGGACGTGACCGTCGCGTTCGACTACACGCTGCCGAAGCATCTCATCTTCGGCTTCCCCGGCTGCTACGCCGTCAACATCCAGCAGCACGCGGCCTTCATGCTGCCGCTCATGCGCAAGGAGCTGGGCTGCTACTACGTCGATCAGGCTGTCAGCTGCGGCATTCCGGGCGACATGTGCACTCTGCCGCTGACCGAGGTCGGCGTCGCCGTCGAGGGCGAGTACCCCGACATCGGCAACTTCTGGATGACCACCAATAACCCCTGCGACGCGAACATGATGGACAACTCCGCCATGTACCGCGCGCTGTCGAATAACGGGCAAAAGGCCGTCCACCCGCTCACCACTCCTCTGATGTACGACGACCCAACCACGAAGGAGCTGGGCGTACACGAGATCGAGAGCGCGATCGACTTCATGGAGAAGCAGTTCGGCCGCAAGTTCGACTGGGACGCATTCATCAGGCACTGCGAGGCGACCAATCAGGTCAACCGCGAGGAGATGGAGCGCTGGGATATCTACTGCAAGACCGACAACGGCTGCCTCAACGCGATATGCCAGGGCATGTACCGCATATATTTCTACCAGCAGGGCGGCACGAAGTATTTCGCCAAGTCCTCTGCCAAGACGCTCAAGCTCATGTACGAGTGCGTCGAGAAGAACATCAAGCCCTTCCCTAACACGCGTCACCGCGCGCTCGCGTGGAGCTGCGGCTCGACCTACTACTGCCACGGCGTCGGCTGGCTATATAACTGCTGGGGCATTCTCGCGGTCATCAATATGGACTCGCTGACCGGTCACAACCTCATCGACACTGAGGACAGGGAGACGATGATGGAGGATCTGGCCGACTGGTACTCGCACACCCCGATGCGCACACACACCGTCGGCGGCAACCGCCACATCATGCAGATGTGGGAGACGGCGGAGAAGTTCAACTGCGACACCATCATCATGTACGACGATATCGGCTGCAAGGGCATGGCCGGCGCGCAGGGGCTGCTGGAAGAGGAGTTTGCGAAGCACCGTGACAAGTTCCACATCATCTGGATGCCGCACTCTCTCATGGACTGCCGCATAGTGCCGACGAACGAGGCGCGCCGCGCCGTCAACCAGTACATGACCGACGTTCTGCACGAGGAACCGGTCGATCCGTCGCTGGTCGATTTCGACGATACCCTTGGCTGGTAAGAAAGGAGCAACAATGAAAAAACTGCTGAAACTTCTCGGTATCCTGCTCGGAACCGTGTCCGCGCTGTTCGCGGTGTACTACTTCAATCTGGACATGAAGCTCATGCGCTCTGTCGTCCTGCCGTTCCTCGACAAGCATTATGACAGCGTCAAGCGCGAGCACCTGATCTGAGGTGGAGCGATGCAGAGGAACAAGAACATAACCCCGCGGGCGCTGAGCTATCAGGAGAAAGCCGACCGCGAAAAGGGCATATACGACAGCTTTGCCAATTATCTCTGCTGCTGCGGAAAGTGCAACTATCTCGACAAGAGCAACATGTATCTCATGCGCGCCGAGTCGCGGGTGAAGAAGCTGAACGCCGAAGGCGTGAAGTGCCCCGAATGCGGCGAATGCGCGTGGATCCTCGGCTATCCCCTCGGCAGCACCACGGGCTTTGTCAGATTCGATTGATATTACTGAGACTCCCTCCGGGCAATCCGGAGGGAGTCTTTTGCAACAATATACTCAGCGGGCAGTACCACGAGTGGTACTGCCCGCCTTTGTGGAATGGAGCGAAGAAATTTTAATTTATTATACGATGCCCTGAGCCATCATCGCTTCTGCGACCTTCAGGAATCCGGCGACGTTCGCGCCGACCATAAGATCGCCCGCGCGGCCGCACTCGACCGATGCGTCATAGCAGGCCTTATAGATGTTCTGCATGATGCCGTGTAGCTTTTCGTCGACCTCTTCAAAGCTCCAGGACATTCTGATTGAGTTCTGGCTCATCTCAAGGCCGGAGGTCGCAACGCCGCCGGCGTTGGACGCCTTGCCGGGGCTGTACAGCAGGCCGTTTTTCTGGACTATTTCAATGGCTTCCGGAGTCAGCGGCATGTTCGCGCCCTCGAACACGGCCATCGCGCCGTTATCGACAAGCGCCTGTGCGCCGGCCGCGTCCATCTCGTTCTGCGAGGCGCAGGGATGCGCGATGTCGCACTTGACGTTCCAGATATTCTTGCAGCCCTCGTGGTACTCGCTGCCCGGAACCTCCTGCGCGTACACGCTGATACGCGCGCGGCGGCGCTGCTTGATGTCAAACAGCACGCGTAGGTTGATGCCGTTGGGGTCGTATATGTAGCCTTGTGAGTCGCTCATCGCAACTACTTTGCCGCCGAGCGCCGTGACCTTCTCCGCACAGTACTGCGCAACGTTGCCGGAGCCGGAGACGATGACGGTCTTGCCCTCGTAGCTGGTGTTCCGCAGGTGCTTGAGCGCCTCAGCAGAGAAATAGCACACACCATAGCCGGTGGCCTGGGTGCGCGCCAGCGAGCCGCCGAAGGTCAGTCCCTTGCCGGTGATGACGCCGCCGTCGAAGCGGTTGACGATGCGCTTGTACTGGCCGAAGAGGTACGCGACCTCGCGTCCGCCGACACCGATGTCGCCCGCCGGAACGTCCGTGAACTGGCCGACGTGGCGGTAAAGCTCGGTCATAAAGCTCTGGCAGAAGCGCATGACTTCGGCGTCGGACTTGCCCTTGGGGTCAAAGTCGGAGCCGCCCTTGCCGCCGCCCATGGGGAGCGTGGTCAGAGAGTTTTTGAGTATCTGCTCAAAGCCGAGGAACTTGATAACGGAGAGGTTGACAGACGGATGGAAGCGAAGCCCGCCCTTGTAGGGGCCTATGGCGGAGTTGTACTGCACGCGGTAGCCGCGGTTGACCTGCACCTTGCCGCTGTCGTCCACCCATGGGACGCGGAACTCGATGACGCGTTCGGGCTCGACGAAGCGCTCGATAAGTCCAGCCTTTTCCCATTCGGGGTGCTTGTCGATGACCAGCTCCAGCGACTCGAAAACCTCGCGCACAGCCTGAAGGAATTCCGGCTCGTGCCCGTCGCGGCGCTCCACATCTGCGTACACTCTCTTCAGATATTCGTTTGTCATTCTTTTCCTCCTTGATATAGTAAGCGTTCAGCAGTTTGTCCGTTTATCGATCTGTCTGTATTATACTATATAATCTCGGAGTACACAAGTATGAAAATCGCAGAAATTATACATAGTTCACAATTTTTACATGCAAACCCAGTGGAGTTTTGTTGATTGCTAATTAATAGTCAAACGATGGGTGAGTGTAAATACTAGTGTAAATACTATTGTCGTATGTAATCTATCTGCGCAGGTTCCGGCAAGCATCAATCGGCTCTCATGAACTGAATCATTACATCATTAGGTGTAATGGCAAGATACACCAAATCATTATCATATGTGTAGGAACAAATAATATCACCGGAATCGCCGAACTTATAGTAATCTGCATCATCGGTCGATTTATAGTAGGTAATCGTCGCTGTTTTCAGTTCGCCGTTCATTGATAATAATATAGTGCCGTCCTGGGAAACAATCAGTGTCATAAGGTCAACTGCCGCTTCCAACGGATTGCCTTTCAAGTCGTATATAATTGTACTGCTCCACAGGCCAGCAATTGGGTCTCTCATAGATTTTAGTGTTGTTTCGGGTTCAGGTGTCGGGGTGGGAGTGGGCTTTGGCGTCGGAACAGGGGTGGGTTCGGGAGTCGCAGTCGGGGTCGGCTGCGGCTCTTCCGCGGCGGCTCCGCAGCCGGCCAACAGCATCACAGCCATGCATAGCAGCACCAGCAGCGCGGTTTTTTCGGTAAGGTTTCTTCTCATTTTTCTTTCCTCCTTGATATACCAATTTTTCGCGGGTGAATATATATCCGCTCCAATATATGGTTGTCTCTTAGTATACACGAGTTTTCGAAAATGTCAATTAAACTATACATATATTGATAATTCAACATCGCATTATGATGGTTATAATTAAAGTGGTGATGCTGAATGATAAGCGAAAAAATCAAAATACTGCGTGACAAAGCCGGAATGTCGCAAGCTCAGCTTGCGAAGAAGCTTGATGTGACACGCAGTTCGGTAAACGCGTGGGAAATGGGACTGTCAACGCCTACGACACAATATGTTGCCGCAATGGCACAGCTTTTCCACGTATCCTCGGATTACATGCTGGGTATCGAGAACCGTATACAGATAACGCTTGACGGATATTCGCAGGAGGAGACAAAGCTGATATTCAACCTGCTGAAATATTTTGATGAGCACAGATAAAAAATCCCACGTCTGTTTGAACTGCACCCCATTTGTTAGACAGTATGATATACTATCTAAGAAGTGGGGTGTTTTGCTATGCCAAAAGGAGTACCAAACAAACGATATACGCCGGA
>ERZ824473.224-NODE-224-length-111303-cov-10.133602_pt1 | contig 111303 bp, 104 predicted proteins | sample MGYA00519874_ERZ824473 | MGnify/ENA primary metagenome ERZ824473 (study PRJEB31778, sample SAMEA3449151) | human gut metagenome | biome: human gut; feature: human-associated habitat; material: faeces | place: United Kingdom | collected 2010/2012 ...
TGAAGTATTCCAGAATGTTAAGACCTTCACGGTAGTTAGCTCTGATAGGCATCTCGATGGTCGAACCCGATGTATTGGCGATCAGACCTCTCATACCTGCCAGCTGACGGATCTGGTTGATAGATCCACGGGCACCTGAGTCAGCCATCATGAAGATGGGGTTGTACTTGCCAAGGTCATTCTTCAGAGCAGTCGTTACATCATCTGTAGCGCCGTTCCAGATCTGAATGAAGCGCTTGGACTTTTCAGCTGCGGAGATGAAGCCTCTGCGGTACATTGCGTTGATCTTCTCGACCTGCTTATCGGCATTTGCGAGGATCTCAGCCTTTTCCTTAGGAATTTCGGCATCGCATACTGCAACGGTGATAGCAGCCTTGGTGGAGTATTTGAATCCGAGAGCCTTGATCTTATCAAGAACTTCGGAAGTAGTGGTTGTGCCGTGAGTTCTTATGCAGCGCTCGATGATATCGGAGAGCTGACCCTTCTTAACAAGGAAGTCGATCTCAAGATCAAACTGCTTATCGGAGTTGGTTCTGTCAACATAGCCCAGGTTCTGGGGAATGTTCTCGTTGAAGATAAGACGGCCGACGGTGCAGTCGATTATCTTGGATACCTTTCTGTCGCCGATATCCTTGGAGATACGGACCTTGATAGCAGCGTGAAGTGTTACTACGCCCTCCTGATAAGCCATGAGAGCCTCGTTAACGTCACGGAATACCTTGCCTTCGCCCTTTTCTCCCTCTTTCTTCATGGTAAGGTAGTACGAACCCAGTACCATATCCTGTGAAGGAACGGCAACGGGACGGCCATCAGAAGGCTTCAACAGGTTGTTTGCAGCCAGCATGAGGAATCTTGCCTCAGTCTGAGCCTCTGCGGAAAGGGGAAGGTGAACAGCCATCTGGTCACCATCGAAGTCGGCGTTGAACGCAGTACAAACCAGAGGGTGAAGCTTGATAGCACGGCCTTCAACGAGGATAGGCTCGAATGCCTGGATACCCAGACGGTGAAGTGTAGGCGCACGGTTCAGAAGTACGGGGTGAGACTTGATAACATTCTCCAGTGCATCCCATACATCGTTCTCCGCTCTGTCAACCTTCTTGCGGGCGGACTTTATATTGGTGGACTTGCCTGTATCAACAAGTCTCTTCATAACGAAAGGCTTGAAAAGCTCGAGAGCCATCTCCTTGGGGAGACCGCACTGATACATTTTCAGCTCAGGGCCAACGACGATAACGGAACGTCCTGAGTAGTCAACACGCTTACCGAGGAGGTTCTGACGGAAACGTCCCTGCTTACCCTTAAGCATATCGGAAAGAGATTTCAGCGCACGGTTGTTGGGGCCTGTTACAGGTCTGCCGTGACGGCCGTTGTCGATAAGTGCATCGACAGCTTCCTGGAGCATTCTCTTTTCGTTTCTGATGATGATGTCGGGAGCTTCCAGCTCCAGCATCTTTTTAAGACGGTTGTTACGGTTGATAACACGTCTGTAAAGGTCGTTCAGGTCGGAGGTAGCATATCTGCCGCCGTCCAGCATTACCATAGGACGAAGATCGGGAGGGATTACGGGAACAACGTCCAGTACCATCCACTCGGGCTTGTTCTCAGAGAGACGGAAGGACTCGATGATGTCCAGTCTCTTGAGGAGCTTTATTCTCTTCTGACCTGCGGGCAGATCCTTCAGCTCGTCTTTCAGCTCGTCGGATACCCATTCAAGGCAGTTGATCCACTTGGACTTGTCAGCGATCTCATCATACTCGCCGTTCTTGTTAGCCTCAGCGATCTTTTCATCAAACAGCTTCTCGATGTACTTGGAGCCGTAGATTACCTTGATGCAGTTGTCGCTTCTCTTTTCCTCTTCCATCCAGTTGTATCTGGTGATGGCGTAGTTATACTCATCTCTGGAAACGAACTGACCAACTTCATATTTCTCATTGTTGCCGTTGTCGGTGATAACGAGAAATCTCTTTGCAAGAGTGTCTCTGATCTGCTGCTCGGTAAGACCTGTTACAGCAGCGAACTGGTCAATGTACTTGACGATGTACTGATTGTATCTCTCAGGGTCATAGTCCTCAAGGAGATCCTTAATAGCCTCTGCACCCATTGCAGCATAGAAATCGTCCTCGTACTTCTCGCACATATCGGAATATTCCTTTTCTGTGAGAAGCTGCTTCTTGACAAGCTCGGTGTTACCAGCGTCAACAACGATATATTTTGTAAAGTAAAGGACCTCTTCAAGACGCTTCTGGGAAACCTCAAGCACCTGACCGATTCTGGAAGGTGTGCCCTTGAAGTACCAGATGTGGGAGCAGGGAGCAGCAAGAGCAATGTGACCCATACGCTCACGTCTTACCTTTGCACGGGTAACTTCAACGCCGCAGCGCTCGCAGACCTTGCCCTTAAAGCGGATCTTCTTATACTTACCGCAGTGACACTCCCAGTCCTTGGTAGGACCAAAGATCCTTTCGCAGTAAAGACCGTCTCTTTCGGGCTTCTGTGTTCTGTAGTTGATGGTTTCAGGCTTTTCAACAGCGCCGTATGACCAGCTTCTGATTTTTTCGGGGGAAGCAAGACCTATCTTAATAGACTCAAAAGTTTTTAATTCCAAAAGCTTACACTCCTTATCAATAGAGTTTTGGATATCTAATATTTCTTTCCCGCATAAAGCGGGAAAGAAACTCAAAATTGTGCTTTAAACCGGTTTATCAGATAAGATCGTCTGAATCGTCGTGCATGAAGTCGGAATCATCGTCATCGTCCAGACTTCCGAAATCCTCTTCATCGTCGTCAACCAGCGAGAAGCCCTCGTCCAGATCGCCGTCGTTGAGATCGTCCTCGGTGTAGTGGCTGTCGTCGGAGGAAGAAAGATCCTCGTAATCGTCAGCATCTGAAACAGGCTGTGGGATAACATCGTCGTCGTCCTCAAATGTGGACTTAAGATCGATCTCCTCGTTGTTTTCATCAAGAACACGGATATCAAGGCAGAGTGACTGGAATTCCTTGATAATAACCTTGAATGCCTCGGGGATACCGGGCTTGGGAACGTTCTGTCCCTTAACGATAGCCTCATAGGTCTTTACACGGCCGACGGTATCATCGGACTTAACGGTAAGGATCTCCTGAAGAGTATAAGCTGCGCCGTAAGCCTCCAGCGCCCAAACTTCCATCTCTCCGAAACGCTGACCGCCGAACTGAGCTTTACCGCCCAGAGGCTGCTGTGTTACGAGAGCGTAAGGACCTACGGAACGTGCGTGGATCTTATCATCAACAAGGTGGTGGAGCTTCAGGTAGTACATGATACCAACGGTAACTCTGTTATCGAAAGGCTCACCTGTACGTCCGTCACGAAGAACGATCTTGCCGTCCTCGTCCATGCCTGCTTCCTTGAAGCACTCACGGATATCCTCCTCGTGTGCGCCGTCGAATACAGGGGTCATTACCTTCCAGCCAAGCTTTCTTGCAGCCATACCGAGATGAACTTCAAGCACCTGACCGATGTTCATACGTGAAGGTACACCCAGAGGGTTAAGAACGATATCCAGAGGAGTACCATCGGGAAGGAAAGGCATATCTTCGGACTTAAGGATACGTGAAACGACACCCTTGTTACCGTGACGGCCCGCCATCTTATCGCCGACGGAGATCTTACGCTTCTGTGCGATATAGCATCTTACCAGCTTGTTAACTCCGGGAGAAAGCTCATCGCAGTTCTCACGGGTGAATATCTTGACATCGACAACAACGCCCGATTCGCCGTGGGGAACCTTCAGGGAGTTGTCTCTTACTTCCTTGGCCTTTTCACCGAAAATAGCTCTCAGAAGTCTTTCTTCAGCGGTAAGCTCGGTCTCTCCCTTAGGAGTTACCTTTCCGACGAGGATATCGCCGGCTCTTACCTCTGCACCGATACGAATGATACCACGGTCATCGAGATCCTTAAGAGCGTCCTCACCAACGTTGGGGATATCTCTTGTGATAGTCTCGGCACCGAGCTTTGTATCTCTTTCCTCGATCTCATACTCTTCAATATGGATAGAGGTGTAAATATCTTCACGGACAACACGCTCGTTAAGAAGAACGGCGTCCTCGTAGTTGTAGCCTTCCCAGGTCATGAAGCCGATAAGAGCATTCTTACCGATAGCAAGCTCGCCGTTGCTGGTTGCGGGACCGTCCGCAAGGACCTGACCAACGTGAACTTCCTCGCCCTTGTCAACGATAGGTCTCTGGTTTACGCAGGTACCCTGGTTGGAGCGCTTGAACTTGGTGAGCTTATAGGTGTGAGTTGCGCCTGTGCCTTCCTTGACAACGACCTCGTCAGCGGAAACACGCTCAACAACACCGTCATGCTTGGAAACGATGCACACGCCTGAGTCAACAGCAGCCTTGTACTCCATACCTGTTCCAACGATAGGAGCTTCGGTCTTGAGAAGAGGCACAGCCTGACGCTGCATGTTCGCACCCATGAGGGCACGGTTAGCATCATCGTTTTCCAGGAAGGGGATCATTGCAGTCGCAATGGAAACGACCATCTTAGGAGAAACGTCCATGTAGTCGATACGTTCTCTCTCGCACTCGAGGATCTGGTCTCTGTAACGGGCATTTACTCTGGGACGTGCAAACTTGCCTTCCTCGGTAAGAGGCTCGTTAGCCTGAGCAACGGTATAATTATCCTCTACATCGGCAGTCATATATACAACTTCATCGGTTACAATACCTGTAGCCTTATCCACCTTTCTGTAAGGTGCTTCGATGAAGCCGTACTCATTTATCCTTGCGAAAGATGCAAGGTAGGAGATCAGACCGATGTTAGGTCCTTCAGGAGTCTCGATGGGGCACATTCTTCCGTAGTGGGAGTAGTGAACATCTCGAACCTCGAATCCTGCACGGTCTCTGGAAAGACCGCCGGGGCCCAGTGCGGAAAGACGTCTCTTATGAGTAAGCTCAGCAAGAGGGTTGTTCTGATCCATGAACTGTGACAGAGGCGAGGAGCCGAAGAACTCCTTGATAGCCGCAGTTATGGGACGGATATTGATAAGGCTCTGAGGTGTAATGGTCTCAACGTCCTGAGCCTGTGTGTTCATTCTTTCACGAATGCTGCGCTCCATACGGGCAAAACCGATCCTGAACTGGTTCTGGAGCAGCTCACCAACGGAACGGATACGTCTGTTGCCAAGGTGGTCGATATCGTCAACAGTACCAACGCCCTCGCAGAGGTTGATGAAGTAGCTGATCGTGGAGAAAATATCGTCAAGTGTGATGTGCTTGGGAACAAGCTCGTCAACACGCTTCTTTACCATTTCCTCCAGCTCGTCCTTGTCGGCAGCGCTTTCAAGGATATCCTTCAGGACCTTGAAGGAAACAAGCTCGTTGATGCCGTACTGAGCGGTATCGAAATCAACATAGCCGTTGATATCTACCATGCCGTTGCCGATGACCTTGACTTCCTTTTCCTCAACACGGCTCATAGGCTCGCCGCCTGCGGGATTGGAATAGATCTCCTTGTGAACGACCTTCAGCCATACCTCGCTTACGCCTGCCTGCTGGATCTCCATAGCCTTGTCGTAGGAGAGAAGCTCTCCCTCGTCAGCCATGATCTCGCCTGTCAGGGGGTTAGCGATAGGTCTTGCAACGTAGTGACCTGCGATTCTTGAGCCAACGCCCAGCTTCTTGTTGTACTTATATCTTCCGAAACGGGAAAGATCATATCTCTTTGCATCGAAGAACAGCATATTCAGGTGAGAGATAGCGCTGTCAACTGTAGGAGGCTCGCCGGGGCGGAGCTTCTTATAAACCTCAAGAAGAGCTTCCTCGGTGTTCTTGGTAGCGTCCTTCTGGAGGATAGTCTGGCTAAGTCTCTCATCGGGGCCGAACATTTCCTCGATCTCAGGGTCGGTTCCGACACCGAGAGCACGGATAAATGTGGTAAGAGGTATCTTTCTGTTCTTATCGATACGAACATAAATAACATCGGCGGAGTCCATCTCGTATTCAAGCCATGCGCCTCTGTTGGGGATAACTGTAGTCTTAAAAAGGTCCTTACCGGTCTTATCCTTTTCAAAAGAATAGTAAACGCCGGGTGAACGGACCAGCTGTGATACGATAACACGCTCAGCGCCGTTGATAACAAAAGTGCCGCTTTCGGTCATAAGCGGGAAATCGCCCATGAACACTTCGTTTTCCTTAACGTCGCCGGTCTCCTTGTTCCAAAGGGTAGCCTTTACTCTGAGCGGAGCGGCGTAGGTAACGTCTCTTTCTTTACACTCCGCAACGGAATACTTAGGTGTTTCATCAAGATGATAATCGACAAAGTTAAGAACTAAGTTGCCGTTATAATCCGTGATAGCGGCAACGTCACGGAATACTTCTTTAAGTCCCTCCTCAAGAAACCATTTGTAGGAATTTTTCTGCACCTCGATAAGGTTTGGCATCTCCAGAGCTTCGTTGATCTTACCGAAGCTCATACGAGTGGTCTTGCCGAGCTGCACCGGCTTTACATTCACCATAGGCGGACTCCTCCTCATAATTTTAGAAGAAATAATGTCTATCTTTGCCCTTACAAAGATTATTGGCTTAAAAAACGATTCTGAAACTGCGCCGCATAACGTTTTTACGCAGCTGCCGCAGTGTCGGCAAAACAAGCCATGATAAGCATAAGCCGCAATTAACTTTAGTAAAACAGGCATAAGTTTACATTATGATACAGTATATTATTATATAACATCTGTCAGCCCTTGTCAAGGGATTTCTTTCTCATTTCCTCAAATTTTACATTTTGTACAATTCCGTTGGTATAAATATTAACACCATTGCGCAATTACACATAAACAATAAGAGGACTTCGGACAATTTGTTCCGAAATCCTCTTGAATTTATATGATCTATAAATTCACCTGTCAATTTTTCCAATCAACTCTACATTCTCTGCAAAGAAATCAACAAGGTGATCCATTACCCCCTGAGCTGCAAATATAGTTGCTATGGTCAAATAATCCTTGTCGCAATTATAAAAGTCAATACTATATCCAATGTTTTTAAGTAATGCGGATATAAAAGCTTTTTCAGTCCTTCCATTGCCTTCTCTGAAAGGGTGAAGAATATTGAGACTATCAAAAAGCTCAGCAATACAGCTTGGAAGCTCCCGCTCTGAAACATCTTTATAATAATTATTATGTTTAAGCTTATGAAAAATAGCTTCCCCTGTTTCACGGATAAATTCATAAGGGCAGAAACAAGTCCCCTTTTTGGAAATATTTGTGGTACGTATCTGACCTGCCCAATCATATATATCCTGAAACAAATATTTGTGAATGGATAAATAAAAGTCAAAATCCACATTTTCAAACTTTATACCATTCTCTAATTCCATTAGCCGCATTGCCGAATAGTAGCTTTCCGCCTGCATTAACGTCCGGTCATCACGTATGCCAAGTTTATTTATAAGAACAGCTGAATTCGGGTAACAATTTGCAGTTGTAGGGTCATAAGGCATTGGCTTTTCTTATCCTTTCCTCAGACATCTTTTTTAGGCTTTCTGCCAGTTCCGACTTTTTAAGTCTGCCGTCAAAAAGCCGCATACATATATCCTTGTCCTTTTCGGAAAAGCAATACCCTTCCATTTCAACTATAGCCACCGCATTATCCAGCAGCTTCCTTTTTTCATCATTGGTCGCCGCTTTCTTTTCAACTACCACAAGAGCACCTCCAGTCATTCACTCCAGTATTTCCTGTCAAGGCTCCTGAACTGAACGGCACGGGCGATATGGCTCTTGCCGATGACCTCTTCACCCTCCATGTCCGCAACAGTTCTTGCCACCTTTAAAATGCGGTCATATGCCCTGGCGGAAAGTCCCATTTTCTCAAAAACATTTTTGAGCATAACGCTTGCCTCATCTGTCATGGGGCAGACATCGTGCAGGATATCGGGAGTGATCATTGCATTGCAGGTGATGTCTGTTCCCGCAAAACGCTTCTGCTGGATCTCTCTTGCCGCCTGAACACGCTCTCTTATGGCTTCAGAGGATTCTTCTTTCGCCCCCGAGGACAGATGCTCATACTCAACAGGAGCCACTTCAACCTGAATATCGAACCTATCGAGCAAGGGGCCGCTTATGCGGTTTATGTAAGCGTGAGCCTGCTTTTTGCCGCAGATGCACTTGCGTGTGGGGTGTCCGAAATATCCGCAGGGACAGGGATTCATGGCAGCCACCAGCATGAACGAGCATGGATATGTCACCGTGCCCGATGCCCTTGAAATAGTTACCTGCTTGTCCTCCAGAGGCTGACGGAGTATCTCCAACGCCTGACGTGAAAACTCGGGCAGCTCATCAAGAAAAAGTATGCCGTTGTGCGCAAGGGATATCTCACCCGGGCGTGGTATGGTTCCACCGCCTGAAAGTCCCGCACCCGAAATGGTGTGGTGAGGCGAGCGGAAAGGCCTTTTTGTCACCAGCGGGTTTTCCTTTGAAACAAGCCCACAGACAGAATGTATGTTCGTCGTCTCGATGGACTCCTTAAAAGTCATTGCAGGCATTATGGTGGAAAGCCTTTTTGCCAGCATGGACTTTCCGCTTCCCGGAGGCCCGATCATAATCAAATTATGACCGCCGGCAGCCGCATATTCCATTGCCTTTTTAGCCGTCTGCTGACCCTTTACATCGGCAAAATCCACCGTATCAAAGCGTTTTTCGGGCAGCACCTCATATTTTCTCTGGGGAATAAGCACCGCTTCCCTGTTGAAATGCCCGATAAGCTCGGAAACATTGTCGATGCCGTAAACAGTCACGCCCTCCACAACGCTTGCCTCATAGGCATTGGCAGATGGAACGAAAACCGTGTCAAAGCCCGATCTTTCAGCGCACAGCACCATAGGCAGAACGCCGTTCACATGGCGCACGTCACCGTTCAGCGAAACCTCTCCGATAAAAGCGGTCTTGTCGATATTTTCCTCTATATTGCCCGTTATTTTGAGCAGCGCCGCAAAAATGGCAAGGTCGTGCATACTTCCCGTCTTTTTAGTGTCCGCAGGAGCAAGGTTCACTATCACCCTTGCCAGAGGAAAGGAAATGCCCGCACTCCTGAAAGCCGCTCTTATTCTTTCACGGCTCTCCTTGACGGAAGTATCCGCCAGACCTACTATATCAAAGCATGGCGTTCCCCTGCTGACCTCCGTTTCGACCTCAACGGGAAAGGCGTTCAGACCGAAAAGCCCCAGACTGTTTACCTTGGCAAACATATTATCCCTCCGTTAGCCCAGCTTTTCTTCCAGCCAGTCGGAAATGTTTTTATAAACCTCCAGGCGGTTTGTCTCGTTGAGCAGCTCATGGCGGCAGCCGTCCCAGAGCTTCAGCTCAACATCATCGAAGCCGTGGCGTTCCATGTGCCTGAATATCTGCATAACTCCCCTGCCGAAGGTTCCCACAGGGTCGTCTGTTCCGCCCATGATAAGCACAGGCAGGTCATGGCGCACCTTTTTGTACCATGAACGGTCGGAGCAGTACTGCACCAGCATGAAAAGATCCCTGAAAGCAGAAGATGTAAAGATAAAGTTGCACTTCTTGTCCGCAACATAGCTTGCCACAACGTTTTCATCACGGGATATCCAGTCAAATTCAGTCCGCTTATCATCGACCATAACGTTGCTCATGCCGAAAAGCAGATGATTTATCTTTCTTGAACGGCTCTTTACACCGTGGAGCATTATCTCCGAATCAGCCAGAGCGATGCCGAAAGGCAGGGCAGGGTGAATGCCCACAGTTCCCAGCAGAATTGCTCCGTCCGTATCACCGCTGTACTTGCCCAGAACGCAGCGGACAATGATAGAACCCATGGAGTGACCGAGGAAATAGTGAGGTACATCGCCGAATATAGACTTTCCGATAAGCTGTACCTTTCTTACGTCCTTTAGCAGATATATCCAGCCGTCCTCCAAAGCAAAATAGCCCAGATCGTCATTGTCCGAAACGGAATTGCCGTGACCCAGATGGTCGTTTGCGATAACCGCATAGCCCAGTCCGCAAAGGTAGTCGATAAAATGCTCGTATCTGCCGATGTACTCGCACATTCCGTGACAGATCTGGATAAGCGCCTTGGGCTTCCGTGCAGGCTCGGGGGTGTAGATGTAATAGGCTATCCTGTCAACTCCGTTGGAGCTTTTGAAAAAGTGTTCTGATTTATTAAAGTTCATACCGATCCGCCCTTTCTATTTTTTCATTTTAAAGCCCTCGTCCGAAAGAGGGTTTGATTCCATGGCAGTGCGCACGTTATCGTTGGTAAGGTGGGTGTATATCTCCGTGGTGGAAACGCTGGCGTGACCCAGTATTTCTTTGAGCACCATAGGGTCAACGTTGCCGTACTGATACATAAGTGTAGCCGCCGTGTGCCTGAGCTTATGGGTGGAAAGTCCCCTGTTGCCCATGCCTATGCGGTCGATAGCGCTCGTAACTATCTGCTCCACACGCCTGTTGCTGATGCGTGTCTTTCGCTTTGAGAGGAAAAGCGCATCTGTGGGAGCCTCGGGGCGGGCTGCAAGATACTGGCGTATAGCCTCTGCACAGCCGTTGTTTATGTGGATTATCCTTTCCTTGTTGCCCTTTCCCAGCAGTCTCATGCTGCGGTCGTCCAGGTCTATGTCGGTGATGTTCAGTCCCACAAGCTCGGAAAGTCTCATGCCGCAGTTAAGGAAAAGCATAAGGATACAAAAATCACGCTCGTAGAAATCTGATGCGGGGCTTACGTTTTCCAGCAGCTTTCTGCTCTCGTCCAGACCCAGATATTTGGGTTGAGCCTTTTTGGGAGAAGGAACGTCCAGCTGTTCCACAGGATTGTTTTCCAGATGAAAGCTTGTGAGCTTGTTGTTGCACAGCGCCTTATAAAATCCCTTTATGGCAGATATCTTTCTTGCCCTGGTCTTGTCGTTGTTGCCCCTCTCCTCGGCGGAGAAGTTAAGATACTCGTAAACGTCCGCCAGAGTTATCCCTGCCACAGCAGAAAAGGGTACATCTGCTATTATGTCGCAGTTTTCGGCGGATATTATATTTTCCTTGATATATCTGAGAAAAAGCCGCAGGTCGATATAATACGATTCGATAGTTTTTTCCGAACGGTTTCTTATGACCCTCAGGTAAAAAATATACTCTTTAAGATAGGGAGGGCAGTCCTTCATATCCACAGCCACAGCATTTCACCTCTTCATTGTTTTTATATAATTTTAACATACCTGACCTTTTATGTCAAGCAGCGTGTCGGTGTGTCACAGCTTCTTCATCAATGTTTTTTAGAACATTAGCGCCAATATTTTAATTTTTCGGGAGATCTGTAACCAACCCGAATATAAAAGCGGCTCATGCCAACGCACAAGCCGTTTTGTATCAGATATTTTCATCGGGGATAGAAAGCTGCATCGACGGGTCGGTGCGGATAACATTGCCCTCCCCCGCTCTGAACGCAGGGGGCATTATATATGCCTTGCCGTCACGGAATGTTACCGAAACGCCGTGGATAACGCTGTATCTGTCCAGCGTTCCGTTCTGCTCCCGTTCCTCGTCGGTGTATTCATGCCACTCGCTGCACAGTATGACACTATCAGCATAATGAAAGGTCACGACCTTGTATTCCCTTTCGCCGCCCCATACACGGTCATCGGAAGCAACACTGCCGTCCTGCCATCTCAGGCAGAATGTGCCGTTCTTTATCTCCATGTAATAATCGGCGTTCCTGTCACCGTTGGGATAATATTTTCCCTCGGGGATAACAGGCTCGGTGAAGCTTTCGTCATGAGTGCAGACGCCGCCCTCTGTCTGTCCCAAATACAGGTCATATATGGAATCAGGCTCCACAAGCCACTTTTCACGAAGCGCAGGGTCAGCCAGCAGTTCTGTACGTGTCGGCGGGTCATCATAATCAAGCCCCTCGGCAGGCTTCGGGTCAAAGGCTGTTCTGAGATAAATGCTTGCGCCCAATGCAGAGCAAAGCAATACCGCAGCGCCGATAATAAATCCCTTTTTCATAAAAATTTCTCCTGCATACTATCCTTCTTAAATCACTTAATGGTAGAATACGCAATATCAGCATAAAAAGCACTTCACTAAACAAAAGAAAAATTTTTCATTAGCTTCTTACATATATTTCGCCATTCGCTAAAATAAAATCTCCTCCACTATATGTTGTTTCAATATATATCCAGTTTGAAGGTCCCGTATGAACCGTTGATTGTCCATAATACGTCCAGCTTGTTAAATAAAACGTAAACGATGGACTTGCTGAATATGTATGTTTACCACTTCCTGACACAAATGAATTTTTTTCAGTCGAATATACATTATTGAAAGTACATGATATTCCATCAGTTGAAATGTTAATATATGAATCAGAGCGACCTGTCGACAGACAATAATAGGTACCCGCAGGCAGTGACACCAAGCCTCTGGGTGTAACTTCTTTCTGTGATAAGCCAGCAGGAATACTCTCAATTGTCTGAGCTGAAACTGTATTTGAAAACAATGATATAGTTCCTATTACAGACAAAAGTACGGCAATAATTCTACTTGTTCCTCTTTTTTTCATAATAATAACCTCCATAGTCACAGACACTTAAGTGATTCCTAAAGTTTCTTTTTTCATTTTATAAACCGTTTAAGCATTAGTCACAGGTGCAACAGCTGTCAGCATCACAGCAGTTGATAGTGCTGCTGCAATCATTCTTTTTAACATTTTTTTTGACTTCATAAAGCGACCTCCTAAACATGTCATATTTGATGAACATTTCATCATTTCTATTATACAATTCAAATTTACAATTGTCAATCATTCCTATTAAAATCGTATATTTGCACAAATGCGCAGCGCTCATATTGTCAAACTGTATGTCGAAAATTGTCGAATTTTTATCATACACACAAAAAGCGCACCCCAAGAAAGCCTTGGAGTGCGCCTCTGAAAATATCGTATTAAACTCAAGCCTGAGAATTCTTCTTTGCCTCAAGGTCAGCAAGAGCGTCCTTGCGGGAAAGATTTATTCTGCCCTGGTTGTCGATCTCCATTACCTTAACAACGATCTCGTCGCCAACGGAAACGATGTCCTCGACCTTTTCAACTCTCTGCTTGTCAAGCTTGGAGATGTGAACAAGTCCGTCCTTGCCGGGAGCAATCTCGACAAATGCACCGAAGTTCATGAGCTTTACTACCTTACCACGGTAGATAGCACCGATCTCGGGATCGTTTGCAATGGTGTTAACGATCTGGAGAGCCTTGCGTGCGTTGTTGATATCAACACCGCTGATGAATACGTTGCCGTCGTCATTGATATCTATCTTTACCTGGCAGTCAGCGGAGATCTTCTGGATAACCTTTCCGCCCTGACCGATAACTTCTCTTATCTTGTCAACGGGAACCTTGGTCTGGAGCATCTTGGGAGCATACTTGCCAACCTCAGGACGGGGCTCGGGGATAGCCTTGAGCATAACCTCATCAAGGATATAATCTCTTGCCTTGTGAGTCTTTGCAAATGCTTCCTTGATGATATCGTAGGTAAGTCCGTCAACCTTGATATCAACCTGGATAGCGGTGATACCCTTCTTGGTACCGCCAACCTTGAAGTCCATGTCGCCGAAGAAGTCCTCAAGACCCTGGATATCTACCATAGTCTGGAAGCTTCCGTCGTCACGGGTGATAAGTCCGCAGGAGATACCTGCAACGGGAGCCTTAATGGGCACGCCCGCGTCCATAAGAGCCAGTGTGGAGCCACAGATAGAACCCTGAGATGTGGAACCGTTGGAGGAAAGCACCTCGGAAACAAGTCTCAGTGCATAGGGGAATTCCTCAACAGGAGGGATAACAGGCTCAAGTGCTCTTTCAGCAAGTGCGCCGTGACCGATCTCACGTCTTCCGGGGCCTCTGGAGGGCTTTGTCTCACCTACGGAGTAGGAGGGGAAGTTGTAGTGGTGCATATATCTCTTGGTATCTTCTTCATCAAGGCCGTCGATCTTCTGAGCGTCGCTTACAGGGCCGAGAGTTGCAACTGTAAGAACCTGAGTCTGACCTCTTGTAAACAGACCCGAACCGTGTACTCTGGGAAGAACGCCTACCTCGGCAGCCAGAGGACGGATATCGTCGATTCCACGACCGTCAACACGCTTGCCCTCGTAGAGCCAGTTTCTTACGATCTTCTTCTGGAGCTTGTAGATGCACTCGTCGATCATAGCGGTCTTTTCGGGATAAAGCTCATCAAACTTAGCGTGGATATCGTCCTTGATAGGATTGAGCATTTCCTCACGCTTATTCTTGTCATCTGTATCGAGAGCAACCTTTACTCTGTCAGCAGCAAATTCCTCGATAGCGTCGAACATATCGTGGTCAACTTCCATGGACTCGAACTCGAACTTCTTCTTGCCGATCTGAGCCTGGATATCGCTGATGAAAGCGACCAGCTTCTTGATCTCGGTGTGGCCTGCGATGATGGCGTTGAGCATAGTGTCATCGTCAACCTCGTTAGCGCCTGCTTCGATCATAACAACCTTGTCCTTGGTACCTGCAACGGTAAGGTTAAGGTCATTTCTTGCTCTCTGCTCGAGAGTGGGGTTAAGAACGATCTCGCCGTCAACCAGACCAACGCTGATGCCGCCGATAGGGCCGTTCCAGGGAATATCGGAAATTGAAATAGCAATAGATGTTGCGATCATGCCCACGATCTCGGGGGAGTTGTCGGGGTCAACAGCAAGAACAGTCATAACAACGGAAACGTCGTTTCTCATGTCCTTGGGGAAAAGAGGACGGATAGGACGGTCAACAACACGGGAAGTAAGGATAGCCTTTTCGGAAGGCTTGCCCTCTCTCTTCATGAAGGAACCGGGGATCCTGCCTACGGAATAAAGTCTTTCCTCGTAGTCAACGGAAAGAGGGAAGAAGTCAACGCCCTCTCTGGGCTTAACGCTTGCGGTAACGTTTGCCATAACTACAGTTTCGCCGTATCTTACCCAGCAGGAACCGTTGGAAAGCTCACAGGTCTTGCCTGTTTCAACAACGAGCTCTCTGCCTGCGAACATGGTCTTGAAAACTCTGTAGTTGTCAAATGTTTTCATCTGATTCATTTAATTTACCTCCGTACATTTTATTTTCCGGCGGCTTTAGCAATAAATCCGAAGCAGGAAAGTGCTTCATGCTCCCGATTTAATGCTAAACGACCGCCTTAGATAACGAGTGAAAAACAAGTTATACTGATTTCAAATTGTTCTATAGACAAGGACGGCAGATAGAATTTTGCCAATCAAGGAAGGCGACCGCAGGCAGGCTTTCGCCTGGCAAGGAAGCCTGACGCAGAGTGGCGGAATTATAGCTGTCGTATCTGTCTATAGGTCGATTTGAAATTAGTATTAAAGGCAGAGTAAAGGCAAGGCCCTTACATTCTGCCTTTAAGAAAGAATTACTTACGAAGACCGAGCTTCTCAACGATCGCACGATATCTGTTGATATCCTTCTTCTGAAGGTAAGCAAGCAGATTACGTCTGTGACCTACCATCTTAAGAAGACCTCTTCTGGAGTGGTGGTCGTTGTTGTGAGCCTTGAGGTGAGCGTTAAGGTCGTTGATTCTCTTAGTGAGAATTGCGATCTGAACCTCGGGAGAACCGGTATCGTTCTCGCTCATCTTGTTAGCTTCGATAATAGCGTTCTTTTCTTCCTTGAGCATCATAATAAATACACCTCTTTAAAATATTTCCCCTCACCGGGCATACGGCAGGTATGTTCCCTATCGGGCTTTACCCGTAAGCTTAGTGGAGGGCTGTGTCATGCACATACAGCACAACGGAATTATTATATCATACATTTTTGCATTTGTAAAGTGTTTTTTGAAATTTTTCACTCCTGCTTAGCCTTAAATGCCACAGCTACAACATCGGGGCCGCTGTTTGCCGCAACTGCTCCGCCTACTCTGAACGAAAAATCAACGGGAGGATATCCCAGGCGCTTTGTAAGCAGCTCCGAAAGCTCCTTTGCACGGCTCAGGTCTCTGCCGCCGATAACGATGTAAGGCGAATCCTTTTCTATCCTGCTGCAGGCAACGTCGGCAAGCTTGGGAACAACATTCTGCTCTCCTCTGGGCTTTGCCACTACCTTTGTGCCCGCACCCTTGAGCAGGATAATGGGCTTGAGACCCAGCAGCTCGCCTGCAAATGCAGCCGCAGCGCTTACACGTCCCGACTTCTTTACAAATCTGAGGGTATAGGTAGCAAGATAAACTTCGTTCACCTCGAACCAGTCTGTAAGATACTTTTCGATATCATCGGCAGAGCTGCCCTCTTCTGCCATCTGCGCCGCACGGATAACGGGATAGCCGTATGCGCCCGAATAGCTGGTGGAATCAAGCACACGTATCCTCAGGGAGTCCTTCTTTTCGGGGTGAGCCTCAAGGAAATTATCCCTTGCCATGCAGGCATTCTGATATGTAGCGGAACCGTGGGCATTTATGGAAACATAGAAGATATCCCCGTAACCCTCTTCCGCATATTTTTCATAAAGCTCCTCGAACTCAAATGCTGTGAGCTGAGAATGAACGGGAAGCTCAGCGGAAGCGTCGATAAGGTCGTAATATTCGTCGTTGGAAATATCGCCGTCACGGAAGCTCTTGTCGCCTACGGTGATGGGGAAGCCCTGAACGTCAATGCCGTACTTTGCGCTGTCAGCCTTGGCGATATCGGCTGCCGAGTCTGTGATGATCTTTATTTTTGCCATGATTTTCTCCATTCCGCCGCTTTTGCGGCATAATTATGATTATATTTTACCATGAAAATTTTGTGAGCTGACCCTTTGTTTCAAGGTCGGGATAGCCCCACTGCCTCAGCACCTCATAAACCGCAATGGCAGCGGAGTTTGACAGATTAAGGCTTCTCAGCGTACTTCTCATGGGTATTCTTACACATTCATCGGGGTGGGCATACAAAAGCTCTTCGGGAAGCCCAGCGTCCTCACGTCCGAAAATAAGAAAGCTGTTATCGGGATATTCTGCATCGGAATGTATCTTCCTGCCCTTGGTGGTGAAGAAGAAATAATTCCCGCCGCTGTTTTTCTCAAAGAAATCATCTGTATTGTCATAGTAGCTTATGTCAAGCTTGTCCCAGTAGTCAAGTCCAGCACGCTTCAGCTTTTTGTCATCTATCTGAAAGCCCATGGGACGGACAAGATGGAGCCTTGCTCCCGTAACGGCACAGGTGCGTGCGATATTTCCCGTGTTCTGGGGTATCTGCGGCTCCACAAGAACTATATTCAAAGAAGGCATAGCATATCCTTTCTCACAGTGTTTCGTAATCGCAGAGATTGGGGTTATCAATAAGAAAGCCCAGGCATCTTTCAAGCATGATGCCCTCTCTGGGGTCGGTGCAGTAGCTGTATGTGGTCTTGATTGCAAGCTCCAGGAATGACGCTGCTCTGTTCATGGCAATGGGCAGGCTGTCCCCTCTCAGAACCGCTCCCGTAAGTACGGAAGCAAACACATCTCCCGTGCCGGGATAGCTTGCGTTCACCTGCACATAGGGCACCTTCCAGAACTTGTTGTGCTCACTGTCATAGCCCACGTTGCAGCATTCTCCGCAGATAAATGCACTGGTGATGACGACTATCTTGGGGCCAAGCTTTGAAAGTCTCACCAGAATGCTTTTCATCTCCGAAGCGGAGCGGGGAAGCAGATTGGGATCCTCGCCCAGAAGTATGGCTGCCTCGGTCATGTTGGGCGTGATGATATCCGCCACAGCCACAAGTTCGCCCATTCTGCGGCGCAGCTCGGCGGTGCAGGTCTTATAGGGCTTTCCGTGGTCTGCCATAACGGGATCCACCACTTTGAGCGCCTTGGGATAGTCCGCAAAAAACTCCAGGCAGTGATCTATCTGGTCGGTAGAAGCAAGAAATCCGCTGTAAATGCAGTCAAAATCCATATCGAACCGCTTATAATGCTCCAGTGCAGGGGACATATAATCGGTAAGATCACGCATGACCACATCACCGAAACCGCCCGTATGCGTGGAAAGTATCGCCGTGGGAATGGGACATACCTGAATGCCCATGGCCGAAAGGGTGGGCAGTATCACTGTCAGCGAACAGCGCCCCACTCCCGAAAGGTCATGGATAGCTGCCACCTTTGTATTGCTTTTCAAATAAAAAACCACCTTATTACTATATTTATACAGTTGCCGCAGCGGCGCATATCACCCTTGCCGCTCCCATCTGTTTAAGGAGCGATGCGCAGCAGCTGAGGGTCGAGCCTGTTGTGATAACATCGTCTGCAAGAAGTACCGTCATGCCCGAAAGGTCACGTTCTGTCGCCGAATACTGTTTTCCCACCGCACTCCTGCGCTCCTCAGCGCCGAGAAGATGCTGCGATGTCTTAACGTGCTTTCTGCAAAGCACATCTTCCACAGGCACCTCGCCTGCCGATATCGCCCTTGCAATAAGCTCCGCCTGATTATATCCACGCTCACTCTTCTGCTTTGATGTCATGGGAACGGGGACTATAAGGTCAATACCGCTCAAAACGCCGGCCGTTTCCAGTCTGTCACGCAGCACCCTGCCGAATATGTCGGCACCGTTTGTGTTGCCGTGGAATTTAAGGTTGTGGATACAGTCCCTTACGCTATCCGCATAATATGCCGCCGCATAGCAGCCGTCATAGCTCACATTTCCGCATATGCAGCCTTTGAGGAGCGATTTCCCGCAGCCTGTGCATATATTTTCATCAGCCCACAGAGCCTCATGAAAGCACTTTTCGCAGCACAAAATATCATAGGCAATGAACTCACCGCAGAAAGGACAGCGGTTTGGAAAGGCAAGGTCAAGCAGATAGGCTTTCAAATTGCTTTTTAAATCGCTTTTCAAGTTGCTTCTCAAATTGCTTTTAAAAGCACTCGAAAAGCAATTTGAAAAAACATCGTCCCCCGCAATAATGCGCCTGTCCATATCAGCCCAGCTCGCTTTCTATCATATGCCGCAGGCAGGTGTAGCGGAGCGTGCGCCTGTCGTTATGCACCATCTTCTCCACAATGGATTTGGAGCCGACGATTATAAGCATCTTTTTGGCTCTCGTTACCGCCGTGTAAAGGAGATTTCTGTAATAAAGCTTGTCAAATCCGCCAAGCAGCGGGATTATCACCGCCGTGAACTCGCTGCCCTGGCTCTTGTGAACGGTAATGGCATAGGCAAGCTCCAGCTGTTCCAGCATTTCAAGGGAATATTCCGCAATGCGCCCCTCGAAGTCGATGACCACCGTGCCCTCGCCACGCTTTACCTTTACTATAGTGCCGATATCGCCGTTGAAAATTCCCGTGCCGTTCTCACCGTCCTTTTTCCAGACAATATCGTAGTTATTTTTGGTCTGCATCACCTTATCGCCGTCACGGAAGGTGAAAAGTATGCCCTTTACCTCGGAAAGCTCCTTTTTCGGGGGATTGAGCACCCTCTGGAGCATCTTGTTCATCTCCACCGAACCCAGTATGCCCTTTCGTGAGGGGCACAGCACCTGAATATCATCCAGCGGAGAATAGCCGTAAGCATCGGGAAGCCGCCTGCTGCAAAGCTCGGTTACAGTCACTGCCGCTCCCTCCGCATCAAGGCGCTGCATAAAGAAAAAGTCGCTGTCCTTGCGGGAAAGGTCAGGCTCCTCGCCGTTCACTATCTTGTGGGCATTGGTGATGATACAGCTCTGCTGAGCCTGTCGGAATATCTCGTTAAGGGCAACAACAGTCAGCCTGCCGCTGTCTATCATGTCTTTCAGGATATTTCCCGCCCCCACCGAGGGCAGCTGGTCGCTGTCCCCTACCATTATGAGCCTGCACGAAAGCTTCAAAGCCCTGAGCAGCGACTCAAAAAGCAGAGTATCCACCATGGACATCTCATCTATTATCATAACATCACAGGAAACGGGATCCTGCTCGTTGTGCTTGAATTTAAGCTGCCCCGACTTGTCGTACATCACTTCCAGCAGGCGGTGAATGGTCTTGGCGGGATATCCCGTCAGATCGGCGATACGCTTCGCCGCACGTCCTGTAGGAGCAGTTATCATCACCTTCATGCCCCTCTGCTCATAAAGAGAGATTATGGCTTTGAGGGTAGTGGTCTTACCTGTACCGGGGCCGCCCGTCAGGATAAGAAAGCCCTTTGAAAGTGCAAGAGATATAGCCTCTCTCTGCTTGTCAGCATAGGTGATTATCTTTGTTTTCTCTTCAATGTCGATAAGCTTGCTGTAATCCGTTCCCGTGTCCTTGAAGCAGTCGTTCATCACGGAAAGTCGGGTGCTTATGTACTGCTCCGCACGGAAAAAGTCCTGCAAAAATACAAAGCTCCTTCCGTCCTTGTCATAAACGCACAGCTCGTCATCATCGCAGGCAGCGGAAAGATTATCGTCAAACACCTCTTCGCCCACGTCCAGCAGCTTTACGGCAGTTTCTTTCAGCCTGTCCTCCGGCAGACAGGTGTGACCGTTAAAAGCATTGTGGGTAAGGATATAGCAAATGCCCGCCCTTATGCGTCCCGGGCTGTCCTTGGGTATCTCCAGCTTTGCTGCCATTTCCTCAGCCTTGGAAAATTCCAGCTCAATGCCCTGGGAGCAGAGAATGTAGGGGTTCGCCTTTATCTGCTCCACCGCAAACTGCCCCCACCGCTTCCATGCGGACACCGCCACAGAGGGGGAAACTCCGTAGCCCGCAAGGAATATCATCAGCGCACGTATGCCGAAAATGCGCCTGAATTCCTGTGATATCTCGTCAGCCTTTTTGGCGGACATTCCCTTGACCTTTATAAGATCCTCGGGGGTGTTTTCAATGACCTCCAGAGTTTTGTCGCCGAACTCCTCCACCATGCGCTTTGCAAGGGTGGGGCCGATGCCCTTTATAACCCCCGAGGAAAGATATTTCAGTATGGCGGTCTCAGTGGCAGGCAGCTTCCGCTCGCACGCCTCTGCCCTGAACTGAGCGCCGAATTTGGGGTGAGTGACATATTTTCCCGTGAGCCGCAGCTCCTCGCCCTCTTCGATAGTTCCCAGCTCACCCACCACGGTAACATAGTCGCCGCCAGTGTCAAGGTCGAGGACGATATAACCGTTCTGTTCATTGCAGAACAAAACGGTCTCCACAGTGCCCTCAATATGGATAAGCTCATTTTCGGTGTTCGGCATAAAAATTCCTCTGTTTTAACGGTTTCATTGAATTTTGCATAATATCGTATTTTATCATTATATCATAGCGCTGCGGAAATTGCAACCGTTTTATAAGTATCGGTCAGGGTAAAATAAAGCTCAGGCTGACGAAATACTAATGTCCGTCAGCCTGAGATTATTATGGGTCATATTATCGCCGATATAATGTGAATGATAACAAGATGAACAGGGTAATATATGTAAAACAGCCTGCCAAAGCCCTTTCCCTTTTTGCCGTTGTACATAAGCATAAACGGGAGCGCAAATATCATCATCCACTGAAAATTTATCCGCAGAAGAGAATCGGCAAAGCTTCCTGCCGAATACACCCGCATAGTGGGAATGCCCAGCGCATTTATCGGCAGAGCAAGCAGATAAACCAGCTTGCTTGGCAGCCCGCACCTTTGCAGGAAATTGAAAAAATGTATTCCGATCTGCGGCACAAATATAAGGAAATACAGAGCGCAGTATGCCGAATACCACACCGCCAGCCGCTTTTTATTTTCACGGCAGAAATAAAACAGAACTATGGAAGCTGTAAGAACAGCAGGTCCCTCACTGTGCCACAAAGAGCCGAGCAGGGTGAACACTATACTGTCCCAGTCCCTTAGTATGGGGATAAGGTTTATATCTATGCCTGCCGCCATGATTGGGTCATTGACCTCAACAGTATATGAAAGCACTGCCAGTATAAACTGATATCCACCATAGCACAGAAGATATTTTGTCCTTTTCCGACTGTCGTTTTTCGTGCTTTCAAGTATGGAGATAATAAGCACGCCCTGAAATATGGAAAGAAAAATATTATTATCGAAATCGTACAAGGTTATCCTGAAATACATGGACAAAACCGCAGGCAGTACAGCTTCCAGCATGGCCATGGCAGCGCTTGCCTGCCAGAGCCGTTTAAGATATCTGCGCCTGTCGCTTGTATGCACCGCTCCCTCTGCGGCACAGAAGAAAAACAGTGGCGAGGATATCCGCCCTATCCACCTGAGCCACAGGGGCATATCGGGGATATAGTCCCCGATATGGTCGGCTGTCATAAGTATGAGTGCAATGATTTTTAATGCTGTTCCGCTCATATGCCGCCCTGCTTTCCGAGATCTATGTAGTATATGATGCTATTTTCAGTCCCGAATCATATGTCACTTCCGTGCCGTCAAGTACGTCTCATTCCTTCCGAATATCAGGTACTTGTGTACATCAAACCTGAGCTTTTCTCCTGCCGAAAAATCTTCCAAAAGCCCACGCTGCCAGCAGTTCCAAAGCCGCACCGAAAATATTCTGTATCACCGAATCAATATCAAAAAGTCCTATGGAAAGCACAAACTGCACAACCTCAGGCATAAGCGCATATACAAAAAGCAGTGCGCATCGCTTTTTCAGCGGCATATCTTCAAAGGCAGCCGAAAGCAGGAATGCAAGTATCGCAAACATAGCTATATGCCAGATTATACGCATGATATTTCCCGCAGGATCTATCCATATCTCACTGTAGGAGCTGAACGGAACAAGATTATAGACCTGCCAGCCGCCCTCACGCATATCACGCACCAGCTCTCTTGACATGGTAAGATTTACCGGCTTGGGCAGTATCCTGAAATAGAACAGGAGCATTATTATATTATAAATCCAAAAGATAATTTTCGTTATTTTACTTTTCATGATGTCCTCCGATAAATAAGCTTATGAAGCCGATACGTTCTGAAGCATATCGGCTTCATGCAAAACATCATCTGCTTTCAGCCATTTTCATATATATCCCATTCCGAACATCCGACTGATTATATCCTGCGCCCAGATCATAGGGCTGGATATCGACTGAGCCGTCATCGTTAAAAACAACGCCTTTGAGAGTGCCGTCCACAATGATCTTTTCGCCCGGCCACAGTCCCTCAGAAAATCCATCATCATCAGCTGATGTCCTGTCATGCCACTGAGTGCATATGACCACACTGTCGTTTGAATGAATGGTATGAACGATAAACTGCTTTTTTCCGTAATATTCCGATGCTTCATCGCCGTAAAGGCTGCCGTCGGGACTTTTGTATGTCATGTAATACTTTCCGTCCTCGAACGAGACCTCCATATAATGATCCGCCGAAGCATCACCGTCGGGATAATAGCTGCCCACAGGTATGGCAGGCTCCGTATAGCTCAGGTCATGTGTGCATACGCCGCCGTCATTCAGGTGCTGATTAAAGTAATAATCGGTATAATCGCACTCCTCATGTATCCAGCCGCTTTCGGGCTTTTCATCGAAAGCCCCCGCCCTGTCAAAAGATACAAACGCAAACCACGCCGCAGCGGCAGCAGCCGATATTGCAAAAACAGCTGTAATGCTCTTGTGTTTAGTCCATTGCATATGTCTCATTCCTTCCGAATATCAGGTACTTGTGTACATCAAACCTGAGCTTTTCTCCTGCCGAAAAATCTTCCAAAAGCCCACGCTGCCAGCAGTTCCAAAGCCGCACCGAAAATATTCTGTATCACCGAATCAATATCAAAAAGTCCTATGGAAAGCACAAACTGCACAACCTCAGGCATAAGCGCATATACAAAAAGCAGTGCGCATCGCTTTTTCAGCGGCATATCTTCAAAGGCAGCCGAAAGCAGGAATGCAAGTATCGCAAACATAGCTATATGCCAGATTATACGCATGATATTTCCCGCAGGATCTATCCATATCTCACTGTAGGAGCTGAACGGAACAAGATTATAGACCTGCCAGCCGCCCTCACGCATATCACGCACCAGCTCTCTTGACATGGTAAGATTTACCGGCTTGGGCAGTATCCTGAAATAGAACAGGAGCATTATTATATTATAAATCCAAAAGATAATTTTCATTATTTTACTTTTCATGATGTCCTCCGATAAATAAGCTTATGACTGAAGCAGTGCCCCGATAATGTGCAGTATAATAAGATGAACGGGATAATACACATAGAAAAACCTGCCAAGATCTTTTCCCTTTTTCCCGTTGTAACTCAGAAGGAGCGGGAGAGAAAATATCATCATCCACTGAAAGTTTATCCTAAGCAGAGAGTCGGTAAAGCTCCTCGCCGTATCTATCCTCATAGTTGGTATGCCCAGTGCATTCACAGGCATGGAAAGCACATAAACAAGGTCTTGAGACATTCCGCACCTTTGCAGGAAATTAAAGAAATGTATTCCCATCTGCGGCACGAATATCAGGAAATACAGTCCGCAGTAAGCCGAATACCACACCGCCAGCCGCTTTTTGTTTTCACGGCAAAAATAGAAAAGGACTATGGAAGCGGTAAGTACGGCAGGTCCCTCACTGTGCCACAGTGAGCCGAGCAGTGTAAAAACTATCCTCTGCCAGTCACTCAGCAGCGGGATAAGATGAATTTCTATCCCTGTCGCTGCAATGGGGTCAGCCACATCGGCAGCATAGGACAGCACAGCCATTGCAAGCTGATATCCCCCGTATCCCAGAAGATATTTTTTCCTTTTCCGACTGTCGTTTTTTGTGTTTTCAAGCATAGATATTATAAGCACGCCCTGGAATAATGACAGAAAAATGTTATTGTCGAACCTGCCTATACGGAGCTTGAAATACATGGACATCAGCGGATCAAGAACAGCTTCCGTCAGCACCATGACAGCGCTTGCCTGCCACAGCCTTTTAAGATATCTGCGCCTATTGCTTGTATGCACCGCTCCCTCTGCGGCGCAGAAGAAAAACAGAGGAGAGGACAGCCGACCTATCCACCTGAGCCACAGGGGCATATTGGGAATATATGCCCCGATGTGGTCAGCTGTCATAAGTATGAGAGCGATTATTTTTAAGGCAGTCCCGCTCATCTGTCACCTGCTTTCTGAAATTTATGTAGTATATGATGCTATTTTCAGTCCCGAATCATATGTCACCTCCGTTCCAGTCAGCCGGATATATCCGTCAGTATCATCAAGGGTGAATTTAACAGTGCAGGCTTTTGTCAGCAAAAGTGCATCGGCATAAAAATCAATGATGACTTCGTTTTCATCTTCATACGCAACAGCCTCCTTTTCATAAGCGCCAAGCCACAGCGGTTGGATATTATCATCATCAAAGCCTGCGTCTATGCCAAAATATTTCTGAGCGGCATCGTTGAAATCATCCGTACTGCACTCGGTAAACTTGCCAAGAAATCTTGCAAGGGAGTTGTAAAAGGCATCGTCCTTTGCAATCGGCTCGGAATATCTTATGTAAGGCTCCAGTTCCACCATGCACTCATAGCAGAACCGCACCTTATCGGAAACATTGCCGTTTCTCTCAAGCAAGCGGATACTTTCCCGTTCCTCCCCATTCATGGAAAGCGCTCCGAAAAGGGAGTATTCTCCAAGAGGGTCAAGAGCAGTCACCGTCCAAAGATTTTCACCTTTTTCAAAGCGCCCGTCATCGCTTTCGGTCACATTAACGCTGATATGATAGGTCTTTGAAAAATCCGAGGGGTTGGAGCCTTTATTCAGCTCCGATGAAATAATGCTGTACCCCGAAATATCAACGCCGTCAATAAAATCAAACGCCGAGGTGCTGTCCGCAGAGCAAAGCATTCGCAATGTTTCCTTGTCCTTTTGGGCAAAGGCGTCCATAAGCTGCGTGATGCGCCCGTCATATTCCTGCTCTATGGCATTGTCATAGTCTGAGGAAGTTTCACTGACCGTATCTGTAACGGAGGTACTTTCGGTCAATGCACTTTCGGCTGAACAGCTTACTACCTGTTCATCTGTCCCGCTCCCACAGGCGGCAAGCAGAAGTGCGGCTGCGATGATGGTATATCCGATAGACTTTTTCATTTTTTTGCTCCTGTTATCTGATAGGTTTTGCTATGCTCACACTGCCTCAAAATACCAGTCCTGAGTGTAATAATCATATTTATCGGAATGATATTTCGCAAAAACAAGCTTGCCCTGCTTGTTTATTGTCAGAACAATAAATCTGTCACCGCTTCTTACACCGATAACGGAGCAATATTCGCCGTAGTATGACGTGTTTATTTCAATGCTGTTTCCGCTGCGGCATGACAGCGAGCTTTTCTCTCCCGCAGGCGAAATGGTATATCCGCCCTTGCCATTCTTTATTATTGTAAAATACTGTGACTCACTGTCTGAAAGCTCGGACATACAGAACTTTCCCGACCTTACTGTCAGATACTCACCTGTCTTGCTGCGAATACGGTAAAGCTGATCTTTTCCAAGCTTCATTGCAGTGTCCTTGATTTTATAGTCAAAAGACATCATGCTGCCGCAGTTTGTGAGTGTATTGTTTTTATCCGAAAGCAATTTATAATCCGGTGTTATGCCTGAAAGACCGATATAGTTTTCGTATTCGTTCCGCACCTCTTCGGAATATATGTCATCGCAGCTGTAATATACTCCCGCTGCCTTTCCGCATTTTGCAGCAGAAAATATTCCTGTGGTGCTTACTCCTCCGTCCAAATCATTTATTGCATCTGTCCCCTCTCTTGAAAGGTAAAAGAAAGATATACCGTCTGAAAGCGAACGGCAGCTGCTTTCGGACAGGTAGTAGAAATCAGTATATACCTTTTCCTCATCTCTGCCGTCGGGCGTTTCCGTAATGCTGCGGGTAAATTTCAGCAGACCCAGTGCCTGATCTTCACAGGATATCACCGAGTACATCTCATCACCCGAGCTCATTTTAACATCATCATAATAGCAGCGGTATATGGGCATTGTAAAAGGCTCTCTGATGTCAATAGTACCCGAAACTGTGTTTACGGAATTTTCGTTTACCTCGTCCAGCTTATCGGATATTTTCGATGTTATATCCGCTCTGTTCTCGGACAGATACTTTTCAATGTACTTTTCCGTGAAATTATCATTGTCCGCATACACAGATGCTGATAATGCAAATGCCGACAGGCACACTGCCGATACAAATGCCAACAAACAAATAAGCTTTTTCATAGTTAGTCTCCTTTATATGTTATAAAACAATAGACTTACTCCAAACATATGTATGTGTTTCGCCTGAGCCATTAGCAATAAATGTTACATCACCGCCTGAAGTCGGAAGTGAAGCAGTGCATATTGATCCTGTAGTTGGATCCATAATTGCAATCTTAGTCATCTGATTTGGATTTGCCGAAGATGTAGAATAACCCATAAGAACAACATCATGTTGTCCGACAACGTTACCGTCATTCTTATACAAAGTTATAATAACGGGCATTCGTTTATCAATCTGTTCCTTTATTTGAGCGTTTGTTAATCTGCTATTATATACTCCGCCCAAAGGAAATCCATGGAAATATCCAATCATAAACGGAAGTGCTTCGTGATTTAATGGGACATCCATAACATTGGGATTAGGATTTGCGTCAGAAAGCCCTTCAGCATAAAACGGCTGTCTTCCTGTTGTATTAAAATACTCAGCTCCTGCCTGTACAAAGCTATTGTTTGTTGGAATATAGCCATACCTGAAAGAAATCACAGACTGAATGCAGGTTTTCCAGCAATCATATTTACCTTTTTGTTTCATCTGCGGAAAATTTGGTAATGTATGCCATACATTGCTTGCAGCTAATCGGCTTTCAGTATCAGTGTAAGAAATAGGTTCAATATTAGCGTATTCACTCTCAGCAGACACATTTAAACTTGTAGAAATTGATACAGCTACAGCTAATGCCATTATAATGCTCTTCACACGGTTTAATGTTTTCATTTTAACGTTCCTTTCAAAATATCGGAGGAAAACTATATTCTGCTATTCAAGATGTACTGTTGTAAAACGCAATTTCTTGAATCATTGTAATATCCCCATATGGCTTATGTTCGTTTAACGTGCTTAAATCAGGGGGCAAACCCGAAACAGACACACAGCGCATCTGTCTCGGTCTGCCATGGGAAAATTTTGTGTCAAATCGTTACTTCCTTGCTGATTTTCTCAATGGTCTCACTGTCACTTCCGCTATATACAGTAAAAACTGTTCTTAAACGGTAAGTTCCGCTGCTGAGGCTGCTTTTGCTGTTGCTGACAGTCAGTGTATAGTTGTTTGCCGAAGCACTCCAAGGTTCGTCGGTAACAGAGTACCACTTACTGCCGCTTTTCTTTTCAAGATACTGAACAGCAGTAATTTTTGTTACGGTGCTGTTTCCCACAGCTGTACTTATACAGGTTGCTGTCTGACCTGAAATAGACAGTCTGCTTGAAACCGAAGCAGCATAAGCGTATCTCATTTCAGCACCGCACACAGTAATACCACAAAGAGACGAAAGCGCTATGACTACAACCATAAAAAATGACAGACTCTTTTTCATTTCAAATACCCCCTTTCTCATAAATTCAGATGTTTTACCATCTGTATCTATAATCTTGAAACAATCCTTTTGGGGACACTAAATCGACAAAAAATTTATTGTTCTGCCTTTTGCACAGTTTCAGCAACGCTTATCAGTTCACTTTTACCAATATTACCTAACATTTCAAAAACATATTCTCCATTGTCCCACAAAATATATGCTTCGTCAATACCAATATCAACAATAAATCCATCACAGCCGTTTATCTCAACATATTCCATAGTGTGATCCTCAGTATTCACATTTACATCAAATGCGGACTTTACATTTTGACTGAAATAAATATGCTTGTTATTATTTACATACGTTGTGTTACAGAATATATCGCTCATAAACGCATCTTCTGTCTCAAACCCCTCAGGCACATCAATAGTGTAAACCACCTCAATAGTCTCGGGAGCCTCTGCGGTATCGGCCGACTGAACGGCAGTGTGGGTGCTGAAAGTCTCAGTGAAAAATCTTTTGAAAAAGTCACGCACAGCACTTACGGACGATGCCGCCAGCGCCGCTGCAATAATTGCCGCCGTCACGCATACGAAAAGCCGCCTTACCGTAAGCTTTTTTGGCGCACCTCCGCCTGCAAGCCGTTTCATCTTCCGCTCAAACTGCGGTGAGAACCGATGATCGGGCATATCCGGCACAGTGCTGATTATGCGGGCTTCCAGCGTTTCCTCAAAGGCTTTTTTAAGTTGTGTATCCACTGCCGTAATGCTCCTTTATCATTTTAACAAAGCACCTTTTTGCACGCTGCAAACGCTTTTTGGCATTATCATAGCTTATTCCAAGACTTTCCGCAGTCTCGGATATGCTCAGCTCCATGTACATTTCCAGAAAAAGCACCTGATAATACTGCTCGGGCAGCTTTAAAAGCAGCTCTTTAAGCTCTTCCGCACTGAGCTTTGAAACAATATCGGCTTCAAGATCGGTGCCGTCAGATATCTCAGTCTCATCAATATTTTCAATGATGACCTTTTTGCTTTCGTTGTACATTTTAAGTGCAAGGTTCTTTACTATAATAATCAGATAAGCACGGGTTTGGGGACAGTTTATTTCTGAAATTTTATTTAATTTTCCGATAACGATCATAAATGCTTCGTGTACAGCGTCCTCCGCTGACTGAGGACTTCGCAGGATAGCAAACGCTGTCTTGTACATATCCTGACGGTATGTGAGATAAAGCTCTTCAAATCTGCTTTTGTCCTCCGCAGTGTCCAGAAGAGCAAGATAAAATCCAAGCACAAAATCACACCTCGGATATATTATATAACATTTCCTTAACAAATGTCAAGACATAAAAATCAAGCCGCCCCGGCTGATGAAACGAATCCAAAAGCTGTGGCGGCAGGCGTTTTGCGTCTCACTGTGAGACAATCAAATCATATCACAGGGCAGCTGAATTTGTCAATAAAAACATTTCGACATTCAGGGTCACAAATGAAAATTTCCCCGTATAATCACATAAAAGGTCTTGAAATCATGGGCTGTGTGATGTATAATACTAATATTGTATGATACACGCTGATCGAAAGGAATTACCCGAACATGGTTGCTGATACTCAGGAAAAATTCGCAAAAAGAGCCGCAAAGGGAATGCTCTGGTGGCTGGCAGGCGAGTTCATTTGTGCGATATTCAATCTGTGCATGATAATCTTTATGACAAAATTCATGGTGATGAAGCTGTTTACCGCCATTGCCTCGGTGCTTATCGCAAACGGACTTTATTTCAACTTCACCTACAACACCGCTGTCCGTGACAGAAATCTGGTAAAATATCACGGTTGGCAGCAGGATAAGAAAATGAGCCTGAAAATGGCTCTCACCGCTCCCCTGCCCCAGTATGTGATGTGGATAGTCCTGCTGCTGTCAAAGCTGGGCGTTATCGGAGACGTGTTCAACTACTATATCTGGGCAAATATGCAGAGCCTTGCATGGATAGACCTGTTCACCTCGGGCAGGACTATTGACGCTCTCAGCTGGGGCGGACTTTTCGGTCTCCTTGTGCTGGTTCTCATCGCTCCCGCAGTTATAATCGTCACCTATGAATGCACTATCCGTGATATTGATGTAAAGTCACTGCTGCTTTACGGCAAGAAAAACAAATGACAGATAGGCTTTAAAAGGGCTGTCAGCGCCCTTGCCGAAAGATATATGCAAAAATCCCTATCAATAACATAATCCACCCTGTTCTTTCATATGAATTGAATCAGAGCAATTCAAAATGAAAGGACAGGGCTTTTTTATGAAGATAAAACTGAGAAAGTACAGAACAGCAATATTCTCCGCCCTTGCGGTAATGGCGTCTGCGGCAATGATACACTACGCCATGGGGCAGATAGACAGCGCCGTTTACACCAACACCGCCGAAAGCGACCCCAACGCCAGGGTCATCGTCCTTGACAGCGGCCACGGCGGCATGGACGGAGGCTGCTCCACTGCCGACGGCGTGACCGAAAAGGGCATCAACCTGAGCATAATGCTGTCGGTGCGTGATATGTGCCGCCTTTACGGCTTTGACACCGCCGTCACCCGTGACAGGGACATTTCCATTCACGACAGCGGCACCACGGGCATACGCAACCAGAAGGTCTCGGACATGGAAAACAGGCTGGAGCTTTTCAACAAATTTCCCAACGCAGTCTGCCTTTCCGTCCACCAGAACACCTACACCGACCCAAAATACAGCGGCGCACAGATGTTCTACTCCCCTGCCAATGCCGACAGCGAGAGATTTGCTTCAATACTGCAAAATCTGTTCGTGAAAAATCTCCAGCCCGACAATATGCGAGAAACAAAGCTGTGCGGCAAGGAGCTTTACCTGTGCTATTACTGCAATAATCCCGCCGTAATGGCTGAATGCGGCTTTCTTTCCAATCCCGACGAGGCCGCAAAGCTCACCGACCGTGACTATCAGCGGCAAGTGGCATATACCCTTTTTACGGGTCTCAACGAATTTATCTGCGGGTAAAATCCAGCACTTTACAATGTCATTTTTCAAATCGCATAAAAAGCTGTTGACTTTTTCTTACAAATGTACTAAAATATGTATGTATATATTTTAGGAAAGGAATATTTAAAAATGAAGAAACTTTTCAAGACAATGTCCGCTGCCGCAGTGGGTATCCTCTCCTGCGCAATACTGGCTGCCACCGCTTATGCGGAAGATTATACGTTTGATGTTTCGGGCGCTTCCGAATCAGGCGGAAAATGGGGTCAGTCCTTTATCTGCTACACCGCTTTGGGAAACGAGGAGTACAGCGAGAACTTCAACCCCATGTGGATGACCTCCGATTCTGAAGTCATCGTTGATTATACATACACGGGCGAAGCAAACGGATCTCCCGTTGAGCTTATCTGGCAGACATGGGGCGACGGTCCAGTAAAGCCTAACCCCGATGTTACCAAGGACTGGAACAAGATAGCTCCCTATGAGTACACCGACACTGAGGCAAAGTTCTCATTCAGCGATATCGCAGCATCATACGGCTCGGATAATTTCGACACCGTTTATGCCATCTGCGTGGGCGATACAGGCGTAAACCTTACCGTTACAGGCATGAAGGTAACAAACTGCAATATCACCGCTCCCGTTCAGACTGAGGAGACTGCTGCCGAGGCTGAAACAGAAGCTCAGGCCGAGGAAGAAACCGAGGCTGAGACTGAGGAAGCAACCGAAGCTGAGACCGAAGCCGAAACTCAGGAAGAGGACGAGGCCGAAACTGAGGAAACTACCGAGACAGAGGCAACCACAGCTGCCGAAACCACTGTCAAGGAGACCACAGCAGAGGAGACCTCTGCTACCGAGCTTACCCGACCCAATGCGGCAGAGATCGCAGCAAACGCACCCAATGGCGACAGCATAGCTCCCATCATTATCATAATCGTGGTAGTTGTTGTAGTTGCAGCTGCGGCTATAGTTATCATTATCATGATGATAAAGAAGAACAAGGGCAAATATTATTGATATTACCAATCCCGGCTGCCGAAGCAATTTCGGCAGCCTTTTTTATGTCACAGAGCACAAATTGATTTAATACTAATCTTCAATCGCTCTATAGGCAAAGCCGACAGATGAAATAAGACCAGTCAAGGAAAGCGACCGCAGGCGGGCTTGCCGCCCGGCAAGGGAGCTTGACGAAGAATGGGCTTATTTCAACCGAGGATTTGTCTGTAGGTTGATTGAAGATTAGTATAAAGCAGCGCAGAAAAATGAAATGGTTTTCACTAATTTTTCTGTGAAAAACAACTACTTTTCGGCAATATCAACAAAAAATATCGTTTAGTCTGCATATAGCATTATAAGACGGGTATGTGATAAAATAATTATAGAAAATATTGCGACAACGTCGGATAAATTTGAAAAGGATGGTTTTTTATGTTATCGGACAGCGGTAAATTCAATATAGCAGCAGCACAGTCAGGCGGTCCCACAGCTGCTATCAACGCTTCATTGGCAGGCGTTTTCAGAAGAGCGGCACAATGTCCCGAAATAGGCAGGATATACGGCTCCATCAACGGTATCGAGGGAATGATAAACGGCGACCTTGTCCCTCTCGACAGCATACTTACATCTGATTATGATGTGGAGCTTATGAAAAAGACCCCCTCCACAGTCCTCGGCTCATGCCGCTATAAGCTGGCTGAATATGACCCCAAGGACAGCAAGACCGAAGCCGAATATATGAAGATCATCGAGACCTTCAAGGAATATGACATAAAGGCATTTTTCTATATCGGCGGCAATGACTCCATGGACACCGTTTTAAAGCTTGACCGCTACTGCAAGGCAGTGGGCTGCGACGTAAAGATAATCGGCGTGCCCAAGACCATCGACAATGACCTGCCCGGAACAGACCATACCCCCGGCTTCGGCTCCGCCGCAAAGTACGTTGCCACCACTCTCCAGGAGATAATCCGTGACAGCCGTGTTTACAGTATCCAGTCCATCACCATCGTTGAGATAATGGGCAGAAACGCAGGCTGGCTCACCGCTTCCTCCTGCGTACTCAGAGCCAACGGAGAGCCTGCTCCCCACCTTATCTATGTTCCCGAAGCCTTCCCCAACGGCTTTGATATGGAAGAATTTCTCGCTGATGTGGGCAGAATGATGAAGCGCTACAGGGCTGTTATCATCGCCGTTTCCGAGGGCATCGTGCCCAATGAAAGACAGTATGTGAAAACAGGTGCGGACGCATTCGGTCATACGGACAATTCGGGCGTTGCCAAGTATCTTGAGCACCGCTGCGCAGAGCGTTTCGGCTGCAAGGTACGTTCCATTGAGCTGAACGTTATGCAGAGATGCAGCGCACACATTGCCTCCCTTACCGACCTGAACGAAGCCGAGCAGATAGGTGCAGCCGCTGTGGAATGTGCCCTTAACGGCAACAGCGGCAGAATGATGGGATTCCGCAGGATAAGCAGCGAGCCTTACCGCATCGAGATAGTTTCCTTTGACGTAAGCGAAACCGCAAACAAGGAAAAATATTTCCCCGCAAACTGGATATCCGCCGACAAGAGCGATGTTACCACCGACGCTCTCAACTACTTCCTGCCCCTTATCCAGGGCGAGGTACAGACCGAGTACAGAAACGGCATACCTGTTCATTTCAGACTTAATCAGTAAATTTCAATGTAATAATAAAATCGCCCCCTGCTGCATATTTATGGCAACAGGAGGCGATTTTTTATGTATAACACTTCTTATCAGGCAGCAAGCGCAGTGATAACAGGCTCGGAGAAATATCCAGATATCAGAGGGCTTGCGGTGTTCGTTCCCACGGAGCTTGGGACAATGGTATCTGTCTCGGTTTACGGGCTGCCCAAGTCGGAGGGCGAGTGCCAATGCGGCGTTTTCGCAATGCACATTCACGAGGGCATGACCTGCATAGGCAATGCGGAAGACCCCTTTGCAGATGTCAAGGGGCATTACAACCCCAACGGCTGTCTTCACCCCTGCCACAAGGGCGATATGCCGCCGCTTTTTGCCGATAACGGCACGGCATATTTTGCTTTCATCACCACACGCTTTACCTCGGAGGACGTTATCGGGCACACAATAATCATTCACAGGAATTTTGACGACCTGCACACCCAGCCCTCGGGCAATTCGGGGGAGAAAATAGCCTGCGGAGAAATTATGCCAATCTTATAATTCAGTAGAAGTCATCTCGCACCATGCGGGGCGATATCCGCACTTTGCGGCAATGCGCTGGGAAATGATATTTCCGCTCCATGTGCCGTAGTATGGCACATATCCGCTCCTCAGCACCTCGGCGGTGCAGGAAGCAACAAGAGCCGCTCCCACGCCCATTCCACGGAACTCGGGCAGAACGTCAATGCCTATCTGCGCCATGGTGGGGCTGTCCGATGATGCCCCCGCCATGCCCATGATGCTCCTGCCGTTAAAGGCGCAGACGGCAATGATATCACGCCGCTCCCCCTCGGTGCGGTACAGCAGGGCATTGTCAAAGCCCTTGTATTCAAAAAGCTCGGCAATGTTATTTTCATCGAACACCCTCAGAGTAAAGCCCTCACTCCTTACCGCAGGGCGGTATGGCACAGCAGGGACATAATACTGATTGAGCAGCCCGATGCAGCAGCCGTGACTGAAAAGCTCACGGTTCAGCGCCGACATTACGGAAGCGGTGAATATCTCCGTTCCCGCTGTGTTTTTAGCCAGCACCCTTGTGTATTCGGCAATATCGGCGCTTGCGCATATAACAGCGCCCATGCCCATGGTAGCCGCACGAAAAAAAGGCGGCTCATCGGAAAATACACGCCTGCCCCTGCGAATCGCAGGCACAGTGACAGTGTTTTCATTTTTAAAAAATTCCTGTGGGGTGCAGCTGAAATCAAGGCTCAGCTGTTTTGCCGCCGCCAGTTCCATATCGTTTCGTATTATCAAAGTTTATCACCGTAATTATTTTACCACACAGTACAGGCAAAAATCAAGGGTATAGTTATATTTTATGCGTTTCTGAAATCCGTGGGCGTCATTCCCTCGTAGCGTTTGAAAAGCTTGCAGAAATAACTTTCCGACCCAAAGCCCACTTCCTCAGATATCTCTTCAATGCTTTTGTCCGTGCCCATAAGCAGCGCCTTGGCCTCCTGGATACGCCGCTTTGCCGCATATTCCATGGGGCGCATATTCAGCGTGTTCCTGAAAAGCAGGCACAAATGCTGCTTTGATACTCCCGCTGCGCCGCAAAGGTCGTCCATGGTTATGGGTGACGCATAATTGTAATTGATGTGATCCACCGCTTTCATCAGCGCAGGAGACACGGAAAGAGAGGTATCCTCTGCGGAGATAAGGCGGTAAAACTCAATAAGAAAATCGTACAAATAGCCCGATGCCCTGTAATTGCCGAAAAGGCTGTCCGCTCTTATGGCATCGTGCATTTTCCTGAAAATATGCTCCAGCATTTTAACATTTCCAAGACTGCACACTCTCGGCTCGGCAAGTCCGAACTGCCTGAGCATATCGTCAATGCCATAGCCCGACGGCACTACCCAGTGGATATCCCACACATCTTCCTCAGCGTAATATTCATGGGGATAGTTTGCAGGCATGAATACAGCGGTATTGGGCGGAATGTGAGTTTTTCGCCCGTCGCATATAAGCGTTCCGCTGCCCTTTGTGCAGTAAAGTATCTGATGATGTGGATATCCCTCGGGGCGGATAATATGATCCTGGCAATGCTGCTGACCCATATTCACAAGATAAACAGGCAGCTGTTTTTCACTGCGTATGATAGGATAGTCACAGAAGAACAAAAAAATCACTCTCCATATTCATATTGTTATAAATTCATAATATCATCTATTGACTTGCCTGTCAATAGGTGTTACAATACATTCAACGAATATGAAATTACAGGAGGTCGGCTATGGACATTTCAAAAATATCTTCCGTGGGATCACCCAAAAGCAAAATGATATACCATGAAAATACGGAAGCTCTTCACATCGGCACCCTTGATAAGCACTGCTATTTTATCCCCTTTTCAAAAGGACAAGACCCATTTGAAAGCAGGGAAAACTCAGCCAGATTTGAGCTTTTGAACGGCGACTGGAACTTTAAATTTTACGGCAGCATTATTGATATAGAGGACGATTTTATATCATCGGGGTTTGATAAAAAAATACCCGTGCCCTCAAACTGGCAGCTTCACGGCTATGACAAGCCCCAATACACAAACGTCTGCTACCCTATCCCCTATGACCCGCCGTATGTGCCCGATGATATCCCCGTGGGCATCTATCAGAGGAGCTATAACTATTCTCCCGACGGAAACGACAGGATACTTGTTTTCGAGGGCATAGACAGCTGCGTATATCTGTACATAAACGGCGAATTTGCAGGCTATTCCCAGGTGTCCCACAGCACCTCGGAATTTGATATTACTCCCCTGCTCCGTGAGGGCGAAAACAAAATAACCGCAGCGGTGCTGAAATGGTGCGACGGCACTTATCTTGAAGATCAGGACAAGATAAGACTTTCGGGGATTTTCCGTGATGTTTATGTATTGTCCCGACCAAAAGTTCGGCTTGAAAACTACATTGTTAAAACTATTCTCTCCGATGATTCTTCCGCAAAGCTTGAATTTACCCCCTTTGGCTGTGACGTTACGGCGACCCTTACCGACAGGGACGGAAACACTGTAACAAATTTCAGTGCGACTGACGGTGAAAAAACTGTTATCAACATACAAGCCCCAAAGCTGTGGTCAGCTGAAAAGCCATATCTTTATGACCTGACTGTATTTGCAGGCGATGAGGCCATAGGCGAAAAGGTAGGCTTCAGGAAAATATCCGTGGAGAACGGCGTGTTCAAGGTAAACGGTCAGGCTGTAAAATTCAAGGGCGTGAACCGCCACGACAGCTATCCCGACACGGGCTATTATGCTTCGGTATCTCAGATGAAGGCAGACCTTATCTTGATGAAAAAGCACAATATCAACGCCGTAAGAACCTCACATTATCCCAACTCGCCCCTGTTTTATCAGCTGTGCGACCAAATGGGCTTTTACGTTATCGACGAGGCGGATATGGAGTCCCACGGCTGCGTGGAGGTCTATAACAATTTCAAGTGGGACACTCCCGAGCCATACAACGGCATTGCCCTTATCGCCTGCGACAAGCAGTTTGAGAAAGCCATTACCGACCGTGCGGAAGCTCTTGTGAAGCGGGATATAAACCGCCCCTGCGTTGTGTTCTGGTCACTGGGAAATGAAAGCGGCTGGGGCGAAAATATGCTGACGGCAGGCAGGCTTGTAAAATCGCTGGACGAAACAAGGCTGCTCCACTACGAAAGCACCCACAGACTGGACGATACGCCCACCGATATCCTTGACGTGGTATCGGGAATGTACTGGGACACCAAGGAAATGGCAGGCTTCCTTGAAAAGCAGGACGAGCACCGACCCTTTGTGCTCTGCGAATACTGCCACGCCATGGGCAACGGTCCAGGCGACCTGGAGAATTACCACAACGCATTTTATTCAAGCCCACGGTTCTGCGGCGGCTTTGTGTGGGAATGGTGCGACCACACCGTTCCTCAGGGCGTGGCTGACGGCAGGGTAAAATACGGCTACGGCGGCGACTTCGGTGAAAAGCATAACGACGGCAATTTCTGCATGGACGGTCTTGTTTATCCCGACCGCACACCTCACACGGGTCTGCTTGAACTAAAGCAGGCATACCGCCCTGTGAGAGTTTTGGTCGGCAGTGAAAAGGGACATTTCATCTTTAACAGCACCCTTGAATTTGCAAATGCGGGCGATATCCTTGACTGCCGATATGAGATAGCCGATGACAGCGGAATTATATCCACAGGCTGTGCAGATATTGCAATACCGCCTATGGGCAGCACCGAGGTGATTATTCCGAATGCGGCAAAGGAATATGAAAACGAGACATATATCAGGTTCATTTTCACCGCAAAGGAAGATACACTTTTCTGCTCCAAAGGCTATGAAATTTGCTTTGACCAGCTGAAAATATGCGGCGGCACGGATAAGCAGACGACCGGCAGCAGTGTCACTTCTTTTAAAGAAACCGCCCTTGATATAACAATAACATCGGGCAGCACGATATATCATTTTGACAAGCGCCACGCCGTTTTTGACAGCATCAGCCACAACGGAACAGAACTGCTCCAAAAGCCCATGCAGTTCAATTTCTTCCGTGCTCCCACCGACAACGATGTTATGAAGGGCAGCTGGTACAGGGCGCACCTTAACGACTTCACCGTAAAATGCTATGACACGGCTGTTGCAAGCAATGACTCGGAAGTTATCATCACCGTGAGCCAGTCTATGGGCTGGAGCATTCATCAGCCTTTTGCAAAGCTTAATGTAACATATTCTGTCGGCTGCAAACTGAACATCAGCTGCACCGCAGAATTTTCCAACAAGGTGGAAAATCTACCACGCTTCGGCATACGTCTTTTCATGCCGAGAAGCTTTGAAGCTGTAGATTACTTCGGATACGGCCCACATGAAAGCTATATTGACAAGCACCTTTCAAGCTATATGGGTCATTTCTCCGCAAATATCGCAGATATGTTTGAGGACTATGTAAGGCCTCAGGAAAACTCCTCGCATTACGGCTGCCGATACGTGAATGCAAGCAACGGCGATATCTGCGTGAAGTTTACCTCCGACAATGATTTCTCCTTTAATGCCTCCGAATACACCCAGGAGGAGCTGGCACAGAAGCGCCACAACTACGAGCTTGAAAAATGCGGCAGCTCCGTTATCTGCATCGACAGCAGAATGGCAGGCGTGGGTTCAAATTCCTGCGGCCCTGCTCTGGCGGACAAATACCGTGTACTTCCAGAAAAGGAAAATAAACTGTCGGCGCATTTTGGAATAGAGATAATATAATACTAATCCCCAATAAAACTACAGACAAAAAATCATCGCATAATCCATATATGCAAGATTATGCTTGATTTTTTGTGTAGTTTTTAATTGGTGCTTAGTATAAAAAAATCTCCCGCTTCTCGATTGAGGGGGAGATTTTTTACTTTATAGGTAAAATTACAGAGTGCGGGCAAGTCAAAAACAAAACGGCTCAGATTATTTATCCAAGCCGTTTATTCTGGCGGAGACGGAGGGATTCGAACCCTCGTCCCTCAGGGGGCATCATGATTTCGAGTCATGTCCGTTATGACCACTTCGATACGTCTCCGTGTGACTGTAATATTATATCACACCCGATGAAAAATTGCAATACCTTTTTTGAAAAAATCCCGAATGCTCATTTCATCAGGCGCAAAATCGCAGAATATTCACCGTCAAAGCATCACATTGCCTTGAATAGCAAAGATTTATGATGTATAATATCAGTATGATCCCAGCGATATTCCGAAAGGTTGATAATATGGAAAAATATCTTGATGAAACTCTCAGCGTGCAGGAACGTGCGGAAGCGCTGACAGATGCCATGACCGTTGAAGAGCAAGCAAGCCAGCTCAGATACGACGCTCCCGAGATAAAAAGGCTGGGCATTCCCGCCTATAACTGGTGGAACGAGGGACTTCACGGACTTGCCCGCTCAGGCACAGCCACCATGTTCCCCCAGGCGATCGGACTTGCCACCATGTTTGACACAAAGCTTGTGGAAAAGGCAGGCGAGATAACCTCCGAGGAGACCCGTGCAAAATATGCCCAGTACGCAAAGCACGGCGACAGAGATATTTACAAGGGTCTTACCCTCTGAGCGCATAAAGCTCAGGGCAGGCGAAAACAGGAGCGTGACCGTTTCCATTCCCGAAAGGGCGTTCACCTCGGTAGATGAAAGCGGCACAAGAAAGCGCTTTTCCGACAGCTTTACGCTGTATGCAGGCACTCACCAGCCAGATAAGCTGAGCGCAGTTCTCAGCAGTACAGAGTGTGCGGTGACGGAGATAAAATTCTGATATAATACAACAGCTGCTGCATTTTATGAAATGTTATAAAATGCAGCAGCTGTTTTTATCTTGTCTGCTCATCATAATTATAGTATAATAATATAAAAACAATGCAAAAGGAGGCATCATATGACTCAGGCAGTATATCCCGTTATAGGCAGGCAGGACAGGCTGCCCTTTTATCTTACAGGCATAGGAATATCCGACCCCGAGTACCGTGTGGCAAGGGAAAAGGGACTTGTCTCCCACCAGTTTTTGTTCACATCATCGGGGGCAGGTGTGCTTACGGTCGATGACAAAAAATACATACTCCGTGCAGGCTCGGTATTCTACATCGCCCCCGCAAAGCCCCACGAATATCACCCTCTTGCGGGAGAATGGGTCACAAACTGGCTGGTGTTCCGAGGTCAGCACGCAGGCGAGCTTATGGAAGCCATGGGCTTTCAGGGCTTTGCCTACTCCGACCATTTTGACGAGGACAAATGCGGCAGGATATTCAGCAGGATATTTTCCGCTGCGGCTGACCCCGTAAACGGCGGCGAAAATTCCTCCGCACTTTTATATGAATATATCCTTGCCATGCGAAGCTCCATGTTCTCCCGTGATGAGGAAAAGCGGTCGGGAAATGACATATCCTCGCTGGCGGTAAGGTACATCGACAGCAATTATGCGGAGGATATCCGTGCGGAAACCCTTGCGGCACTGTCGGGAGTGTCCGTCCAGCACTTCTGCCGTGTGTTCAGGGCGGAGACCTCTATGCGGCCGCTGGAATATCTTGCAAGGCGGCGGATATCGGAAGCCAAGTCCCTGCTTGTGAACACCGACCGTGAGATAGGCGACATCGGCAAAGCTGTGGGCTATGAGGACAGGAACTATTTCAGCATAGTTTTCCGCAGGATAGAGGGCGTTTCCCCCAGAGAGTACAGGCGTTCAAGGGGCACGGTACTGATGTGATGCTAAAATCGTAATAATATGCAAAATATTTCAGATTGACGTACAGGCACAAAGGCGCTATAATTATTTACAGGAAAAGGATAATTGTGCACGGTCCTCTTTTTCATGAATAAGCATTTTATTATAATAATCTTATAAATGCTCATAATGAGGGGAGAAATTTCTTTGAAAAATATGAAAAGGCTCACGGCCTGCGGAGCCGCTGCGGCAGTTATGCTCACTGCTGCGCACGTCTGCGAAGCGGAGGAAGAAACTGTGGATAGAAACAACATAATCATTGACGGAACTACCGCAAATCTAAAGGAAAATATGCGCTACAGAGGTGCGGGAATGGTCAGCGGCAACAACTCCTCCCGTCTCCTGCTGGACTACAAGGCAGAAAATCCCGAAGCATACCGGCAGATAATGGAGTATATGTTCGGCAAGGAGGGCATCGGCATCACCCACCTGAAGCTGGAAATGGGCTCAGATGTAAACTCGTCATCGGGAACAGAACCCTCGGTAATGCGCAGCGCTGACGAAAAGGCTGACGTTACAAGAGGCGCAGGCTATCAGCTGGCGGCGGACGCAAAGCAGATAAATCCCGACCTTACCCTTGATATGCTATGGTGGAGCGAGCCACGCTGGATAAGCGAAGCTGACGACACCTACGCCGCAAGATACAAGTGGTACAAGGAGACCCTTGACGCAGCTTATGAGACCTACGGCATAAAGTTTGATTACGTAAGCGCCGTTCAGAACGAAAGAGCTGCCGACCTTGACTGGGTAAAATATCTTTCCGAACACCTGAAAAGCGAAACAGACTGCCCATATGATTACTCCAAGATAATGATAGTCGGCGGAGAAGAGGTCTGCACCTGGGGCTTTGCTGACAGAATGTATCAGGACGAGGAGCTTATGAATGCGGTAGATGTGGTGGGCAGCCACTACACCAGCAGCTCCACAAACGTTGCAAAGAAGATCGCCGAGGATAACGGCAAGGAGCTGTGGTTCAGTGAGGCAAGCTCCCCCATGGGCTATGCTCAGGGCGCATACAGGTTTGACGGCTCAGGCCTTGCAGGCATAAACGGAGCTCTTGACATCGCAAATCGTATCATCGGAATGTACCCCAACGGCAAAATGACCCTCTACGAGTATCAGCCAGTGGTATCCGCTTATTATGACGGCGCCTGCTACTGCCAGAAGCAGCTCATCACTGCCTGCGATCCATGGAGCGGATATTATCTGCTGGACAGCGGCTTTTACACTTCGCTGCACTTCTCCCGGTTTATCGAAAAGGGCTGGGCATTTATCGACAGCGCCTGCTACAGCGACGGCAAACCCGGCGGTGACGGTCATGCAATCGTTGATGCAGTTTACAGCTACATGACCGCCGCAGACCCCGAAACAGGCGACTACAGCACGATCATCACCAACACCACCGCCGAGACCATGGACTACACCTTTACCGTTTCCGCACTGGATAAGGCTTCCGCCGATGTTAGCGTGTGGGAAACAAGAGGTCCTGACAGTCCCGAAAGCGGCGAATATGATGAAAACTATTTCAAAAAGATAGCCGATATAACTCCAGTGGAAAAGAACGGAGCATACACATATACAGTTTCCGTAAAGCCCGATTCAATCGTGACCGTTTCCACAGTTTCTCCCGAGAGAACAGAGTATGTTAATATGGATACTTCCGAAAAAACTCTGCTCAGTCTCCCCTATTCCGATGACTTTGAGTATGCAGACTATCCCGAGGACTACCTCTCATCAAGAGGCTATGCTCCCAGATACACCACCGACGAGGGCGGCGCATTTGAGGTAGAGGTATCCGACAGCGGAAACTATCTCGTTCAGCAGATAACCCAGGATATCAGAGCAAAGGACTGGGGCTGGACTCCCGACCCTGTGACCACTCTGGGCGATGACAGATGGTACAACTACAGCGTGGCTGTGAATGTTTCCTTTGACCCTGCGGAGGATAAGTCCGCAAACTACGTGGGCGCAGGCCTCAGATACACTCTTGCCTGCAACGCATACAGCGGCTACTGGCTCCGGCTTTATGAGGACGGCAACTGGAAGCTCAAGTCAGACAACACCGACAGGGCTTCAGGCAAGATCGAGGGCTTTGACGGCTCCGCTTCCCACAGCCTGAAGATCGAAGCTGAGGGCGTGGTTATCCGTGCATATATCGACGGCGCACAGGTAACGGAATATGACAGCTCCGACGCACTTATCGGCGCAGGCAGGGCAGCACTTTACAGCTCATACAACAAGAACCGCTTTGGCGACCTGACAATCGAGCCTGTGGGCGACAACACATACATCACCCGCTATGACAACACCGATGCCTGCTTTGAGTATGAGGGCGAGTGGGAGCACAACACCATGAGCAGCTTCAAGAACTACAAGCGAACCATTTCCAAGGGCAAGGTCGATTCCGTTCTTACCGTAAGCTTTGACGGCACAGGCTTTGCACTTACAGGCGAAACAGGCGGCGAGACAGTCCTCTCCGTTTCCATAGACGGCGGCGAGGCTGAGATAAAGGGTATTTACAAAACAGGCTCCAGAGGAACATCATACCTCTGCAGCGGTCTGGAAAACACTCATCACACTGCAAAGATAACCGTTGCCATGGGCGACTACAGCGTTGACGGCATGGAGGTCATCGGCGGCGAAGTGCTTCTCCCCGAGGAAGAACCTGTGGAGGAGATACCCGAAGAGACCGAGGCATCGGCAACCGATGAAACCACCGCAGAAAATGCAGGCAGCAAAAAGATATCCCCTGCGGCTGTGGCAGGCGTTGCAGGGGGAATTGCAGCAGCTGCCGCTGCTGCTGCCGCAATAGCAGTAACAGTAAAGAAAAAGAAGAAGTAATATGGATACATCAAGAAATATGACCGAGGGCAGCGAAGCGGGGCACATCGTAAAATTTGCCCTGCCCCTGCTGGGCGGCAATCTGCTCCAGCAGACCTATAACATCGTTGACACGGTAATAGTGGGAACCTTTTTGGGAGACAGCGCACTGGCGGCAGTGGGCGCAACAGGCTCAATAACATACCTTTTCTACACCCTCTGCATTGGTCTTTCCATAGGCGCAGGCGTAATAATCGCACAGCTTTTCGGCATGGGCGACCATAAGCGCATGAAAAGCGCCATTTTCAGCTCGGCAGTGGTAACTGCCATATTCGGCATAGCGGTAAGCATAATTTCCGTGCTGCTGGCAGAGCCTGTGCTGAGGCTGCTGAACGTCCCCGATGAGCTTATTGGCACATCTGCGCTTTATATGCGCATAGCCTGCGGCGGAACGGTTGCCGTAGCGGCATACAACTGGATAAATGCGGTAATGCGTGCCCTGGGCGACTCAAAGACGCCGCTGATATTTTTGGGTGCGGCAAGCATACTCAACGTCCTGCTGGATCTGTTTTTCGTGTTAGTCCTGAAGCTTGGCGCAGGCGGAGCGGCATTTGCCACAGTGCTTGCACAGGGACTTTCGGCAGTGGTGTGCATAATATTCTGCTTCAAATGCAACAGCAGCCTGCGCCTTTCCCATGAGGATATGCGTGCGGATAAAAAGATGATGTTGCAGTGCATAAAAGCGGGTCTGCCCATAGCTGCCCAGAACGGACTTATATCCGTTTCCATGGTGGCGCTTCAGAGAGTAACAAACGGCTTCGGCGAGACCGTCATGGCGGCATATACCGTTTCCATGAGAATAGAACAGTTCGTACAGCAGCCCTTTTCATCGCTGAACGCCGCCGTTTCCACCTTTACAGGACAGAACATCGGCGCAAGCAAGGAGGACAGAGCAAGGAACGGACTTAAAGCGGCAGTGAAGATATCGACCGTATTCGCCTTTGCGGTGCTGGTAATATTCATACTGTTCGGAAGAAATATCACAGGCTTTTTCGTAAAGGGCACGGACGTTATCAGCATTGCATCAAAAGCAATAGTGATGACTGCCTGCTTCTACTGGGCGCTTGGAATAATACATACCGTCCGAGGCTTTCTGAACGGCGCAGGCGACACAGGCTATGCACTTGTGAACGGCACAGCGGAAGTCATCTGCCGAATAGGACTGTCACTGGTGCTGACGGCTATCCCCGTGATAGATCACTGGGGAATATGGCTCACCACCTGCTGTACATGGTTTGTCACAGCGGCAGTAAGTCTGCTCAGATATAAGGGCGGAAAGTGGAAGAGCAAATCATTGGTAAGATCATAAACAAATATAAACCAAAATTGGAAAGAAGTCCGGAGTTATGTACCTCCACATTTTTGGCACCGTCAAAGGAATAATTGCCGTAAAGGGTCAGGTCGGTAACGGTCATATTTCCGGTGTACCACACGCCTGCCCGTGCCATCTCGAACCATGTGCAATTTTTCACGGTGATGTTTTCCGAGTACCAAAGAGGATATTTTCACTTGAACATACTGCCGTACAGCTCTATGTTCCTGCTCTCTTTCAGCGGTGATTCGCCGTCATCAAACATAGTATCGGTTATGCGCGGGTCATGTCCCTGAAACAATGCCCGCTCTCCCGTAAGAAATTCCTGTTTTATCTCTTTCATATTATCTGCCTTTCGGTTTTGCATAAAGCCACATAGATATTTTTGTGGATTGCTGTAGTATAATTATATTATAGCTCAGATTTATAAATATAACGAACAACTTTTTTAACAATGCAGAAGCCATACTGCACAAAAAGATATCCCGCATTACGAAAAAAGCTATTTACTTTTGCTATAAAAAGATGTATAATGACCATATAATAAACTATAGGAGCGCTGATAATGAAAATAAAAAGAATACCTGCCATAATTCTTGCAGCAGCAATGCTGGGCACAATGCCAATAGTTCCCCCCGAGACCGGGCTCAGCCTTTCCACAGTGGCTTATGCCGCAGAAAAGCTTAATGCTCCCAAGGACTTTACAGCCACAGTGAACGGAACGGCTGCCGTGCTGTCGTGGTCGGCTGTAAAGGGCGCAGACGCATACCGCATCTATCAGTATGACAAGAGCGCAAAGAAGTTCGTGAACCTTAAAACCGTCACCTCCACCAAGACCTCGGTAAAAGGTCTGGCTGAGGGCAAGAACTATTTCAAGGTCGCAGCTCTTACAAAGTCGGGCAGCAAGTACATCACGGGAAATATCTCCGAAAAGATAACCGTAACCGTTGCCTCCGCCGCTGAGAGCAGTGCAAAAACATCAGGCAAAAATTCCGCTGCGGTGGCTCTGGCAAAGAAAATGGGCGACGGCTGTAATTTAGGCAACACCATGGAATCCGTTGCAACATGGCTGGGCGCAGATGCAACCCCCAAGGACTACGAAAAGGCATGGGGTCAGCCCGAGACCACTGCTGCCATGATAAAGTCCCTGAAAGCCAGCGGATTTGAGTCTGTCCGTGTCCCCGTGGCATGGTCAAACATGATGTCAAAGGACGGCAAATACACCATCTCCCCCGAGTATTTCGACCGAATCGACGAGATCGTGGGCTATATCCTTGACAATGATATGTACTGCATCATCAACATTCACTGGGACGGCGGCTGGTGGGAGGACTTCGGCTCCTCCGATGAAAAGGTCACTCAGGCAGCCATGGACAAATACACCGCCATGTGGAAGCAGATCGCAAGGCATTACAAGTCCTACTCCGACAAGCTGATATTCGAGTCCGCAAACGAGGAGCTTGGCAGCAAGACAAAGGGCAGCTCCAGCATGAACGAGAGCTACGAAAGAGTAAACGGCATCAACCAGAAATTCGTTGACATAGTAAGAAGCACAGGCGGCAAAAACAAGTCCAGATTCCTGCTCATCGCAGGCTACGATACCGACATTTCCAAGACCGCCGACAACAGGTTCAAAATGCCCGACGACACCGCAAAGGATCGTCTGCTGGTATCGGTACATTACTATTCGCCCTCCACATTCTGCATTGCCGACAAGAAGAGCAACTCATGGGGCTACAGCGATAGCTGGGGCACCGAGGACGACTACAATACAATGCGCAGGGATTTTGAAAAAATGAGGAAATTCACCGACGCAGGCTACGGCGTTATCATCGGCGAATACGGTGTCTGCCACAACACAGACGGCGGAAAACACGTTATGAAAAAGGGCACCGACAAGTTCTTACGGTCTGTTAATGATCTTTCAAGCGAAATGGGCTACTGCGCAATGATCTGGGACTGCAGTGACTGGTTCAACAGAAAGACACAAAGCTACAACTACGATTTCCTTAAGGATATTTACGATTAATACTAATCTTCAATCAACCTACAGACAAATCCTCGGCTGAAATAAGCCCATTCTTCGTCAAGCTCCCTTGCCGGGCGGCAAGCCCGCCTGCGGTCACTTTCCTAGACTGGTCTTATTTCATCTGTCGGCTTTGCCTATAGAACGATTGAAGATTAGTATAAAAGATGATATGACACCGCCCCGCTGTATTGATATGCCCAAAAGTTAAGCGGCTTTTGGGATATATCAGATACGGCGGGGCGGTTTTATACTGATCTTTATCGTTCTATAGACACAAGGCGTACACCCTACCCTTTTCGGTATGATGTACGCCTTGTTTTGGTTTAAGTGGAATTATTCTGCATCTGTATTGACCGTTACAATATCCGATTTTGTCATAGTAGTCCACTTTCCGTCAACATAAGCACGGACGATGTACTGATACTCGGTATCGGGAGTGAGCTTGTTTATCCTTACTGCAAGCTTCTCGGTTTCGCAAAGCTTTACAGCCTTTCCGTCCACATACTTGCAGATCGCATACTTTTGCGCATTGGGAACTGCCTGCCAAGTAAGCTTTATGCTGTTTTCGGTCGATGCTGCCTTTGCGATCGGCTTGTAGTAAACCTTGACCGTTATCTTGTACGAATAAGTCATAGGTGAGAGCTTTCTGCCGATAGAGTATCTTACAAGGAATTTGTAGGTCTCACCGTTTTTCAGACCTTTAAGCGTTACCGATGTATCCGTGGTGGTCTTTATCTTGACATATTTGCCGTCCTTATACTGATATACATAGTATTTGTCGGCATTTTCTATCTTGTCCCAGCTTAGCGTTACCATACTTCCGTCCGCTTCTGCATTAACGGTCAGATCTTCGGTGAATACGCTGGGTGTTAAAAATACGGGATATGTGGGGTAAGTCGGATATGCAGGATAGCTCGGATATGTGGGATAGTAATCATATCCCGTTGCAGGAATGGTTTCTGTTCTGAAAGCATATCCGCATATGTAGCAGGAATATACTCTTACGCCCGCTGTGGTTGCAGTAGGCGGAACGGTAATTACTCCGCCGTTGGAGATGTGCTGTGAAATATCAGTCTTTTCTCCGCAGGAGCATTCGTGCCAATGGTTTGTGCTGTCATATTTCCAAGCTGTACCGTAGCTGTGGGTATGTTCGGAATTAAGTGCAGGAACGGTTTCCGTTCTGATAACATATCCGCATACGGTGCAGGAATATACTCTTATGCCCTCTGTGGTTTCTGTAGGCTGAACGGTCACTGTACCGCTGTCCTCTGTATGTGCTTCAAAATCCACCTTTTCGGTACAGCCCGAGCAGGTGTGCCAATGTCCTGTTTCGTCCTTGGAATAATCCACGGAAAGGCTGTGAGTGTAGCTGAGCTTTGGAACAGTTTCCGTCTTTGTATGATGGCATACGGAGCAAGTGTAGGTCTTTACGCCCTCTGTGGTTTCTGTTGCAGGGGTGGTTATCATTCCGCTGTCATAGCTATGAGGAGTAACATCTGCTTTACCACTGCACACGGAGCAAATGTGATAGTGATCATCGTCATTATCGCTTTCCCAGTCCGTTCCGTAAGTGTGATGAGCTGCGATTTTCAGACTTTCAAGAGTAACTTCTGTTGCCGCCTGATCGTCTGCGAAAAGCTTTCCGCATTCGCACTCATAATGTGCCTTTACTCCGTCTGCGGTGCAGGTTTCGGGAACCTCTGCAATAAATGTAAGGTGGTTTGCATGAATATGTCCGAGTGCAGGAGCTAACTCATATCCGCATACGTCACAGGTCTGAGGTGTTGTTTCTGTTGCATCGGCTCCGGGAGTGTGGGCAGCATAACCGACTTTCTGATTATTTTCGGTAATGGGACAATTTGCGTTAACGCAGTCATGCCAGTGTCCTGTTCCATCAGAACTCCAATCGTTTGACCAGGTGTGACCTGTTGCGAAGACAGTCACATCGGCAAGTGTGGTTTGATTTAAACCTGCGTCATCAGAGAATATATTTTTGCATTCCGTGCAAGTCCAATATGCTCTGTTTCCGTTATCGGTGCAGGTGGGAGCCTTTTCATCTGTCTTGATAAGCGAATGACCGAGTGCTGACTTAACAATATCTGTTATTTCAGCAGTTCCTTTATCATCGGAGAAATCCTTTTGGCATAGGGAGCATTCCCAATATTCTACGTTTCCGTCTGTTGTACAAGTAGGGGGTACTGCATCGTGATGGGAAAGGTCGTGGTCACCATAATAATCTTGTCCGCAAATACCGCAAGTTGCCTTATTTATACAAGTAGGTACAGTCTTGGCTACACAAGTATGATTACCGACTTTGTACTGATGGTTCTCATTAACGGCTATTACCGTTTTGCCGTCGATCGTTGCCGGAATATCAACCCTATTCCCTGAGTAAAGCCTAATGTCTGTTATTGTGACATTATTGCTGCTGTCAACAGTATAGGTTATCCTTCCGGCTGTTGAGGGAATAGCATCTGATCCGATAGATATTCCATTCGGGATATAAATGATTGTAAGTTTGGAACAAAATTGAAAAGCACTTTCTCCAATGGAGGTAACGCTGCTCGGGATAGTTACGCTTGTAAGTTTTGAATTGCAATAAAAAGCATATTGTTCAATGACAGTAACCCCGTCCGGGATAGTGTAGCTGCCGGTTTTCCCGAGTGGATAATATATAAGTGTTGTCTTATCTTTATTAAACAGTACGCCGCTTTCCGAGCAATAGGAAGTATTGCTGCTGTCAACAGTTATGCCTGTAAGTCCGATACAACCATAAAAAACATTAACTCCAATGGAAGTAACGCTGCTCGGGATATTTATACTTGTAAGTCCGGAACAACCCCAAAAAGCAGTATTTTCAATGGAGGTAACGCTGCTCGGTATAGTTATGCTTGAAAGTCCGGAACAATTAGAAAATGCTCCTTGTTGAATGGAAGTAACGCTGTTCGGGATATTTATGCTTGTAATTCCGGAACATTGTTGAAAAGCAAACTCTCCAATGGAAGTAACAGGTTTTCCGTCAATTGTTGCCGGGATATCAACAGGACCGCCCGAACCGATGTATCTTGTAATTCTAACATTGCCGCTGTCAACGGAGTATTCAAAATCACCTGATGTTTCCGCACTCGCCACAATAGCATTGCCGCCGACACCAAGGTCTGCAAGCCCCAGCTCTGCGGGGAATGTAAAGGATATTGCAAGAGCCGCCGCAGCAGCAACAGCCGTTATTCTTTTTATTTGTTTTTTCATTTCTCATTACCTCCTTCGGATAATTTGCTGTATTTTTCGATAAACAGAGAAACCGTCTGCTTTAAGACCTCCATCTGGCTTTTTAAATAGTATTCGTCCTCAAACATTGCGTAGTGTACGCAGGCACGGACGAAAATGAAAATGAGCGGTGTAATGACTGTATGGGGAATGCCGATCTTCGGTTCAAGCTGCTTTGCGTACTCGGTGTACCGTTCGTTTACGCCCTCGAAAAACTTCTTTCCGTGTTCGATATATTTTGGGTGTGTATAGACCTGATACATCAGCCGATACTTCTTGCCATGCTCTTTCGCCGTCCAGTATGGGATCTCCTCAATAAAGCGAATAACATCTTTTGGGTCGGCAGGGGCTTTCGCCATAAAATCGTCCTCGACCTTTGCCATACAGTATGCGGTGGATTTGATTATCAAGTCGTCGAGATTTTCAAAATACAGATACAGTGTAGCTGCACTGCACCCGCACGCCTTTGCGATCGTTTTTATCCCAACGCCGGATAAACCGTTCTCCGCATAACAGTCATAACATTTTTCCATCAGTTCGATTTTCTTTGCCTGTCTGGCTTCTTCATTAACAGTACGCAATTATCGTTTCCGCCTTTAAATAAACAATCGTTTGATTATATTATATCATACTTTCAGAGATTTTGCAATAGGATTTCATAAAAAGTTTGGATTTTTTGTAACCAATATTAGTACGCAGAACAAAAAGATTCCTTGACTCATAATCAACGGAAAAATAACACCGCCGGGCATGAGTGTCATATTCGGCGGATAATACAATGTATTATCGGCATTGCAAATGCTATGACTATTTGATTATGTGCGTATTTGTTCAATATGTTATGAGGTGTCAAAACTAGCCTTGATATTGAGATCAATAGAAACGAGAGGTGTATGGCAAAAAAATCCGCAGCAGGTTATTTTTTAGCTTGCTGCGGATTTTTTGCTAATACTAAGCACCAATTAAAAACTATACAAAAAATTGAGCATAATCTTGCGTATATGGATTATGCGATGATTTTTTGTCTATAGTTTTATTGGTGATTAGTATAAGATCTATAATCAGTATAAAAGCGGGTTAGTTAAAAACAAAAAAAAGTCACGCAAACGTCTTGTCTGCGTGACTTTTACTGGTGACCCGTACGGGAATTGAAACAAGTTCCTGCTGTTTTCCATCTTATCGCAACATATCAAAAATGGCTATATTACGAGGCTTTTCTACTTTCGGCTTGTTCTGATTTTGTGTAAAATATCGTGAATTTTCATATCAATAAGTCCCAAATAAGACCCAAGACCAATGCATATTTCTGCCAAAGATCTGCCGCCGATTGCTCGGCGGTTTTTCTTTTTTAGTCAAGCAGCCAGTCAATAATATTTACGATCTTGATCCCATCAACGGAATTATATAAGCCTTTATCCATAGCAAGAATAACCTTTTCGTAATTATCACGAATCTGCATCAACGGACGAAGCTCACGTTCTTTTGTCTGATCGGCAGCCATTGTCTGCGTTACCTGATAATAGATTTTTTCATCGGTGTTTGTAGCAATAAAGTCAACCTCTACATTTCCGATTTTACCTATCGCAGTATCATATCCACGGCGAAGCAGTTCAAAATAAACTATATTTTCAAGAATATGACCTGTATCAACATCACGCAGTCCCAGGAGATAATTCCGCAAACCAATATCAACAATATAAAATTTTCCAAGTGTCCGCAGGTATTCTTTACCTTTGATGTCATAGCGCTTTGCCTCGTAGAAAATATATGACTCCAGAAGTGCGCCCACATACGCTTGTACTGTCTGAACGGCAGGCTTTGTTTTTCGGCTGGTGTCCAGCAGTCCCTCATTTACAAGCGTATTGCCGATAGAGGTGACTGAGGTGTTGCTGCCGATATTGTCTGCAAGGAACATAATTATTTTTCGCAGAAGATCTGCATCGGTTATCTGCCGTTGTCCCCTGCGCTTTTCACGTTCAAGTATATCACGCATAACAACGGTGGAATAGATGCCGTCAAGCAAGGTCATTGCTTTGTCGGTATCAAGTCCCACATCTGCAATTCCTGGCATTCCGCCGAATTTCAAGTACGCTTCAAAAAGCTCCTCGGTATCGAAAATATTACCCTCACTGTCGGATATTTTCTTTGCTGTTTTTCCAGTCGGACTTTTACGTTCGGTCAATGTGTAGCCGTGGAAATCAATAAATTCCTTAAAGGACAGCGGAAGCATTTTTATCTCTACATAACGTCCCGATAGATAAGTTGCAAATTCTGAGGACAGTAAATATGCATTTGAGCCTGTGATATAAATGTCGCAGAGAAAGTCTACACGGAAAGAATTTATTGCATCCTGCCATTCTGCAATACGCCGGACCTCGTCAAAGAACAGATAAACTTTTTTATCTGCAGGCTTTCTTTCGCAAACATAATTATAGAATGACTTGACGTCCATTGAACGGTATTCCATTGATTCAAAATTCATAGCGATGATCTGATCATCGGATATTCCGCTTTCACGCAGATGACGTATCATCAACTTCATAAGGCTGGATTTGCCGCAGCGGCGTATGCCGGTTATGACCTTGACAGGCTCGGTATCCTGAAAAGCAATCAGTTTATTCAGATAAAAATCACGTTTTTTCAAACAATGGATTTCATTGAGCATAGCTTTCACGCTCCTTTTATCTATATTATACTACAAACTTTTAATAATATCAGGTTTTTAGTATTGATTTTCAAAAAGATTTATTGATGATAGATTTACAATATAAGCGCAACATCAAAAGCCTTACTATTAGATAAATGCTGATTAATGGGTGTTCCCCAACCGAATGCGAGGAACACCCACACAAATACGTCACTCAATCGGCAGAAAAAGTAGAAATGTCGATTAAATCAGTGGTTACTTAGAAATGAAGATTATAGTATATTGACATGCTCGATGTAGAGGGCGGCGTTATTGGCACTATCTGTGCTGTTATTGGTACAGCTCTTGCTATCGGCACCGCAATCTACGGTTATGGCTACGCTAAGGGTCAGCAGGCTGGTTATCGTGCGAAGTATGGTAACTAATTAACCATTGACAGGGTTGTTTTAGTCAAAGACGCTTGTTTAAGACTACTGCAACCCTGTCTTCATTATTAAATATATTTTTCCCTCTTTTCAAAAATGCTAAAATATGCTATACTTATGGTACGTCAGACTGTAAGTAATTTTGTAAAGTTGCTTGCATTTGCTGATGATGTAATATTTTTATGAAAATAGAGGTAATTCACATGAAAAAGAAAGTGATATCCTTGATTGGAATTTTGTGGGCATGTTTATGTGTTGTATTTGTTATAATTATTCTCAAATACAACGTAAAAGGAATAATTAATAGTGTTTTTCCACCAGAAGAAATACAAGAACTAAATCTTACTGAAGAGGAAAAACTGGAAGATTTCAATTTCTTTTTTAATACGGTTACATCAAGTATGCCAATGATTAATGAATATGATTCTGTTTATGGATTTAATATAACGGAAAGAAAAGATTACTATCAGGAAATGGTCAAATCTACGAAAAACGACTATGAATTTTATTGTGTAATGGTAGGGTAGCACTTACGCAAGAAATCCCAAGCTTCCATACAGATTTGGTATACCCTGATAGCATAAATACGCTGCATTGTTATAACTCAAAAAAAATATCTACAGATAGAGCTGTCATTTCGTATAATCGTTATTGGGCAGATATTATTGAAGATAATATTGACTCTACGTGCAACTATTATGTATTCACTTATGTTGATGGTGAATATTTATTTAATTGGATAGAAAGTACAGGCGTATTAGAAGAAGAGACTGCACAATTGATAGAAATTGATGGTGTGGCAGTGGATGATTTTATCACATCGAATATTTCTGTATATAATCTTTTTTATGATGGAAAGAATGAAAAGCCCTGTCGCACAAAAATTGTACTTAATGATTTGAATGGTGATTGTAAAAAAGTAAAAATAAAATTTGCTGATGGAACAGTAATTGAAAAGCAATTGTGTTATAGTATATATATGGAAGAAGCTTTTCTCCATCAAAATACATCAAATGCTGTTGAATATGAAGATTATACATTTTACGAGACCGATGAATACGCATATATTTCCTTAAACAATATGTCAAATCCTTATGGAGAGGATATTAAAGATAAACTCAATAATTTAAGTTGCAGTAACATAATCATTGATTTGCGTGAAAATTATGGCGGCAACACACAATACGCTGCCAAATACATATATCCGTCTTTATTTTCAAAAGACATTGATGAAGTAAGTAATTGGTATTTGCCTGATTCTGATGCCAATAAAGTAATTGTCAATGACTGGGCGAATAGATTGGTACATAAATTTAATTCAGTTGATGAGTCACCATACGAAACGGAGAATGGTATTGAGTTATTGTGTTCTGTATCAGAGCAAAATTATAGGGGAGGAAATGAAAACGATAAGAACGTTATTTTGATTACGTCTCAAAAAACAGGTTCAGCAGCTGATAGGTTTGTTTCAGATATGAAAAAGAACAATTTAGCTTTAGTAGTTGGAAACAATACGGGCGGTGAAGGTTTAATGTATTCATATAATGCAATGAGTCTTCCAAATAGCCGGCTTGTATTTATATATATGCCAAGTGGTGCTAAAAATCCTGATGGAAGTGATAATTCAGTTAGTGGTACTAAGGCTGATGTGTACATTAATTTATCAAAAGAGGATTTTAACACTTATAATGAAATGATAGAAAGCGGCGAAGATTATACCTCGTTCGAAGCTAAAATGAAATATGATACAATACTAAAATACTGTGTTAATCTTTTAGAAGAGAATAAATGAACTACTACTGAGAAATCAGGCAAATAAGAAAATCTCCTGAGGGGGGATGCCTGTGAAATTATATGGTTGATAGACTGTTCAATACAGTTATAAGCGCCGCCTGTAATAAATCCCTATAGGGTTTGTGCAAGCCACCGACTATGCCAGTGGTTTTGACTCAATGTTTGTTTTTAACGATTTGTAGCTATGAATTTGTGGAATAGAATACAAAAGTTTAGTTTTGAATATAATCGTGTATTGGATAAAAAAGCGATATATGATATAATTAAATAGAGTATATATGACAATTTCGTTGGAGAGGCGAGGATACATGAAATACTACTGTGTAAAACAACACGACATAACCGACTGCGGAGCAGCGTGTTTGGCGACTATCTCAAAGCAATACGGACTTAATCTGTCCATTTCAAAAATACGAGAGATTGCAGGTACAGACAAGCAAGGTACAAACGCTTACGGTATGATTAAGGCAGCCGAACAGCTCGGTTTTACTGCAAAGGGTGTCAAGGGCGATCAAGAAGCATTTTTCATGTATTGTTCTATTATCAAAAAGCAGTTTTTCAGCCTCGCCTTGTTATCCGCAATACTAAATCTTACAATAACACAATGCACATGAGCCTTTATGCTTATTCCGAAGTTGATAGCTATGCTTGGACAATAACATTTATGCAAATCGGAAATAAAGTCTGCGTACTCTTCGGTTGTGATTTTTGAGATGTGTCTCACGTTATGACATAATACGACGGCACAACCGCTTAATTGCCAGAAATCATAAAAATTGTCGATGTCAAGGTTGTCTTCGACATTCATTTTAACCTTGACAGCGACATTTTTTATGATATAATGACAGAGCGGTTATGACGTCTTTCGACATTTACACAGTTAAAGAATCGGACTCTACTCTTCCGAAAAAAGTCAGCAAGATTACTTTTGAATTTTTTCAACAATCTCTCTTCCACCTGCATTCAGATACGTCTGTCAAATATAATCATTGAACATTACTTTCCCCTCCACCTAAGAGAATACTGCGAGTATTGATAATCTCAGAAGGTTTTACTTCTTCAGCGGACAACAATTGATGTACTCCTGCTTTACAAATCGGCTGATTTCTTAATGATTCAGCTGATTTGCTTTTACCGTATTAGCTGAATTAATGATTCGTAAGAGTCATATATGCTGCCATTTCAGCATCTTTAAAGCAGCAGAAATATATGTTCATTACTGTATCGGGGTGTGCATCAAGCCACCTGACTACCGCAAGTAGAGAGACCTTTGCAGCTTCGTCCAACGGATAACCATATACTCCTGTGGATATACCGGGGAAAGCAATGCTGTTACATCCGTTTTCAAGTGCAATATCTAATGAATTGGTATAGCAAGCCGCAAGCAGCTCCGCATCGTCAGGCTTACCGCTGTAAACAGGGCCTACCGTATGGATAATATGATCTGCGTGTTTTATATTGTATGCCCCTGTTATTTTTGCTTCACCTGTATTGCAGCCATGAAGTGTTCTGCATTCCCTCAGCAATTCAGGGCCTGCAGCCATATGAATAGCTCCGTCTACGCCTCCGCCGCCAAGAAGGCTGCTGTTTGCTGCGTTGACGATAGCATCAACGTGCATATCAATGACGCTGCCTTTCACAAAGGAAATATGAGATTTCGGATTGTATTTGGAAAGCATTTTAATGATATCCTTTTGCAAAAAAAGCTTCTGTCCCCAGGGATTGATGATATATCCAACGCAGTCCGTCCAGTTATCAACTGCTTCAAACAATACATTCAGAGATTGGTTTATTGAAGATGAGGACTCTCCTTTTTCCAGTTCCTCATGACTTGTAAAAAGAGGAATAAAGTAGTGACCGTCTTCGTCAGCTGCTAAGTGTCTGAACTTTATCGGTATATCTTCACTTACTGAAAAAGTTTCACCGATTTTTGCTTTTTCGGGATCTCCTATCGCCTGAAGCATAGCCTCGGGAAGTTCGATAGGTACTATGACCTGCATATCATTGTTCAGTCCATTTGCAACAGCATTGAATACTGCTTCCGGTGCTGCGTTATCACCGCCATAGTACCAGTTAAAAATTGCCCTTTCTAATTCAAGTGCATATCTATCTTCGGTCATTTTATCATGTCCTTCTTTCTTAAATATCTTTATCATCAGATTCAAAGTCTTTGTCTGTGCATTTTCGGATAATCTTCTTTATCCGCTCAATTGGAAACGGTGCTTCTTCTTTTTTGTGGTATTCAATACTTGAAATTCTTGCAATAGACCGATGATTATCGTGTCCCACGGGTACAATAACCAGATCACCTTTTTCAAGTGTATCATCATCTGTAAGGTAGCAATATTCTTTGCCATATTCTTCAAATATTACATTGCAGAAAATCAATTCAGATTGCCGCCGCAAAGCTTTTCCATAAACCGAAGAGTCAAGAATTTCATTTATTTCATAAAACTGCATAAATGAAATTATGTTATTTGCAAGCTCAGGAAAATCCTCGGGCAGTCCATATTTATCAAAGGTTCCGGTTATCACTCGCTGTTTTCCATAAAGAAAATCAATAGTAATAGTGTAATCCTTTGTCTCTAAAGGATTTTTTACCACATCATCAGGGTTTCCTTCAATAGTGTTGAGAAATTCATCTGTATCATATCCTTCAAGCAGGCTATCAATTCCGCCTTCTATGCAATATTTTCTTTCAACCACACAGCCTGTTCCGATATTATGAATGTAAGTCATTGTTTCGTTTTTTCTGTCAATCACTATCTTTTCCGAGTAATCCCACGTTACAAATTTCCACGAAGCGCCTTCCGGAATATTTGACGGCTTTATTTTGGTATTTCGGTGATAATCAATAACCATTTTTTCGATTCTGTCTTTAAAAGCATTCCCGTCAAACATATACAATTCGGGCATATCAAGACTGCTTCTGAATACATCGGAAATGTTATCCAGTATAGAATTTTTCGTTGGTACCAATGATCCTCTGAAGCAGAAATCCTCATCTTCAGTATTGGTAAGTATCAGTTTCCATTCACCAACATCTGTAGCCATGATCACATTAAATTCATCTGAGAAATATTCCTCCAATATTTTAAGTAGGTGAGCAGTCACTTCATTGTCGAGCTTAATTCTTCGTTCAGCAGACTTAATGTATTTTTCGCCGTTTCCGTAATTATATCGGGTAAAGAATAAACGTCCGTCATCGGTAAGTGTCAGCCGCTGTTCTATTTCATCATCGGGCATAGGGCAAGGTCCGTAACATAGTGAATTTGATATTAGCTTTGCTTTTTTCAGTACCCCTTTAAATACAAATCCGGATACTCCCGATCCTGATGTCAGCAGTTCCAGTCTGCCGAGCGCAGTAATAAACCATCCTCTGTTTTCCGTGAGTGTAATTTCTTCTCTATTACCCGCCCAATGGTTAAAGTAACGCCATTTTGAAAAAATAGCTGAACCAAGAAGTTGTATGTCTTCAACAGAATCTATTATTTTGTCAAGCTCCCGATAGTCGCTGAAAACATTCAGATCAGGATAAGCAGCAATAAATGATTCTCCGCAATCCATCTGAAAGCCTAAAGCAAAGCATTCGTCTGCAAAAGCTGTATCTTCACAAAGGTCACATTCGGTGGCTTTCGTGTCTCTGAATTTGTCAAACCATTTAAGGGCAAATTTATGTATTTCTTTATTAGACATTTTACACACCTCCGCAGCTATACTAAAATTTTCTTTTACAAATCAAAATGTTCTTCTGCGATTCTGTTCAGCTGTGCCGCAATTTCCGTAAAATCGCAGTCCAGATCCAGCGTCCTGACACTTATCTTATTTCCACTCATAAGATATTGATTGTTCGGAATTATTTCCTCATCGGTTTTGGCATACAGTAGCATACCCGATACTTCATGTGGACAGTCCGCCAGTTCATATTCTTTGTTTTTCACATAGGTGAAGATCTGATACAGATTACCCGAATGAAGCTTTTTCGTGCCGTATTGTGTCTGAGTCGTGTGTGAATAATACTTGGCGTCAATGATAAGTATTTTTTCTTTATAAGTAAGCATAATGTCCGACTGCATTACCGGCAGCATCATTCCTATGCCATCATCAAGCTGCCATGGAATCTGAGCGGCATTTGCAGTGATTTGCGGAAATTCACGCCGATAATACTCCAGAATAAATTTCTCATAAAGGCGGCACATTCGCTGTTCATCAAGAAAATCCATAAGCCTGGTGCTTCCCTCGGAATTGGTATGAAGCAGTCCTTTGACCACCATCCAACAAACCGAGATAAGCATATGATAGGTCTGATTATTTCTATTGTAGCGGATATTCCAGTTTACGGTATGAAGATCTATCGGTTCAACATCACCGAAATATACCATCAGCTTTTTCAGTTCTTTTTTGCGCTCCTTTGAAATATCGGAGCGCAGCAGAAGATCAACCGTTGATCTGATGATCCGGTTCATCGTTGTATTGACGGAAAAATCATCGTATTCACATATCAGCTGTTTTTTAAGCATTGTCTGTGTCTTTACAGAACCTGCAATATCTATCCTTCCCCGCAGCGAAGAAAGCGCTTCCGTCTTTTGAATATATTCTTTTCCAAGTCCACGCTTTATTTGCAAAGATATACCTTTTGCAAGTATAGCAGCCATAAGTTCTGCGGTATTTCCAAATTTTTCTGTGGCAATATTCTTGTAGCCTTGCTCGGTCAATATCTGAAAAGCATATGACAGCATATAGTAGATATTTTGTATAGGTATCACTTAATTGCACTCCTTAGATTGCTGCTCCAATCCTTGACCTTCACAGGTTCATCAAACCAATATTCCTTTAGAAGCGGAATTAACTCATATTCCACAATACCCGACAAGCACCGGTCATCAATAGTTTCGGCGTCTAAATTGCAGAAATAGCTGTGACCAATGCAGAAACCGTCTCCAAGAGACTCATCTGCGGAAATAGCATTATTCAAGCCCTCAACACAATTTATGAGCTTGTTGAATTTTTCGTTATCAAGCGTTGTGCGATATTCACGGAAACCATCGGTTTCAAACCCGGGTCTCAGTTCAAAAAAGGCAAACCGCCTGCGCAGAGCGTAATCCAGCATTGCCAGACTGCGGTCGGCTGTGTTCATCATACCGATAATATAGACGTTCCCAGGGACCGCAAACTTTTCATCGGAGTATAATAACTGAAGTGGGAGTCCTCGCTTATCATTTTCAATAAGCATAAATAACTCACCAAAAATTTTGCTCAGGTTTCCTCTGTTAATTTCATCAATGATGAAGAAATAGTCATTATCGCTGTCGATCTCAGCCTTTTTGCAGAAATTGTAGAAAGCACCTTTTTTTAATTCAAATCCTGTTTCTGTTGGCCTGAATCCCATAATGAAATCTTCATAGGAGTAGCTTTGATGGAACTGAACCATCATTACTCTGTCAATATCCTTTACGCCCATCATTGAATATGCCAAACGCTTTGCGGCAAAGGTCTTGCCAACACCCGGAGCTCCTTGAAGAATAATGTTCTTTTTATTCCTGAGTATTCCAACCAGCTGCGAATATTCGTCATCAGACATAAAAACCTCGTCCAGGAAATCGTCCTCTGTATAAACAGGATAATTTTTTGCCGTTTCCTCAACATCATCGGCGGTTTCGTCTTCAAATAATGCATTCAGTTTTTCAACATATTCGGTATATGTTGTGATGTCTGTAAGGGTTTTCATAACAGCTTTACCCGGATGCTGCCATTGACCTTTATTTGTCCAGTTAACTTTACGAATATTGCCGTATTCATCTTTTCTGTTCGGATCAAATTCATAATCAGATGTAACAACTCCACGTCCGACAAGCTGCTGCGTGCCGTTCTTTACAAAAATTACGTCGCCGATTTTCATCTCATTGGCAAACTGCCACGTTGCATGAGCAGCGTGCGTATAAGAAAGATTTGAACCAAAGGTTTCCTTCATTTTGATTTTAATATCGCCTTTAGTTTTAAAGTTTTTCAGATCACCAATTTCTCCCCAGCCAATTGCCATAATACCTGCATTATAAAACTCGTCCCACATGGATGCGCCTTCACCGGGTGAATAGATCCAATAATGAACAGTAGATACATCATCGTCTGCAAGTGCAGCACTGCCATTTTCACGCTTTGTCTGATAATCGGCAACGCCCTTTTTAAAGATATCCGAAGCCAGATCATCAGTCATCTCTACAGTTTTCCCTGCTTCTGTCAATGTCCATACACCATATACACTTTTATCTATGTAACCGGCATTGACCAAATAATTTCGAGCAAATGCAACTTCATTTTCAAACTTGTTAACATTGTTCTTGTCTCGTGTAATATTGACTTCTTCATAAGAAAGATGTTCATTTTCAATAATTTTATTACGAGCTTCAACAGGTGTAGCAGAACCGCCCAAATCACGCAAAGCCTGAATCAGAGGATTGAACCAGCGGAGAAATGCAGCCTTTGATGCTTTCTTTTCGGCAGACATAGCCATTTCCTGATTCACCTGTTCGGAAATTTTCCAGGCATAGTATGAAAGTTCCGGGAAATTCTTATATTCATAATCACCGTTTTCCATAGCAGACCTGCAAGCATCCCTGATGAAAAGGTAATCCGCTGCATTCGGCAGCTTGTTCAATTTGGGTTTAACCGATTCCACAAATTCCGAAGGCATATTTTCTATATTGGTGATATACCACCTGTTTCTGGAATCCAGATTGATAAAATAATAAGGACGAATCCAATAAAGTCCCATTGTCAGATTCCACCGAATACAAAGCTGTTCGTGAACTATATCATACCACTTAGAAAAAGCAGCACGATTTTCTTCCGTATCTGCGTCCGATAATTTCAGAGCAGAGGAAAAAAGTTCCCAAAGGTGTTCAATATCATTTTCTTTTCTTTTATCAAAGCCATAAAATGTAGCTTTCAAATTATTGAGCACAGGAATCCCATCAAAATTATCAGGAATTTTCGCTTCAATTCCAAATTCATTTGCTATGCCGGTGATAATTGATAATCTGTTTGAATTGGTTATGCCTTTATTAAAAAGTCCAAAAACTGTAAACGGGTCAATATCAATAATTTCTTCTCCGCTGTCCAGCTTGGGAATCTTCATATCTATTGAAGTATAAACTGATTTAATTTTCTCAATCAGCGTCTTTCGGTCGTTTTTGAAAGACAGAAGTTTTGTGGCTAATTCCGAGTAAAAGTTTATCCAATCAAATTGCATTGATGATGACCTCCATTATTTTTATACTTGATTTGTTATTGCCTATTTTACATTACTTCAAAGGTGCTTTTTAACACTGTAACATATTATTTAGCAAATTACAACAATATTTTGTATATTCTTACAATTACTTCTTGCCCATATTAAAAAATATATAATTATTACTTATTAAGATAATTATAACATACTATCTGTTTCAAAATCAGGACAATAGAATTTTATGCATATAAAAAATATAGCCATGATTTTGTTTAAAATAAACAAGGTAACTATACTTGTATATTGACAGGGAACAGGATAGTCATAAAAAACACATAGAGACTCTTTACAAAATATTCAGGCACGAAAAACCAAAGCATAACTATGAACAATTAAAAGAGATTCTGTTCCTGAAGTGATGTTTATGAACGTTTAACAATCTTTCGTAACGTTTCCGTTCCGAAAAAAGAAAGCCAATTCTGAAAAACCGATTATGGCATAATGGACATAAAGAGCAGAAAACAAATATATAACAAAAGAGAAAAATAGATACCAACACTTCCCAAAAATACAAAATAATACAATATCACATAAGTGTTTACAAATTGTTCAGGCGCAAAAATTCTGTGACAAGGCCATGAATACACATTTAAATTTCTTCGTTTGTAAGAGCATTTGGGTAAACTTAGAGTAATTTGAGTAAACTTAGAGTCATTTGCGTTCACCATTTTCAAGTCAATTTTCAAAAATCCAATATGATATAATAGACTTACCGGAAAGAAAAAACGGAATAACACGAAAGAAGATGATTTCCATGCACTTGTACAGATAAGAAAGTTATATCGAACAAAAGATAATAACAAGGAGGTATGCCAATTGGCAGAAAAATATAATGGCGTATATATCATCGCAGCGGACACAGGCAACGGCAATGTGAAAACTGTAAGTTCATGTACTCCCACATCAGTGTCCAGGCATAACAGTAAGCCGCTTACCACAACCAATGTTATTGAGTACAACGGCAGCTACTATGTCATAGGACAGGGTCACAAGGAAGTGATCAGTGACAAAACCCAGGACGAGGATTACTACATACTCACGCTGTTCTGTATCGCAAAGGAGCTTTCAAGAGATAATGTGACCGAAGCAAGCGTGCTCATTGCAGCGGGGCTGCCCGTTACATGGTATGGTAATCAGTCGGAGTCATATCGGGACTATCTCAACCAGAATAAAGAGGTTTCGTTTTCTCTTGATAGAATCAACTATCATGTGGAAATAAAGGACGCAGTAATTCTCCCCCAGGGATATGCAGCCATCATTGAAAATCTCAAGGACATGAAAGGCGACAATATGCTTGCCGACATCGGTAACGGTATAATTAACGTTCTTAGGATCAGGAATGAAGTGGTTATTGAGGACAGTTTCAAAACCGAACTTATGGGCGTAAACGAATGCGTCAAGGAAATCCTGAAATATCTAAAAGACAAGACTCACACCAATGTTGATGAGTATGTTGCATTTGAATTTATAAAAACAGGTCAGAGCAGCATTTCCGAAAAATATGTTGACAAAATGAAAAGGATAGTTGAGATATATTGCGGAAAGGTGCTGAAAGTGCTTGCCAGATATGGCTACAACAGAGATTTTATGAAGCTGTATATCTGCGGCGGCGGAGCAAGGGTAATGAAAAGATTTTGTCCTGCTGTTGCAAATGATGAGCGTGTAATAATGCTGACAAATATCTGCGCCACCGCCAGAGGATATGAGCTTATGACTTTGAAAATGCTGAGGGATCAGTATGAAAAGAGATAACGAATTTAACACATGTCTGCATTTTGATCTGTCGGACAGCCTGCATCGCAAGACAGTGGATATACTCGAAAACTATGATAAGAAAAGATTTCACTCATATACGAATTTCATAGCAACAGCATTAACGGAATATTCGGAACATCGGGACGATGATATATTTATCGAAAAGATAACAGAAGCACTTACTCCGAAAATCACTGAAATTGTTAGAAGAGAGATAGGCGGTTATGAGGGAAAGATAGTTGCTCAGGAAAGGACAGTTTCGCAGAAATCGGAAAGTATTCGGACTAATGATATAAACGAAAAAGAGAAAAACGAAAATACCATGCCCGATCCTGATAAGGAAGAAATCATAAATTCAATAGATTCATCATTCATGAGTACATTCAGTACCAAATTGAACATTGGTACCGAAGATTAAGAACCTGTCTTCATAAGAAATGTGTGCGGATTTTCGAGCATAATTTTGTTGCAGAGTAGGCAAAAATCCGCAGGCGGGCTTTCGCCCGGCAAGGATTTTTAACGCAGTCTGCGGCAAAATTTGCCGAAAAGACGTGCGCATATGCTTGTGAAGACGGGTTCTAAGTACCAAATCTGTATTTTTGAGGTACAGATGCGGGAAATGTACTGCATCTGTACTTCTAAAGTACAGAAAATAGGTACTGTTCCGGTATCATTCAGGTACATAAGTATGAAACAAAAAGATAAGTAAATGAAATGTACCGATATGGTACCGGAATAAAAGTACCGTACATATAAAAAGTACCGAAAGGCGGAAGGCTGTGACCATAAATGAATTTTGTAAAATGTATCATATATCCCATCAGGCTGTTTACTCTGCAATCCGTAGGCACGATAAAGAACTGAAAGACCACATTTCTAAAAATAGCAATGAAGTTAAGTTGCTTGATGATTATGCGGTCGAATTTCTGAAGCCGAAGAATGTTTCTGCAGACAAGTATAACGTTGTTTGCGAAGAAAACGACAAAATGCGAGTGCATAATATTTCGGTTACTACAGACAATGAGCATCATCTGAAAAGAATATCCGAGCTTGAAGGTTTATTGCAGAATGAAAGGTCTGCTGCAGAGAGCTTCAGGTCTGATTCAAGCAAGTATTTTCAATTATCTCAAGAGAAGGATAAACGCATAAGCGAGCTTGAAAATCGTATATCTGATATTACGGCATTACTTGATGAAAAGGACAGCCGCATTTCAGATCTGGAGCGTGAAATATCATCGTTAAGGGAGCTTTGCAGCAGTCAGAGATCGGAGATAACAGCACTTAAAGATAAATGCTCTGAACAGGAAGAAGCACTTACTGCGGCAAAGGTCAACAAGGGTATTTTCGGTCTTGGAAAGAGGTAGCTTGCTACGTGTTGAAAGGGGGTATGCAACTCTGTTGCATGAAAGGGCGGGGCAGGAAGATAGCAAGCGTAGATTTTGTATCCCACAAAATCGTTTCTGAGGCGCATCCCCAGCCCTCTCATTTAGGAAGGAGAAAGCAAAAAATATGGCTAAAAGAAATATAGAAAAACATATCAGATTAAGTGAGAAGGAAGATGATATTCTCAGAAGAAAAGCAGAAAAACTCAATGTTAGCGTCTGCGAATACATACGCCGAATAGCTGTGAACGGTCAAATCCTCCGGTATAATCTTTTGTCACTGCATGACGATTTGATAAGTTTCAGAATGGTGGGAACCGAGCTGAACGCTATTACTAAGAAGATAAATACTCACAGAACAATTAGTGAAAATGATATCTCTGCACTGAACACACAGCTTGACTTTCTTGAAAGTTACACTGAAAAGTTTAGCATTCCCACACCTGAAATTGTCGGGGAAGGAGAAAATCCATGAGCAGAAATATCGTGCGTCATCTGAGATTTTCAAAAAGCGAATATGAGGCTGTCAGCAGAAAAGCTGCATATCTGAAATTGCCCGAGGGAAGATTCATTCGTAAAATTGCAGTTCAGGGAAATCTGAAAAGATATGATCTTTACGAATCGAGAAAAATTACAAGAGCGTTCTACTATTGCGGTGACTCTCTTGAACAGATAAGAAAAATTGCCGAAACAGAAAAATCCGAACATCTGCCTGAAATAGAAAATCTGCAGGAAAGATTTTTGAATATAAGCAAGACATTTGAAAAAGAAATAAAAAAAGCTCAGACCCAATGTGTTGATCTGAGAGAATAGGAGAAAGCTTATGGAGAAAAACAAAACTGAAATTATTGCGCAGATCGTTACACTGTTGTCACAGCTTGTAGAAAGCGAGGACGAAAAGAAGAATGAGTCTGCGGCGGTTTCTGCCGCAGCTCCCGTTGAGATGCTGACTATCAAGGAGTGTGCAGAAGCTGTAACAGGATTATCGGAGCATACGATTCGTCAGCTTGTAGCACAGGAGAAGATTCCGTATATCCGAACAGGCAAGGGCAAGCGTGGCAAGATACTTATCAGCAAAGCGGCACTTTTGGAATATCTGGGAATCACATCATGAACAAAAATATGAGCATTATATGCCGACATATTTCTGATTACATACTTGACTTTATGGTGGTAAAGTGTTACAATATAAATATACAGGAGTATGTCATAAAATCTAAGTTTATTTAAGGAGAATAAATCTTATGGCTACTATCAGAAAAAGAGGGGACTCTTATCAGATAAGAGTTTCCGTCGGTTACGATACAAAAGGAAATCACAAGGAACAGGCAATGACCTGGAAGCCCGAACCGGGCATGACGCAGCGGCAGATTGAAAAAGAGCTTAACCGTCAGGCAGTAATGTTCGAGGAAGCGTGTATGCATGGCTATAAGGCTTCTGCGGTCAAGTTTGAAGAACTGTCCGAGGAATGGTTTGAGGACTATGCAAAGCCTAATCTTCGCAGCACCACTTACGAGCGTATGCTCCAGCTCAGGCATCGGGTTTATCCTGCTATCGGACATTTGCGTATTGACAAGATAACCGTTCGTCAGCTCCAGGCGTTTGTAAACTCTCTTGCTAAAGAGGGTGCAAACGAAAAAAACGGCAAGCCCCTTGCTCCTAAAACGATACGACATAATCTCAGCTTTATTTCGGACGTATTCAGCTATGCGGTGCGAATGGAGCTTATCTCAGACAATCCCTGCAGCAAAGTCGTTATTCCGAAAGGAAAAGTAAAGGAAAAGCAGATTTATTCTCAGGAAGAAATGGAATTGCTTCTTACAAGGCTTATGGGTGAACCCGTCAAGTATAAAGCTTTCTTTTATCTTATTGCATACAGTGGTTTTCGCCGCAGTGAAATGCTTGGTCTGGAATGGAAGGACATTGATTTTGAGAACAATATTATAAGTGTCCGCCGCACATCAAATTATACTGCTGAACGTGGCATATATACCGATACCACTAAGACAAAGCGTTCGCAGCGCACCTTGAAGATCTCGCCGTTTATTATGGATATTCTTCGTGAGCTTAAAGGTGAGCAGGACGCAGAAGCGCTCCGTCTGGGTGATAAGTGGGTGGAAACGGACAGGCTGTTTACCAAGTGGAACGGCGAGGAAATGAACAATCAGACTCCCTACGGCTGGCTTAAAGAGTTCTGCGAGAAGAACGATATGCCTTTCTACGGTATTCACAGTTTCCGTCACTTTGCGGCATCTTCCCTTATCTCTGCCAGACTTGACGTTACCACCGTTTCGGATGCGTTAGGTCATTGCAACTCGGGAACGACTTTAAATGTATATTGCCATCAGTTCCAGACTGCACAGGCGAGAGTATCAGAGGCTATGGACGAGGCGTTCGGATTCCTTAATAAAAGGAAGGATCATACAGCTTGAAGTGCAGCTGCGGACAGAAAATTTGAAATAGCGGACAAGTAGCGGACAAGCCCAATTTTTAGCCAAAAAGAAAACTCGCAAACAACGTAGCTGCGTTGTTTGCGAGCAAGTGAATTGGTGACCCGTACGGGAATTGAATTAAATTTTTCACATTTTCTAACCTGCCGTGATATGGGAAATAGCCCGTATTTACGGCATTTTTCAACCTTAACTCGTTTTATTATGCTGTCCTTTATTCTATCTTTTTGAAACTTGTAAAGGACAGACAAAGGACAACGTTATGGTCATACTCCTGTTATTTTCTTTTGAGAAGAACATCAACCAAATAATATGGAGGACACGAAAATGAAAAATATTCTCGATGAACTTTATGATTATGACCTGTTCCACCTGACCGAGATTGAGGATATGGATGGTTCATACAAGACAGCTCTCGACAGGCTCGTCAAGGCAGAAGCTGAGTTGAAGAAAGCCTATCCCGACCGCACTGACATTCTCGATGAGTATCAGTCAGCGGACATTGAGCTGCATAATCTCTCCAACCGTAATGAATTCCGCAAGGGCTTCAAGGTCGGCGCACAGCTCGTCCTCGAAATGATAAAGCCTATTAAGTGAGCAGAGTTTTGGACAAAAATGCCCATAACCCTAAAAAGAGATTTTGCTTCATGTCACGGATCACAGATTTGTTATCCGTGAGTAATCATTAACAGGAGGGAATAACTATGAGCAGATACAAGAGCGAACAAACTGAATACAGCCCGCTGAAAAAGAAATCAGTTCCGCTGCGGAGACTGGACACCAACACCTTGACCGTCACTCACTTCAACACTGATACTCAGACCGAGGAGAGCAAGACCTACAGCACCGATTTCATCAGGTATCATCTTCATTTCTCTGACAGCCATTGTCCCGACAGGCTTCGCAGGCTCGTCAAAGAGGGTAGAATCATGAAGTACCTTGATGATATGGAGCATAAAGTCGGTGAAGCTATCTCCCGTCAGGTGGAGCTTTGGAAGCAGACTGACAGTTGCTATCAGAAAGCTACCCTCAGCGATGATGCCGAGAAGATGCTCGGTCTGGAGAACTGCTTTGTCTATATGGCGAGAGAAGCGGTGTTTGAGTGTATGGTTTATATTTGATTATTTACGGCTGTGCTTTCGGGTGCAGCTGTAATACTTTCATGATCAATATATACAGCAATAGGTGCAACCCTAATAGTTTCATTTGAATCCTCTGTTGCTTGTGAAAACGAATGATCTGCATCATTTAGATACTTGAACATTTCAGAAAACATCGTTTTATTCTTTCCTTGATGTGTTTCAGAAATATAAGAAATATCTGTTACTTCACCAACCATAGTCCACTTCATACATGGTTTATAGCCATAAAGATTTCTTAATACATTTGGCGAAAATCTAAGAAATTCCTGATCAAGTAATGCTCTAAATCCTACATCAAGGCTCTCGCTATCATTTTCAATCAATAATACCATTGATTTTCCATGAAGATTCTCTATTATCTTTACTATGCTTGATGTGAACTTCTGATCAAGTTTCAGTCCGTTTTCTTTAGCATACTTTTCTACGGAGTTATTGGTTTGTTTTTCATCTTCTTTTTTGCTTCGTAATTGTATATTCGCCAAAGCTAATCCAATATCATTAAAATTATCCATCAAATAAGAAAGATGTTCATAATCCTCTATAGTGACATATCCTGTAACTTTAATAATTGAAGTAGGTTTTATATCTTCTTTGGTTGTTGTCTCATCGATCACTAACAAATGGGAAGCAATTTTATCTTCTAAAGTGTTATAAATATGATCAAACAGAACAACATTTTGAACTTTTACAGAGGCATCAATAATTGTTTCCTCTAATTTTCGTTCTGTTTTCTGCTCTTCACTTGAATAGGAAACAGATTTTACTAATGACTCCACAACACCTTCAAAGAGCTGGGAGTAAAGAGAATACATTCTATTTTTATCAATATAAATAAAATCTCTAAGAGCCATGCCTAAAGTCCTTTCTATCCTTTTCGAGTTCCGCTTCTATTCGCTTCTTTTTTTCCTCAAATGCAATCAACTTCTGTCTATAAGATAAATATGATTTTGATTTAATTGAGAAGATTAGAAACGATATTATGGAGATAGTGAAAACCACTGTAACTACAATCAAAACAATTATTGCTGTGTTCATGGACTACTACCCTCGATTCTTTCTAAAAACACTTGACAAGCAACACCAAGCCCTAAACTCGACAAACACCCTACTGTAGTAAGAATATCTATCATTTTGGGGTTCATTGATATTTGTAAAGCACTTCCAATGCTTTGCATTTCATATATAGATATGCAGATAAGTGCTATGAATATCAAAGCTACAAACATCACTGTGATATGTATACCATTTACTCCTTTATGGATTAACTCGTATACATCACCTATAGCCGTTGCAGATAAAGTAACAGCCATAAATAAAAATTCACTCATATAATCACTAAAATGAATATCTATATTGAATGTTCCATGAAGTATCAGAGATAATATTATCGGAAGAATAGTCAATCCGATAGAGAATGCGAACCATTTAACCAATCTTTCTGCCATATCAAAACTCCCTAATAAGCATCAGATTAAATACCCTCTATGTAATCCATCAGCTATCTTTCCGCCCCAATCGGAGGATAGATATTCTCTAACCATCGAAAACAAATGAAATACTACATCGGCATATATCGGATTAGCTATATATCCTTCGAGGAATCGATCTTCTCTATCTGTATTCTTTTGTTTGCGAAGAATATAGATTTGGTCAATCTTTCTATTTTTAAGATTTACTGCTTCACTAAGTTTAAGTCTCTCAGCAACAACAATGTACAAAGCATTGGGATTGTTCTTTTTAAGCTGTTCGCCAGTCGTTGAACAAGATTCAAGCATTGTTTTGTCTAAGTATGTTTTACATTCAATTGCAATTGCCGGCATATCAAAACTCTCTGTATCACCACTGCTTTTTCCTTTACAGTGGAAAGTTGCGTTAATTGTTGCACCAATTACAAAATCATAATCTTTTACTTCCAACAATGTTCCTGGTAATGCAAGCATACCTTGATAATTCTCACTTTTAAATGATAAATCTTTAAATGCCCGGGATTTACCAATCAATGCATCATCAGAATAATCGGAAACCATGTCTTTAAATAGATAATACATGAATTCTTCAAGAGCAGAGGAATGTAGATTAGAGCGTGAATCAAATTGTTCAGCATATTTTTGCTGATCGATGAAATCCTTATATTGATTAAATAGTTCCACCCTCCGCTCAATTATAGTTTTATCATCAGGAGATGGTTCTATCAGAGGACCTGTCAAACTTAGATTTTCTTGCTTCCATTCTTCATATTTTGAGCGGATTTCAGTTAAATATTGCCGAGATTTAGCATCTCGATACTTTGTATTATGATTTTCCTTTTGCAGAATATTATCACCATGTACAAAAATGCTCATTAAGATTACTCCCTTTCAGAAAACAACTGTGACAATAAGTTTTCGGCAATGGCTTTAGACATCAATGGAGGAACAGCATTTCCAATCTGACTATATTGACATAAATATGCTTCGCCTGTGCGTCCTTCTTTCATTAATAATTTTTTACTAACAACAGTAGACTTTCCAAGAAAAACATAAGTGTCAGGGAAAGATTGTATTCTTGCTCCTTCACGAGCTGTAAAATTTCTGTTCTTATAAGGATGTACAAAATTGCCATAAAAAGCAGCGGTTATTGTATTGCATAATTTGTTTGGGTGCATTCGACGATTATTCTGATCATATGGTGTATCCGATACAGCTCCGTTACCATTTCGCTTAAGTTGTTTAAGTCTATCATCAGTAATGTCGGAGACAGATTGTCCCCATGTCATATGGCTGAATCTTTCAACTAATCTTTTTGTATGTTTCATTGCCAAGTGATTATGTAGCTCTTTTGAGCCAAATCTACACCATTCTTGAAACGGATTGACTGGCTGTTTAGTATACTCCATTACTTCAGCACCTTCTCTTGCTTCTATATCTGGCAAATCAGATATCGCTTCCCATAGTGTAGGACACTTAATTAGTCCCGTGGGCGTATCTTCTTCACCTTCTGAAAGAACAAAATGTGATGGTTTTGGAAATGGATTATCAAGAGGACGTTTCGATGCAATTAAAATGAAACGCTGCCTCATTTGTGGCACACCATAGTCACTGGCTGTTAAAATAGTATGGTAAACTTCATATCCTAAGGCGTTAAACTCTTTTTCAATAATCTCAACGACTCGTTCGCCGCTCTTAGTTTTAGCCCTCTCAATATTTGGAACATTCTCCATGACTAATGCTTGAGGATTAAATATTCGAGCCATTCTAATGAATTCAGTAAACAGGGAATTTCTCGGATCTTTAGGATCACCAGCATTCTTCTTGCATATTGAAAAACCTTGACAGGGTGGGCCGCCAATAATAATATCAGGTTTATCATGTATTTCAGATAACAGATATTCATCTGAAAATGACTCTATATTACCTAAAAACATTTTTGCTTCCGGATTATTGAACTTATATGTATCAGCTGCCCATTTATCTTGTTCAATGGCAGCTATTGCTTTACAACCAGCCATTTCGAAACCAAGACTAAATCCACCAGCACCAGAAAACACATCAAAAATCTTAGGAAAATAATTCATAACAGCTCCTCTTTATCATTATATATAAATATCCATGTTAATTATAGCACAAAGAAAGCGAAAAAGCAATGCTTTCGTCGAATAATTTGCCTTTTTTCATTAAGCTGTTACTTCGACTCCACCGGAATCAAAGTTTCCTAAAAAAGAAAAAGCCAAGAAGCATCGCTCCTTAGCTCGATAGCAAAAATCAGTTACTGTTCAGATAATTCTTTCGCCAACTCCGCCGACAGAATATCCATCTGCATTTGCAGTTCTGCAACAATACTCTCATCAGGTACTTGTGAGAAAGGAACGGAATATTGAGCAAGTTTCACAGCAGTTACCGCAGCAACATTTTCATTGGTTATTCTAAGTTCCTGAATTTTTGAAATTGCTTTATCCCTATCCAAACGTCTTGTCGTTTGATATTCGTTGATCATCTGCTGACGCTCCTGTATATCTTTCCTGATAGAAGCAATATCATAAGCCTTTTTGATTGGATCGTTCATATTAAAAATCTCCTTTCTGTTATTCTACCCCCGTAAACATAACCTGATAACTCAGCCCCGTGAACTCTCTGAGAAAGTCCATATCCGAGAAGTTCAGCCCGTAGTTGTGCGTTTTACCGCTGTCCTTGCCCGTGTAGAGGTACTCCATCTTCTCCTGATCGAGATGCTCGGTGCGGAGAGCTTCACGATCAAAGCCTTTTTCTTTCAAGTGATACAGCACGATGCGTGAGAGCTGCACCTGCACGATGCGGTAGCTCTCGGTGTCGGCACAGTGGTCAAGAATTCCCAGAATATCAAATATCGTTTCGGTGTCTTTCAAATGCTCGGTATCGTATTCAGTTTCGGGGACGTACTCAATATACTTATCATTATTCAGAAACTGCACCGTACAATTCACATAGGGTATGATTTTAAGCTGCGTTTCCAGGCTGATCTCACTTCCACGGCGCAGGCTCACCCAACGCTGTGACAGGGAACTTACCGACTTGAACACACTTCTTTTTTTGTTTGCCTGCGGAATGATCGGTGTATCGTCCTCATTGATAAGGTAATCTATCGGAACATCGAAGTATTCCGCTATTCTCGTTATCATGTCGAGGTTCGGCATACCGTCATTCACCCATTTGGTGACGGTCGCAGCCGAAATGTCCAGCTCGGTGGCTAATGTCCTCGGCTTGATTCCTCGCTCGTCACATAATTCATTGTATTTTCTCCAAAAGACAGTCATTTTGTGTCCCTCCAATTTGTGCAAAAGGCAGAGCTTAATTCGCTCTGATTATTTTTACTTGGCATATGCCACTCAGGTAGCATATAATATATCTTAGAGATTTAAACGTGTTATTTCTTGATTTATTATAGCACATCGTACGCAATCTGTCAAGAGAAATAAAAGAAAAATTACAAAAAAGAGGAAACCGACAAAATGATTAGTATTTCATGGGGAGAACCCCGACCATTGCGGCAGAGGACAGATGCAATTCTTTTTCCGCTTGATGCTCTGCGAACAGGTGTTCATGACGATACAGGCAATCCTAGCAACTTCTTTCACCAACATGGAAATGGATAAAAAATAACTGCCTTAACTTCGTCAACACGTAGATAGGGCAGTTATAAATATTACTTCTTCTTTGGATTGTACTTATATCTGACATTATTTCCACTTTCATTCGCTACAATAGTATCACCAGTTTCGGGAGATTTTAATGTCATGCTATTATTTTTATTTTTTTGCATTTCGAGGGGGACTTTTTGACCAGGTAATAAATTACTATAAATCTCACCTAACATTTGAATTGGTGTAATAGGTGCTACAGGAGAATTAGAATCGGGCTCATTTCTCTTAGGTAGCATTTTATCTTTTTTATCTTTTGAACTCATAAAAATCCTTCCTTTCGAAAAATTATTTGTCAGACCATTTTTTCCTTAATAGCATCTGATTGCCTATAGGCTCAACTTCATCCCAGCCAGCCTCTTTAGCATTTTTGACAACCGCATCCTTTACTGAATCAACAATTCTTGTCTTTTTATCTCCAGTGTTTTCCTGATTATACAATCCAAGAACCTGGGTTGGACTAAGAATAACAGCCGGTTCATTTTGACTACGGTCAGCAGGGTCTGGCATTACAAACTTGCGTGGCATTATTATCGCCTCCTTAATGTTATAGTACTAATCAATACCTCAGTACGCAATATGCACCTTGGTACACATTGTGTACTCACTAATTTTATTATACAAGAAGCAAACATAAATGTCAAGCCGTAAAGAATAATTTGTTAATATGCACAAATGTTTAGCGGCGATGATACATTTTTTGTTTGTACTACTATGACAAAACGTTTGATACGCTCCTGAGAGCGTTTAACCTCGCTCATTATTACCGCTATCAGGCGATATACGGGTTCAGCGTCACGCTCCCGACGGGAACATCGTCAAGGCTGAAAAGATCATCCAGATGTTCAAGACCAAGAATATCAAACATGGCTTGAAGTCCGACCTCTACCACGCCTGCCGATGCGATCTTTTTCCGTCCGCAAAGGACTTCTATTCGGCTCTCGATACTCTTGCTGAATACGGCTATGTTGCTTACGAAGATGTCACCGCCGCCAACAACAAAAAGACTCAGATGGTTCATGTGAATCCCCATATCTGAATCACGTTGGATTTTGTGGCTTTTGTGGTGGCTGACATTGAAACTGCGGTATAGCGACTTTTACAAGAGACAGGGCTGAATGTTGGTTGCTGTCGGTTGATGTTGGTTGAGCATTTTTGCGGAAAGGAGGTGACGTGTATGCCCGATATGAAAAAGGTTGAAAAGCTGATTTCTATCCTTGAAGAAAGAAGCGGTCTTGATGTTCGTGAAGCTGTTGCTCGCAACATTCACTACCTCGACGGTTATGAGAGCTATCTCTATAAAAAAGAGATAGAATATCTGCTCGAAACTCTCGATGTCGAGGAGGAGCCGCCGTTCTGATTTTTATGATCTCGGAGCGAGTGTTTTAACAGAATCCGAGCAGAGATTTTTGCAGAAAATATCATTTCCGATATGATGTTTTTCAAAAAATGTAATGCGGATTTTTGAATAAATGTACCCACAATTTCGACTGCTCCGACAGCCGTTCTTCTCCCGTAAGGGATAGCCCCGCAGGGCGGAGTAGTTCTTGTGGCGGTCTGATGCTGCCGCAAGTACTACGGAGTTACAAGCGGCGCACGCACAAGACTACGCTATGTGCTGCACCCTTGTAATCGCTGCTACGTAGCTTTTTTCCTGCGACCATCTCTTGTGTCGTTCAGGAAAAATTTGTCCGTCAGGACTGGCGATAGCCCTTCCGCCTCAGCGGTCATGAAAGGAGTTGATGCCTATGATTTTCAGATTGGATTTCGTAGATAGAAAGAAGTAAATCCAATGAACAAGAAAGGCGAAACTATGAAAGAAAAAAGAATTTCATTCGGTCAGGGAAATGGTTCTCTGACTCACAATAACAGGGAGTTCATGGCGGACAATGTTGATCCGCTCCGCACTCCGCAAAACATCACCTTCGTGCGTCAGCCGATAGGCGAAGCATACGATCAGCTTTTTGCTGAATCCACCGAGCGTTACAATGCCAAACAGAAGCGTAACGACCGCAAGGCTCACGGCAGCTACTATGAGCATCTCTTTGGTGTAAAACCTTGCAACACTGTCCGTACTGCCGCCGACAAACGTAAGAGCTTTTATGAGGACGTTGTGCAGATCGGAAAACGTGAGGATTCGGGATACGGCACTGAGGACTTTCAGCTTGTAGCTGACTGCCTGAAAGAGTACATGGAAGGTTTCCGGAATCGCAATCCAAACTTCTATGTTTTTAACGCTGTTCTGCACATGGACGAAGCCACCCCGCATCTGCACATCGACTACATTCCTGTCGGTCATTACAAGCGTGGTCAGGACGTTCAGAACGGTATCGCCCAGGCTCTGAAAGAAATGGGGTATGGCGAGGGTAAGCAGGCTATTGCCCGTTGGCGAGCTGCTGAGGTGGAAGTACTGAATAAAATCTGCCTTGAACATGGTATCAAGCCACTTGCTCCCGAAAAGGCGAAAGGGACTTTAGAGATACCGGAATACAAGGAGAAACGCAGGCAGGCGGACGAGCTGGCGGTGCAGAATACGCAGGCTCGGTATCAGCTTGAACTTAAAAAGACAATGCTCGTTTCGACTGAAACTCAGCTTGCTGAACAGAAGAAAATCCTCGGTGATACACAACAGCAAGTCCGTGAAGCTACTGCCGATCTCATCGAGCAGGAGCAGAAGCTGGAGGACGGAGAAACGGAGTTGTCCGAGGTCAAGGAAAAGGTCAGCAAGGCAAAGCAGGAGTATGAAAGACAGCAGCAGAAAAGCCAGTCGATAATGTGTTTCCTGCCTGACTTGGAAAAAGACCGAAAGCTCGAAATGGAGTTTGACAACTACCATAACGAGTTGCGTGATATGCTGAAAAGTCCTGTTTCTATCATGAAACACAAGGACGGCATCAAGAGTGTGGTCGATAAAATGGAAGATCTGGTCATAAAAGCACAGGACAAGTCCCACAAGGCTGACCTGACAATCTATGACCTTCGTGCCAATCAGGAGAATTTTGACCAGTTATATGATGCTGAACAGGCAAAGTCCAAAGCTCTTTACTCACAGGTGCAGACGCTGACAAGCGAAAAGAGTGCGTTGGCCAAGAAGTACAATGCAACAATGGCTGTCTACCGTCAGATCGAGAGAATCGCTCCCGATGTGATCGAGCAGGCAAAACGGCTTGTTGAAGCAGAAAAGCAGAGAGAGCAGGCGCAACAGATAGAATACCAGCCCACAAGAAAGAAAAAATCGTGGGGACTGGAATAAACATACAAACAAGATAGAAAGCAGGGGAAGTACCTGCTATGGAGGGAATAATGACTACAAATCGTAAGAACGAGCTTATCGCTCAGCTCATAAGCATTTTGAGCGAACTTATCGAAGCTAATGATTCCGAACAGGTGTCCGAGGTTAAGTCCGAAGCTGTTGAGATGCTGACCGTCAAGGAATGCACCGAAGCGGTCAGGGGGCTGTCTGAACACACCATCCGCAAGCTGATAAAGCAAGGCAAACTGCCGTATCTTAGGACAGGTGACGGCGTAAACGGCAAGATGCTTATCAACAAGGCTGATTTGCTCGCCTACTTCAACGGACAGACAGCAAACAGGATAAGTTTGTATGCTGAGAACGGCGATTTTACGCTGTTTGAATGACAACAGACAGAAAATCCACAAACACCATAGAACATGAACATAGATTTCGGCATACTCCAAAAAAAGATAGAAAAACTCTTGACAAAAGCCCGATAGTGCGCTAACATTAGAGTAACAGGAGTATGCCATAAAATCTATGTTGACAGGAAGGACATCAACTTATGGCTACGATAAGAAAAAGAGGAAACTCCTATCAGATCAGAGTTTCCTGCGGATATGATACATCAGGCAATCAGGTCATTCAGACCATGACATGGAAGCCTGCGGACGGTATGAACAAGAAGCAGATTGAGAAAGAGCTTCAGAAGCAGGCGATCCTCTTTGAGGACAAGTGCATGAAAGGTCAGGTCACGGCGAATATCAAATTTCAGGACTTTGCCGAGCAGTGGTTTGAAGAGTATGCAAAGCTCAACCTCAGAAACACGTCCTATGAGCGTATGAAACAGCTCACCGTGAGGGTATACCCTGCGATTGGACACCTCAGACTTGACAAGATCACCAGCCGACATATCCAGCAGTTTATCAACGATCTGGCACTTAACGGCAAAAGCCTGAAAAACGGCAGACCGCTGTCGAGAAAGACAGCCGTTCATCATCTCAGCTTCATCAGCGATGTGTTCAGCTACGCTGTGAAGATGGAAATGCTTACCGATAACCCCTGCAAGCGTGTTACCGTTCCGAAGGGCGAGAAGAAGGAGAAGGACATCTACACTTTGGAAGAAGTCGCACAGCTCTTTCAGCTCCTTGAAACCGCACCGCTGAAATACCTACCGCACTTTCTTTACTTTGGCGATATACAGCGGATTCAGACGTGGAGAAATGCTTGGTCTTGAATGGAAGGACATTGACTGGGAGCATAACGTTATCAGCGTCCGCAGAACAAGCAATTACACCGCTTCTAAGGGTATCTACACCGACACCACCAAAACGAAGAAGTCTCAGCGTTCGCTGAAATTTTCTCAGAGCGTCATGGACTTGCTCCGTGAGTATAAAGCGGAACAGGACGAGGAGCGTGTAAAGCTCGGTACGAAGTGGCAGGACTATGACCGCCTGTTCGTAAAGTGGGACGGCAGACCAATGAACAACAATACACCGTATTTCTGGCTCAAAGAATTCTGTGAAGCAAACAATTTCCGTTTCTGTGACATTCACTCCCTGCGACACTTCTATGCTTCGGCTCTTATCAATGAGGGCGTGGACGCTGCGGCGGTGTCGGGTGCGTTAGGACACTCGGTTATAAGCACAACGACCTCGATTTACTGCCACGTATTTCAGCAGGCACAGGCAAGGGCAGGGGATGCCATCGCTTCGGTTCTTGATTTTTCTTCAAAGAACAAGCAGAGTGCGAAAGTAACGGCAAAGGACAGTAATTCTTAATAAAGGACAGATAAAGGACAAAACCGCATTTGGGTAAAAAAAGAAATCAGCAAACCTCGTATCTACGTGGTTTGCTGATTAAAAAGCTGGTGACCCGTACGGGAATTGAAAATCTTGGCACACTTTTTGTGACTTGTCGAGATGTGCAGAAAAACCCGAAAATACGGCATTTCAGAACAATACACAAAAATTCGTTTGCGCTGTTTTTTGCTAAGTTTTTGCACCCTTAGCGGACAAATAGCGGACAAAAAACATTCGACATACCCTTGTACTTATTCGTTTTTCACAGATGTGCAGATCATATCAGCGGACAAAATGAGCTTATTTTTTTGACCACTCGCTGATACATCTGAACGATAAAGTAGGAGGATATTTTTATGAGCAGATACACAAGTGAACAGACCGCATACAATCCACTGAAAAAGAAATACGTTCCGCTGTGGAGACTGGATACAAACACAGTGACCGTCACACACTTCAATGCCGATACGCAGTCCGAGGAGAGCAAGACCTACAACACCGACTTCATCAGGTATCATCTTCATTTCTCTGACAGCCATTGCCCCAACAGGCTTCGCAGGTTCGTCAACGAGGGCAGGATCGTGCAATACCTCGATGATATGGAACGGAAAGTCAGTGACGCTATCTCACGCCAGGTAGAGCTTTGGAAACAGACTGACAGTTGCTATCAGAAGGCTGTACTCAGCGGTGATGCTGAAAAGATGCTCGGTTTGGAAAACTGCTTTGTCTACATGGCAAGAGAAGCGGTGTTTGAGTGTATGGTTTATATTTGAGATTAGACGGCTGTGCCTTCGGGTGCAGCCGTTTTTAAGTTGTTACAATTAGAAAATTTTGTCAATAATATAGAACTTGTTATTTTCTAAAAAATCATTTATCTCCAAAAAGGCTTTCCCAACACGATTTACTGTAAGCTTCAGCCTATAAAAATCAACTTCCCCAGCGCCATTTCTATATGGATATATATGGGGGAAATTATCTTGCTCTTTCCTCATTTCGACGAATTCTTCGTCCTGATTGAGTTCGTAAAACGATTCATCTACGCATATATCTGCCCAAGGAAATAAATCCGTTATTACAAGCTCATATGATCTTGTTCCAAAACCAAATATTGTTTTTTCAAAAATGGCTACTTCTTTTCCTTCTTCATCATCTTTTTTTAGAATAAAATCGCCTTTTCCAGAACATTTGTTAACCCATTCCTGAACCTCTAATATTAGTCCATCTTGCTTAATGGCATCGAGCATCCATTCTTTTGCAATAAGCAATGAAGCCCACCTTCGTTGAAATTCGCTTTGACTATTAGCTAATTCTAACAATTGAGCTTTCGCTTTATGAAGGTCATTATTGTAGGGAATATTGATTTTCCACCCTTTTTCGGTTTTGATAACCGTTTGCTTGTTTATAGATGTCCAAATACACTTGTCTTGCTCAGGCGAGTAAAGGATGATGATTACTGGCAAAGAGTGATTCAACCAATAATCTAAGTGTTTCAATTCGCCACGGTATACTATAGACTCATCCTTTTTTTCATCAAAATAAGAATCTCCTGTTTTTATCTGAGCTGCTATTAGCTTACCAGACAGATAACTTTCATTACTGTTTGGTGCTTCAATAATTGCATCTATTCCATAATCTAAAATAGTTTGTTCTCTAAAAGCAAAGCCGAGTTTTGTTAATTCACAGTCAGCTTTACATACACCTAAACGACTTGTAAGTCCTGAATCCATATTTTTCTCCTTTTAGAGACAATGTATGAGTATATGATTGGTGTTTATGTTCCAGTTGAGGTGCTTTTAGGTTCAGCAATCTACTTCTTGGGATTATTAGAGGAGCAACGACTCCAGAAATCTTTACACCAAGCCAATAATGATTCTATATCAGCTTCTATATCACTTAATTCAGGGAGAGATACTGGTCTTTCCAATGATTGTGAATGCTCATAAGCTGAATATTTTGTCATCATTTTTTCAAATACAGCAATATCGTCTTCTTTTACATTATATAAAAGCCGCACTTTTAATGAACCAACTGAATAACCAAATCGTGTAACAATAGATTGTAATAAATCAGTTTCTATTCCATGTTCAACTATTATTCGCAGCTTTGAACAAAGCGCTTTAATACCATCATTGTAACTTTCATATTCTTTGTTCTTAAATTGCTTTTTTAGAAGAATAATCTCATTGTTTTTCAAGCTTTTCAGAGCATCCTTCATTTGTTTAGCTCCATGATAACTTGGTTCTTGAGGTTCTCCAAGAGGTAGATGCCTAAGTTCAACTTGCTTTACTTTTAACGCTTCATGCCCTTCTTCATTATAATGAGTAGCATTATATGCTTCATTACATGAAAACAAGAGTTGTGCAAATGCAAGTCTATGGGTGAAAACGATTACTTGTCGCTCATGCGATAGCTTCACCAGTCTTTTAGCAACCATCTCTTCGTATTTTTGGTCAAGCGAAGTAATAGGATCATCAAAGATAAATGGTAAAACTTTATCCCAAGACGACAAATCAGCGAGAAATGCAGACAAGGAAACCACTCTAAATTCACCTTCACTTAATACTTCGCCTGTTTTCTTCTTTTGAACAGCACCTCTTAATGCTACTTGGTGATATGCCTTGCCTTTTTCTGTTTTGGGAATAAGCTCTACTTTAATCTTATGATTAATGTCCAAGGAGTACATTTCGTCCTCGAATCTTGAAATGTAAGTATCTGTAATCAAAATCTGAGTTAGTTTTCTTTTGACTGTAGTGAGAGCATTGGTAGCGCAGCTTGACGACCCCAATTGTATCTGGATATGTTTTTTACGAACAAGTTTGTTTTCATTTATCCATTTTCTTGCAAGTAAATCATTTACGAAATTAATCTGCTTTTCTCTATTGTCAATGATATCTTGTAAAGCTTTTATTCTTGCCGAATAGTCGGTTAAGAGCTTTTCTTTTGCATCCAGTAAGGACTTTATTTCCGCTGAGACAGGAATAGAAGTTTTTGTATCATAAGTATACTCCAAAAGCCACTTACACCTTGATTTAATAATCTTATATTGCTCAATGATTTGCCTAATGATATCATCTTCAACGCTGCTTGCTCTTAATACTGACTCAATTTGCTCTATATTGATACTGGAGAAGATTGTTTGCAACTGATCTACTGTGTTTTCAAAGACTGAATGTGCTTTTTCTGATTGCTTTATTGCTGTTGATGTCATATACCTATAGAATTCAGTAATTCTTGTGTTTGCTTCTTCAGAAATGTCTTGCTGACATAAAATACATTTCCCGTCTACAATTATACTGTCGGAACGTTTTGATGTTGATTCCTGAGAAAACTTGACAGCAGCAACCCACATTTTTTTCCAATAATCCGAACCCGTTTTGCTTATAATAGATACTCTTTTTAGTTCTTCTATCAAATGGTCAGCTTCTTGTTTAGTATCTATCTGTGTCTTGCGTTGTGATAAGTATTTGTCGCTAAAGCTATCACCTGTTTTAGTGATAAGATCAATCAACGCTTGGTACTGTTTCTCTACAAGTTCTCGTTGCGCCTTTAAAGCATTTAATTGTTTGGACGGATCTTGGTTTTGTAAGCCTTCTTGCAAGGCACTAAGCTGCACTTGTTGGCTTTTGTCCCAAATTATATCTGCCATAAATTGATCATATGATTTAATCGTTTTTAAGGCATAATAGTCAGTTATTAATTTGTGATTACTGATTGCTTTATCCAGAGGTGTTTGCTGACCTAAATTTTCACTTCCTAATTCGTCAAATTTAGTTTTTATGCCTTCATATACCACCGCGATTATTGAAAGTATGGATAATATATGTGGTTCATATATTACTTCGTTCTTTTCTTCTGCAAACTGTTTGGCAACAGAAGTGTCATAGATATTCAAAGGGCAAGTGCTTTTCAAGCTTGGTTTCCAGTGAATTTGATGTTCTTCGCCATCATCGCTATATGTAAGTATCGCTTGTGGACTTGGGCAGTTAGCTTCGTATACATTGCCCAAAATCGCATTTGCATTTTTAGGAGATACAGCACTTTTCAAAATCCTGACATATGAGGATTTGCCACACCCGTTCTCTCCATACACGATAGTAAGATTATTGCCAAATTCCAAAGGTCTTGTAGGCGATAAAGCACCAACACCTTGAACTTCGGAAATGCTTTTTAATATAATAGGGCAATTGCTGCCGCTTGAAAACTCTACTGTGGTTGGAAATGTGGTCAATGGAGCAAACTTGCTGTTCTCTCCAAGATATTCAGCTTTTGCTAACGAAAAAGCTCTGGCAGTTAGCTTCTCAACGTCCTCATTTCCTTGCCAAATCTGACAGAATAAGTCTTTTTGCCACTTATCAGCCTTATCAAACCAAGCCTTGATTAAAGATATTGCATTTGCCTGTGTTTCAGCCATTATAACACATCCCTCTTATTTTACAGCATATATCATTCCCTGGGAATCTTGTACTCATTTCCAGTATCATCTCGAATTATCAGCCATTCAGAATTTGTTATAAGTGAAATATTGGATGGTAATTCTATAGATGCTTCTTCCATTTTTGTGATAGGCGGCTTAATGTATTTCAATATAAACTGCCCCATCTCTTTTCCTGCTTTGTCAGCAAGTAAATTCCATGCATCATTTCCGATTGCATAACGTCCACCATGCTCTACATAAGCTTTTTTCAATTTTTCCAACAATACTGATGGTGTAGGATCAAATACAATAAGCACAGGAGTAAGTCCTGCTTTCTCAGCTTCATATGGAAAGCTGAGTTCTTCACTAAAACGTCCTTGACCGCTTGCAGCAATCGTTACCCTTAACTTCAATTCATAAACTTCTTTATCATCCTCTATATAGCAATCAATCTGTCTTCCTTGGCGGGTAGGCTCACCATTTTCGTCAATTCTTCTAACAGGTGAATTGGTATGTGATTTTGGTTCGCCACCAAGACAGCTTGATAGAATAGGCTCGAATAGATACCCGGTTTCCTGAGCACTTCTATTATCGATATCATAAATCAACTTACGCCATCTCATCCATGAAAACAACAAATCATCAGAACAATTGCCGTACTCCAACAATCCCCTCAATCCTATCTGATCAGGAAGCGGAAACTTCTGAGTCTTTAATATATGATAATACTTATACCTTCTTCTATAAAGCTCTGAAAGATTTTTCAAATATAGATAGATTGAGTTGCTTGTATTTGTTGCGCCACACAATTCAAGATAATGAACAGCATCTTCTATAGACTTGTGCGGTAATGAAGAAATATCTGACATTGGAATTTCAAAGAAGTTTTTATGCGCTAATGCTATATATGAATCATCCATCCAATCAGGAGTAGCGTTAAACAAATCGAGATATGCAATATGGATTAGCAATGATACATCTTCTGGTGAAACTTCAACCAAGGCATTACCAGAACCGTGTTGAGAAAAAGAACGATAAAACACTTTCTGCTGTTTGGATATAGCCATAATTACACTCCTTAATATTATATACTGAATGCTAACTGTTCGTATTTAGGTGCTTGTAAAGCGGTCAACATCTGCACCGTCTTAGACAATGCAGGACTTAAGGCAGATGCTTTTGTAACTTCAAAATCTATTAACCCAGGAGAAACCTCATCAATAGGAAGTTCGTTATCTGCTTGCATTATCTTATACGCCATTTGTTTCGCAAAGACAGGGGGGATTGCATTCCCAATCTGAAGAATCTTCTGTGCATCAGTTCCGCAAAATCTGAAAGAATCAGGAAATGTCTGAATTCTCGCACATTCTCTTAATGTTAAAGTTCGATTTTGCGTCGGATGAACAAATTCTGAAGGGGAGGCACTTGTTATTGTTAAACAAGGCTCATCATAAAACAAGCGTTTTAGTCCAGATGGAGCCCCACCTCTTTTTTCGGTTGGAGTACCATCACAAACACGACGATTTGCTCTTCGCTTGAAAGAGTCGTGTTGCAAATGTTCAGGCAAATCTTTCATGCTTTGCCCACACTGTAATGCATCTATTCTTTGCTGCTGCAGTGCATTTTGTTTTCTAAATATATGATCGATTTCATGATTCTCTTGAGTTTCCAAATCAGCGATAGCGTCTCTTAGTGTAATGTTTGAGTTACGGTAAATCGAACCTGTTGCATTTATTTCAGGATTTGGAAAAGAAAAGTTGATTCCTAATCTGTTTCCTACAATAATCACTCGTTTCCTTCTCTGAGGAATTCCATATTCTTGCATATATACTTTTTTCAGAAATACAGAGTAACCGATTTCAGATAGTCTTTTGATACATTCAACAATATAGTTTCCTTTAGCTGTAGTTAAGATACCTTCTACGTTTTCCATCATAAACCATCGAGGGAAAAAATGCTCAATAGCTTGGGTGTAGTTCTTAACCAGTTTGTTTCGAGGATCGTCCCAAAATCTACTGCCTGCTGTTGTAAAACCTTGGCATGGAGGGCCGCCTATAATCAAGTCAAGATCACCTTTTTTTAGTCCAATTTCATCCTGTAACTTCTCAAAATCACAGGTTGAAAGATCAAGTTTTCTACATTTATTTCCTGCGAAGTTAGAGTTATATGTTTGCACTGCGGCATCAGCATTATCAAATGCAGCCAGGATGTCTATACCAGCTTCATGAAATCCAAGTGAACAGCCACCTGCTCCTGCAAATAAACTAATTGCCCGTAACGGGCTATGATTCATTATAATATCCATAACAATACTCCTTTGAAATTATTATAGCATAACTACACTGAAAAAGCAACTAAGAAATAGAGCATTTCACCTATTTTTCGTCATGTCACAACTATGAACCCACTGGATTCAAAGTTCCTCTCACTCCGCCTCAGCTTCCAAAGCATACACAAAGCTCATAACGTCCTGCTTCATCTTCTCATAGAAAGCACTCAGCTCCTCATCGGGCAGGCGATTCTCGGCTTCATACTCATCGAGCTTATCCTGCATATGCTTCGTGAACACCTTGCGCTGCTGGTCATACTTCTCCACAAGTGCAGGATCATCAAGCACCTCAGCAGACAGTTTTGTTTTCTGCTGACCGATATAGTTACTGAGTCTTGTGCTGTATACTTTATAAGTGCCGTTCTCTCTTTTGCGCCTTTTGGCATTCTTGACTTCATGCTGATAGGTCGCCTGACAGTTCTCTGCTTCACAGGCGACAGCATTTTTCTTTCCGAGGAATACCTTACCGCAATACTTACACTTGCAAACATATAGCTTCATCTTATGTATCGCAAAACTGAAATCATAGAAGAAGTTCACAAGGGCTGTATCTGCTATGGTGTAAATATCGTTACGGTCATTTCCCCGTATGATTATCTTATCAAAACTGAGCCGAAACGCTTTCATGTCGCTCTCAGAGTTGAAGTCGAAGTTCCAGTCATCACGCATGACCTCACGGATATGGTTGAACACATCATTGACATACTCGGTTGACTTCTTCAAGGCACGGGTATTGAAGAATGCTCCTGCCTTGTCTATGTCTGCTCTCGCTTCGGTGAACACATCACGGAGCGTATCGGAATAGTACCTTGTAAAGAAGTTGAAGCTGTTCAGGCGGTTATCATCAAATCGTTCCAATATCTCACGGAACACCGCGCCTCTGCCGTTGATAGCTCCGATAAGCTCATCTGTGAGCTGTTCATAGTCAAGAAAATTGCTCCTGAACTCCGTTATGTCTCTGAACACATCATCAAAGCTGATAACGGTGTATGCGTCCTCGGAGATTTTTCCCCATACGCTCTCGTTATCCTCGGTAACAACAAATATCACGCTTTTTGCCTGCTCGTCGATGCGATAGAGCAGGATTTTTTTATCTTTGCCCATATTACACTCCTTTTCTATAACGTTCAAGATAGAATACGTTATGATAATTATACCATTGCACCCCGAAAAAGTCAAGATAATAACGTTTAAATCATGATACGTTATGATAAAACCGAAGTAATTAACGCAATTTGCACAGATTATAACGTAATATTATGGATTTACTAAGTGCCGTTACGGTAAAATTGGATTGTCAGGAGAGAACGATACCTGACAGCGGAGCAGCATACTTCATGTTAACCGCAACAATTATAAAGCGCTTTATAAAATATCAAACGAAAGGACGATGATAGATCGTTGAACAATGAAACACAGTGGGCTCAGCCCACACCCCTCCGTCCCGATGGGACGAACCTCCTGCCGTTCCCTGTGAACGCACTGCCACCTATAATAGGTGATATGGCGCAGGCGATAGCGACTACCACCTCAACCGATGTTGCAATGGCAGGCACTTCGATACTCTCGGCGGTGAGCTACTGCTTTTCGGGAGTATACCGTATGTCGGCAAAGCGTGACCATACGGAGCCGCTTGTGCTTGACACCCTGACGATAGCAGAGCCGAGCTTCAAGAAGTCTCCCGTTATGTCGCTGATAAAGCGTCCGTACATTCAGTTTGCACACGACTGGAACGAGAGCAACAAGCAGGACATCTTCACTTCTCAGGCTGAACGCAAGCTGTTGCAGAGCAAGCTCGAAGCTCTTGAAAAGAAAAAAGATGTGACCGCTGAGGAGATCGCCAAGCTGCAAACAGAACTGAGCAACATTCCGCCCAGCAACTTCCGCAGGATAGCCGTGGACGATGTTACACCCGAATCCCTTGTGAACCTGCTTGAAGAAAACGGAACGCTCCTGATGATCTCGGACGAAGCGGGAATGCTCGGAAATTTCAGCGGACGCTATTCCAACAACGTTCCGAATCTCGACCTCCTGCTGAAATCGTGGAACGGCGAAACATATATCAGCGACAGAGCGACCAGGGCGAGCATTGTTCTCAAAAAATCTTACATGAGCATCTGCCTTGCGTGCCAGCCCTATGTCTTTGACGGTATGATAAACAATCCTGTTTTCAGGGGTAGCGGTCTGATAGCGAGGTTCATGTATTGTTTCCCCGTCAGCAATATCGGTTCACGCAAGTACGATACACAGGCTGTGCCTGAATCCGTTTCCGTGAATTACAAGGACTTGATTTATAAGCTCCTCGGAGCGAAGTTCACCTACCATGACGAGAAAGAGCTGTATCTGCATTTCGATGCCAAGGCATACGGTGAGTTCGTTGACTACTACAACAACTTCATCGAGCCGCACCTTGTCACGGATATGGCATTCTGCAAAGACTGGGGCGGCAAGTATCACGGCGAACTGCTCCGTCTGTGCGGTATCATTCACTGTATCAAGTGTGCGCTGAACGACATTGAGCCTGTGGAGAGCCGTGTGACACTGGATACGTTCTGCAACGCTATTGAGATCGGTGAGTATTTCCGTGAACAGGCGATATACGCTTACAGCTTAGGTGACGTTGATATCGGCACGATCAAGGCTGAACGTGTGCTGAACAAGTTACGCTCCAAGCATATTCAGCAGATCAGACAGAACGATCTTTACAAGCTGTGCAGATGCACACTGTTCAAGAATGCTCAGGACTTCGCTGAGACTATGGAGATGCTGGAGGAGTACAACTATCTCCGCCGTGAGACCATTCAGGGAGCGAACGGAAACAACAAGAGTGGAATCATGGTTTTCATCAATCCCAATATCTGAACAATCGACATTATCGACATTTTCGGGGCAGAGATTTTTCGATTGTGCTGAAAATGCAGATAGTTCATAAGACTACAAACACAAACCGTAGAAAGAAAGAGGTTTATCACAATGACTACAACACAGAAAAAAGAGATCGTAGACAACATTCTGGAGCTGCTCATTCAGCTCACCGAGGACGGAGAGAACTCCGCTCCGCAGTCCGCCAAAGCATCGACCGCAGATAAGGTGGAGATGCTGACTATCAAGGAGAGCGCCGCACTCATCAGCGGACTTTCCGAAAACACCGTCCGCCAGCTTGTGAGACAGGGCAAGGTGAAGTCCGTCCGTACAGGCGAAGGCAGGAACGGGAAAATTCTTGTGAACAAGGCTGACCTGATCGCATATTTCAATGGAAAGGGGGCGTGAAAAATGGTCGATATGGAAAAGGTAAAAGCGTTGACTTCTATCCTTGAAAAAAGAAGCGGCCTTGATATTCGTGAAGCTGTTGCTCGCAGCATTCACTAACTCAACGGTTATGAGAGCTATCTCTATGAAAAAGAGATAGAATACCTGCTCGAAACTCTCGATGTCGAGGAGGAGCCGCCGTTCTGATTCAGGAAATCGAACTTGCTCATTTTTGAGCGGGTTCACTTCATCAAAATCCCCATAGGCTATTACTCATTTTTGAGTAAAACTCGTGTGATGATTTTGAAAAAATGTAATGCGGATTTTTGAATAAATGCGCCCACATTTTCGGCTGTGACCTCAGCCGATCAGCCTCGCAGAGCCACATTAGCATTTTTGATAGTCCGAGTAGGCTGTCAAAAGTGCTATGGGGTTACTGGCGGCGCACCGCAAGTAAATCCGGCTCTCCGAGCCGTTTGGTTTGCCGATATCCTTATCGTTGCAAGCCAATTTGCCCGTCAGGGCTTTGCATAGCACATAGCCGAGTCTTGTGCGAGCAATCTCCCTCATCAGAGGGTACGACTATAATTATAAAGGAGATTATTAACATGATCACAAAAACTATTTCAATGTGTCAGGGCAAAGGCAGCCTTTCACATAACAACAGGGAGTTCACTGCCAAGAACATCGACCCGTCCAGAACTGCGGATAACATCGTGTTCGTTCAGCAGGATCTGGGTGATGCTTACCACCAGCTTTTTGATGAAGCGGTAGAGAGATACAACGCTCATCAGAAAAGAAAGGATCGTATGATCGACGACTACTTCCAGCATCTGTTCAACCGTGAGCCAAGCAAAAGTGTTATCACCGGAGCGAACAAGCAGAAGAGCTTCTATGAAGACTTGGTGCAGATCGGCACAAAGGACGATACAGGTGTCGGCACTCCGGATGCAGAGATCGCAGTTGCCTGCCTGCGTGAGTACATGGAATATTTCCAGGCGAGAAATCCCAACTTCTACGTCTTTAACGCCGTTCTGCATCTAGATGAAGCAACGCCGCACCTGCATATCAACTACATTCCTGTTGGTCACTATGACAGAGGTCTTGATACCAGGAATGCTATGGCGAAAGCTCTTGAGGAAATGAACTTCGGTCATGATGCAAGAGCGATCAACCGCTGGAGACTCAAGGAGTGGGCTGTTCTCAGCAATATTTGTGCTGAACACGGTATTGAGATCAGTGAACCGCAGAAGTCCAGAGGTTACAGCTACACTGTCGAGGAGTACGGCAAGCATCAGGATGAGATAAAAGCTCTCAATGCTGAAATGGCTCAGGTCGAAAGTGAGCTTGCTAAGAAGCAGGCAAAGCGTGAAGATCTCAACCAGCAGATTGAACAGAAAACAGCACAAGTCAATGCAATAATCAACTACATTCCCGACTATGAAAAGGAGTTCAAGATCGAGGATGAGTGCGATCAGCTCCGCAGAGAGCTTATCGGTCTGCTTGACGGCAAGCTGTCCATCATGAAGCACAAGGATGCTATCATCGCCAAGGTGCAGAGACTCTGCAAGCTTGTCAAGAAGGTCAATGATAACGCTTATAAGTCCGGCAATACGATCTACTCTCTCCATGAAAAGCTCGATGCTGCGATGAAAGAGTATGATGATGCGTGTCAGCGCTGGAAATGTGCCGCAGAAGAACGCACGGAGCTTCGCCGTGATAATGCAGCGTTGTCAGCTGAGGTCGATGAGCTGACAGAGTTTGTGAGCCTACTGAAACGCTTAGAGCCGCAGAAATACGATGAGGTCAAGCAGGCACAGGAGTATGTTCACAGTCAGCGTGAACAGGAAGCACAGCAGCAGTCCGCCACCAGAAAGAAAAAATCGTGGGGACTGGAATAATATAGAGTAGAACAAAAGATGAAACTTTATGACATACCCTGAAAAGATACGTCAAATCTCTTGACAAGCACGAAATATTGCGCTAAGATTATAGATGTACAAGGGTATGTCATAGATATTAGGAGGTAATCTATGGCAACAATAAAGAAGCGTGGCAACAGCTATCTTATCAGAGTGAGCTGTGGCTATGATGTAAACGGTAAACACATGGAGCAGTCCATGACCTGGAAACCCGACGAGGGTATGAGAAAGAAGCAGATTGAAAAGGAACTGAACAGACAGGCGGTAATGTTCGAGGAAGCTGTCAACCACGGCTACAAGACATCTGCTATGAAGTTTCAGGAGCTTGCGGAGGAATGGTTCGAGAACTACGCAAAGAACGCCCTCAGAAGCACTACCTATGAGAGAATGCTCCAGCTCACGCACCGTGTCTATCCTGCGATAGGGCATCTGCGTATCGACAAGATAACCGCAAGGCATTTGCAGAGCTTCGTGAACTCACTCGCCAAAGAGGGAGCGAACGAAAAGACAGGCAAGCCCCTTGCACCGAAAACGATACGTCACAACCTGAGCTTTATCTCGGACGTATTCAGCTATGCGGTGAGAATGGATTTGGTAGCGGACAACCCGTGCAGAAAAGTGACTATCCCGAAAGGTGAGGTCAAGGAGAAGCCTATTTACTCCCAGGAGGAAATGGCACAGCTCCTGACGGCTATCAACGGTGAGCCTACGAAGTACAGGGCGTTTTTCTTTCTGATAGCATACAGCGGTTTCCGCAGGAGTGAGATGCTCGGTCTTGAATGGAAGGACATCGACTTCGAGAATGACATCATCAGCGTCAAGAGAACGAGCAACTACACGTCAGAGCGTGGCATCTATACCGACACTACAAAGACCAAGCGTTCAAAGCGTGTGCTGAAAATCAGTCCGTACATAATGAATATCCTCAAAGAGCTGAAAGACGAGCAGGACGAGGAAGCACTCCGCCTGGGTGACAAGTGGGTAGAGAGCGACAGGCTGTTCGTCAAGTGGGACGGAAGTCCCATGAACAACCAGACTCCCTATGGCTGGCTGAAAGAGTTCTGCGAGAAGAACGATATGCCTTTCTATGGTATTCATAGTTTCAGACACTTCGCAGCTTCTGCCCTGATCTCGTCGGGGCTTGATGTAGTGACGGTATCGGGTGCGTTAGGACATTGCAACTCAGGAACTACTTTGAACGTCTATGCTCATATGTTCCAGACCGCACAGGCGAGAGTGGCTCAGGCGATGGACGGAGCATTCAGTTTTCTTCCGCAGGATAGCACAAGTTAAAACAAGTTTGTCCGCTAAAAAATCGCAATAGCGGACAAGTAGCGGACAAAGCACATTTTCAGTATAAAAGAAAAACTCGGAAACGGCGATATTACGCTGCTTCCGAGCACATTGAATGGTGACCCGTACGGGAATTGAACCCATGATTACGCCGTGAAAGGGCGTCGTCTTAACCTCTTGACCAACGGGCCAACAAAGCTGCCGATATTTCAGCAGCCTGTCTGGTAGCGGCAGTGGGACTTGAACCTACGACCCCCTGGGTATGAACCAAGTGCTCTAGCCAACTGAGCTATACCGCCATATTCTTTTTGTCGTTTGTTTTTGTTTCAGTTTCAAGCGACTTGTTTATTATACGCTATTATTCGCTAAAAGTCAAGGCTTTTTATCAAAAAAATCGAGTTTTGTAAAATATCACAATCAAAGCCACAATTTTAGCGGAGCTATACAGCACATCATACAACTCTGCAAACTTATTTCCAGAGAAACGCCCAGATATCTACATACGGGATGGCCAGGTACATCACCAGAGCCGCAGTCGCTGCCGCAGCCCATACACGAAACAGCGAACGGAACATGGACTTCCTGGTGGATACATCTATCTCCCTGCAAAACTCATTACAATTTTCCATATGCTCCTCCGACTCCAACAGCCTATTGTAAGCTACAAATATAATATAACATATCCGAATGTGTTTTTTCTATCGTTTTTATTGTATCATATGTAAATATTTCGGCGGTCTTTCGCACCTTTTTGTATATATTGCAGTGTAATCGTGTCAAAGTTTATGTATATTTGTAATTGATAACAAAATTCACAACATAAGTTTATGCACATTTTTTTGTCAAAATTGGTTGCTGTAATTTGAACAATGTGTTATAATAGGTGTATTAAGACGGGCTGAGGTTAATCTACCGTCAGACTCGCAATTTTTCTATTTATTTTTGGAGGTATTTTATCATGGACGGAACCGGATTCCTCAAAACAGTCAATTTCGGCGGATTTGATAAAAAAGACGTACTTGCTTATGTAGATCAGCTCAATACAAAGATATATACTCTTGAAAACGAGCTTGAAGAAAAGAAGGCGCTTCTTGAAAACAGCGGCGGAAACATGGAAGACAAGGAAAAGTATGAGCAGCTCCTGGCTTCCGATAAGGCTAAGATCACCGAGCTCCAGACCAGCAATGACTCTCTCAAGAATCAGCTCAAGAACTGCGAAGATGAGTCCGCTGAGAAGGATAAGGAGATCGAAGAGCTGAAGAAGAAGCTCGCCGATATGGAAAACGAGCTTGTTGAGGCTAAGAACAAGGCAGCTGCTGCTTCCTCTGCCGAGAACAGTGCTATGGAGCTCACAAACGTATTCGTTGAGGCTCAGAGAACTGCAAGCACCATCGTTACTCAGGCTAAGGAAAACGCAAGAAAGATGGACGAGGACGCTAAGAAGCTCGCTAACCAGGTAGTTGACGACGCTAACAGCAAGGCTTCCACCATCGTTAAGTCTGCTGATGAAAAGGCTTCCAAGATCCTTACAGACGCTGAGGACAGATCTGCTGAGATGCGTACAGCTGCCGACAACATGAAGGCTGTTGTTCTTTCCGAGATCGCAGATATCGAGTCCAACGTTACACAGCTCAAGGGCATTCTCGATTCTCTTACCAAGGACAGCCTTGCTAAGGTAAACGAAACTGCTGACCTTCTCACCAAGACCCAGGATACTCTCAAGAAGAACGGTATCCCTCAGTTCACAGCACCCAAGAGTGTAAAGACTGCCGCTCCTGTAAATAATGCTAAGCCCGCACCCGCTCCTGCTCCCGCTGCAAAGCCTATGCCTGCTCCCACTCCTGCGGCTAACAACAATGCAGCTGCAAAGCCTGCTCCTGCACCTGCACCCACTCCCGCAGCCAACACTGCAGCAGCAAAACCCGCTTCCGCTCCCAAGCCTACTCCCAAGCTCAACAACAACTTCGGTTTTGACCTGAGCGAGATTGAGAAGATGGCTAAGGCTATCGAGGCTGACGCTTCCAAGCACAACAAGGGCACTCCCGTAAACGATGATTACGACGGAACCGTTGATGCTAAGAAGATCAAGCTTTCCGACATGGGCTGATTTTGAATCGCTTCAATACATAAAAAATCAAGGCATTACCGCTTGGCGGTAATGCCTTTTTTGTGTCATATATACTTACAAGCTTATAATACTAATCACCAATAAAACTATAGACAAAAAATCTTCGCATAATCCACACACGCAAGATTATGCGAAGATTTTTTGTATAGTTTTTAATTGGTGCTTAGTATAAAATAGTGAACACCGCAACGGAGCATGCGGGAAGCACTGCCGACAGCTTTCCATTGGAGACGGAAGCGCTCAGAGCCTCGGGAGCTACCTTTTCGGGTGCATCAAAGCTGTTGAAGCTGTGTACCTCATCGGTGAGGATACGGGCGCTTACGCTGCTGCACTCAAATCCACTGATATCGCAGTCAAGCTCAGCAGACTCTTCCAGTGAGCAGTTGGCAGCGGTAACGGTCATCACGCCATCCTTTACAGAGGCGGAAACGGACATCATGGGTATCTCCCCTGTCATTACATTTTCGCAGAAGCAGTAAACATTTTCGCCGTCCTGATGCTCCTTGAACATATCGAACACATGATATGTGGGAGTTTTCACCAGCTTCTCGCCCTCGGTAAGCAGAAGCGCCTGAAGCACATTAACTGCCTGAGCAAGGTTTGCCATTATCACCCTTTCGCTGTGGCGATTGAAGATATTCAGGTTGCAGGCTGCCACGATAGCGTCACGCATGGTGTTCTGCTGATATAAGAAGCCGGGATTTGTACCCTTTTCAACGTCATACCAGCAGCCCCACTCGTCAACTATCAGCCCGATCTCATGTTCGGGGTCGTAGCGGTTCATTATCTCGCCGTGGCGGGTCACAAGCTCCTCCATGTAAAGGGTCTTGGAAATGGTTGCGTAGTATTCGTCCGTTGTAAAATCCACCGCATCGCCCTTGTGTCCCCAGTCGCCTGTGGGCAGGGTGTAGTAATGGAGCGATATGCCACGGGTGCTCAACTTGCTGAGATTTTTCATAATAGTCTCTGTCCAGCCGTAGTCGTTGGAGTTGGGACCGCAGGCGAACTTGAACAGCTTATTGCCCGAAAAATCCTTGCAAAAGCTCTGATAACGGCGGTATTCGTCAACATAATATTCGGGACGCATACTTCCGCCGCAGCCCCAGTTCTCGTTGCCGATGCCAAGATATTTCAGCTTCCAGGGCTTTTCCCTGCCGTTCTTTCGACGCAGATCTGCCATTGGGGAAACGCCGTCAAAGGTGATGTACTCTATCCATTCGGCAAGCTCGCTGATAGTTCCGCTGCCAAGATTGCCCGCAAGATAAGGCTCACAGCCTATCTCCTCGCACATATTGAAAAATTCGTGAGTGCCGAAGGAATTGTCCTCGGTAACGCCGCCCCAGTTGGTGTTTATCATTTTTTTGCGGGCACTTTTTTCGCCGATGCCGTCCTTCCAGTGGTATTCGTCCGCAAAGCAGCCGCCGGGCCAGCGGAGAACAGGCATTTTTATCTGCTTGAAAGCCTCAATAACGTCCCTGCGCACGCCGTTTATGTTGGGGATAGACGAGTTCTCGCCCACATAAATGCCGTTATAGATACATCTTCCCAGGTGCTCGGAAAAATGGCCGTATATCTCGGGATTGATGTGTCCCTTTTTGTCCTTTGCGTTGATTAGCATTGATATTTTCTTCATTTATCGCTTCCTCCTGACGTTTTTAGCGTTCCTAACGGTAACATATTATATTTACGCTATTTATACTATAGCCTATTGACAGCTGCTTTTCAATGACATATAATATTTTTAAACTAACAAATAATACTTTATGAGGTGATGATATGATAAGTCTCAACGCCATAGGAAAGGACACGAGACATACGGGGGATTTCTGCATATGGCGGCCTGACGGCTCAGGGGACAATCTGCTTGTTATCTTCAAGACCTCCGCCCTGCTCATCATTGACGGCAATGAGATCATCGTCCCACCCGACAGCCTTATCATCTACAAAAAGGACACGCCCCAGTATTATAAGACCATCTGCGGCAACTACGCCAACCATTTCATTCACTTCAACGTGACCGATGATGACAATATTCTCGACACCGTGGAGACGGACAGGCTCATAACCTCGGTGAACATCTCCGCCGTGGAAGAGCTGCTGACCATACTCTGCCGTGAGAATATGTCCCCCTCGGAACATCGTCGGCAGTATGCCGATATGCTCATACGAATGATACTTATGAAAATATCCGAGGGCGGAGGCGAAAGCAGTGACGGCGAACACACCTACAGTGAGCAGCTGCGGCAGCTGAGAGCGGATATTTACAGCAATGCGGGGGGATTTGGCTCCGTCAGGCAGCTGGCGGACAGGATAAATCTCAGCCCGTCCTATTTTCAGACGGTGTACAAAAAGCAGTTCGGGGTCAGCTGCTACGAGGATATCATTTCTGCAAGGGTACAGTCGGGGCAGTATTACCTTGCCACCACTGCCCTGCCCGTGAAAGAGATATCCCAGATATGCGGCTATGACACTGACATCTGCTTTATGCGTGTGTTCAAAAAGCACACGGGACTTACGCCCTGCGAGTACAGGAAAAGGGCGGCGGGGAAAGAAAGGGCTGTTTGACACTCCCCTATACCCATGATATAATAATAATAACAATTTACTGACCAAAGGAGCTATCATATGCCTGATATTAACGATGTTATCAAAAAAGCCGACAGCCTTGTTCCACCTCTGCCAATACTCAGGCTCAGACCTGTGGCAGGCAAAGGCGGCATCTTCGACAGCAAGCTGGGCGGAACGCCTTATTTTCCAAAGTCCATGGAATACCCCAGAGGAACTGATGGCAGCTACAAGGACAAGCCTCTGCGCCTGCTGGTGCAGCTGAATTTTGAAAAACTTCCTCACATTGAGGATTTCCCCCGTCAGGGAATTTTGCAGATATTCCTCGCCTGTGAAAATGACTGCCTGTATGGCTTTGACTTCAACTCCGCAGATGAACAGACCGATCAGAACGGCTTCAGGGTAATATATCACAAGGACATCATAACCGACACATCTCTGCTCATTTCAGATGACGATATCCCCTGCGACAGCTTCAGCAGCGATGAGTACGATTTTCCGCTGAAAAAGGAATTTATCCTATGTGCCGAAGAGCCTGACAAATGCCCTGCCACTCCCGACGACTATCGCTTCGGCAATGCTCTTGTCAGCAGCTATAGTGAGATAATGGGTCAGGAAGTATCAAATTACTGGAATATAGACGGCTATGACACCCCTTATGACCGCTGCCCCGAAAGCGTGGCATTCATCGGCGGATATCCCCGTTTTACCCAGTCCGACCCACGGGAGGACTGCCCGTCTCTGGAAGGCTTTGACCGTGTTCTTTTCGAGCTTGGCAGCCTGCAGGGTGAAGAGATCACCTCATGGGGCGGTCATGACTTTGACATCATATGGGGAGATGTGGGCACAGGCGTGTTCCTCATTCCCGCAGAAAAGCTCAGGGCTTGCGACTTCTCGGAAGTGGTCTATAATTATGACTGCGGCTGATATACTTGATTTGTTCATTTTCAAATCCTATAATATTTGTATGATATTATGAAAGGACTGCTTCAAATGAGCGATATAACTATCAGAAACGTAACTCCCGACGATGCGGAGGAGCTGCTTGAAATATACGCCCCCTACGTTGCCGAGACTGCCATTTCCTTTGAAATAGATATTCCCACTGCGGAGGATTTTCGCAGCAGGATAGAACACACCCTGAAAAAATACCCCTACATCGCCGCCATAAAGGACAGTCATATCGTGGGATATGCCTATGCCTCTGCTTTTCACCCCCGTGAGGCATACAACCGCTGCGCCGAGCTGACGATATATATCAAAAAGGATATGCGCCGCTCGGGCTGCGGAAAGCTGCTTTACACAACGCTTGAGGATATGCTCAAAAAGCAGAACGTGCTGAATGCCTACGCCTGCATCGCATACACAGAGCATGAGGACGCTCATCTCACCAACGACAGCATGAAATTTCACAAGCACATGGGCTACCGCCTGATAGGCCGCTTTATTTCCTGCGGCAGGAAGTTTGACAGCTGGTATGACATGATCTGGATGGAAAAGCTCATCGGCGAACACTCCGACTCCCCTGCCCCCTTTATCCCCTATGAAAAGCCGGGCAGGTAAGTTATATTAACAAAACGGTCAAAGAGAAATGCTTTTATTGCCCGATGAAATATGATATATTGTTACAGGAAAGATTTTATCGGGAGAAGTGCATATGAGCTACAAAATTATATTTCTTGACATTGACGGAACGCTGACCAATGCTGAAAAGAAGGTCACGCCCGCCACAAAAAAGGCGCTTTTTGAAGCGCAGGAAAAAGGATACCTGGCGGCAATAGCCTCCGGCAGACCCGACAGGGGCGTTGAGGGCATTGCCCGTGAAATAGGGCTTGACAAATTCGGCGGATTTACTCTGTCCTACAATGGCGGCAGGGTGCGCAACTTCAAGACGGGCGAGCTGCTGGTGCAAAAGAGTCTTGGCAGTGATGTTTTCGGGATAGTTGCCGAGTTTGCACGCCGCAACGGCGCAGATGTGATGACCTACGAGGGCGACACTATCATCTGCGAAAATCCTGACAACGAGTTTATTCAGATCGAATCACGGATAAACGGTCTGCCCGTAAAAAAGGTGGACAACATCGGCGAATACGTGGATTTCAGCGTGCCTAAGTGCATCATCGCAGGCAATGGTGACAGAATGGCAGAGCTGGAACCTCAGCTGAGAGAACATCTTGCAGGCAAGGCGGACGTTTTCCGCTCGGAACCGTTTTTCCTTGAAATAATGCCCTATCACACCGACAAGGCGGTTTCCATCGGCGAGCTTATCAAAAAGCTTGGCATAAAGCGTGAGAAGGCCATTGCCTGTGGTGACGGCTACAACGACGTTTCCATGATAAAATATGCAGGTTTGGGCGTGGCTATGGAAAACGCCTGTGACGCTGCAAAGGAAGCGGCTGATTTTATCACGCTGTCAAACGAAAATGACGGCGTGGCTAATGTTATTGAAAGGTTTATGAAGCCATAAAACGAAAAAAGCTCCCGTTAGTGGGAGCTTTTTTATACTAATCTTTGATCGTTCTATAGACAAAGCCGACAGAATAGCCGAGGATTTGTCTGTAGTCTGATTGAAGATTAGTATAAAATATCGGCTCCCGCAGATAACGGGAGCCGATACTTATTATAACCAAAATTACTTTTCGATAAGAGACTTTCCTGTCATTTCCTTGGGCTGAGGAAGCTCCATGATCTCAAGCATTGTGGGGCACAGGTCAGCAAGAACGCCGCCCTCCTTAAGCTTGCAGTCATAGCCTACAACGATAAGGGGAACAGGATTTGTGGTGTGAGCGGTAAAGGGTGAGCCGTCAGCTTCAAGCATCTTATCTGCATTACCGTGGTCTGCGCTGATAAGTGCAACGCCGCCCTTTGCAAGGATAGCATCTACCATTCTGCCTACGCAGGTATCAACAGCCTCAACAGCTGCCTTTGCTGCGTCGAAAATACCGGTATGACCGACCATATCGCAGTTAGCGTAGTTAAGGATAATGGTATCGTACTTATCGGACTCGATAGCCTCAACTACCTTGTCGGTTACCTCGTATGCGCTCATCTCGGGCTTCAGGTCAAAGGTAGGAACGTCGGGAGACTTGACAAGTATTCTGTCCTCGCCATCGAACTGCTTTTCCTCGCCGCCGTTGAAGAAGAATGTAACGTGTGCATACTTCTGGGTCTCGGCAATTCTCAGCTGAGTCTTGCCGCACTTTGCCATATACTCGCCGAAGGTCATTGTGAGCTGCTCGGGAGGATATGCAACGAGAACGTTGGGCATTGTAGCATCGTACTGAGCCATGCAGACGAATGTTACAGGGAAGTAGCCCTTCTTTCTCTCGAAGCCCTTGAACTCGGGGTCAACGAAAGCTCTGGTTATCTGACGTGCTCTGTCGGGGCGGAAGTTGAAGAATACAACGCTGTCGTTTTCCTTTATCATGCCGTCCTTGTCGATAACGGTGGGGAGCATGAACTCATCGGTAACGCCGTTTGTGTAGGAGTTCTTTATAGCCTGAACAGGGTCGGTCTCCTGAACGCCCTCGCCCATAACAAGAGCATCGTATGCCTTTTCAACTCTGTCCCAAGCGTTATCACGGTCCATAGCGTAATATCTGCCTGAGATAGTGGCTACCTTGCCCTTGCCGATCTTCTTAATCTCGGCAACAGCCTCTTCCATAAATTCAGCTGCGGAGGAAGGGGGAACGTCTCTTCCGTCCAGGAATGCGTGAACATATACCTTGTCAACACCGTGCTGCTTTGCCATTTCAAGCAGGCCGTACATATGCTCCATGTGGCTGTGAACGCCGCCGGGAGAAAGCAGACCCATGAGATGAAGAGCGCTTCCCTTTGCCTTGCAGTTTTCCATAGCGGTCACAAGTGCCTTGTTCTTGAAGAACTCGCCGTCCTTGATGTCCTTGGAGATCTTTACCAGCATCTGGTAAACGATCCTGCCTGCGCCGATGTTTGTATGACCTACCTCGGAGTTGCCCATCTGACCGTCGGGGAGACCTACGTCAAGTCCCGATGCGCCGATGATAGTGTGGGGGCACTCTGCGAAATATTTATCCAGGTTGGGCTTCTTTGCCGCAGCGATAGCGTTGCCGTAATCGCTGGGGTTGATTCCGTAACCGTCCATGATAATGAGAGCTACAGGTCTTTTGCTCATAATTTTCAAATCCTTTCAGAAACTACAGTTGAAAAAAACAAGGCGCTGCGGTAAAGACCGCAGGCGTCTTGATCTTGCTTGTTATGATCAGCCGTTTACAGCTGCCTGTACGATGGTGTTGAAGTCCTCAGCCTTGAGGGAAGCGCCGCCGATAAGGCCGCCGTCAACATTGGGCTTGGAAAGAAGCTCTGCGCAGTTCTTTGCGTTCATGGAGCCGCCGTACTGGATCGTAACAGCGTCAGCAGTAGCTGCATCGTAAAGCTTAGCGAGAACGCCACGGATAAAGCCGCAAACTTCCTCAGCCTGGTCAGCGGTAGCAGTCTTGCCTGTACCGATAGCCCAGACAGGCTCGTAAGCGATGATAGTCTTCTTGATATCGTCAGCGGAAACGCCTGCAAAGTCAAGCTTGATCTGGCGGGAGATAACTTCCTCGGTGATATCAGCCTCACGCTCTGCAAGAAGCTCACCTACGCAAACGATGGGCTTGAGACCTGCTGCAAGGGCAGCCTTTGTTCTCTTGTTAACGGTCTCATCAGTCTCGCCGAAGTACTGACGTCTCTCGGAGTGACCGATTACAACGTACTCAACGCCAAGCTCAGTGAGCATATCAGCGGAGATCTCGCCGGTGAAAGCGCCGCTCTTTTCAAAGTGAACGTTCTCAGCGCCTACCTTAACGTTGGAGCCTGCTGTGGTGTTAACAGCGGTCTCAAGGTTGGTGAAAGGAACGCAGGCGATAACTTCTACCTTGCCCTCAGCGTTTGCAACCAGGGGCTTGATAGCTTCGAGAAGAGCCTTAGCCTCGGGACGGGTCTTGTTCATTTTCCAGTTTCCGGCAATAACTGCCTTTCTGAGATTCTTGTTCATGATATTTTCTCCTTTATATTTGGGCTTCCGTTAAAAGAAACCCATATTAGAATAAGGATACTGCATAATAACAGTCTCCTATACAAAATTATCTGATTTTATTTTACCACATCATCGGGGACTTGTCAACAAAAAAGCGGCATTTTCTGCCGCTTTTCAAAATCAGATTTACTTATAATACTTTTCCAGCAGCTCGCTAAGGGGAATGCCGTCAATGGTCACACCCGACACCTGACATGAATTTATGGCAAGACCTGTAAGATCGCAGTTTTCAAAGGTAACGTCCGAAAGGTCGCAGCCCACAAAGCTTGCCTTTGAGATATCGGTGCTTTCCATTCTTGCATCGGTCATATCGCCGTTGGTCATGCGGAACTTGCTCATAGAAACATCGGTAAATGCCGAGCCTGACATATTTGCGTTGACCACGGATGTGTCGGACATCATAACGTTGTCAAACTGGGTGGATATCATATTGCAGCCGCTGACAGTCACCTCCGAAAGGTCGCAGTCGGCAGCGGAAACGCCTGTGAAATCCGTATTTGCTATGTTGGAATATGAAAAATCACAGTCACGGCATATATCCACTTTCTGATTTTTAAGTATCATATTATCTCTCCTCTGCTTTTTGCCAATTACATTTTAACGGCATCGGTATTATTGTCAGCGGACTTATCCGCATAGATCTATTACCCCTATAAATAAAAATCGGGACGAAGCACGCCGCTCCGTCCCGAAATAAAGTGATCTTACTTTTCAGCAATAGCTGCAACGCCGGGAAGAACCTTACCTTCAAGGTACTCGAGGGAAGCGCCGCCGCCAGTGGAAATGTGAGACATCTTATCTGCAAAGCCGAGCTGCATAACTGCTGCTGCGGAATCGCCGCCGCCGATTATAGTGGTAGCGTCTGTTTCTGCAAGAGCCTTAGCTACTGCAATGGTACCCTTTGCAAGAACAGGGTTCTCAAATACGCCCATAGGACCGTTCCAAACAACAGTCTTTGCGCTCTTTACAGCGTCAGCGAAGAGAGCCTGGGTCTTTTCACCGATATCAAGACCCATCTTGTCAGCGGGGATCTTGTCAGCGTCAACGGTCTCAACAGCGATCTCAGCGTCGATGGGATCGGGGAAGGAAGCTGCGATAACAGCGTCAACGGGAAGAAGAAGCTTCTTGCCGAGCTTGTCAGCCTTAGCCATCATTTCCTTGCAGTAGTCGATCTTCTCGTTGTCAACGAGAGAAGTACCAACCTCGTAGCCCTTAGCCTTGAGGAAGGTGTAAGCCATACCGCCGCCGATGATAAGTGTATCGCACTTTTCGAGGAGGTTGGAGATAACGTTCAGCTTGTCAGCTACCTTAGCACCGCCGAGGATAGCAACGAAAGGTCTGACAGGGTTCTCAACCGCATTGCCGAGATACTTGATCTCCTTCTGCATGAGGTAACCAACTGCAGTCTCCTTAACGAACTTTGTAACGCCCTCAGTGGAAGCGTGTGCACGGTGAGCGGAGCCGAAAGCGTCCATTACGAATACCTGACCGTCAACCAGATCAGCAAGCTCCTTAGAGAAGCCTTCGCCGTTCTTGGTCTCGTCAGCGCCTCTGAATCTGGTGTTCTCGAGGAGAACAACGTCGCCGTCAGCCATTTCGGCAACAGCCTTCTTAGCGTTGTCGCCTACAACAGTGTCATCAGCAGCAAATGTAACCTTTGTGCCGGGGAGAACTTCTTCAAGTCTCTTTGCTACGGGAGCAAGGGAGAACTTAGCCTCGGGACCGTTCTTGGGCTTGCCGAGATGAGAACAGAGAACGACCTTTCCGCCGTCGGAGATAAGCTTCTTGATAGTGGGGAGGGCAGCCTGGATACGGTTGTCGTTAGTGATAACGCCGTCCTTGAGGGGAACGTTGAAGTCGCATCTTACGAGAACCTTTTTGCCCTTAACGTTAATGTCGTCAACAGTGACTTTGTTTAATTCTGCCATTGGTATGACATCCTTTCATAGATAAATATCCGAGGCTGTTTCAGATGCCTCGGCAGCTTATTAAAGCTATCATATATATTTTATACTATTTTCCGATTTTTTGCAAGGGGTTTGGAAGATTTTTTTACTTATATTTCGTATTAAAACAACATTAAAGCAAAAGGAAACGAACTGAGCGCTCAGTTCGTTTCCTTTTATCATATATTATGGCGTTATTTCTCCTTTGACTTGCAGCACACACCCATTATAAGACCGAACACCATAGCGGCGGTTATGCCTGCGGAGGCAGCGGAAAGTCCGCCTGTGACAGCTCCCAGAAGTCCCTTTGTATCAACAGCCTCACGCACGCCCTCCGCAAGAGCGTTGCCGAAGCCTGTAAGGGGAACTGCCGCTCCCGCTCCCGCAAAGTCGATGAGAGGGCGGTATATCTTAAACGCTCCCAGCACCACTCCCGCCACAACGTAAAGCACAAGAATACGTGCGGGGGTAAGCTTTGTATAGTCGATAAGCACCTGTCCCACGGCGCACAGCGCACCGCCTACGATAAATGCCCATAAATAATCTGTAAACATAATTTTTCACCCTTCATATGAGATGTGGACTGCATGGGATATTCCCGGAATGCTTTCCCCCTGCTGTGACAGCGTAGGGGACATAAGCGCTCCCGTGGCGCAGAAAAGGATATTTTTCAGCTCGCCGCTTTTTACCTTGTCAAGGAAATATCCGCACAGCACCGAGGCACTGCAGCCGCAGCCCGAGCCGCCTGCATGAACGTCCTGGGTTTCGTAGTCGAATATCATAGTGCCGCAGTCCTTGTACCCGGAGGATATGTTTATTCCCTCTTTTGCCAGCAGCTCTATAAGCAATGTGCCGCCCACACGTCCAAGATCGCCTGTGATTATCAGGTCAAAGTCATCGGGGGCAAGCCCTCTGTCCTCCAGATGTGTCTTGATTACATATGCCGCCGCAGGAGCCATTGCCGCACCCATGTTGTTGGCGTCGGTAATGCCCATATCCACTATCTTGCCGATAGTCGCCGCCTTGACATAAGGGCCATTCTCGCCGTGGGGAGAAACCACCGCCGCTCCCGAAGCGGTGCATGTCCACTGAGCTGTGGGAGTTCTCACGCCGCCGTATGATAATGGGAAGCGGAACTGCCTTTCAGCCGAACAAAAGTGGGAAGATGTGACTGCCACCACATTTCCGCCGATATCGCTGTCCGTCATAAGCGAAGCCATGAGCAGGCTCTCGGACATGGTTGAGCAGGCTCCGTAAACGCAAAGAAGAGGTATTTCCAGCTCTCTAAGGGCGTATGATGTGGAGGTGCACTGATTTATAAGGTCGCCTGCGAACATATAGTTTATGTCCTCGCAGCGGAGCTTGCCCTTTTCCAGCGCTTTCATCACCGTAAGGCGCAAAAGCTCGCTTTCCGCCTTTTCCCATGTGTCCTGCCCAAAGTATGGGTCCTGATATACCTGGTCGAAATGCCTGCCCAGAGGGCCGTCGCCCTCCTTTTTGCCTACAACAGCCGCATAGCTGTGGATAGTGGGGGGCTTGTCCATTATAAAAGTATTTCTTGAAAGACGTTTTGCCATCTCACTTACGTTCCTTTCGCAGATGTTTTGCTACAATTATCTGCAAAGTGCCGTAAATTATACATTCAAAGGGATAAAAGCATAAAAATTACATCTATATTCAAAAAATTATAACGAAATTATCGTTAATATATGTTAACATATTATTTAGTATGCACAAATTTTAATTATAGGAGATGGGATAATATGACTTTTGACCAGATACTGGCAAAAATTGACGACTTTGTGTGGGGCGTACCTCTCATCGTTCTTATCCTTGCGGCAGGTCTGCTGCTGACAATAAGAACGGGATTTATTCAGGTAAGGCATCTTCCCCGTGCGCTCAGATACCTTTTTAAGGAAGAAGTATCTGAGGAAGAGGAGATAGTTCACGGCGAGGTATCGGGCTTTGCTTCACTCTGCACAGCCCTTTCGGCAACTATCGGAACAGGAAACATTGTCGGCGTTGCAACCGCAGTAGGTATTCTGGCAGGCGGCCCCGGCGCACTTTTCTGGATGTGGATGGCTGCATTTCTCGGAATGGCAACAAAGTATTCCGAGGGCTTTCTTGCAGTAAAGTACCGCACAGTCGATGAGGACGGTCACGTTCTCGGCGGGCCTTTCTACTACATAGAAAAGGGCATGGGCGTAAAGTGGAAGTGGCTTGCAAAGATATTTGCATTCTTCGGTGCCTGCGTTGGTCTTATGGGAATAGGCACATTCTCTCAGGTAAACGGCATCGCATCCGCAGTAACAGGCTTCTTTGACCCCAACATGACAAACACCATTACCCTTTTCGGCAATGACTATTCTATCGTTACCGTTATCAGCGCATTCGTGCTTGCTATCCTTGCAGGTCTGGTAATCATCGGCGGCCTCAAGAGAATAAGCAGCGTTTCTCAGGTAGTTGTTCCTTTCATGGCTATCCTGTACGTTCTGACAGTTGTGGTACTTATCATCTGCAACATCACAAAGCTCCCCGCAGCTATCGCAGAAGTCGTAACAAGCGCATTCGGCGCAAAGGCTATGGCAGGCGGTGCTCTCGGTGCAGTTCTCATCTCCATGAAAAACGGTATCGCAAGAGGTATCTTCTCCAATGAGTCAGGTCTCGGCTCCGCACCTATCGCAGCAGCCGCAGCAAAGACCAAGGAGCCTGTAAGACAGGGACTTATCTCCATGACCGGCACATTTATCGACACAATCATTATCTGCACAATGACAGGTCTTGCTATCGTAATGGCAGGTTCATGGAAGGATGAAGCTCTCCAGGGCGTTCAGATAACCACAGACGCTTTCCAGAAGGAACTTCATTTCCTCCCCAGCCAGGCAGCTTCCTTTATCCTTATGATATGCCTGGTATTCTTCGCATTCACAACTATCCTCGGCTGGGACTACTACGGCGAAAGATGCCTTGAGTACCTCAGCGGCAAGAACAAGACAGCTGTTATGATCTACAGAATACTTTACATCGCAGCTGTATTTATCGGCCCTTACATGACAGTTTCCGCAGTATGGACCATCGCAGATATATTCAACGGACTTATGGCTCTCCCCAACCTTGTGGCGCTGTTTGCCCTGAATAGTGTGGTGGCAAAGGACACTAAGGATTACTTCAAGCGTCTTAAGGCAGGAGAAATAAAGGAATAACATTATCATCAAACAGACTATCGACATCAGGAGGCGGATATTATGGAACCAAATAAGCACAGCATCGGAAGTATCATCGCAGGCATTTTGTTCTTAATAGTATTCATCGGCGGAATGATAGGGATATACATCGGAACAACAGATGATATCCGCATATCTATCATTTCGCTGGGAGCCATACTGCTGGCAGTGGGCATTGCAGCAATATCAAGCGCTGTAAAGCAAAAAGGCTCAAAAAAGGTGCTGCCTGTCACAATATCACTGGTTTTCGTACTTATCGGAGCGGGGCTTATCACGCTCCCTCTGCTCAATATGCTCACGGGCTTTGAGATAGGCGGAGAGATAATAATATACGCTTCGCTGGGGCTTTTCGTGGTGATAGGGCTGCTGCTCATCGTCATTCCCATTGCAAAAATGGTGTATATGAAAAGGGTATGCACCTGTGTTGTTGAGGCGAAATGCGTTGGACTGGAGAAAAGTCCTTTCCGTGACAACTACGGCAGATGCCGCTCATATTATCCCGTGTGGGAATACACCTTTGACGGTGTTTCGTATCACGAGCAGGAAAGCATGGCACGCAACTTTGGGCTTCCCTCGGAGGGGGATTACTGTGAGCTTCACGTCAATCCCGATGTGCCGACGGAATTTTACCAGGAGGCATCGCCCGTAAATCTGTTTTTTCTGATACTCGGTGCCTGCTTTGCAGCTCTCGGCATTCTGGCGATAGTTCTTACAACAAGTCAGATGGAATAATGTAACAAAAACTTCCGTATCGTTTGATGCGGAAGTTTTTTGTTGGGATATAAAGTGATGAAGAGGTTGGGCGGATAGGGCGTCAAGCGTATAAGAAAGACCTTGCTAATAAAAGCAAGGTGAAAAGTTTAGCCCACCTTTTCAAAGGCTTGACCTAAACCCTTTACCTTGCTCTCATTTGCAGGGGTTTTCTTATATGCCCGAAATACCCCTAAATACAGAAAAGAGCTTCCGTATCGTGTGATGCGGAAGCTCTTTTAGGCTATTTATAGGCTATTTATAGCTTATAAATAGCTATCGTTACTTAGCCGATCTTATCAGCGTATCAGCCAGATCCTTGAATGTCCATTCGCCTGTTTTTCTGTTGTAAATTCCAAAGCACTCGCCGCCCTCAGAATCACCGCTGTTGTTATCCCACCATACGCAGGGAATACCATACTTGGCTGCGCCCTTGATATAATATTCAGCCCACAGGCATCTGTCTGCCTCGTCGCCCTTGTTGGTTGCGCCGAACTCGCCGATCACTACCTGAATACCCTTGCTGATGAACAGGCTGTTCAGGTCGGAGAAGAACTTATCCAGCTCCTTCTTGTCGCTGTCGGAGAACTTCTTGCTGTAGCCGCTGTTCATTGCGTAGTTGTAGGGAGAATATGCGTGAACTGATACGATTATCCTTTCATCATCGGGAAGCTTCATCGCTCTGAGTGCTCCCATATTGGAGGTGGCTGCATATGCGGGTACCATGATATATCTGTACTCGTTGTTTCCGCCTGTTGCACGGATAGCGGAAACTATTGCGCTGTTAAGGTTGTTGACGACTTCTCTTTCAGCTCCTGTGCCGCCTGTCCATTCCTTGGCGCTGCCCTCGGTACGGGGTTCGTTCAGTGTTTCAAAGATAAGGTGCTCGTTATACTTCTTGAACTCGTTTGCAATCTGTGTCCAGAGCTTTATCATCTTCTTTTCGGAAGCTTTATAGGTCTTGTCGCTCTTTGCGCAGCCGCCGATGTCGTAATACTCGTTGTCGTGGTGAGAGTTGAGGATAACGTACATATCGTTCTTATATGCGTAGTCAACGACTTCCTTGACACGCTTCATCCACTGCTCGTCAACGTTGCCGTCCTTATCAGTGTGCCTGCCCCATGAAACGGGGATTCTTATGGTGTTAAATCCCTGAGCCTTGATATCGTCTATCATAGCCTTTGTGGTCTTGGGGTTGCCCCATGCGGTCTCGGAGCTCATTCCGCTGCCGAGAGCGTCAAGGGAGTTGCCCAGGTTCCAGCCTATCTTCATGTTGGAGGTAAGCTCCTTGGCGGTGACGTTCTTATCAAAGCTGCCTGTGGTCTTGCCCGAGGGCTTATTGCCTGCTGTGACCTTGACTGTAACAGTCGCTTTCTTTCCTGAGCCGTCGGCTGCCTTTACAGTGATTGTGGTGCTGCCGCTCTTAATGCCCTTGATAACGCCGTCCTTGCTGACCGTTGCCACCTTTTTATCTGAGGAGGAACATGTCAGCGACTTGTTTGATGCGTTTGAGGGGAACACCTTTGCGCTTATCTTATAGGTGCTTCCCGCCTTGACGGAGATGCTCTTCTCGCTGACGGTGACACCTGTAACGGGAGTGCCCACAGTTACCTTTACCTTTGCGGAAGCGTCGGTGTTCTTGATAGCTACGGTAACATCTGCCGAGCCTTTCTTCACGCCTGTTATCTTGCCCTTGTCGGTGACGGAGACAATGCTTTTATCGGAGCTTGTCCACACCAGAGTATATTTTGACACGCCCGATACTTTGGCTTTAAGTGATACTGTTTTGCCCTTTGATATGGTAATGGTGCTGTAAGGGAGCATTACCGATGGGTCTGCCGCAGAGACTGTCATAACAGAGCCGCACATAAGGCTCATTATCATCGCCAGTCCCAGCAGAAGGGATAATAGCTTTTTCATATTTATTTCCTTTCAAAAAAAGCGTCCCACATTTGTGAGACGCAAGTTTATCATGCTATTTTGTTTATTTCGCTCTGCATCAGGCAATAGGGAATGATACCCAGACCAAAAATAGCAAGAATGATATAAACCATACCTGTGCTTCCGTTGGTATTGCCATTTATCTCATCAACCTTTTTACCCTGCATATAGAACCAGTAAAATCCGTAGATCCCAAAGGTAATAATGGTATAGACCAGAGCCGTTCCGCCGCCTGCTGTCTTTGTCTGTGCGTTGTAATTAAGCTCATCGGTCAGCTTTACGAACCAGTACAGCCCGTAAATGCCGCAGGTAAGGAGAGAAAAAATGATACAAAGCGCAATATTTCTGTTTGTTGCCATATAGATACCCCCATAATATTTCTGCAAATAAATCAATTTTTCGATTTATTTGTTAGTTGATTATACCATATAAGAAGATATTCGTCAATAGCAAAAACAAAATCCGCTAATATTTTAATACGTTATACTAAGAACCTGTCTTCATAAGAAATGTGTGCGGATTTTCGAGCATAATTTTGTTGC
>ERZ824473.239-NODE-239-length-108256-cov-16.256301_pt1 | contig 108256 bp, 103 predicted proteins | sample MGYA00519874_ERZ824473 | MGnify/ENA primary metagenome ERZ824473 (study PRJEB31778, sample SAMEA3449151) | human gut metagenome | biome: human gut; feature: human-associated habitat; material: faeces | place: United Kingdom | collected 2010/2012 ...
TCAAGTCCTGCGTCACCGCTTCCACCATGGGCCCCGGCGTCAAGATCAACGCTCAGAAGCAGCTCTGATTCCAATAGGAATATGATAAACCAAAAGCTCCCGATTTCATCGGGAGCTTTTAATAATGATCAAGCGCCGTGAAATTCACGGCGCTTGACTCGTTGTATTTACCGTTCTTCTCGGAAGTATGCCAGACCAAGGGAGGCGGGGGGCTGGTTCTCACGCTTGTTGCGCATGCTGGTGATGACGAGGACGATTATCGTGACGATGTACGGCAGCATCTTATACAGCTCTTTTATTGCGAAATTCATGCCGCTGGGGATGAAGATGTACAGGATATACAGGCCGCCGAACAGGAACGAGGAGATGATGCCGACGTTCGGACGCCAGATCGTGAAGATGACCAGCGCGATGGCGAGCCAGCCGCGGTCGCCGAACGCGTCGTTCGACCAGACGCCGCAGGCATAGTCCATAACGTAGTACAGTCCGCCGAGACCGGCTATCATGCTGCCCACGCAAGTCGCTACGTACTTGTACTTATTGACGTTGATACCGGCGGCGTCCGCGGTGTTCGGGCTTTCGCCGACGGCGCGGAGCTGGAGGCCGATGCGGGTGCGCTTGAGAACATAGGCCGCGACGACGGCGATTATCACCGCGAGGTAGGCCAGAAAACCGTAGGACAGGAATATCTTGCCGAACCAGCCGAGCTTGTCGGCAAAGGGAAGCGCGCGGCTGTAATAGCTGCTGGTGGCAGAGAGGGAGATGGACGGAACCTCGCTGCCGGTGAGCTTTATCAGCGAGCCGCCGAAGAAGTTGCCGAAGCCGACGCCGAAAGTCGTCAGCGCAAGGCCGGTGACGTTCTGGTTGGCGCGCAGCGTAACGGTCAGAAAGCAGTAGATAAGCCCCATGATGAGCGAGCCGAAGAGCGAGGAGAGCAGCGGGATCATGATGGCGAGGAAGCCGTTCATGCTGCCCGCGGCGGCCTGTTCATACAGGAACGCGCCGATAACGCCGCTGATGCCACCGACGTACATGACGCCGGGGATGCCGAGGTTCAGGTTGCCGGATTTCTCTGTCAGGGTCTCGCCGGTGCTGCCGAAGAGCAGCGGGATGCCCTGCATGATGGCTCTCGGAATGAAAGAAACAAAATCAAACATTGGCCGTTCCTCCTTCTTTTTCCGCGTTTTTCGCGCTGCGGCGGAAGCTTATCTTGTAGGTGATGAAAAATTCGCTTCCGATGATGAAGAAAAGGATGATACCGGTGAGGATATCGGCAAAGGAATGGTTAAGACCGAAGGTCGTGGAGATCTCTCCAGCGCCGCGGTCGAGGAAAACGAGCAGGAAGCTTGTGAGGATCATAAATATGGGGTTGAACTTTGCAAGCCACGATACCATGACCGCCGTGAAGCCGCGGCCGCCCGCGATCGTCGTGGATATGGTGTGGTCGGTGCCGCCGACGAGAAGAAGACCCGCGATGCCGCATATCGCGCCGGAGAGCAGCATCGTCCGTACGATGACCTTCTCGACCTTGATGCCGACGTAGCGCGCGGTGCGCTCGCTCTCGCCGACAACAGCGATCTCATAGCCGTGCTTGGAGTAGTTGAGGTAGATGTACATGCCGACGGTCAGCACTGCGACGATGATGATGTTCAGCAGATATTTGTAATTGCCGATCTGCGGCAGCCAGCCAAGCTCAGTGGCCTGGTTTATGATGCCGACCTTGCCGGAGCCCTTGGGGGATTCCCAGATGATGACAAAATACGCGACAAGCTGGGTCGCAACGTAGTTCATCATGAGGGTGAACAGCGTCTCATTGGTGTTCCATTTGGCCTTGAAGATGGCCGGTATAAGACCCCATATCGCACCGGCGGCGATGCTCGATACGGCCATGACCGCAATCAGCGCCCCGTTCGGAAGTTTGTCCGAAAGGCAGATCATGCATGCCGCGGCGGCAAGCGCGCCCGCGAGCACCTGACCCTCGCCGCCGATGTTCCAGAAGCGCATCCGGAACGCGGGCGTCACTGCGAGAGAAACGCACAGCAGCAGCGCGATGTTCTGACCGAGTATCCATATCTTTCGCGGCGTGCCAACGGCGCCGTATATCATGGTCGAATAGACCTGAAGGGGGTTTTCGCCTGTCGTCAGGCTGGTCACCAGCGCGCAGAACAGCAGCGCGAGCACGATGGCCGCCGCGCGGATGCCCCACGCCTGATACCAAGGCAGCACGCCGCGCTTCACGATATGAAACAGAGGGGCGTTATTCTGCTTATTCATCGGCCTTACCTCCCAGCTTCGTCATCATCATGCCGACGTCGCGTTTCGAAGCGCTGCGGCCTTCAACAATACCGCTTACCTTGCCGCCGCACAGGACAAGGATCTTGTCCGCCAGCTCCAGCAGCACGTCCAGATCCTCGCCGACATAGATGACGGCGACGCCCGCAGCCTTCTGCTTGTTGATAAGATTATATATCGTATAGGAAGAGTTAATGTCCAGCCCGCGCACGGCGTAGGCGGTGAGCAGAACGGTGGGCGCGGAGGCTATCTCGCGGCCGACCAGAACCTTCTGCACGTTGCCGCCGGAGAGACGGCGCACGGGAGTGCTGATGCCGGGGGTGCTGACCTCCAGCTCGTCGACAACGTTCTGCGCAAGCTTGCGCGGCGATTTTCTGTCGGTAAAGAAGCCGCGGCCCTTTCTGAAGGAGCGGAGCATCATGTTGTCGGCGAGATCCATGCTGCCGACAAGACCCATGCCGAGACGGTCTTCAGGGACAAAGCTGAGCGCGACGCCCATCTGCGCGATCGCAAGCGGATCCTTGCCGATAAGCTCTTCGCGTGTGCCGTCGTCCTCAATGTAGCTGATGCTGCCGCTCTCGATGGGCTGAAGTCCGGCGATGGCCTCGAGCAGCTCCTTCTGGCCGCAGCCGGAGATGCCAGCAATGCCGAGGATCTCGCCGGAATTTGCGGTGAAGGACACGTCGTCAAGCTTCAGGATGCCGTCAATGCTGCGCACGGTCAGGTTCTTGACCTCGATGCGAGGCTTCGGGTCGACGGGATCGGGGCGGTCAATGTTCAGCGTGACGGGGTGGCCGACCATCATGTTGGTCATTTCCTGTGCGTTCGTGGACTTGGTGGGCATATCGCCGATGAACTGCCCGTGGCGCAGAACAGCCACGCGGTCGGACAAGTCCTCAACCTCGTGCATCTTGTGCGTGATGATGACGATCGCCTTGCCCGCGTCGCGCATGTTGCGCAGGACGGCAAAGAGCTTGTCCGTCTCCTGCGGGGTCAGGACGGCGGTAGGCTCGTCAAGAATGAGTATGTCCGCGCCGCGGTAGAGCACCTTGATTATCTCAACGGTCTGCTTCTGGGAGACGGACATGTCGTATATCTTCTGGTTCGGGTCAACGTCAAAGCCGTATTTCTCGCAGATGTCGCGCACGCGCTGAGCTACGGCTTCCATATTGAGCCTGCCTGGCTCCTTGAGGCCGAGAACAATGTTCTCCGCCGCGGTCAGGACATCGACGAGCTTGAAATGCTGGTGGATCATGCCGATGCCGAGATCAAACGCGTCCTTCGGCGAGCGGATGACGACCTCCTTGTCGTCGATGAAGATCTGCCCCTCATCCGGAAAATATATGCCGGAGAGCATGTTCATGAGCGTGGTCTTGCCGCTGCCGTTTTCGCCGAGCAGGGCGAGAATCTCGCCGCGATAGATGTCCAGCCAGACCTTGTCGTTTGCGACGACCGGACCGAAGGTCTTCGTAATGTTGCGCATTCTCACTGCGGCATGCTTGCTGTCCAAAGGCGTCAACTCCTTGCTGTCAGATGTAAAGAGATTATATTATATAGTGTTGTATAAAGTCAAATAATACTGCAAAGGGCAGCGCAGCGGGGGGAGAACTGCGCTGCCCTTCACAGTAAAGGGAGGAACGGCAGCCCCGGAAAGGGAGCCGGGGCTGCCGGATGGGAATCGTTATATTTTAGTATGCCTCGTCGAGCAGAGTGATGCCGTCGATACGGAGATCGAAGTAAGGAGCGGAGCGCATCTCAGACTCGTGGAAGTAACCGTCGAGGATGACTTCGGTGTCGGCCTCGTAGTTTGCGTCGGTGTCAACGTCAGCCATGTAGCTGGTGAGGGTCTCGCCGCCGACGGTGAAGTTGGCGGTATCGAACACATGGATGGTGCCGGCCTCAAGAGCGGCCTTGACTTCGGCGATCTTGTCGGCGGTGCCGGCAGCTGCGGCAGCCTCATTGACCTCGGTCAGGACGACGGAACCGGTTGCAAGAGTGCCGGTCCAGTCGGCGGGGATGGTCTCGCCATTTGCAACAGCGTTGATGACGAACTCATAGTAGGGAGCCCAGTCGATTCTGGAGGAGACGATGAAGGTGTTGGGGCAAGCGGAGATGGTGGAGCCGTTGTAGGAAACGTTGGGGACACCGGCGGTCTCGCAAGCGGTGGGGGCGCCCATGGAGTCGGCGTGCTGGCTGACGAGCTTGCAGCCGTTGGCGATGAGCTTGTTGGCGGCTTCCTTCTCAGCGGTCTCATCGTACCAGGAACCGGTGAAGGTCACTTCCATGGTAGCGGTGGGGCAGACGGAGCGAGCGCCGAGGAAGAAGGAGGTGTAACCGGAAACGACTTCAGCGTAGGTAAATGCGCCGACGTAGCCGATCTTGGCATCTTCAGCGGCGAAGTCGCCGTTGTCGATCATCTCGTTGAGCTTGAGACCGGCAGCAACGCCGGCGAGGTAACGGCCTTCATAGATGGAAGCGAATGCATTGTGGTAGTTGTCAAGACCCTCGGTGTGAGCCTTGGTACCGGTGGAGTGGCAGAACTGAACTTCGGGGAACTCCTTGGCGGCCTGGATGATATAGTCTTCGTGACCGAAGCTGTCTGCAAAGACGATGTTGCAGCCGGCGTCGGCCAGCTCAGCGGCGGCCTCGTAGCAGGACTGATCCTCAGGAATGTTGGTCTTGAAAACGGACTCAACGCCGAGGGTCTCGCAGGCTTCCTTGGCAGCGTTCATGAAGTTGAGGTCATAGGTGGAGTTCTCGTCGTGCAGGAAGATAAAGCCGACCTTGAGAGCGGAAAGATCCGCGGCGGACTGGTTCTCGGAGGCGTTGTCAGAGGGCTGGCTGCTTTCGGCAGCGTCGTCCTGTTTGGGGGCGGCAGAGTTGGAATTGCCGCAGGCGCACAGCGCAAACACCATAGCGAGAGCAAGCAGAAGTGCAACAAACTTTTTCATTCTTCGATCTCCTCATAATGTTTTGTTATTTTTATCTAAACTGCATTGCAGTGAAGATACTGAAAAATGCATTGACCGCGGTCTGAACGGAACCACGGTCAATGCATCGAGAAGGGACAAAAATCATGCCCCCTGTATAGTACATTTTCCGATAGTCCGGTCATTTACGGCGTCCGGGTAGAAACTTCAAATCCATATCATTTGCTATATATCGAAAACGTTATTCAATTTACTGTTTTATCGTACCAGCCGAGGAGGGAAAAGTCAAGTGCCCTTTTTCGACTTTTTTCACATTTTTTAATGCAAAATTTTGTGAACTATTCACAAATCACCTACAAAATACCAGCCCGTCATCGCTCATGGAAGCGATTTTGGCAAGCGATTCCACGCGCATCCCCTCGGCGCGCATACGGTCGCCGCCGCCCTGGAATGCCTTCTCTATCGCAATGCCTGCGCCGACGACGCTCGCGCCCGCCTGCTCGGCCAGCGCGCGCAGACCGACGAGCGCCGCGCCCGTTGCGAGGAAATCGTCGGTTATCAGGATGCGGTCGGAGGGCTTGAGATATTCCTTGGAGACGATGACGGTGTTTGTGTTGCCGTGGGTAAAGGACTCGACCTCGACGGAATAGACGCTGTCGGAAATGTTCCTGGACTTGCTTTTCTTGGCGAAGACCACGGGGCAGCCGAATTCAAGGCCGGTCATGATCGCGAGCGCGATGCCGGAGGCTTCGATGGTCAGGATCTTGTTGACACCCTGCCCGTCAAACAGCCGGTGCAGTTCTTTTGCCATTTCGTGCATCAGCATGGGGTCGAGCTGGTGGTTGAGAAAGCTGTCAACCTTGAGAATCCCGCCGGGCTTCACCTTGCCGTCGCGCAGTATGCGCTGTTCCAACAGTTCCATTTCAAAGTCCTCCTGGTTTTTATTTGTTTCTTATGTGGAGAAGCTGCCTGCGCGGACGCCGGAATTATCGGCGCCGACAGGTTAAACCGAAAAAAGCCCGTCGTTTGCTCGACAGGCTTGTTTCGGGTAATTTAAATATTAAATCACACAGCGCGGGTGACCTTGCCGCTGCGGAGGCAGCGAGTGCAGACGTAAACATGCTTGGGGGATCCGTCTACTATGGCCTTGACGCGCTTCACGTTCGGCTTCCAAGTACGGTTGGAGCGTCTGTGGGAGTGAGACACCTTGATGCCGAAAGCGACATCCTTCTCACAGAACTGACACTTTGCCATGGATTGAAGCACCTCCTTGCTTGTGTTTGCTGATAAACAGCTTTTATATAATACCAGATGACAGCGTCAAATGCAAGAGGAATTTTAAATCTGCGCGGGATTTTTTTGTTAAAACCCTGCCGCGGAATATTTTACGCCCGGATGCGTGTGAAAGTTGTTGCCAAATGGGGCGGGATTGGTTAATATAATAGTATATAACGTGCCCGCGGGCAAACGGAGGATAAAAGCCTATGCGCAGCAAATATTCCGTAAAACTCAAGACCATTGCCGAGGAGATGGAGCTTACCCCGCTGCATACCTCCGCTGATTATGAGCAGGCTCTGATAATCACGGCGGACGTGAACCGCCCGGCCATGCAGCTCACGGGGTTTTATAACTATTTCGATCCGCACCGCCTGCAGATCATGGGGCGGGTCGAGAGTACATATCTTGACACGCTGAGCCATGAGGAGCGCCTCGCCGCGTTCAAGCGCTTTATGCAGTACGACATCTCCTGCCTCGTGATATGCCACGGGATGCAGCCGTTTCCGGAATGCCTTGAGATGGCGGAGAAATTCGACAGGAACGTGTTCATGACATCGGAGGACACCTCGGAGTTTCAGGCCGACGTCATCAGCACCCTGCACAACTATCTCGCTCCGCGCATAACGACGCACGGCGTGCTCGTCGAGGTCTACGGCGAGGGCGTGCTGCTGATGGGCGACAGCGGCATCGGTAAGAGCGAGACGGCGCTGGAGCTTATCAAGCGCGGCCACCGACTCATCGCCGACGACGCGGTTGAGATAAAACGCATCGGCAAGGATACGCTCGTGGGCAGCGCGCCGGAGCTTATCCGCTACTACATGGAGCTGCGCGGCATCGGCGTTATAAACGTGCGGCATATCTACGGCGTGGGCGCGGTGAAGCCGGAGTCCGGCATCGACCTCGTCGTGAAGATGGAGCCGTGGGAGGACGGCAAGGCCTATGACCGGCTTGGCCTCACCGACGAGAACGAGAGCATCCTCGGCGTAAAGCTCCCGCTCGTGACCATCCCCGTGCGCCCAGGCAGAAACCTCGCTGTCATTCTGGAACTTGCGGCGATGAACAACAGGCAGAAGAAGATGGGCTACAACGCCGCTGAGGCGCTGGCCGCGGAGCATGACCGCGCAATAGATGCCGGAACGCTGTGAGAAGCGAAATATAAAATAATCGGAGAACTTAAATATGGAAAATCTTGAAAACGCCATAGTAGAAATAAAAGAAAAGATGCCCGGCCTGAAGCTGCTCGAAAACGAGCCGATGAGCTCGCACTGCTCGTTCCGCATCGGCGGCCCCGTGCGGGCGCTCGCAGCGCCGAAGGACGTGACGGGGCTTTCAAAGCTCTGCCACCTGCTGAAAACGCATCACATCTCCCCGCTGCTGCTCGGCAACGGCACGAATATCCTGTTTCCGGACGAGGGGCTGAAGGATCTGTTCATAATCAGCACCGAGAATCTCACGAAGATGTTCCTCCTGCCGGACGGAGCCATATACGCGGAGGCCGGAGTGTCGCTGGCGAAGCTCGCATCCTTCGCGCAGCAGAACGGACTGGCAGGGCTTGAGTTTGCGTCTGGCATCCCAGGCACGGTCGGCGGCGGCGTGCGTATGAACGCGGGCGCCTACGGCGGAGAACTGAAGGATGCGGTGGAAAGTGTCGTGTTCTACTTCCTGCCCGATCAGGGGCTTTACGAGATGATGAACGAAAACTGCAAGTTCGCCTACCGCAGCAGCATATTCCAACAGATGAACGCGGCCATACTCAGCGCCGTGTTCCGCCTCCAGCCCGGCGACAAGGCCGAGATATCCGCGAAAATGCGCGAGCTGAACGAGCGCCGCCGCGACAAGCAGCCGCTCGATATGCCCTCGGCGGGCAGCGCGTTCAAGCGTCCTGAGGGGCACTATGCCGCCGCGCTCATCGAGGAAGTGGGGCTGAAGGGCTATTCCGTGGGCGGGGCGCAGGTCTCCGAGAAGCATTCTGGCTTCGTCGTGAACACCGGCGGCGCCACGAGCCACGATGTGTACGACCTGATGATGCATGTGCGCAACACGGTTTACAAAGAGCGGGGAGTGTTCCTCGAGCCGGAGATAATCATTCTGCCGCCGGAGTACGCGCTGGTCGATGAGGGACCCGACCTCAAGCTCAACAGCGTTCAGGTGAACGATATGAGCCGGCCGCCGGAGCCGCCGAAGGAGGGCTGAGATGCAATTTCTGATAATCACCGGACTTTCCGGCGCGGGCAAGAGCCGCGCGGCGGATATTCTGGAGGATCTTGACTACTACTGCGTTGACAATATGCCCGTGGCGCTCATGCCGCGCTTCGCGGAGCTGTGCATCGCGACCGGCGGCCGCTATGAAAAGGTCGCGCTCGTGACCGACGTGCGCGAGAAGGACGGCTTCGGCGAGCTGCTGAAAACGCTCGACCAGCTAAACGACATGGACTGCGGCTGCCGCATCCTCTACATGGACTGCGACATACGCACGCTGGTGCGCCGCTATAAGGAATCCCGCCGCCCACATCCACTGTCGGCGCCGGGGCTTACCGTGGAGGACGCGATACGCAAGGAGGAGAAGCTCCTCGCGCCTATCCGCGAGCGCGCGGATTATATCGTCAACACCTCGAACCTCACCCTCGGCATGCTACAGAACCGCCTGTTTTCGATATTCGTGCAGGACGGGCGCAAGCGCGATCTCGACATCACGGTGATGTCCTTCGGCTATAAGCACGGCCTGCCGATGGATGCCGACCTCGTGTTCGACGCAAGATTTCTGCCGAACCCATATTACGTTGAGGACCTGCGCCCAATGTGCGGGCTGGACAGACCCGTGCGCGATTTCGTGTTCAGCTATCAGCAGACGCGCGAGTTCATGGAGATGCTTGAGCACATGATAGAGTTCCTGCTGCCGCTGTACATAGAGGAGGGCAAGCTGGGACTCACCATTGCCATCGGCTGCACCGGCGGACGGCACCGCAGCGTCGCCATTGCCGCCGCACTCAACGACCATCTGCTCTCCAAGGGGCTGGATTCGACCAACATAAACAGAGACGTGGACAAGTGAGGTAAACGATGTCTTTTTCTTCCGAAGCCAAGGCGGAGCTTTGCCAGCAGCGGCCGGACAAAAAATGCTGCGCGCTGGCGGAGAGCTACGGTGTGCTGCTCTACTGCAACACATTTTCGGCTCAGGAGATCCGCATCATCACTGCAAGTCCGGAGTTTGCCGCGCGGCTGCCGCGCCTGTTCAAAAGAGCCTTCGGCCTGGGCTTTGACGTTCTGCCGAAGGAGGGAACTGCCGGAAAAAGCAGCTTCAAAATAACCGACAGGGACAAGCTGAAAAAAATATTTGACGCGTTCGGCGCGGAGATAGACGGAACCGTGTCCCACCATATCAATTTCGGCGTGATAGAGGACGACTGCTGCCGCGCCTCGTTTATCCGCGGCGCATTTCTGGCCGGAGGCAGCGTGACCGATCCCGAAAAGCGCTACCATCTTGAGCTTGCGACGCCGCACCACAGTGTCAGCCGCGAGGCATATTCCGTCCTGCTGGAGCTTGGATTCACCCCGAAGGAGACGCAGCGCGGCGGGAACTGGCTGCTGTACTTCAAGCAGGCAGATTTCATCGCCGACTTCTTCACCGCAATCGGAGCACCGGGTACGGCGATGAATATAATGACCGCCAAGGTCGAAAAGGAAATGCGCAACACCATAACCCGCCGCGTCAACTGCGACTCCGCGAACGCGGACAAGGTCGTCGCCGCGGCGCAGGAGCAGATCGACGCGATACGCCGCATCGTGCGCGAGTACGGCATCGACGCGCTGCCGGAGCCGCTGAAGGACGCTGCGCTGCTGCGCATAGCGAATCCCGAGGCGAGCCTCGCCGATCTTGCGACGCTGTCCTATCCGCCGGTGACCAAGAGCTGCCTTTCGCACAGGCTGAAAAAAATAATGTCGTTCAAGCCGGAGGAGTAAGCATGGCTTTCGTTCATTTACATGTGCATACCGAGTATTCCCTGCTGGACGGAGCCTGCCGCATCGAAAAGCTTGTAAGCAAGGCGAAGGAGCTGGGGCAGACGGCGCTTGCGATAACCGACCACGGCGTCATGTACGGCGCGGTCGCGTTCTATAAGGCCTGCCAGGCCGAGGGCATCAAGCCCATAATCGGCTGCGAGGTGTATGTCGCGCCGCGGAACATGTCCGACAAGGAGCACGGCATAGACAACAACTATTCGCACCTTATCCTCCTGTGCAGAAACGAGCAGGGCTACAAGAATCTCTGCTACCTCGTCAGCATGGCTTTCACTGAGGGCTTCTACATCAAGCCACGCATCGACTGGGCGATCCTGCATCAGCATTCCGAGGGGCTTATCTGCCTCTCCGGCTGCCTTGCGGGCGAGATACCGCAGAAGATCATCCATGGCGATTACGAGGCCGCGAAGGCGAAGGCGCTCGAGCTGCGTGATCTGTTTGGCGAGGATAACTTTTATCTTGAGATACAGGATCACAACATCCCAGAGGAGCGGCAGGCTGCGCAGGGGCTTATACAGATCCATAAGGAGACCGGCATCCCGCTTGCGCTGACGAACGACGCGCACTATATCGAGAAGGCCGACGCCTATTATCAGGACGTGCTCATGTGCATCCAGATGGGCAAAACGGTCGATGATCCGAACCGTATGCGCTTTGAGTCGCAGGAGTTGTATCTGAAGAGCGAGGAGGAGATGCGAAAGCTCTTCCCCGATTGGCAGGAGGCCGCCGACAACACCGTCAGCATCGCCGAACGCTGTAACTATGACTTTGAATTCGGTCACTATCACCTGCCGCGCTTCAAGCTGCCGGAGGGTGAGAGCGACAGCTATGAATATCTGAAAAAGCTCTGCGAGCAGGGCTTCGCGGAGCGCTACCCTGACAAGCCGGAGGTGCATAAGCAGCTCGACTATGAGCTGAGCATGATAAACAAGATGGGCTTTGTGGACTATTTCCTCATCGTCTCCGACTTTATCGGCTATGCCAAGCGCAGCGGCATTCCGGTCGGCCCCGGCCGCGGGAGCGCCGCGGGCAGCGTCGTGTCCTACTGCCTGCATATAACCGAGGTAGACCCGATAAAATACAGCCTCTTCTTCGAACGCTTCCTGAATCCGGAGCGTGTGTCAATGCCGGATATCGACGTTGATTTCTGCGTCAACCGCCGCGGCGAGGTCATCGACTACGTCAACCGCGTCTACGGGCATGATCATGTCGCGCAGATCGTGACCTTCGGCACCATGGCTGCGCGCGGCGCGATACGCGACGTCGGGCGCGCCCTGTCCGTCAGCTACGCGGAGACGGACGCCGTTGCAAAGCAGGTGCCGTCCGGCCCCAGCGCGCTGAACATCACGCTCGATGAGGCGATCAGCCTTTCAAAGCCGCTCAAGGAAATGTACCAGAGCGACCCGACGCTCAAGCACCTTATCGACGTCGCCAAGGCGCTGGAGGGTATGCCACGGCACGCGTCCACGCACGCCGCCGGCGTCGTCATCACGGAGAAGCCGGTGTATGAGTATGTACCGCTCTCGACGAACGACGGCAACCCCGTGTGCCAGTACCAGATGACGACGCTTGAGGAGCTGGGGCTTCTCAAGATGGACTTCCTAGGGCTAAGAAACCTCACCGTGCTTGACGACGCGGTCAAGCTCGTGCAGAAGACTGTTCCGGATTTCCGCATAGAGGACGCGCCGGAGGACGATAAGGCGACCTATGAGATGCTCGCCGCCGGACGCACGAGCGGCGTGTTCCAGCTTGAAAGCACGGGCATGACCGGCGTCTGCGTGGGTCTCAAGCCCAAGAGCATTGAGGACATCACCGCGCTTATAGCGCTCTACCGCCCCGGCCCGATGGACTCGATACCGCGCTTTCTCGAGTGCTCCGTGCATCCGGAAAAAGTCAGCTACAAGCATGAGCTGCTGCGCCCTATCCTCTCCGTCACCTACGGCTGCATCGTGTATCAGGAGCAGGTCATAGAAATTTTCCGCCGCCTAGCGGGCTTCTCGCTCGGTCAGGCCGATATGATCCGCCGCGCGATGAGCAAAAAGAAGCACAAGGTCATCGATGCGGAGCGCGTCGCGTTCATTCATGGCGACCCGAGCCGCGGCATTGCGGGCGCTATCGCAAACGGCGTGCCGGAGAGCGTCGCCAACAGCATCTATGACGAGATACTGGACTTCGCGAGTTACGCCTTCAACAAGGCGCACGCGGTGAGCTACGCCATCGTCGCCTACCGCACGGCATATATGAAGCGGCACTATCCGCAGCAGTATATGGCGGCACTGCTGACGTCCGTGCTTGAAAGCAGCACGAAGGTCGCGGAGTATATCGCGGAGTGCCGCGAGCTGGGCATAAAGCTGCTGCCGCCGGACGTGAACGAATCCGACGCGAACTTCACCGTCGCGGGGGAGAACATCCGCTTCGGCCTCGTTGCCATCAAGGGCATCGGCTGGGGTGCGATCGAGGAGCTCGTCGCCGAGCGGCACGAGAACGGGCTGTTCACAAGTTTTGAGGATTTCTGCAAGCGCATGTCCGGCAAGGAGCTGAACCGCCGCGCGGTGGAAAATCTCATCCGTGCGGGCGCATTCGACGGCATGGGCTATAAGCGCAAGGCGCTGCTTCAGATTGCGGGCGCGGTCATCGACAGCATAAGCCAGGCCGCGCGCGACAATATTGCCGGACAGTACGATCTCTTCGGCGATTTCGAGGCGCAGTCCGAGGCGTCGCCGCAGACGATACCGATACCGGACGTCGAGGAATTCAGCGCGCGCGACAAGATGATGATGGAAAAGGAAGTGACCGGTCTGTACCTGACCGGCCACCCGATGGACGAATACCGCGACGCTGTGCGCAAGGTCGGCGCGGTGCCGATCGGCGCGATACTCGGTGACTTTGCCGCCGATGACGGGCCGCAGCGCTTTGCCGACAACCAGTACGTCACCGTGGCGGGCATCATCTCCACGATGAGGACGCGCACCACGCGCAATAATTCGCTCATGAGCTATGTCCAGCTTGAGGACGACACCGGCACGATCGAGATGATCGCCTTCCAGAAGGTCATCGACACCTGCGGCTCGCTGCTGCGGGAGAATAACGCCGTCATCGTGCGCGGGCGCATCTCCGTGCGCGACGAGAAGGAGCCGCAGCTCATGGCGGACACGCTCTATAATATCGGCGACATGGCGTACATGCCGCGGGAGCGGAGTGCGCCGCGCGAAGAGATCAGGAAGGATCAGAAGCTGTGGGTAAAGCTCCCCGCGAGGGACGATCCGCGGCTGCACCGGATAGAGCTGCTGCTGACGATGTTCCCCGGCGAACAGCAGATGGTGATATTCTGCGAGCGGGAGCAGAAGCGGCTCGCCGCCCGCTGCGTTATCCACCGCGCCCTCGTGCAGGAGCTGCGCGACATGCTGGGCGACGGCAACGTCGTCGTAAAATAGAAGATAAGATCAAAACCGGCTGACGGAGGAATTTTCTCCGTCAGCCGGTTCTGTTATGCGTATATCCGCAGAGTCTCGTTATAGACCTTCATAATATCGTGCAGCACGTCAAACTGCTTGAAATCGTTGTGGTAGGCGATGTTTATCTCCCGCATCATGCTCAGATTCTCAACGGGCAGAACCGCTATCTTGCCCTTTTTCAGCTCGTCCAGACACACGCTTCTGGCGAGGATGGAGACTCCGAAGTCCCGCCGGATAAGATCCTTTATCGTCGCCATGTTGTCTATCTCAAGCACGACGTTGAAGTCGCTTATGCTCATGTTGTTGCTCTCAAGGTGGGCGACGAACAGGTTGCGCGTGTTGGAATCCGGCAGACGCAGGATCATGCGCTCCTTCTTCAGCTCGTTGAGCGTGACCATGCTCCGCTTTGCGAACGGGTGGTTTACCGACACCGCAAGCACGAGATAATCCGTATCGAGCAAAAGATAATGTATATTCGGGTCGGCTATCCGCCCCTCGACGATTGCGAGATCAAGCTCATAGGTGTTCAGCATAGTATAAAGATTACTTATAGTGTCAGTAATCATTTTAATGCTTATGCCCTCGTTTGCGGCGCAGTATTTGGCCAGCGCTTCGGCGATGGGGTTGCTCTCCGCCGTGTGCGTCACGCCTATTGTGAGATGCGTTGTCAGGCGGCGGCTGTCGCGCAGATTCTGCCGCAGGTTATTGTACAGCCCAAGCATTTTCTTCGCGCATTTTACGACCTCCTCGCCCTGCTTTGTCACTATGAGCTGGCCGTTTATACGCTCAAAAATGCGCACGCCTAGTTCCTGCTCCAGCGCCTTTATATGCTGGCTGACGGCAGGCTGGGTGATGGACAACTGCTGCGCCGCCTTGGTATAGCTTTTTAGCTCCGATACTTTGAGCAGGGAGAGAAGCTTTTGATCAATCATACAAATTCACCATAAGATAATTTTATAGATATAAATAAAAATATAATTTGACTTTATGAGTCGGCTGAATATAATGGTAACATTCCAAGCAGCTTATGTCAAGGCAAATCAGGGGGGGCGATGCCGGTGAAGAATGACAACGCAAAAAATCTATATACTTCGCCGGCAATGCGCGCCGCGCTGAACCTGTACGGCCTGCGCAACGACGAGAGCGTCTGTACTGCCGAATTGCGGCTGGATAAGGAAGACCTGCTGCCGCGCGAGATAAGGCTGCTTTTGCTGAGATACAGAAAGGGTGAAGAGCTATGACGCTCTGCGAATACTTTAACGGCCAGTTTTCGCTGGCTCAGAATATTGATTTTTTCATACGCATACTTGCGGCCTGCTTCTGCGGCGCCTGCATAGGCTTTGAGCGGAGCAAGCGGTTCAAGGAGGCGGGCATACGCACGCACATAATAGTCTGTTGTGCCGCCGCGCTCATTATGATAATCTCAAAATACGGCTTCGCCGACCTGACGGCGGCGGACGGCGCGGTCTACAATGGAACGCGCGGCGCTGACCCCGCGCGCGTGGCGGCGCAGGCGGTCAGCGGCATCAGCTTTCTCGGCGCGGGCGTGATATTCAAAAACGGCAACACCGTCAAGGGACTGACCACCGCTGCCGGCATCTGGGCGACGGCGGCCATAGGTCTCGCGGTAGGTGCCGGAATGTACTGGGTCGGGCTTTTCGTAACGCTGCTTATCGCGGTGTTTCAGATATCCATGCACCGCTTTACCGTCGGCGCGGATTCCTTCTGCACGAGCCGTGTGCAGTTCACGGTGTCGAATGGGGAGGAGTTTGCGGCGGAGCTGCAAACTCAGCTTGGCAAGTGGCGTGCGCGCGTTGTGAGCAGCGAACTGAGCCGCGACGGAGACGGAAACCTGTGCTATGACCTGACGCTGAAAACGGCGCAGTGCATCGAGCTTGACGATATAATGCAGTTTATGACCGAACATAAAGAGATAATCCGCGCTGAGGGGGTGCCGGTGGCGTAGCCGGCTCGGCCGGAGGGAAAGGAGCCGCGCATGGAGCCGCAAGTGAATTATGACCAGCGATACAGCGGGCTTCTGACCGTTTACAGGCTTCGCAGCTTTGCCGCGGCGGCCGTGGAGCTGAGCCTGACGGCCTCGGCGGTCTCCAAGCAGATACACTCCCTCGAAAGCGATCTTGGCCGCCCACTGTTTATCCGCAGCGGCAGCAGGCTTATTCCAACCAGAGCCTGCGAAGCGATAGTGCCGTTCGCGGAGAAAATAGACACCCTGTGCGTCCGGATGCAGCAGGAGCTGGCCTCAACGGATCGCAGTGTCCGCCGCCTCGTCGTCGGGGTGACGCCGAGCGCGGAGAGCAGCGCGATCTCGCAGGTGTTGACCCGGTACGCGTCGGAGCATAATGATACGCAGATAACGATAGTGTCAGAGGGCAGTGCGGCGCTGCATGACATGCTTCAGGCCGGGGCGATAGATCTGGCGGTCGTTGACGGCGGCTTCAGCGCAGACGGCTTCAATTCGATACTGCTCGACACGGATCACCTTGTAGTCGCGGTATCGAACGAAAATCCGCTTTCCGAGAAAAGCTTCGTGCGCCTGTCCGAACTGCGGCATGAACGGCTCATCCTGTGCGCGCCCGGCTCCGGCACGAGGAATCTTTTTGAGGCACATCTGAAAAGCGCCGGTATGCAGATCAGCCAGTTCAATGTGATGATGGAACTGGACAGCATATCGACGATAAAAAAGCTCGTCGGCGATAACTATGGCGTGTCGGTGCTGCCGAACAAGGTGTGCGCCCGCGATGCGGAAGCGGGGCGCTTTCGCATAAAGCCGATAGCGGACATGAACATGGCGCGGCAGATACATATGTTTTACCGGCCGGAGCTCCGCTGTGAAGAGCTGTTGGGCGATATACAAAGACTGTATTATGAGGTTATGAGCAATTAAAAGACCGACAGAACGCAAGCTCTGTCGGTTTTGACTTATTTCAGCTCGTAGAGCTTGGAGTATTTCTCCTCCAGATAGCTCAGGTAGTAATCCGGGTTCAGGCTCTCGCCGGTGATGTGGCGTATCCACTCGTCGGGATCCATGACGGACGCGCAGGAGAACACGTACTCGCGCAGCCAATCCGCGACCTTGCTCAGCTCGCCGCGCTCGACGGCGGCGAACACGTCGAAGTCCTTCTGCATCGTGCGCAGGATCTGCACGCCGTAGGCGTTGCCGAGCGCGTAGGATGGGAAGTAGCCGAACATGCCCGTCCAGTGGACGTCCTGAAGGCAGCCGCCCGCGTCGTTCGGCACGTCGATGCCGAGGTATTCTTTATATTTCGCGTTCCACAGCGCTGGGATCTTGTCGACCGTGATATCGCCGTTTATGAACGCCTTCTCCAGCTCGTAGCGGATGAGGATGTGCAGGCTGTATGTCAGCTCGTCGGCCTCGGTGCGGATAAGGCTGGGGCGGGCGATGTTGACGGCTTCGTACAGCTCGCGCTCGCTCACGTCGGACAGGTTGCCGCTTATCTCAAGCAGCTTCGGATATACAAAGTGGATGAACGCCTCGCTGCGGCCTATGAGGTTTTCGTAGAAGCGGGAGATCGTCTCGTGCATGGCGTTGGACATGGCGTTCGCGGCGTGGTTGGCGTAGAACTCCTGCGGCTCGTTCTGCATGAACAGCGCGTGGCCGCCCTCGTGCAGCGTGGAGAAAATGTTTGATATGAAGTTGTCCTCGAAATAGTGCGTCGTGACGCGGACGTCATTCGCGCCGAAGTTCGTCGTGAAGGGGTGCTCGGTCGTCATGAGCACGAGCGCGCTCTCGCGCAGCCCCTCTATCCGGAGCAGGTACTTCGAGAATGCCTCCTGCTCAGGGATCGGGCAGCTGCGTGTCAGGAAATCCTCGCGGATGGGCTTGCCCTCGGCGACGATGCGCTTCATCAGCGGCACGATGCGCTCCTTCAGCGCGCCGAAGAACGCGTCGAGCTGGACGTGGTCGTTACCCTTCTCGTAATCGTCGAGCAGAGAGTCGTAATATGTGGGCTTCTTCTCGTCGCGCAGGTCTATGCTGCGGCGGGTGAAGTCGATGAGCGTGGCCATCGAGTCGCGGTAGAGCGAGAAGTCGGCGGCTTTCTTGGCCGCGAGCCATTCGCCGTAGGCCTTGCTGGAAGCAAGATTCATCTCGTAGGCAAACTTTGCGCTCTCGTTCTTGGACTTGATATACTCGTCATATTTGTGCTCGACCGCCTTTTTCTGCACCTCGGTCAAGCCCTCGGAATCCTCGTGCAGCTCACAGATGAGCTTCACGTACTTTTTGGAGTGCATCAGCTTGTGGAACTGGCGTCCGATGGTCGCCATATCCTCACCGGCCTGCGCGATGCCCTCTTCGGGCGCGCAGCACTCCATATCGAAACTGACCTTGCCGATGCAGCGGGCATAGGCTTCCATCTCGTCGAGCAGCGCGAAGAGCTGCTTGAGCTTTTTCTGATTGTTCTTTGCGTTGTCCATGTTTATATCTCCTTAGTATCGGTTAAAAAGTATTGGCACAGGTGCCGCAGACAGCACTCTGCGCAGTTCGGCTTGCGCGCATCGCACACGGCGCGGCCGTGCAGCACGATGCAATGGCAGAAGTCGGACGAGTGCTCCGGCGGAAGTATCTTCCGCAGCTCCATCTCAATCTTGACCGGATCCTTCAGATTATCCACAAGCCCCAGCCGGTTCGAGATACGGATGCAGTGCGTATCGACGACCGTGGAGCCGGGCACCTTGAACACATCGCCGAGAATCAGATTTGCCGTTTTCCTGCCGACCCCGGGCAGCGCGGTCAGCTCCTCCATAGTCCGCGGCAGCTCGCCGCCGTATTTCTCGAGCAGAACGTTTGCGCAGGCGACGATGTCCCGCGCCTTCGCGCGGTAGAATCCGCAGGAGTGGACGTATCTCTCGACCTCCTCGACGTCCGCGGCGGCGAAGGCCTCAAGCGTCGGGAAGCGCTCGAACAGCGCGGGGGTTATCTTGTTCACGCGCTCGTCCGTGCACTGCGCGGCGAGCCGCACCGAAAACAGCAGCTCGTAGCCCTTGCGCCAGTCGAGCGTGCAGTCCGCCTGCGGATACTCGGCCAGCAGAAGCCGCACTATTTCGTTTACCTGCTCCTGTGTGCGCATAAGCTTACCTCTTATTTTTATAATAGTATAATAGTAATGGTCAGTAAAAAATAAAAGTCGGCGCGGCTTTATCGCGCCGACTTTTATTGATTTATCTGCTTGCAGTGACGGTTCCGCTGGCGACTATGTCGGTCAGGTCAACGTCGCTGTACTTTCCGCCGAAGTGCCATGTGACACTCAGCGGCAGGCTGATGGACTCGCCGGAGGAGATGTTCACGGTGAAGGTCTTGCTGCCGAAGGGGGTGTTCAGCGCGCTCTTGCCGTCGTAATCCACGGCGGGGCTGGCCATGGTCGCGGTGCTGCCGTTGAGATCAACGGTGACTGCGCCGGGAACCTCAACGAGATGCAGGCTGTAAGAGTCAAGGCTGACCTTGACCGTTACCTCGGCCTGAGAACCGCTCACGGAGCTGATGCTCCAGTCAACGCGGATGTTCATCGGCACACCCGTGTTGGAAGAGAAGCTGCCGGAATTGAGAAGCTTGTTAGGCTCCGGAGTCGGCGCGGGGGTGGGAGTGGGCGTAGGAGTGGGCGTCGGCGTCGGGGTAGGCGTGGGAGCCGAGGACGGCGTCGGGGTCGTCGCCGTGCCGGTGCTGCCGGAGCTGCTGCCGTTGCCGGTCGTACCGCCTGCGTTCGGCGTGCCGACGACTATCTGCGGCTCCATCGAACCTGATACGTCGGCAGCCGGAGGTTCGGCCGCAGTATCCTTGCTTGTCAGCCAGAAGCAGATGAGCGCAACGGCCAGAAGGAAAAATACTATGAACAAAACCGCGGCAAATTTGCCTTTTTTCATTATTGATTCAGTCCTTTCATTAGGAGTGATCACATTATACAGCAAAAGGCGAAAAATGTCTACCATGGGCGGCGCGGACAGGTGTGAATTATGTTTCTTAAGGGGCGGCGCGGGTGGAACGCGGCACGCCATATTTTGGCATGCCGGTGCATTCTGCCCACAATATACAGATGGCACATGATGAAACGACCGATCTTTTGTCAAAAATGTCTCATTTGACTGACAAGTTGTGGCAGTTGGTGTAAAATCTTAAAGAACATAAGATATTCGTTGGACTGCGGCCTGACGGTTCTATTGCAGCATGTTTCCGGTAAGAAGCGACAGGTTGAAGGGAGTTGATTCACATCGACGTGATTGAGGAGACTACGGTAGAGAGTTATACTCCTGCCGCGGTGATTCTTCCTTATGAGGTAACAGGAGAATACTATGTGGAGGAGCTGGGCGAGCTTGACGCTAAGCCGGTATACTCCTTTTTTAAGCGCTTTTTTGATATAGTGCTTTCGCTTTTCGCACTTATCGTGCTGCTTATCCCGATGCTTATCATAGCGGTCATTGTAAAGCTGACCTCGCCAGGAAGCGTCCTGTATAAGCAGGAGCGGCTCGGCAAGGACGGCGTGAGCTTTGAGATAATAAAGTTCCGTTCGATGTACGCCGACGCTGAGAGTAACGGCGCGCAGTGGTCTGACGGCGAGAACGACGAGCGGATAACCCCGTTCGGCAAGTTCCTGCGGCGTACCAGAATGGACGAGCTGCCTCAGTTCGCGCAGATACTGACCGGTAAGATGAGCCTTGTCGGCCCGCGACCGGAGCGCGAATGCTTCTACGAAAAGTTCGAGACCTACATACACGGCTTCAGCGAGCGTCTGAAGGTCAAGCCGGGACTCACAGGGCTGGCGCAGGTCTCCGGCGGCTACGATCTGCGGCCGGAGGAGAAGGTAGTGTACGATATCGAGTACATAAAGAAGCGCTCGCTTTGGCTCGACCTGAAATGCATGCTGCTCACAGTGCGCATAATCTTTTCTCATAATGGAGCAAGATAAATGACGGACAGCACCATCCGGTGTGTCATATAATAAAACCTGAACTTAGAGTTCAGGTTTTATTTTTGGGTGAATTATACTATCAAGTGCAACAGTAAAAAAAGAAAAGAAGTTCATACGAATCTCTGGTAGAATGTAATTACCACAAAAACAAAAAACCAAAAGGAGATCCGTATATAGCCGTAAAGAAGCCGGACACTGGGAAGCGGACACGGTAGTAAGCGGTCAGGGAAAAAGCAAGGCTTGCTTTGCAGTCTTGGCAGAGCGCAAGACACGGTTTTATATAGCGGTCAAAATGCCCGACCGAAGAGCCGAGACCTTGGAGAATGCCATTGTTTCCGTGCTCTCACAATTTCCTCCGCAGTTGGTAAAGACGATAACCTGCGACAGAGGGACGGAGTTTGCAAATTGGCGAAATATTGAGAAACGGCTGGGCTGCGAAGTGTACTTTACAGATCCGTACTGCGCGTGGCAGATGGGTACGAATGAAAACTCAAACGGTTTGCTTCGAGAGTTATACCCGAAGGGCAGAAACCTCTCCCGTGTTGCTCCAGCCACGCTAAAACGAAACCTGGCGCTTATTAACGCCAGGCCTCGTAAGGTTCTTAATTTCCGTTCTGCTCAGGATTTGTGGGTCTTTGAACTCTCTTCCTGTTGCACTTAGTTTGACAATTCGCTCCGTGTATCTATTATTACTTGTTCTCCATGTTTACGGCGCCGGAGAGGTCAACGGAGGTGGAACCTTCGTCTTCCTGCTCGAAGACGTAGTCTTTGCCGGGGAGGATCGCGTTGAGGCCGATGCCGACGATGGAGGCGACAGCGAGGCCGGAGAGGCTCACGATGCCAATCTGGATGCTGCCGGAGTAGCTGATGCCGATCGCAAGAACGAGTATGAGCGCGGCGACGATGACGTTTCTGGTGTTGGTGAAGTCGACCTTGTTCTCAACAACGTTGCGCACACCGACTGCGGAGATCATACCGTAGAGGATGAGGGACACGCCGCCGATGGTCGCGGTGGGCATTGCGGAGACGAGAGCAGCAAACTTCGGGCAGAAGGAGACGAGGATCGCGATGCAGGCTGCGATGCGGATGACGCGGGGGTCGTAGACCTTGGACAGCGCGAGGACGCCGGTGTTTTCACCGTAGGTGGTGTTCGCGGGGCCGCCGAAGAGTGCTGCCAGGGAGGTTGCCAGACCGTCGCCGAGGAGGGTGCGGTGGAAGCCGGGGTCAGACATGAAGTTCTTGCCGACGGTGGAGGATATTGCGCAGATGTCGCCGATGTGCTCGACCATGGTGGCGAGGGACAGGGGGACTATGGTGAAGACCGCGGACCAGAGCAGAGAGGAGTCAACCTCGCCAGCGAAGAGACCGAACACGGTGCGGTTCCAGTGAACGGGAAGGCCGATCCATGCTGCGTTGGAGACTGCTTCGGAGACGGCAGCGCGCTCTGCGGGGTCAACGATGAGTGCGAAGATGTAGGAGCCGAGGACGCCGAGGAGGATGGGGATGATCTTGGTCATGCCCTTGCCCCACATATTGAAGCCGATGACGATCGCGATGGCAACGATGGCGACGAGCCAGTTGGCCTTGCAGTTATTGATAGCGGAGGAGGAGAGGGTCAGGCCGATGGCGATGATGATGGGGCCGGTGACGATGGGCGGGAAGAAGCGCATGACTTTCTTGACGCCGAAGGTCTTGAAGAGGACGGAGAGAATAACATACATCAGACCTGCGATAAGAACGCCGAAGCATGCATAGGGCAGGAGCGCGTTGTCATAAATCGGGCTGCCGTCAGCTGCCGCGCCGATGGTGCGGATGGCGTTGTAGCCGCCGATGAAAGCGAAGGAACTGCCGAGGAAGGCCGGAACCTTGCCGCCGGTGAGCAGGTGGAAGAGCAGGGTGCCGATACCGGCGAAAAGAAGCGCGGTAGCGACGTTAAGTCCGGTCAGAGCCGGAACAAGCACGGTGGCGCCGAACATGGCGAACATGTGCTGGAGGCCGAGCAACAGCATCTTGGGGGTGCCGAGCTGGCGTGCGTCGTAAATGGGGCCGTCGATGGTGGTTTTCTTGTTCATTCAATTTACCTCTCTCAGTAGATTTTTTAATTGAACCATCTATATAAAGCGGCGTTTGCCGCAATATACCGTATTAAATTAATCCGCAATATTCATCAGGAACACGCCGGTCTCGCCGTCGTATTCCGGAAGGCGAACCTCAACAAGCTCGCTTCTGGAGGTGGGGATGTTCTTGCCGACGTAATCGGCGCGTATCGGCAGTTCGCGGTGCCCGCGATCCACCAGTACGGCAAACTGTATCGTTTTCGGCCTGCCGCAGCTGAAAACAGCCTCGATCGCGGCGCGCGCGGTGCGGCCGGTGTACAGCACGTCGTCCACGAGCACAACGTCCCTGTCTGTCACGTCGAACGGAAGCTCCGTGCGTCGCACAAGCGGCGTGTCGGCCAGGGTGCTCAGATCGTCGCGGTAAAAGCCAATGTCGATGCTGCCGCAGCTGGGGTCAACGCCCTCGATTTTCTCAATATTGCGGCGGATGATCTGGGCGATAGGCTCCCCACGGCGGCGGATGCCGACCAGAACCACATTGTCAACGCCCTTGTTCTTTTCAGTTATCTCGTGAGCAATGCGCATGAGCGCGCGGTTGAGCGCGGCCTCGTCCATTATCTGAGCTTTGAGCTTCATCTACGATCCCTCCGGGCAACAAAAAATCTTGCTGGCAGAACCGGCAAGACACACAAATATGCAGGCGCGCAACACGCCTGTACCATATGAGCGATTTTGCCGGCGTCTCTGCACCGTGGCTTAAAAATCTCTTATCGCTTGGATTATACGGTAAGCGTGTTGAAAAAGCAAGAGCTTTTTTGCTGTTCGGAGCTTTGTACAAGATACGCCGCCGTGCCGGAAGCCGCTTTGTGAAAATAAACAAGTCCGTCCGGAACTGCTCCGGACGGACTTGTGATTCAAATTAGTATCAGTTAACAAGGGAAGACACGCCTGACAGTGCGTCTTTCCGTCTCGTCAGAAGAAGCTTGCACCGTTCCGCTTCCGCCTCGCGACAAAAGCTGCACTCTGCAATCTCCTTCTTCCTCCTCAAATCAAACCCACTTCGTTGGGCTTTGATTTGAATTACAGAAGGGCGGCAGCCCGTCTGCGTCTCAAAGAACAAAAATAACCCGAAAATCCATCCCTGTCAGGTGCAAAACCGTGTTTGCCCTTGTCAACTGATACTATATAGCGTCGATATAGCTGCACGCGGCGAGGGCGGCGACGGAACCGTCGGCGCAGGCGGTGGTGAGCTGGCGCACGGATTTGCGGCGGCAGTCACCCGCGACAAACACGCCGGGCGTCCTGGTGCGGCAATCCTCGCCGGAGGCGGCGTAGCCCGCGGCGTCAAGCTCCATGAAGTCGGAGAAAATGGCGTTATCCGGCTCATGCCCGACGGCGACGAACAGCCCGTCAAGGCTTATCTCGCGCCGCCCGCCGGGATGGCGCACGGCGATGCCGCGCAGCTCCGTATCGCCAAGCAGCTCTTCGACCGTGGAGTCGAGGATGAACTCGACGTTATCCTTGGCTTCGAGCGCCTTTACGAGCTTTTCTTCGCCGCGGAAGCTGCCGCGGCGGTGGATAAGATAGACCTTGCGGCAGGTCTCGCTCAGGAGCATAGCGTCCTGAAGCGCGCTGTTGCCGCCGCCGTTGACCGCCACGTCGCGCCCCTTGTAGAATGCGCCGTCGCACACCGCGCAGAAGCCGACGCCGTTCCCGACCAGCTCCTCCTCATGCTCGAGCCCGAGCATTCTGGGCTTCGCGCCGGTTGCGATGATGAGAGCCTTCGCCTCAAACTCCGCGCCGGACTCGCAGCGCACGAGCTTGCTGCTGCCGCGATCCTCGACGGATACGACCTCCTCCAGCTCGACCTCCGCGCCCTGCTCCATGGCCTGCTCAAGAAGCCTGTCGCCAAGCTCGGTGCCGCTTATGGAGACGACGGTCGGGAAATTTTCAACTTTCGGCGACCACGTGATCTGCCCGCCGAACGCGGCCTTCTCTATCACCAGCACCGTTTTTCCGGCGCGGCAGGCGTATGTTGCCGCGGTAAGCCCCGCAGGGCCGCCGCCAACTATAATTATATCGTACATAGCTATAACTCCTGTATGCAATGAATACGCCCCGGCGAACCGGGGCGTATTCTGTTTTAGATCAGGTCACTGTGCGAGGAACTGCTTTATCGCGGGAGCACCGGCGTACTTCTCAAAGTCGGTGCCGTTGGTGACGACGAGGGTCGGCGCCTGCTTGACTCCGTAGCTCAGCGCCAGCTCTGCGTTCTCATCGGCCATCAGCTTCTCATACTTGAAGCCGGCCTTATCGAGATACGAGCAGGCGATGCGGCAGTTGGGGCAGGTGGGAGTGGCGAAAAGGATCGCTCTCGCGCCGCCGTGGGACTCATCATGATGCTCCTCGGCCTTCGGCGCGTCATGTTCGATGGGGCCGTTGTGGGTGAGCTTGGAGGTGCCGATGTTGTACTCGCGGCGCTCCTTGTACTCCTGCGTTTTGCCTGCGTTCCAGTTCTGGACGGGGCGGTAGTAGCCGGTGATGCGGCTGTAGACCTCGGCGTCCTCACCGCAGTGGGGGCACTTGAACTGCTCGCCGCTCAGATAGCCGTGATTCTTGCAGACGGAATAGGTCGGGGAGAGGGTGTAGTACGGGAGCTTGTAGTTCTCAGCGATCTTGCGGACAAGATTTGCTGCGGCCTCCCAGCTCGGCAGCTTCTCGCCGAGGAAGGCGTGGAACACGGTGCCGGAGGTGTAGCGGGTCTGGAGATCGTCCTGAATGTCGAGCGCGGCGAAAATATCGTCCGTGTAGCCGACAGGCAGGTGAGAGCTGTTGGTGTAGTACGGGGTTCCGCCCGGCTCGGCCGCGGTGATGATGTCGGGGTAAAGCTCGACGTCGTGCTTGGCGAGACGGTAGGAGGTGGACTCGGCGGGGGTAGCTTCGAGGTTATACAGGTCGCCGTACTGTTCCTGATAATCGCTCAAGCGCTCGCGCATATGGTCGAGAACCTGCTTGGTGAACTCCTGACACTCGGGATGGGTCATATCCTTGCGGATCCACTTGGCGTTGAGACCGGCTTCGTTCATGCCGACAAGGCCGATAGTGGAGAAGTGGTTATCAAAGGTGCCGAGGTAGTACTTGGTGTATGGGTAAAGGCCTGCGTCAAGGAGCTTGGTGATGACGGTGCGTTTGATCTTGAGGGAGCGGGCGGAGAGATCCATCATCTTGTCGAGACGGGCGTAGAAGTCCTTCTCGTCCTTCGAGAGATATGCCAGACGCGGCATGTTGATGGTCACGACGCCGACGGAACCGGTGCTCTCGCCGGAGCCGAAGTAGCCGCCGGACTTCTTGCGCAACTCACGCAGGTCGAGACGGAGACGGCAGCACATCGAGCGCACATCGCTCGGCTCCATGTCGGAGTTGATGTAGTTGGAGAAGTAGGGAGTACCATACTTCGCGGTCATCTCGAAGAGCAGCTTGTTGTTTTCGGTGGGCGACCAGTCGAAGTCGCGGGTGATGGAGTAGGTCGGGATCGGGTACTGGAAGCCGCGGCCGTTCGCGTCGCCCTCGATCATTATCTCGATGAAGGCCTTGTTGACCATGTCCATCTCTTTCTTGCAGTCGCCGTAGGTGAAGTCCATTTCCTTGCCGCCGACTATCGCGGGCTGATCCTTGAGGTCAGCGGGGACGGTCCAGTCGAGGGTGATGTTGGAGAACGGAGCCTGAGTGCCCCAGCGGGACGGGGTGTTCACGCCGAAGATGAAGGACTGGATGCACTGCTTGACTTCCTTCTGGGTCAGGTTATCGACGCGGACGAAGGGGGCGAGATAGGTGTCAAACGAGGAGAAAGCCTGGGCGCCAGCCCACTCGTTCTGCATGATGCCGAGGAAGTTTACCATCTGGTTGCAGAGGGTGGAGAGGTGGCTCGCGGGGGAGGAGTTGATCTTGCCGGGGATGCCGAGACCCTGCTGGATCAGCTGCTTGAGGCTCCAGCCGGCGCAGTAGCCGGTGAGCATGCTCAGGTCGTGCAGGTGAATGTCGCAGTTGCGGTGTGCGTCGGCGATCTCCTGATCGTAGACCTCGCTGAGCCAGTAGTTGGCGGTGATGGCGCCGGAGTTGGAGAGGATAAGTCCGCCGACGGAGTAGGTGACGGTGGAGTTCTCCTTGACACGCCAGTCGAGAGCGCCGAGGTACTTGTCCACGGTGTCCTTGTAGTCAAGGTAGGTGGACTTCATGTTGCGCAGTTTCTCGCGCTGCTTGCGGTAGAGTATGTAGGACTTGGCGACTGCCTCGTAGCCGCCGCGGGAGAGCACTGCCTCAACGCTGTCCTGTACGTCCTCAACGGCGATGAGGCCGTCCTTTATCTTGGGCAGAAAGTCCGCAGAGACCTTCAGCGCCAGAAAATCAATAATGCTGTCGTTATATTCGGTGCCGGTGGCATCGAACGCCTTTTTGATGGCGGCGGCTATTTTATTGATGTCAAAATCAACTATCTTTCCGTCACGCTTGATTACCTGATACATATCTTATCCTCCTATACTTTGTATCTTAAACTCCCCGCACCTGCACCGACGGCACATACTGCGCCGCGGCATCGGCAAGAGAGTGCATTTCCTTCTCGTCATACGCACTCAGGCCGTCTATCGCAATAATATGGCCGGAGTCCTTGAATTGCTGGAGATAATATTCCTTTGCGCCTGCTATCCACTTCGCCGTGCCCACGATGCTCTCGCGCGTGTGCAGCCCGCGGACGACGGTCGTGCGGAATTCGTAGTCCACAGTCCCGCCCAGCAGGAAGTCCTTTGAGCGTTCTATTGCGCCGAGGTCGAGCGTATCAAGCCCGACGGTCTTTGCGTAAAGCTCCGGCGAATTTTTTATGTCCATCGCCACTCGGTCGACAAGTCCTGCGCTGACGACGTCCATCAGCCGCTCAGGGAAGGTGCCGTTCGTGTCGAGCTTTATCATAAAGCCCAGCGCGCGGACCTTTTCGAGAAACGACGGAAGATCCTTGTGCAGCAGCGGCTCGCCGCCGGTTATCGCAACGCCGTCCAGCACGCCCTGACGCTTTCTCAGAAAGCTCAGCACCTGCTCCTCGTCCGTATCCTGCCCGACAAGCTCCGGCAGCACGAGAGGGGCGTTGTGGCAGAAGGGGCAGCGGAGATTGCAGCCCGGCGTGAACACGGTACACGCGACCTTGCCGGGGTAATCCAGCAGCGTGAGCTTTTGCAGTCCGGATATTAGCATAACGCGGCCTCCCTTCGCCCGATTCTTAAGTCCATGGAGTATAATACAGTCATATGCTGCTCTTGTCAAGAGTAAATCACAAGATATTGAAACTTTAACCGGCGTGTAACCGAATTGACCACAAAATATAGTGCCGAGAAGCGGCTGACCCGCCTCCCGGCACCGAGGGCTATTTTATATCAAGCTTCAAGGATTTTCAAGAGGAAAAACACATTCGGCGCATTTTTTGTCAATGCTGCACATTTTTTGCCTGTTCCAATTTACGTTCGCGGCGATTTCTGACATCATCGCCCATAGGCTTGATGTCGCCCGCCTTCTGGAGCGCCCATTTGGTCATCATCGGGCCGACCAGCTCGTATATCAGCACCGCGAAGAGAACGATGTTGCGTATCAGCGCGCCGTCCTCAGGCAGGGTGGACGCCGTGACACACATGCCCAGCGCGACACCGGCCTGCGGCAGCAGCGTGATGCCGAGGTATTCGACGATGTTCTTATTGCAGCGCATGAGCTTTGCGGATTCGCGCGCGCCGATATACTTACCGGCAGAGCGGGCAAGCATATAGATTATGCCGACGAGCACCGAGGCAAGCTCCTTGAATACGCCCAGCTCCAGCTCTGCGCCGGAGATGACGAAGAACAGCACCATGAGAGGGCCTGTCCAGCGGTCGGAGTTCTCCATGATCTCTTCGGAGAGCGGGCAGAGGTTGCAGAACACGCTGCCGAGCATCATGCACACCAGCAGCGACGAGAAGCCCAGAGTCACGGGGCCGATCTTCACGCTTATCATCGACAGCGCGACCGTCAGGAACACGAAGCTTATGGTTATGGCAAGGCGGTTTGTGTTGGAGTTAAAGAGCTTTTCGATCTGGGTCATAACCCAGCCCGCGACTGCGCCGAGGAGCAGGGAGGCGGTAATCTCGATTATCGGGTTTGCGACGATGGTGTAGAGGTCGACAACGCCGCTGCTCAGCGCCTTGGCGATGCCGAAGGACACTGCAAACAGCACGAGGCCGACCGCGTCGTCCAGCGCGACTATCGGCAGCAGGAGGTCAGTGAGCGGCCCCTTGGCCTTGTACTGGCGCACGACCATGAGCGTCGCGGCCGGAGCAGTCGCGGCGGCGATGGCGCCGAGGGTTATCGCGGCGGGGACGGTCAGCACGTCGGGGCGGATAAAGTGGAATATCAGCAGCGCGATATCGACCAGTACCGTCGCGGTCACGGCCTGAAGAATGCCGACGACAAGCGCCTGCTTGCCGGTCTCCTTGAGCTGCGACAGGCGGAACTCGTTGCCTATTGAGAAGGCGATGAAGCCGAGCGCGACGTCGGATATAAGCCCGACGCCCTCCAGCTCCTCGTAGCTTTCAAAGCCGATGCCGGGGATGCCCAGCGCACCGATGAAGCAGGGGCCGATCAGAACGCCCGCAATGAGGTAAGCCGTCACGTCGGGCAGATGTGTTTTCTTGAGAAGTCGGGTCATCATAAGCCCGGCAAACATTGCGATGGCAAGGGATAATAATGCTTTCATATATCTCATCTCCAAACTGCGATATTGTACAGCATCCGCGGGCATTTTTCAATAATAAACAGGCAGGAAATTTCAGATTTTCCTGCCTGTTTTTTGTGCAAAAGTTATATCCGTACCGGCGTTACCAGCGGTAACCGCAGTTGAAGCACCGGTATGACTTGCCAAGGGAGGGACTGTTGAGTCCGCCGCCGACCACCGTGCCCAAGCCGGTGGAATCCATCCATCTTTCCGCTTCACCTATTGGCGCAACTCTCTCCGAGCCGCAGGTGGGGCATTTGGGCTTGTGCTTCGCGCGGTAGTCCATTTCGGCTTTCACCTCGCGTATTTTCTGGTCTATGAGTTGGGCTTCATCTTTTAACTTGAACTCGCGCTCGCGCAGCTCACGTTCTCTTTTGTCGGCAAATTCTTTTGCTTTCTTTTCTTTGTAGGCTTCAAAATCGGTACAAGCCAGCTGGTACTCAGCTTTTTTGTCTTCACTAGGATAGCTGGAGAAGAGATCTGCAACGACACTCCAAACAAACAGAATACCACCTAAAACCAATACTGGTATTGCATAAACTTCATCTTCAAAATCATCTAAGTGAAAGAAAGGGGATATAAAAATCAATATTCCTAATATCCGGAGAACTTTGACAAGGGTTCGTTTACTTTTATACTCCTTCTCTGGATTTTCTGGCATAATTACATTTGCTTTGAAGGATTCAACTGACTCCTCCAAATCAGCGCGCGCCTGCTCGATTCGCTGTGATTCAGCGCGCTGCATCTCTGGCAGCGCGGCTTTCATACGGTTGAGTTCTACGAGTGAATTCGGGAGATTTTCATATTTCATATCAGAACCTCATCCTTTCTGCGTTTTTTCCTGCTCGGCTTAGGGCATTTTGCGCCCTTTGGAATGTGCCAAGGGCTGCCTTTGGCGTCATGCGTTGCCCCCGGAATTAAATCCTCCCGACACCATTTACTGATAAGAGACTGACTTACGCCCCATCTTTCCGATGCTTCTTTGGTTCCCATTGAATCTGCCATATTTACACCTTCTCTGTATTATAAAATAATATCAAATAAGCAATCATATTGTAGTATATTACGCAAGCGTTTGTCAACCTATAATTTACATAGATTGCGAGGTGTTTTTATGGGTAAGGAGCCTTTGGTCATTAAAAAACGCGGCGAGGACGGAAACAAGATAATCACGGTACGCATAAAAGAGGATATTCTGAAGGAGCTGGACAGGATAGCGGGAGAGAGTAATTACTCCCGCAACGAGCTTATAAATATCATTCTGGACTATGGCGTACACAATATTGAGATACAGTGACCGCACCCTGTGCCGCTGATGGTACAGGACGCAAAAAAGCGCGTGATTTTAAAAATCACGCGCTTTTTATACTATATTATAATTTAAAACTCAGCCCTTACGCGGCCTTCTTGTTCTCCATGCTGCGGATGACGAACAGCGTAGCTACCGTGAGCACCGCGCCGACGGCGATGCAGACGAGTGCGTTCTGGACAAAACCGGCGACGACGTAGGTCACGAAGCTGACTGCCGCGACGGTGATGACGTAGGGAAGCTGAGTGGAGACATGCGTGAGGTGATCGACCTGCGCACCGGCAGAGGCCATGATGGTCGTGTCGGAAATGGGGGAGCAGTGGTCGCCGCAGACAGCGCCCGCGCAGCAGGCGGAGATGCCGATTATGAGCAGCTCGCTGGAGGTGGGAAAAATCGCGGTCGTGATGGGGATGAGGATGCCGAAGGTGCCCCAGGAGGTGCCGGACGCGAAAGCGAGGATGCAGGCCACGACGAAGATGACCGCGGGCAGCAGGCTGTAAAGTCCGCTGGAAGCGCCGTACATGAGGTCACGGACGAATTCCGCCGCGCCGAGATTGCTGGTCATGGTCTTGAGGGAGACTGCGAGGGTCAGAATGATGATCGGAGGAACCATGGCGATGAAGCCCTTGGGGACGCAGGACATCGCGTCCTTGAAGCTGATGACACCGCGCGCGACAAGGTAGATAACGATGAGAACGAGGGAGATTATGCCGCCCCAGGGAAGGCCGACAAAGGCGTTGGTGTTGCCGAAAGCGCCGATGAAGTCGCCCGCAAATTCGGTGCTGCCGGAGGGATCTGCGCCGAAGAAGCCGCCTACATAGAGCATGCCTATGGTGCAGGTGATTATCAGGACGAGCACGGGGAGCACGAGGTCGATAACGCGGCCCTTGGGGTTTGCGGCTTCATCCTCGCTGCCGGCAAGGCCACCGAGATTGCCGTTGAGCTGGGCGCTCATCTCGTGGATGCGCATGGGGCCGTAGTCGAACTTCATGCAGGCCAAGGCCACGATGAACACGAGAGTCAGCAGAGAGTAGAAGTTATAGGGTATCGCCTTGATGAACAGCTCGATGCCGCTGTAGCCCGCGTTGAGGTCTGCCGCGACGCCGGAGACGGCGGCTGCCCAGGAGGAGATCGGGGCTATCATGCAGACGGGCGCGGCGGTCGCGTCGATGAGATATGCGAGCTTGGCGCGGGAGACGCGGTGTCCATCAGTCACCGGCCGCATGACCGAGCCGACGGTCAGGCAGTTGAAATAGTCGTCAATGAAGATCAGAACGCCGAGGACGAAGGTCGCGAGTATCGCGCCTACGCGGGTCTTGATGTGGGTCTCTGCCCAGCGGCCGAACGCCGCCGAGCCACCGGACATATTGACCAGTGCTACGATTATGCCAAGCAGGACGAGGAAGAGAAAGATGCCCGCGTTGTCCGCAATGGCGGCGATGAAGCCGTCATTCAGTGCGGTGTCGAGAGTACCGATGGGTGAGAAGCCGGAGCAGAACATAGCGCCAATGAGGACGCCTATGAACAGCGACGAGTATGCTTCCTTGGTGATGAGTGCGAGGACGATTGCGATGATCGGCGGCAGAAGCGCCCAGAAGGTTCCGTACATAATATGTACCTCCAAAATAAAAAAATCATGAACAGAGCAGATACTGTTCATGACCTAGATATCACGTGGTACATAGTCCTGACAGCTCTCCGCTTACGCGACAGTCCGGCGGATATTCTCCGACGACCCAGGTATATCCGTTCGGGAACCGGATACCCTTCGGCGGCGACCCCTTTCGCTCCACGCTTCCCTGCGTTTTTCCGGAGTTACTCTTGATAACCGCGCCTCTATCATACTTTGTTCAGTTGAGCTTATTATAGCCGCCGAATCCGTTTTGTCAACAGGGAATATTCATTTTCGTGATTTTTCCCGTTTAATTAACTGCAATAAAGTGATATTATATACATATAATACAATCAAGAGGATGTTTAAATGGCCAAACTCTTTGATTTTACGATAAAAAACGGCGCCGCGGGGGGATTCGGAATGTTCAGTGCGGCGCATTTCACATGGCTTGCGGCGCTCGTCGCGGCGGGGAGCGGCGTGTGTCTGGCGTATAAAAATGCGGATGAAAATTCACGGCGGGTCATCCGCCGCGCGGCGGCATGGGGCGCGCTTGGGATAGAGCTTCTGCGCGCGGCGCTGCTGTTCGCGGCGGGGGAATATAGCCTCGGCCGCCTGCCGCTGCATCTTTGCGCGATGGCGGTGTACATCTGCGCGCTCCACGCATGGCGCGGCGGCGCGCTGACGGGGCAGTTCCTGTACGCGTTCTGTATGCCCGGCGCAGTTTTCGCGCTGATCTTTCCCGACTGGGGATATTATCCGGCGCTGCATTTCATGAGCGCGTCGTCATTCGTGATACACGGGCTGATCGTGACCTACGTCGTGATGCAGGTCGCGGCGCGGGACATCGTCCCCGACGTGAAGAAATGCCCGCAGTGCCTTGGCCTGATGCTGGAGCTCGCGCTGCCGGTGTATATTTTTGACCGCATCACGGGGACGAATTACATGTTTCTCAACTGGCCGTCGCCCGGCTCGCCGCTGGAATGGTTTGCATTTCTGGGGAGTCCCGGCTTCGTGCTGGGCTATCTGCCGATCCTCGCCGCCGTTTGGGCAGTGATGTATTATCCGTTCCGCCGGACGGGGGAAAATAAAAAGCAATAATTAATAAAAGCAATAACAAACCGTCCCTCGTTTGAGGGACGGTTTGTTATTGGATGCTCTATTCAGGGCACAGCTTCGGTGCTCATAAGGAGTAAGAGAGTTTGTGAGTTTGTGAGTTTGTAGAAGTATAAGCCCCGGACTCATGCCCTGAATACAGCACCCAATTCCATACAATGTATATGAAGATATTTACAAATCGCCGTAATGCGCGTATAATAAACTAGTTTTTACAGTTCGCGTTATATTTCCTGTGCTCCGCCTCAAATACAAGCATATTATACCAGATTTTTCTCCGTGTGACACACCATATGTCAAATACGCAGATTTTTATGTCAAAATAGCATGTAAATATATGAGGTATGACATAACATGATCTCTTTACCGACTATCATCTCGAACTACATACAGTTTAACTTCTGGGGCATCGCGATGAACATCCTGCTCACGCGGCGATACAGCAGGCTCAAGACCTTCCTGCTGCTCCAGCTCATCATACTCGGCATGATATTTTTCCCGTATATCCTGCCGTACCTCTCCATATGGCGCGCCATGATCGGGCTGATAACATGGGCGGCGCCGCTGGTGCTGTACAGCGACAAAATACGAAAGAAGCTGGTCGTTTTCGCACTGTGCACGGTCACGACGATGTTCGTGGAACTGTGGGTGGCGGTGCTGCTGCCGCCTGAGGTCGTAGCCGCAGGTGTCTCCGCGCAGACCACCGAGCTGCAGTGCGGCATTTACGCGGTCTATGACGCGAGCACTGCGCTTCTGCTCGCGGTGGGTACGCTGTTTCTCAAGCGCTTCGATCTTAAAAATGAGCAGTACCTCACGCTGCGGCACTGGCTGGGCTTCAGCCTGTTCCCGATAAGCCAGTACGTCCTGCTCTGCGGCTGGTTTTCCGAGCTGGCGCTGGAGGATTTCTCACTGAGCAAGCTCATTTTCATGGTGATCGCCGAGCTTATATGCATGGTCTCCGACGCGGTGCTGTATATGAGCATGGTCAGCATTGCGCGGCGTTCCAGACTCGCGGCCGAAAACGAGCTGCTGAAAAAGCAGATTGACGCGCAGAAGGCGCACTACGCCGCTCTGACGGATCAGTATGAGGATATCCGCCGCATGCGGCACGATATCGCAAACCATATGTACACGATAAATCTTCTCCTGAAGGATGGCCGCACCGAGGAGGCGGCGGCCTACGCCAAGGAGCTTAACGAAAAGACCGAATTCCAGCCAATGCTCGGCCAGTGCCGCAACCCGATCACGGACGCATTCCTGTATTCCCGCTCGAAGGAGCTGGAGGCACAGGGCGTGGATGTCAATATGAATGTAAACGTGCCGCGCATACCCAAGGTGAGCAACATATATATGGTGAGCGCACTCGGGAATCTGCTGGATAACGCGGCCGAGGCCGCTCTCAAATGCGAAAAGCCGTGGATAAAGCTGAACGCCTATTCCTCGAAGGGCTATCTCATCATAGAGGTCACGAATCCGACCCTGCCGAACGCGTCCAAGCCGCGCCGGATTCCGGAGCTGCCGCGTGGAGTCGGCTCGCATATTCTGACCGAGATCGCGGAAGCCTACGAGGGGCAGTATACCTGCTGCGAGGAGAACGGCGTTTTCCACGCCACGCTCACTCTGAAGGAGGACAACTGCGATGCTTTGCATAGCGATATGTGACGATGAACGCATACAACGCCGGCACACGGCGGAGCTGATAGACAGCGCGCTCGCCGCGCGCAGCGCGGATATCAGCTGCTTTGACAGCTCCGAAGCGCTGCTCCAGGCGGTGGTTTCCGGCTACGCGCCGGACATCGCGGTGCTGGATATTCAGATGGGCGAGATGGACGGGATCAGTCTCGCAAAGAGGCTCAATGCTCTCACTCCGTCCTGCCGCATAATTTTTGTCACGTCGTACCTCGCATTTGCGACCGAAGTTTACAGCACGGAGCACGTCTATTTCATCCTGAAAAGCCAGATCGACGAGCGCATCGGAAGCGCACTGGAGAAGGCCGTGTCGGCGATCGACGCGGATCGCGGCAGCGGCGCGATGCTGCCGGTCAAGGTTCGCGGCGGCACGGAGCTGATACCGGTGAAGGACGTCAAATACGTGGAGCGGCTGGGCCGCAAGACGCATGTCGTCGCCGCGGGCTCGGAGCTGTGGAGCGCGCATGCTCCGGCGGAGCTGCTGAGCGGGCATGAGGAGCGGTTTATCCGATGTCATCAGAGCATATGGGTCAATCCGCAGTGGGTCTCCGCCATGAAGAGCGACGAATTCCTGCTCAAGGACGGGGCGAGCCTGCCGATAAGCCGCGGCTACAAGCAGTCCGCGCGGGACGCGTTCTTCGCATCGCTCCGCCGTCCGGAGGACGCACTATAATAAAGCAGCGCGGCAAAGTGTTGACAAGTCCGGCGGCGCACCGTATAATTGAATGAAGAAGAATTCACGGCAGGAAGATGAATCTTCCTGCCGTTGGTTTATAAACTGCCAACAGGAGGGATATTGTGAACCGTGTTTTGAATTTTTCCGCGGGGCCGTCGATGCTGCCGCTTGAGGTGCTTGAGGAGGCTCAGCGCGATCTGGTAGATTATAAGGGCTGCGGCAGCAGCGTCATGGAGATGAGCCACCGTTCCAAATATTTCGCGCCGATAATCGCGGACGCGGAGGCTTCTCTGCGCCGTATTATGAATATAAGCGACGATTACTATGTGCTCTTTTTGCAGGGCGGCGCGTCGCTCCAGTTCTCGATGATACCGATGAACCTCGCAAAGCGCGGGGAAAAGGCGGCATATGTCGTCACGGGGCAGTTCGCGGGCAAAGCGCTTGACGAGGGCGCGCTCTGGTGCGATGCTGTGTGTCTTGCGAACGGCAAGGAAAACGGCTTTACGGCCATCCCGCGCATAAACGCCGCGGATGTGCCGCAGGACGCGCGGTTTCTGCACATAACCGTCAACAACACTATCTACGGCACGATGTGGAGCGAGCTGCCCGAAACGGGAAGCGTCCCCCTCGTGGGCGACCTGTCGTCCGTTGCACTGGGGCGCGAATATGATATAAACCGCTTCGGCCTCGCGTATATGGGCGCGCAGAAGAATATGGGCATCGCCGGACTCACCGTCGTCATAATCCGCAAGGAGCTTGTGACGAGCGAGCTTGACGAGGTCGTCCCCTCCATGCTGCGCTATGATCTGATGGCGAAAAACGGCTCCATGTACAATACCCCGCCCGCCTTTGCGATATATATGGCCGGACTCATGTTCAACTGGGTCGAGGCGCAGGGCGGCGTCGCGGAGATGGAGCGCCGTAATAAAGAGAAAGCCGCGCTGCTGTATTCCGTGCTGGACGAGTCGAGCATGTTTGCCCCGCGCGCCGAGAAGGACAGCCGTTCGATAACCAACGTCACCTTTACACTGCCCACGCCTGAGCTGACCGCGGATTTCGTGCGCATGGCCGAGGGGCGCGGGATGATAAACGTCAAGGGACACCGGCTCACCGGAGGCTGCCGCGCCTCGATATATAACGGCATGCCGATGACGGGTGTGGAGAAGCTCGCCGAGTGCATGAGAGACTTTGAGAGGGGACTGCGCGAATGAAGGATCTGAACAAGCTGTTCGCGCCGATCGGGCTGCGCGTTCCGGAAATCCTGCTCCCCGCGCGAGACATTGAGCGCTTCGCGGTTATCGCCTGCGATCAGCATACGGCGGAACCGGAATATTGGGAGGAGACGGAGCGGATCGTCGGCGATGCGCCGTCCGCGCTGCATCTGATGCTGCCGGAGGCGTGGCTCGGCCGCGAGAATGCGGGCGCGGATGTACCAGCGAATATGCGCCGGTACCTTGCCGACGGGAGCCTGCGCAGCATAGGCGAGGGCTTCGTCTATGTGCGCCGCCGGACTTCGGAGGGCATACGCCATGGGCTGCTCGCCGCCGTCGATCTTGAGCAGTATGATTTCAGCCCCACGGCGGATACGCTCATGCGCGCGACCGAGGCCACCGTGCGCGAGAGGCTGCCCGCGCGCATTGCGCTGCGGCGCGAAGCCGTGCTGGAAATGCCGCATGTGCTCGTGCTGACGGACGACCGCGAGAATTCCGTGACGGCGCTGCTGGAGCGCGAGCTTGGCAGCCTGCCGAAGCTGTATGATTTCGACCTGATGCAGGGCGGCGGACATATCGAGGGCTATCATGTTCGGGATGAGCGCGTGTGCGCGGCGATAGCCGATGCGCTAGGCGCGCTGAACGAGAAGCGCGGCAACGCGCCGCTGTACGCCGTCGGCGACGGGAACCATTCGCTGGCCGCGGCGCGCGAGTGCTGGTATGCCCAGCGCGAAAGCATTCCGGAGACCGAGCGCGAGGGGCATCCGCTGCGCTATGCGCTGGTGGAGCTGGTCAGCATCTATGACGATGGACTGAGCTTCCACCCGATACACCGGCTGCTGTGCAATGTCGATCCGGAGCAGGTGCAGCGCGAGCTGGGCTTCGATGCGGCGAACCCGCCGTCGCTTCAGAAATTACAGCCCAAGCTCGACGAGTGGCTGGCGCGGCATCCGGAGGCGCAGCTGGACTACATACACGGTGCCGAGGAGTGCCGGAAGCTTGGGGACAGGCCGGATAGGCTGAGCATAGTGTTTGGCAGCTTCGACCGCGGCGACTTTTTTGCGACGATACAGCGCGACGGGATATTTGTCCGCAAGAGCTTCTCCATCGGTAGTGCGGACGAAAAGCGGTATTATCTTGAATGCCGCAGGATAAGATAAAGACGCGGCGCTGAAGCTGAATAGACGAAGGGCGGCTGTTTCAGACAGCCGCCTTTCGTTATCGTGTGTTTTCCAGGTCACAATTCCATCTTGAAATAATAGCCATATTTTATTATAATCAAGTCAGATCGACCCGATAAAACACGTAAGGAGTGCTGATATGGGGGCATGGAGCGTCAGCATAACCGGAAATGATATGGCGCGCGACCTGAAGATGGATTACTCATGCGCCTTCTATCGCTGGGGAGAAAGCGCCGCAGACAAGATAGACGAATACATCAGAACCAGATTCGACGAGACAGATCCGGAGGAATGGTGCGACTATGTCTATTCCCTCGCGGACTATATGTGGAAAAAGGGCATTCTCACGGACGAGATAAGAGATCGGGCGATACAGCTGATCGACAGCGATTTCGGCCTTGAGATATGGGCGGAGTCAGGGGAGAAGATACTGAACCAGCGGAAGAAAGCGCTTGCGGATTTCCGCGCAATGCTTCTCTCGCCGATGGGGCCGAAGAAGAAAATCAAGCCCGACGTATACACGGACACCATTTTCAACGAAGGGGATATAGTGGCGATACGGCTGAAAACCGCCAATAAATCCATTGCCAAGCACGCCCGCGAATATACGGACATGACGGACGAAGAGTTCCATAGCTACGACGGGAAATATGTCCTGCTGCAAAAGATATCTGACAAATCGTCATGGCAATGCGCCATGGTGCCTGAAATACATGACTGGTGGGCAAACTTCCGGCTGCTCAACGGCATTTACGAAGAGATACCGGACAGCGTCGATACTGACCGGCTCACTGACGCGACCTTTATCGGTCGTCGGGAGCCGGTGTTCACCTGTGAGAGCAGCATGTTTTACTTCAGGAAAAGGCACTACAAGGTGATAGGCAATCAACGCCCGCAAATGGAGAGATACCAGTATTTGCAAAAAAGTGAAGGCAGGCAGATTTTCCTCGGAATAAGCACGGAGTGGCACGATCCGGACTCCTTCTTTGTGGCGGCGATGGATCTGGAGAAAACTGTCCGCCTGTGGGACGGTTCGGTCAGCCGGCTGATGGAGATCGCGCATGACGCGAACCGCTGTGGCGCGTTCAATTACCGTTTGTCGAAAGAAGAAAATGACAGGAATCGGGAGCAGGAGGAGCTTCTGATAGACCAGAAGCTGCGGGAAGCGGCGGACGATCCCAAAACGAAAATTTATATGCTGCACTGGGGTCGTGACTGCGCTTTTGCTTCCGTCAAAGATGGCCGGATAGACAATGTCTATGTCCTGGGCATTTATCAGAGAAGCGGCGCGGCGACCTGTCTTCTGACCGAAATATCAAAGGCGGCGGGGTCGGGCGCATATATGATCATTCCCGATGTCAGGCGTAAAAAGGAGCTCGAAAAGCTCTGCAGATACGTGGATATTGAGATAAGGTACTGCTGACACATAATAAAACGAGCGGCTCCATAGCGGAGCCGCTTGTTTCTTATATATCGGGATGCCGATCCGAGCCTTACAGGAGAGCTTTGACCTTGGCGGCGATGTTTTCCGCGGTCAGGCCGTATTCCACGAACAGCGCGTCGGGCTTACCGGACTGGCCGAAGCGATCTTCTACGCCGACGCGGTCGAAGCCGGCGCCGGCATGACCGGCCAGAACCTCTGCGACTGCGGAGCCGAGGCCGCCTGTGACGAAGTGTTCCTCGGCGGTGACGATGGCCTTCACCTTGCCGTTGTAGGCGAGGATGGTCTCTTTGTCGATGGGCTTGATGGTGTGGAAATTCACGACCGCTGCGCTGATGCCCTCGGCCTCAAGCAGCTCCGCCGCCTTGATGGCGCGGGTCACCATGAGTCCGGTGGCGAAGATCGCGGCATCACTGCCGTCGCGGATGACGTTGGCCTTGCCGGGGATGAACGGCGTATCCGCGTCGGTCACGGCGTCGGTATTCGGGCGGGACAGGCGCAGATATACGGGGCCGTCTATCTCCACGGCCGCCGCGACGGCCTTTTTGGCTTCCTCGGCGTCACAGGGGACGAACACGGTCATGCCGGGGATGCCGCGCATGAGGCTTATATCCTCAAGCGCCTGATGGGAGCCGCCGTCCTCGCCGACGCTGAGCCCCGCGTGGGTGAACGCGAGCTTGACGTTTGCCTTGGCATAGGCGACGCTGTTGCGTATCTGCTCATATGCGCGGCCTGCGCCGAATATGGCGAAGGTGCTGGCGAAGGGGATATAGCCGGAGAAGGCAAAGCCCGCCGCCGCGTCTATCATGTTCGCTTCGGCGATGCCGAAATCATAAAACCTGTCGGGGAAAGCCTTTTTGAAGGTGCTGGTCTTTGTGGAGCCGGAGAGGTCCGCGTCCATAACGACTATGCGCTCATTGGTTTTGCCAAGCTCAGCAAGAGCTTCGCCGTATGCTTCTCTTGTGGATTTAGCCATTTAACGCAGCCTCCAATTCTTTCATGGCCGCCTCGTAATCGGCGGTCTTTATAGTGGTGCCGTGCCAGCCGGGGTTGTTCTCCATGAAGGACACGCCCTTACCCTTGACGGTTTCGCAGCAGATGAACTTCGGCTTGCCGGTGGTGTGCGGCAGGCGGAGCGCCGCGGTGACGGCGTCGATATCGTGCCCGTTCACGGTGACAGTGTCAAAGCCGAAGGCGGCAAACTTCGCGCAGATGTTGCCGAGGGACATGACGTCGTCGTTCCTGCCGTCTATCTGCAGGCCGTTATGGTCGAGAATAACGGTGAGGTTATCGAGCTTATAATGGGCGGCGGCCATTGCGGCCTCCCATATCTGACCCTCCTGGCACTCGCCGTCGCCGACCATGGTGTACACCTGATAGCGCTTGCCGCCGTGCTTTGCGGCCATAGCCATGCCTACAGCGATGGACATGCCCTGACCGAGGGAGCCGGTGCAGGCGTCAACGCCGGGGGTCTTGTTCTTGTCGGGGTGCCCCTGCAGGTGGCTTCCGAGCTGGCGCAGAGTCATAAGCTCCTCCTTCGGGAAGAAGCCCTTGTCCGCCAGCACCGCGTAGAGCGCGGGGCAGCAATGACCCTTGCTCAGGACGAAACGGTCACGATCCGGCATCTGTGGATCGGCGGGGTCAACGTTCATCACGTTATAATACAGCGCGACCAGCTCGTCGATGCAGGACAGGGAGCCGCCCGGATGACCGGACTGCGCCTTGTACAGCTCTTCGATAATATCAATTCTGAGCTGAGCCGCTTTCTTCTGAAGCGTCATTCTTTATTCCTCCATTCAGGTTTGTAGCCAATCGAGCGGGAATTCCGTCCCGCAAAACGACGTCTATAAGTATACATTACCGCGAATAGAATTTCAATACATAAAAGTTCTTGAAAAATGTCAATAAATGCTGTTTAATATCAGCGGAGTGATTTGATTGAAATACAAAATTATTGCATTTGACCTTGACGGTACGCTTCTGAACGACACGAAGGAGATACCTGAGGAGAATCTGCGCATGCTGCACCGCGCGGCGGAGTGCGGCGTACAGCTCGTGCCGGCGACTGGGCGGATATATCCCGGCCTGCCGGAGCAGCTGCGCGCGCTGCCGTTCGTGCGCTACTGCATATGCGTGAACGGTGCGCAGGTGTACGACGCATGGGAGAAAAAAGTGATCTGCCGCGCGGAGATACCAGCGGCGCGGGCGATAGAACTGGCGGAATTCATGGACGGCCTGCCCGTGATCTACGACTGCTATCAGGACGACTGGGGCTGGATGAGCGCCGATATGTACGCGAAGATCGACGAATATATAAGCGACCCCGGCGTCGCACTGCTGACGAAAAAGACCCGCACGGCGGTGGACGACCTGAAAGCGACGCTGCGCGAGCGCGGAACGCCGGTGCAGAAAATGCAGATGCATTTCAGCGATCCGGCGCAGCGGCTGCACTGGCTGGCTGAGCTGCCCGCGCTGTGGCCGGACATATCCGTGACCTCGTCGATAAGCAGCAACATAGAGCTGAACAGCCTCGACGCGAACAAGGGCGCGGCGCTGAAGACGCTGTGCGGCCTGCTCGGCGTCGGCTTAGAGGAGACGCTCGCCTTCGGCGACGGGTCGAACGACATGACGATGCTCTCCGCGGCGGGAACCGGAGCCGCCATGCTCAACGCCTCGGACAAGGTCAAAGCCGCGGCGGACATCGTGACGGAGGCGGACAACAACTGCGCCGGTGTTGCGCAGACTGTATACAGGCTCATGCCGGAGATAGGGGGAGCATGCGATGAATGAAGCGATCGCGGTGCGCGTGGTGATAAGCGCGCTGATAGGATATCTGCTCGGCTGCATAAGCCCGTCGTTCCTCATCGGGAAGCGGCGCGGATACGACGTGCGCGAGACCGGGTCGAAGAATGCCGGCGCGTCAAACACGATAATCATGGCGGGGAAGTTTGCCGGAGTGCTGGTCGCGGTGCTGGATATTCTGAAGGCTGCGGCCTCATGGTGGATAGCGGCCGCGCTGTTTCCGGAGCTTGAATTTGCCGGACAGATCGCAGGAGCGGCCTGCGTGCTGGGGCATATGTTCCCCGTGTTCCTGGGCTTCAGGGGCGGAAAGGGCTTCGCCTGCCTCGGCGGGCTGGCGCTTGCCTGCGGCCCCGCGACGTTTTTGCTGATGGTACTGCTCGCGGCAATTATCGGTTTTGCGAGCAGCTATATCTGCATCGCGGCGGTGTCGATGTCGGTCGTTTTCCCGCTGTATTATGCGCTGACCACCGGCTCGTGGCTGGGTGCGCTGATATTGCTGCTGCCGTCGCCGTTCATGTTTTATAAGCATAGGGAAAATTTCCAAAGGATCGCGGTGGGGCAGGAGCTGAAGCTCAGCTTCCTGTGGAAAAATGAGAGCGAGATGAACCGCACCGGCCATATAGCCGCCGTTGAAAACGAAGCCGACGACGAGCTGCAGGCGTAAGAATTCGCAGTTTGCTGGCAGAATAAATAAAAAATTCCGTGGATCATTCCACGGAATTTTTTATCTGAGCCGGTCGAAGCCATCGTCCACAGGGGGCTGGACTTTCTGCGGCTTTTTGCCCATGTTCTGAATAATGACCCAGGTGTAGTACATGAACATCAGCGCGGTGGAGATAAAGATGAGCTGCATACCGAAATAGCGCTCATCCGCGATGCACATCACGCACAGCATCGCGCCGATCATTGAGAAGAACAGACTGTGCCACGGTTTGGGCTGGCCGAATACGTATCCGGCGTTATAGAAGAAGCCGATCATTGCGACCGAGACCGCGATGATCTCCACAGCGTAAGCCCAGACGACGCTGTTGATATCGTTGGCCTTGTAGCAGACAACGAGCCAGAGCGCGTACATCAGCACCGGCAGCATGGACAAAAGGCACAGCAGGGAGAGCTTGGCCTGCGGGTCGCTCACCTTTTTCATGAGCAGCGGGAATGCGACTCCAGAGAGGAGCGCCAGCCCCGCGAGGATGAGCAGAAATACGACCTCTTCGTCGGTCTCGCAGCTCATGGCCAGGACGAGCGCGCCGAGACACATCATCCCGCCGATGACCCAGCGGAGAATGGAGAAGAGCCGTCCGGTGTTGGCCAGCGCCTCATGCGGCGCGGCGGGCGGGACGAACTGCTGTGCTTTCATACGCTTGATGAAGCGATAGAACACTGCGGCCGCCGCGAGGACTATCAGCACCACCGCGACATTCAGCGAGCTGGAGCCGCAAAGCCCGTTGTCATCGAACGCGATCTGAAGCTGGAGCCAGCGGATGAAAACACCGAAAGCGCTTGCGCCCAGCACGTAGCAGTCGAGCTTCAGGGCAAGCTGTTTCATTTCGTTGCGCATAAAGAATTACCTGCTTTTATATTATTTTATATAGGGATTTATATAAGGGATTTTATACTCATTCTGCCATTCCGTCAAGCGGAAGATGAGGAGGACATGATGAAGCGAACGATTTTGCTGTCATATATCGCGCTGGTGATCGCTGTTGTGCTGTCGGCTGCGGCAGGGCGCGGCGCGGAGAGCGCACCGGAGGAGACTGCACCGCCCGTGGAAAGTGCTGCACCGGAGACAACGCCGCAGCCCCTGTCCGCGCCGGAGCGGATAAGCCTGCTGACAGAGGACGGCATACTGGAAATGGACATGCAGGAGTATCTGGTCGGCGTTGTCGCGGCGGAGATGCCGGCGGCTTTTCCTGATGAAGCGCTGAAGGCGCAGGCGGTGGCTGCGCGGACATACGCGATGAACTGCGCCGCAGGCAAAAAGCATGGCGATGCGCAGGTGTGCGCCGATTATAAATGCTGTCAGGCGTGGCAGGACGACGCCGCGCTGCGCGAAAAATGGGGCGTGGACTACGACATGTATATAGAAAAAATACGCGCCGCGGTCGCGGCGACGGAGGGGCAGTATCTGAGCTATGACGGGGAGGCGGTGTTCGCGGCGTTCCACTCATCGTCCGCCGGAGCGACCGAGGCCAGCGGCAGCATATGGAGTGAGCGGCCGTATCTCATAAGCGTCAGCAGTCCGGAAACGGAGGAAGACGTGCCTAACTTTGTTAGCCGCGTTGACTGCACGGAGCTTGACTTCCGCGACACGCTTCTCTCCGCGCACCCCGAAGCGGACTTCACCGGCGATGCGTCGGGCTGGGTGGGCGAGATCTCACGCGACGAGAGCGGACGCGTGGCAAGCGTCGTTCTGGGCGGCGTCAGCGTATCTGGAACGGAGCTCAGGAGCCTGTTCGCGCTCCGCTCCACGGCATTCGAGCTTGAATATGACGGCGGCTTTCATTTCACCGTCACGGGCTACGGCCACGGCGTTGGAATGAGCCAGTACGGCGCGAAGGTCATGGCCGAGGATGGCGATGACTATCGGACGATACTGGCTCATTATTATACGGGATGCGAGCTTACAGGCTGAACTTCTTCTCGTAGGTACAGAAGCAGTAGCGTATGCCGTCCTCCTCCTCCCATGGCTCCTGCGAAACGCATTCCCATTCGGGGTTGCGGTCGAGGTTCGGGAAGAAGCTGTCCGACTGCGGCTCGATGTCTATTTTGGTGACGTATACGCGCTCAAGATAGTTGAAAAACTGCATGTAAACGCTCGCGCCGCCTATGACGAAGCACTGTTCAAAGTCTTCCGCCGCGTCCAGCGCTTCGCCGGTGCTGTGCACGACCAGCGCGCCGTCCACGTTGATGCCCTGGCGGGAGACGACGATGTTGAAGCGGTTTGCCAGGGGCTTGCCGCCCGGAAAATCGGCAAGCGTTTTGCGGCCGACTATGACGGCGGAGCCGTCGGTAAGGCTGCGGAAATGGCGCCTGTCGGCCTTGAGGACGACGGGCTGCGTGCCGCCGTCGCCGATGCCCCAATCGGAATATACTGCAACTATTGCATCCATAATTTTACCTCTGTCCTCACAGTGCTACGGGTATTTTTTCGTCAAAAGGCGTAAACTCGTAATTTTCCATGCGGAAACTGTCGCGCGTGAACTTGTAGAAATCATCAACGCTCGGATCGACGATGAATTTCGGCGCCGGCTTCGGCTCGTTCCGGATTATCCGCTCTATCATCGGCACATGCCGGTCGTATATATGTGCGTCGGCGATGACGTGCACAAACTCGCCCGGCTCAAAGCCGGACACCTGCGCCAGCATTATCGTCAGCACGGCGTACTGCACAACGTTCCAGTTGTTCGCGGCGAGCATGTCCTGCGAGCGCTGGTTGAGTATGGCGTTGAGCTTGTTTCCGGTGACGTTGAAGGTCATGGAATACGCGCAGGGGTAGAGCGCCATTTCCGACAGGTCGGCAAAATTATAAATGTTCGTCATGATGCGGCGCGAGGCCGGATTGTGCTTGAGGTCCCACAGCACCTTATCGACCTGATCCATGTCGCCCTCGGGGTAATGGTGCTTTACGCCCAGCTGATAGCCGTAGGCCTTGCCGATGGAGCCGTTCTCGTCCGCCCACGCGTCCCAGACGCGGGTGCGCAGATCGTGCACGTTGTTGCTTTTGGCCTGCCATATCCACAGCAGTTCGTCAATAGCGGACTTCCAGTATGTGCGCCGTATGGTGAGTATTGGAAATTCGCTGGACAGATCGTAGCGGTTTACAATGCCAAATTTCTTGACCGTGTGGGCGCTTGCGCCGTCCTCCCAGTGCGGGCGGACTTCGCGGTCGGTGTCCCAGACGCCGTTGTCAAGAATGTCCCGGCAGTTCTGGATGAATATTTCGTCTGCTCTGCTCATATCGCACCGCCTTAAAAAAACTAAACTTAATAATAACACATTTGCCGCCGCATGTCCACAGGAACCGCTTCACGTCCATCCGAATACCATGGAGCGAGGAGGTGGTTTATTTGTGAAATTTGCTGTAATTGGAGGAGATCTGCGCTCTGCGCTGCTCTGCTCGATGCTTGCGGGCGACGGACACAGGGTGTACAGCTTCGCGCTGGAGAAGGCGGAGCTGCCGCCGGAGGTGCCGAAGGCCGGCTGCATTCAGGGCTGCACATACGGCGCGGACTGCGTAATTCTGCCGTGCCCCGCGGAGAAGGGCGGCTTCCTGTATGCCCCGTTTGCCGCTGAGACCCACCGGATGACCGAGGTGTGCGGCGCGCTCTGGCCGGGGCAGATACTCTGCGCGGGGAAGCTGAGCGACGCCGCCGCGGCATGCGCGATGGAGGCAGGGGCGCAGGTGGAGGACATCATGCTGCGGCAGGATTTCGCCGTGGGCAACGCGGCGATAACCGCCGAGGGGGCGCTCGGCCTGCTCATCTCCGGCAGCGATAAAACGCTCTGGCGGCGAAAAGCCCTCGTCCTCGGCTGGGGGCGCATAGGCTCCATCCTTGCTCAGCGGCTGCGCGCGATGGGAGCGGATGTATACGCCGCGGCCAGAAAGAGCCGTGATCGCGCAATGGCGCGTGCGATGGGTTGCCATGGGCTTGGCTTTGACGAGCTTGAGGGGCGGGTCGCGGACTTCGACTACATAATCAATACGATACCGGCGCGCGTCCTCAGCGACGCCGCGCTCTGCTGCGTCCGCGATGACGCGCTGCTGCTGGAGCTTGCCTCGCAGCCTGGCGGCTTCGACCGGAATCTGGCCGAGAACATCGGGATAAGGACGATCTGCGCGCCGGGGCTGCCCGGAAAGTGCGCGCCCTACGGCGCGGCGGAGCTGATGCGCGAGGCAATATATGACGTTTTGAACGAGCAGGGGGAGTAGCAATGGGTGAGAAGAAAATTGTCGGTCTGGCGCTGTGCGGGTCGTATTGCAGCTATGACAAGGTGTTTGCTGCGGCGGGGGTGCTTGCGGAGAAATACGAGCTGATACCGATCATGAGCGGCACCGCCGCCGCGACGGACAGCCGCTTCGGCATGGCGGAAGAGAATATGCGCAGGCTCGCCGAGCTGACGGGGCATGCCGACGTGGTGACGACGATAGCCGCCGCCGAGCCGCTCGGCCCTGCAAGGCCGATGGATGCGCTGCTGATCGCGCCGTGCACCGGCAACACGCTTGCAAAGCTTGCTCACGGGATAACGGACAGCGCCGTGACGATGGCGGCAAAGGCACACCTTCGCAACGGGCGGCCGCTCGTGCTTGCGATATCGACGAACGACGGGCTTTCCGGCTCGGCGGAAAACATCGCGCGGCTGCTGAACCGGAAGAACGTCTATTTCGTCCCATTCGGGCAGGACGATCCGGCGAAAAAGCCCTGCTCACTCCAGGCGGATTTCAGCCTGATGTACGCAAGTGTGGAGGCGGCGATGGCGGGAGCACAGCTTCAGCCAATTTTGACTGCAAAATAATGGCTTCGTGGCATTGACAAGAAATTATCCGGCATGTTACAATTATAAAAGCGCGTTACCGATACGATAAAGCGGAGGAGAGAAAATGAAGAAAAAGCTATGGATAATCGCTGTCGTGGCGATACTCATCGTCGCGGTGCTGGCGTCTCTGGCGGCCTGCGGCAATCTGTTTTCCAAGAACGATGAGCCCGAGGAGCTGGAGGATGAGCTGACGGCGGAGGAGCCGGAAGCCGAGGAGACCGAGGAACCGGAAGCGACCGCACAGCCTGAGGAGCCGGAAGCCACGAAGACCCCGACGAGCACCGGCAGTGGCAGCAGACCCGGCGCAAGCACCGGCAATAAGCCCGGCAATTCCGGCAGAACCACTCCCGCACCCACGCCCGGCGCAGAACCCGATCCCGCACCGAGCACCGAGCCAGAACCCGGCACGGAGCCGACCCCAGCGCCCAGTCCGGACACTGAGCCGAACCCCGGCTACGATCCGACTCCCGCGCCCGATCAGGATAACGGCACTGGCAGCGATCTGGGGGATGCCATAAAGGACATCATCGACGAGTCTCGTAAGCCCGGCAACGGCGACCTTGGCGGCGCAATCGGTGGCCTGATAGGCACGATCATCGGCGGCGGCAGCGAGAAGCCCTGAGCACATAAAACAAGGTAAAACGATCCCGCATCACTTCTGTGATGCGGGATCTTGCTATGTTTATTTTTTCAGCGAGGATTCCACAAGCGCCTTGAACAGCGGGTGGGCGCGGTTCGGGCGGCTCTTGAACTCCGGATGGAACTGCACGCCGACGAAGAAGCGGTGGTCGCTCAGCTCGACGGCCTCGACGATGTGCCCGTCGGGGGACTGGCCGCAGAGCGTCATGCCTGCGTCGGTGAGCATCTCGCGGTAGTCGTTGTTGAACTCGTAGCGGTGGCGGTGGCGCTCGCGTATCTCGTCACAGCCGTAGCACTCGTGCATACGCGTGCCGGGCAGGATATGGCACGGATACGCTCCGAGACGCAGCGTTGCGCCCTTGTCGATAGTCTCGCTCTGGTCGGGCAGGAAGTCGATTATCTTGTGCGCGGAGGTCTTGCTGAACTCGCCGGAGTTTGCGTCCGCGAGGCCGCAGACGTGGCGCGCAAATTCGATGACGGCTATCTGCATACCGAGGCAGATGCCGAGATAGGGGATGTCGTGCTCACGGCAGTATTTCGCGGTGGTTATCATGCCCTCGATGCCGCGGTCGCCGAAGCCGCCTGGGACGATTATTCCGTCACAGCCGGCGAGCTGCGCGGCGACGTTATCCTCTGTGATGTCCTCGCTGTCGATCCAGCTGATATCCACCTGCGCGCCGCACTCGTATCCGCTGTGATGCAGCGCCTCGGCGACGGAGAGATACGCGTCGTGAAGCTGCACATATTTGCCGACAAGGCCGATGGTGACCTGACGGCTGGGGTGACGGATGCGGTCGACCAGCGCTTCCCACTCCTTGAGATCTGGGGCCTTGTCCTCCAGCCCAAGCTCGCGGCACACAACGGAGGAAAGCCCGTTCGCCTCGAGCATGAGCGGCGCTTCGTAGAGATTGGGCAGGGTCAGGTTCTCGATGACGCAGTCGGGCTTGACGTTGCAGAACATGGCGATCTTCCTGAAGATGCTGTCCTCCAGAGGCTCGTCGCAGCGCAGGACGATGACGTCCGGCGAGATACCCATGCCCTGAAGCTCCTTGACGGAGTGCTGGGTGGGCTTGGTCTTGTGCTCGTCGCTGCCGCGCAGGAAGGGGACGAGGGTGACGTGGATGAACAGGGAATTGCCGCGCCCCTGCTCCAGCCCGATCTGGCGGATCGCCTCAATGAAGGGCTGGCTCTCGATATCGCCGGTCGTGCCGCCGATCTCGGTTATGACGACGTCGGCGTTCGTCTTCTTGCCGACGCTGTAAACAAATTCTTTTATCTCGTTCGTGATGTGCGGGATGACCTGCACGGTCTGGCCGAGGTACTCACCGCGGCGCTCCTTATTCAGCACGTTCCAGTAGACCTTGCCGGTGGTGAGGTTTGAAAAGCGGTTCAGATCCTCGTCGATGAAGCGCTCGTAGTGGCCAAGGTCAAGGTCGGTCTCGGCACCGTCTTCGGTGACGTAGACCTCGCCGTGCTGGTAGGGGCTCATCGTGCCGGGGTCAACGTTGATGTAGGGGTCGAGCTTCTGCGCGGCGACCTTCAGCCCGCGCGCCTTCAGAAGGCGGCCAAGCGACGCGGCAGTTATGCCCTTGCCAAGACCTGAAACAACGCCGCCGGTAACGAAAATGTACTTGCTCATATCGGTATCTCTCCTCATGTGCGCAGTGCTGCGCGAATATAAAAATAAAACGTTCTCCGATGCCTAAAGGGGGCAGCTGGCCCCATACATCAGCGAACGCTTTCATGCAAAAAATACCGATATTCAAATTACTGTGATAGTATACAGCAGCTTTTTTGATTTGTCAATACCGAAAATCGAAAAAATTTGGGCGGCCTGCAAGGCCGCCCAAATCGGGGTAACTGGGATTATTCGTAGAGCGCTTTGAGCTTCATCAGATGCTCGTAGCGAGCCTTGGCGTTGTCCTCGGATTCCTTGAAGAGTCTGTCGGCTCTTGCGGGGAACTCGCGGGTCAAGCGGCTGTAGCGCGCCTCGTTCATCAGGAACTCCTGATAGCCGCCGGCCGGCTCCTTGCTGTCGAGCGTGAAGGGCTTCTCGGCGTCGGGGTTGAAGCGGAAGAGGTTCCAGTAGCCGCACTTGACTGCCTTCTCCATCTCCTTCTGGCAATTCTCCATGCCGCCCTTGATGCTGTGCATCTCGCAGGGAGAGTATGCGATGATGATGGAGGGTCCCTTGTGGGCTTCCGCCTCGGCGATGGCCTTCAGGGTCTGAACCTTGTTTGCGCCCATTGCGATCTGGGCAACATAGACATAGCCGTAGGTCATGGCGATCTCGGCGAGAGACTTGGACTTGATCTCCTTACCGGCTGCCGCGAACTGCGCGACCTGACCGATGTTGGAAGCCTTGGAAGCCTGTCCGCCGGTGTTGGAGTAGACCTCGGTGTTGAACACGAAGATGTTGACGTCTTCGCCGGAGGCGAGGACATGGTCAACGCCGCCGAAGCCGATATCGAAGGCCCAGCCGTCGCCGCCGAAGATCCAGCAGGACTTCTTGTTCAGGTAATCCTTCTTCTCAAGTATCTCGGAAGCGAGAGTGCAGGCCTCGCAGGTGCACCACTTGGCGCCTGCTGCCTTCGCGGCCTTCGCGCCCTCAAGCATCTCAGCGTAGTCGGGGCTGGAGGCGAAGAGCTCGATGGTCTCGTCGATGGTGTTGGTGTTCTCTTCAAGCGCCTTGACAAGCTCCTTGGCGGGCTTCTGGTTGGCGTTGCCGTCATTGTAGGTTTCGAGCCATGCCTGAGCCGCGGTCTTTATCGCCTCGGCGCAGTAAGGAACGGCGATGAGGGCTTCGACCTTGGCCTTGAGATCGTCACGGATCTTCTTCTGGCCGAGGTACATGCCGAGGCCGTGCTCAGCGTTATCCTCGAACAGGGAGTTTGCCCATGCGGGGCCGTGGCCTTCCTTGTTGACGGTGTAGGGAGAGGTAGCCGCGGGACCGCCCCAGATGGAGGAGCAGCCGGTGGCGTTGGAGATCATCATGTGATCGCCGAAGAGCTGAGTTACGAGGCGGGCATAGCTGGTTTCGGCACAGCCTGCGCAGGAGCCGGAGAACTCGAGGTACGGCTGTGCGAACTGGCTGAACTTGACGTTGTCCGCGACGAACATTTCGGGCTTGTCGGAAACCTTCTCGACCATGTAGTCGAAGACTTCCTGCTGCTCGGCCTGACTCTCCATCGGAACCATCTCGATCGCGTGGACGGCGCACTGGCTGATGCAGACGCCGCAACCCATGCAGTCCAGCGGAGAAACTGCCATTGCGAACTTGTATTCGCCCTTGCCCTTGCCGGCCTTGATGTCGGCGAGCTTGGTCTGAGCGGGAGCGGCGGCTGCCTCTGCCTCGGTCAGAGCGAAGGGACGGATGGTAGCGTGCGGGCAGACGAACGCGCACTGGTTGCACTGTACGCACTTCTCTGCATCCCACTTCGGGACGGAGACGGCGATGCCGCGCTTCTCATATGCGGATGCGCCCAGCTCGAAGGTGCCGTCGGCGTGATCGACGAAGGTGGAAACGGGCAGAGAGTCGCCGTCCATCTTGTCGATGGGGTCGAGGATGGAGCGAACCATCTTGACGGTCTTGGGTCTGCCGGTCTCTTCGACGGCCTCGGTGTGATCCTCGGCGGTCTTCCAAGACTCGGGGACTTCAACCTTGACATATGCGGTAGCACCGGCGTCGATGGCGGCATAGTTCATGTCGACAACGTCCTGACCCTTCTTGAGGTAGGAGTGCAGGGCGGCGTCCTTCATGTACTGGATGGCCTCGGCCTCGGGCATGACCTTTGCCAGGGAGAAGAAGGCGGACTGGAGGATGGTGTTGGTGCGCTTGCCCATGCCGATCTTCTTTGCAAGGTCGATGGCGTTTATCATGTAAAGCTGGATGTTGTTGTTTGCGATGTAGCGCTTGGAAGCGGCGTCGAGGTGATGCTCAAGCTCCGCGAAGTCCCACTGACAGTTGACGAGGAAAACTCCGCCGGGCTTAACGTCACGGACGATGGGGAAGTGCTTGGTTATGTAGGAAGGCACATGACACGCGACGAAGTCGGCCTTATTGATGTAGTACGGGCTCTTGATGAGCTTGTCGCCGAAGCGCAGGTGGCTGATGGTGACGCCGCCGGTCTTCTTGGAGTCGTACTGGAAGTAAGCCTGGACGAACTTATCGGTGTGGTCGCCGATGATCTTGATGGAGTTCTTGTTCGCGCCGACGGTGCCGTCGCCGCCGAGACCCCAGAACTTGCACTCAATGGTGCCCTCTGCCGCGGTGTTCGGGGCGGGGACTTCCTCGAGGGACATGTTGGTCACGTCGTCAACGATGCCGATGGTGAACTGACGCTTCATCTCGTCCTTCTTCAGCTCGTTGTAAACGGCGAAGACGGAGGCGGGAGGAGTATCCTTGGAGCCGAGGCCGTAGCGGCCGCCGATGACCTGAATGTCGGTCTTGCCAGCGTTTGCCAGAGCGGTCATGACGTCGAGGTAGAGAGGCTCGCCCTGTGCGCCGGGCTCCTTGGTGCGGTCGAGGACTGCGATCTTCTTGCAGGTTGCGGGGATGGCTGCGATGAGCTTATCCGGGCAGAACGGACGGAACAGACGAACCTTGACAAGGCCGACCTTCTCGCCCTGAGCGGTCAGATAGTCGATGACTTCTTCCGCGACGTCGCAGATGGAGCCCATTGCGACGATGACGCGCTCTGCGTCGGGTGCGCCGTAGTAGTTGAAGAGCTGGTAGTCGGTGCCGAGCTTGGCGTTGATCTTGCCCATGTACTCTTCGACGATGGCGGGAACTGCGTTGTAGTACTTGTTGGAGGCTTCACGGTTCTGGAAGAAGATATCTCCGTTCTCGTGGGAGCCGCGCATGGTGGGATGCTCGGAGCTGAGCGCACGCTCGCGGAATGCCTTGACGGCGTCCATGTCGACCATGTCCTTGAGGTCTTCATAATCCCATACTTCGATCTTCTGCAGCTCGTGAGAAGTGCGGAAGCCGTCGAAGAAGTTGATGAACGGGACGCGGCCCTTGATGGCTGCGAGGTGAGCGACGGGGGAAAGGTCCATGACCTCCTGAACGTTGGTCTCTGCCAGCATCGCAAAACCGGTCTGGCGGCAGGCCATAACGTCGCTGTGGTCGCCGAAGATGTTCAGGGTGTGGCTCGCAACGGTACGCGCGCTGACGTGGAACACGCCGGGCAGCAGCTCGCCTGCGATCTTGTACATGTTCGGGATCATCAGCAGCAGACCCTGAGAAGCGGTGTAGGTCGTGGTCAGAGCACCTGCGTTGAGAGCGCCGTGGACCGCGCCGGCAGCGCCGGACTCAGCCTGCATCTCCTGCACCTTGACGGTGGTGCCGAAGATGTTCTTCCTGCCGGCAGCCGCCCACTGGTCAACATAGTCGGCCATGGGGCTGGACGGGGTGATGGGGTAGATAGCGGCGACTTCGGTGAATGCGTAGGATACATGGGCGGCCGCGTTGTTGCCGTCCATTGTCTTGAAGTGTCTCTGCATTTCTATTTTCATCTCCATTAAAAATATTTGCCATTGCCTGTCTTTGTCCTGTACAGACATATTCAATATAACATTAAAACGACAAAATGTAAACAGATCATCGGAGTAAAATTAGTGCAAAAATACACGTTTGAGCCGCCTGACTGACATATTTGTAGGAATGACCAAAAGATATCCGCATTTCGGACGCCGCGCGGAAGAAATTGTTCTTGTGTTTGCGGGAAATTTATATTATAATCATACATCGGCCATGATTTCCGGCCGATAAATAACAAACGGGAAGGGACTCGTATCTTATGGTGAATATAACTAACGACATCGGAACCATCAGCATCACCAGCGAGGTCTTTACGAATCTTGCCGGAGACGCCGCGACAAGCTGCTTTGGCGTCAAGGGAATGGTGGCGTGCAGCAAGGAAGGCGGCCCATGGCAGCTCCTGCGCCGTGAGTCCATGTCGAAGGGCATCGTGGTGCACTTTGACGATGAGGGCGGCGTTTCGCTGGAGCTTCACATAGGAGTCGACCGCGGGGTCAACTTCAGCGCGGTCTCCCGCAGCATCATGAACGAAGTGAGCTACAAGCTCGCCAAGTCCACCGGCATACCCGTAAAGAGCGTGGATGTTTATATAGATACAATTATCGGGTAAGCCAGCTTGCCCCGGAGGTGTTTCACTTGAGAGAATATATTGACGCTGCGGCGTTCAAGGAAATGATGCTCTGCGCGGACGCCGCGCTCAGCGACAATATTCAGATAATCAACGATCTTAACGTTTTCCCCGTCCCCGACGGCGATACCGGCACCAACATGAGCCTTACCATGAACAGCGCCGCCGCCGAGCTAAGGAAAAAGAGCTTCGACGCAATCGACGCCGCGGCCTCCTGCGTCGCATCCGCGCTGCTGCGCGGCGCGCGCGGCAACTCCGGCGTTATCCTGTCGCTGCTGTTCCGCGGTATATCCCGCCGCCTCAAGGGCATCGAGACCGCGGGCGCGGCGGAATTCGCCGGCGCGCTGTCCGACGGTGTCGACGCGGCATACAAGGCCGTTATGAAGCCCGCGGAGGGCACCATACTCACCGTCTCCCGCCTTGCCGCTGCCGCAGCCGTAGAGGCCGCGAATGCGGGCGCAAGCCTTGAAAGCGCGCTTGAGTGCGCGATCAGAGCGGGCGAAGAGGCGCTGGAGGACACCGTGAATCTCAACCCCGTGCTGAAGAAGGCCGGAGTTGTGGACGCGGGCGGCATGGGCTTTATGACGATACTCAAGGCGATGCTCGCCTCCCTGCGCGGCGAGGTCACGGCTCCCGTGAGCGCCGCGAAGCCGAAGGCTCCGGTCGAGGAGAAGACTGCGTTCGAGGTGTTCGACACCGAGGACATCACCTTCGCGTTCGACACGGTGTACATCGTCCGCAAGAACGACCCCGACGTCGATCTCGATCCGCTGCGCGCCTACCTCAACAGCATAGGCGACTCGCTGGTCATCGGCGAGGACGACGAGTCCTTCAAGGTTCACGTCCATACCAACATCCCCGGCGACGCGCTCAACGAGTCGCAGAAGTACGGCACGCTGGAGCTTGCGAAGATAGAGAACATGCGCACCCAGCACGACGACATACTCGCCGGTAAGAAGGCGCAGACTACGGACGATCTGGAGCAGATCGAAGCCGAGCTTGAAGCCGCCGAGCACGAGGAGAAGATCGCCGCGCCGGAGAAGGAATACGGCGTCGTCGCGGTCTGCGCGGGCGCGGGCATGGAAGCACTGTTTCAGGAGCTGGGAGCCGACGCGATAGTGACCGGCGGCCAGACCATGAACCCCTCCACGAACGACATTCTCAAGGAGATAAACCGCACTCCGGCCTCGACCGTGTTCGTGTTCCCCAACAACAAGAACATCATCATGGCGGCGGAGCAGTGCGTGCCGCTGACGGAGAAAAAGGTCGTCGTCATGCCGACCAAGACCGTGCCGCAGGGCATCTCCGCGCTGCTGAACTTCAACCCCGAAAACAGCGAGGAGCAGCTTGAGGCGGATATGAAGGAGGCCATCTCCCACGTCCACACCGCTATGGTGACTTATGCTGCACGCGACTCCGATTTTGACGGCCACATCATCCATGCGGGCGAATACCTCGCGCTGATGGACGGCGCGCTGCTCGGCAGCTATACGAACATCAAGACTCTGTTCAAGGAGCTGAGCTGGGCGTTTGACGAGATCGCGCCCGAATTCATCACCGTGTACTACGGCAAGGACGTGCAGGAGGACGATGCGCAGGAGGCGGCCAAGACCATTATCGACTGCTTCCCCGACGCGGAGGTAAGCGTCGTTTCCGGCGGCCAGCCCGTGTACTACTACATGATCTCCGTTGAATAAATATTAATATTGATATAAAAAGGTTCCTGACGCACTGTCGGGAACCTTTTTTGTCACCAATATAATTCCGGATGCATGCTGGAGCAGAAGTATGTATAGCCAAGCTCGCTGTCGAAGTACGCGGAATAGACCCCGCTGCCCTGAACAAAGTTTGCCTGAAACACGACCCACGGCTCCATCAGGCGCTCGCCCTCGAGCAGCCGCCGCGCGGCGTTAACGCACTCCTCCGTCGGCATGAGCACGTACGCAAATTCAAAGGTATCGACCTCCTGATACTGCCCCGGCTCGTACACGACGTCATGGATGCTGTCCGGAAACTCCGGTGATGCGACGCGGTTGAGCACGACCTCGCCGACGCACATGCGCCAGTCGTCGCTGAGCTGTGGGCTGCCCGCCTCGGCGCAGATTATCTTCGCCAGCAGAAACAGCTCGTCAAAATCCAGCTTCGTCTCTCCGGTAAGCTCGATGTCGATCTGCTCGTTGCGGCATATCGCGGCGGCGCGTCCGGCCTCAATGTCGCCGACCTCCGCCGCGTGCAGCATGATGGAGAGGTAGTCCACCTTCGGGTCGTAATCCGCGTGCCCGGGCGGACTGAGGGCGAGCATGAGCGCCAGGGCCAGCAGTGCTGAGATAAGCTTTTTCATTTCGTTTCCTCCTATACTGTGCGTACAGTATAGCGGCAGACAGCCGGGAAACTTGTCGCAACCGGACTTTACGGGAAATAAAATTTTTCCGGTGCACGGCAGTATAGAAAAAACCGCATAAAGTGTGAAAATCCGCCTGATTTCGAGCTTTCAGCCCAAAATCAGGCGGATCGTATTCTCTACCCGCTTATCAGAACGCGGGGAGGAGTATAGTTGCGACGCCGCCGTTTATGACGGCTTCGATGGAGTACATCGGCCGGTAGAAGTTCTTGGAGTCACCTGCGTAGACAATATTGACCGTGCGGCACTGCACCTCGTCTATCTCACTGGAGATCATTACGCCGCCGGTGCAGATGAATTCGCCGCGGCGTATGAGCCGGGCCACGCCGTCGGCGCTGAGGGTGTATTCCTCGCCGAGCGGGAGCATGGTGTACAGCTCATAATCGAGGTATTCGAGACGGCCGTCGTGTACACTGAAATTGACGCTGCCGTTATAGATCTCATCGCCGCTGTGCAGAAAATCGGCGGTGAGGCGGTATTCGTCGTCGTCGGCGATCTCGCGCGTGAGACCGGCGGGCAGCGGGCGGCCGATGCTGTCAAGCAGCTTGTACACAAGCTCAAACGGATCGGAACCGCCGCTCTCGCCGCCGCTGTACAGCGTGAAGTTGAAGGTCGCGTCGTTATAGCACCACAGCAGCGCCTGCGCGTCGGTCGAGCGGTAGAGCAGCACGGAGTCGTACGCGCTCTTATAGCTGCGGTCGCGGGTGAAGCCGAGCGCGGAGAACACGTCGTCCGCGGCGGCGTCCGTGCTGCCGGACGGAGCGGCGAGCGAATAGAGCTCAAGCTTTGATGGCAGCATGTCCGCAATCATCGAGCAGTCCACGGCGGCGCGCTTCACTTCGTAGGGGCTGCCGGTCTCGCAGGGGAGGTAGCCGTATGGCCGTGCGGAGTAGGAGATGAGCAGCGCCGCGGTCAGCGCGACGGGGACGGCGGTCTCGGCGTAATGCCAGACGTTCCGCCTGCCGCCGCAGCGGGACGGGAATATCATCGCGCACAGCCCGCAGCCGAACAGCGCGCCGAGCATGCCGAGGATCGGGCGGTCAATGTCGAACGCCCCGTAGCCGAAGAGCAGATGAAGCCCCTCAAGCGCCAGCGCGTATACAAGAGAGAAGAGCGGGATAAAATATTGCAGCGGCCTGCGGCGGATGACCAGCATCAGCAGGAAGCCGAAGGGCACGAACAGGCCGGAGGTCAGCACTATGAGCTGCGACAGGCTCACTCCGGTGTCGGCTACGGCGGAATAGATGCTGCGCAGGGGGTAGAGGTTCACGTCGTTCTCCCCGCTGTGTCCGGTCGTGAAGAGTATCATGCTGAGAGATATCAGATACCACAGCGTCACGAACCACAGCGCCTGCCGCTTCGGGGAAACGCCGCTCCGCTTGCGCACGGCAAGGCAGGATATCAGAAAAATACCCGAACAGAGAACCAACGCCGAGAGGCAGAGACTCGCATATGTATATAGATATGTTAGATATGTTCCGAAAGCAGACATAAGTTTCTCCAAATGCAGATGATGCCCTTGTTAACTGATAATATTATTGTACACCACTTTTTATCAAAATTGGTCGAATTTAAGCAATCTTTAGATTTGAAATGCAATTTTGGCGTAATGCACAAGTCAATGGCCGCGTATACTTATATATACGGAAAAGCTGTGGAATTGTTGCAGCATCCGGTCGAAAAAAGCAAAATCAGCATTTTCGACAAAAATCAGCGCGCGATTTTGTGCATGGTATTCAGCGCCGCTCATGCGATATACCAAAACGGGATATAATTAATATACCAGTTTGGTATGCTCGTGTCAAGAGGTGGGCATATGAGATTAAAGGCGCTGAGAGAAAAACGGGGGATATCCCAGCTGAAGCTTGCAATGGACCTGGGGCTGAATCAGAACAGCATAAGCAGGTACGAATCCGGCGCGAGGGAGGCGGATTACAAGACGCTGATCGCGCTGGCAGATTATTTTGACGTGTCGATAGACTATCTCCTTGAGCGGACGGACAAACCCAAAATGAACCGGTGAGGGCTTTTCCGGACGGCAGAGAATTTTACTGAATAAAGGAATTCGGACAAGTCCTCGGCGGCGCGCCGGGGGCTTGTCCGATTAAGCAAGCAGAGCAAAAAAGTGTTGCGGGTTGAGGATGTGTAGAGTTCGTATAATATAGCTTTTTCGCCCATATCGCTTTAACAGCATTATCCATTATAATGCCGTTGGATGGTTCATGTCAACAACTTCATTACATAAACTAATGCAGAGAGGTGGAGTTGACATGCCGGAAAAGAAAGATCTGAATTTATTGATAGGGACGAATATCCGTCAGGCGCGGGAGGCCGCGGGCTATACGCAGGAAAAGTTTTCGGAGATGATAGGCATCGGCCCGAAGAGCCTGTCGGCGATAGAGCGCGGCACGGTAGGCATATCGCTTGCGGCGCTGAAGCGGGTGTGCTCGACGCTGTCAGTATCTAGCGACTCGATAATTTTCGGGCGCACCGAGGAGAACGACGTCTCGGCGCTGACGGCGCGGCTAGCGCTGCTGACCGAGGAGGAGTTCAGGCTATGCAGCGAGATAATCTGCAAGCTGCTTGAGGCGCTACAGCACGGAAAAGGCTGAAAAAACACCGGCGTGTTGAGAAACGGCACGCCGGTGTTTTGCGGTCATAGATTGCTGTTTCCGTCAGGAACTGCATCATGACCGGTATCTATTTGCGGTGAGTGAGTGCTGCGGCTTTCGCCTTTAGGGATCACTTGCTGATGAGGCACGCGTGTGCTATACTGAACATCAAATAGAAAGAGTTCATAAAAGAGCAATAGAGCAATTTGACGAAAGAGTGCTTGAAGGCGGAGATATGTATGAAGCCCATATGAGATTTTTGAATGATAATCGGAGATATGAAGAAGATGGTTCTCCGAATATGAGAGAACAGAAAGAATGGATGGAAAATATGTCGTGTGTAAAAATTGAATTGGATGGCGCTGCGGAGCTTGAAAAGGACGCAGATAAAGAACGCAGATGTTATTGTAAACAATTGGAATGGGATAGTGAGATGAATTCAAGTTTACCGGTCTCGTTTTTTGTTGACCGTCTTGCTCTCCGATCGCAATTTCTTTCGCGCGCTTAAAAACAGAAGGACGGTAAGATCATGAAAAAAGTTGTTATTGCTCTCGGCGGAAATGCGCTTCAGGCAAGAGGCGAGGCCGCGACCAGTGAGAACCAGCTCAGGAACGTCATGGCGACAGCGGAGCACATCGCCAGAATAATCGGCGAGGGCTATGAGGTCATCATCAGCCACGGCAACGGCCCTCAGGTCGGCAGGCTTATGCTCCAGAACGAGGCCGGAAAGAGCGTGACTCCTCCGATGCCGATGGACGTCTGCGGCGCGATGACTCAGGGCATGATCGGCTATCACATCCAGCAGGGGCTTTCTCAGGTCCTCCGCGAGAACGGCATCGATAAGCCCGTCTGCACCGTCGTGACGCAGGTCGAGGTAGACGGCGCCGACCCTGCGTTCCGGAATCCCACCAAGCCCGTCGGCGCGTTCTACACCGAGGAAGAGGCCGTGCGGATACAGGCCGAAAAGGGCTGCGTGATGAAGAAGGACGCAAACCGTGGCTTCCGCAGAGTCGTTCCCTCGCCCATGGCTCAGAAGATCATCGAGATCGACACCATAAAGACCCTCGTTGACAGCGGCACGGTCGTCGTCGCGGCAGGCGGCGGAGGGATCCCCGTGTGCAGGAAGAACGGCAGGTGTGTCGGCGTCGAGGCCGTTATAGACAAGGACTTCGCCTCCGAAGTCCTCGCGGAGCAGCTTGACGCGGACATTCTCATGATCCTCACCGAGGTCGAGAACGTCTGCCTCAACTTCGGCAGACCCGACGAGAAGGCTCTGCATGAAGTTACCGCGGCCGAGCTGGACAGGTACGCGGCCGAGGGGCATTTTGCGCCCGGCAGCATGCTCCCGAAGGTACAGGCTGTCAGCAGGTTCGTGCGCTCCAAGGCCGGCAGAACCGCGGTCATCACTTCGCTTGATAACGCCGTCAACGGCATCACCGGCGCAAGGGGGACTATTATCAGGGGCTGAAGCCGCGCCGCACTTCACGGGAAATCCCGCGTACCGTTCGGTACGCGGGATTTCCCGTATTCCACGCCGTATGCTTGATAAAATACGGAAATCGCGCAGGCAGGGAGCATACGGGTATTGTGTTTTGACAAATAATGAGCTAGAATAAAATGTCAGGCTCAGTGGCAGAACAAACACGCCTGAACCAATAACCGAGAGGAGAACTCTATGAACGGATCAGTGAGCAGACTGTGCGATATAGACAGTATTGTGATCCCAGAAGATAAGCGTCGCCGCAATATCCGCGGCGCTCTCCATCGCCTCCAACTACTTCACCCGCAGGATGGAGGAGACAATAAACCTCCGCGTCCGCACAAAGCTGTGGACAAAGATAATGTGTCTGCCCAGCTTCTATTACGATGAGGACAGTGGCGACCAGCTCGTCAGCCGTGTCACCTCGGATGCGGAAGCACCCTCCTCGCTGTTTTCGATGGCGGTGTCGTTTGTGGTGTGCATCGTGACCAGCATACAGGCCTTCGTGCAGCTTTATTCCTATAACACAGTGCTCGCGAACTACTCCCTCATCATAATCCCCCTGACGCTCATCGTCTGTGTCATCTACGGCAAGCTGACCTTCCGTCTCGGCGTTTTCGGCACCGTGACGACGGCGTCCAGCCTGTTCTCCATCATGTTCATAGTCATCATATTCGTCATGAAGGACGGCGCAGTCGAGGCCGCGGGAACGCCGGACGAGCTGCTGAAGACGAACGAGTATTATAAAATGTTCGTCAAGACGCTCTGAATATAAAAATAAGAGGATAAATAATGCAGAAATTGTTGTCAAAACTCAGCGCCGCGCAGTCGGGGGAGATATGCTCCGGCTTCAGGCTCATAAAGAAAGAATATGTCGCGGCGAAGTCCGCGGAGCTGTACACCCTGCGCCATGAGAAAACCGGCGCGGAGCTGCTGTATTTCGACCGCGCGGACGAGAACAAAACCTTCACCATCTGCTTCAAGACGCTTCCCGAGGATGACACAGGCGTGTTCCACATACTTGAGCATAGCGTCCTGAACGGCTCGCGGCGTTTTCCGGTGAAGGAGCCGTTCGTCACGCTGCTGCAGGGCTCGATGCAGACCTATCTCAACGCCCTGACTTTCAGCGACAAGACGATGTACCCCGTCTCCAGCCGCAACGAACAGGATCTCTTCAACCTCATGTCCGTCTATCTCGACGCGGTGTTCTGCCCGCTGATACATGAGCGGCCGGAGATATTCATGCAGGAGGGCTGGCACTACGAGTTCGACGGCGAGAGCGGCGAGCCGTACTATAACGGCGTCGTGTTCAGCGAGATGAAGGGCGCGTTTTCCGATGTGGACACGCTCATCGGAAACGAAATGCACCGCCTGCTCTACCCCAACACGAGTTACGGCTATGTCAGCGGCGGCGACCCCAAATACATAACCAGCCTGAGCTACGAGAAGTTCACCGCCGCGCATAAGCGCTTCTACCACCCTTCGAATGCGCGCATATTCCTTGACGGGCATATGAACATCGACGCGGTGCTGGAGTATATCGACGGGGAGTACCTGTCAAAGTACGAGTACCGCGCGCCGGACTTTGATTTTGCCATGCAGACGCCCGTGACCGCGGAAAAGACCATCAGCTACGAGGTGCGCGAGGGCGAAGAGGCGCTGGCGCATATGGCGTCGGCAAAGATACTCTGCACCCATAAGGATGTCGAAAAGCTGTACGCGGCGGAGATACTCGCCGATTACCTGACCGGCTCCAACGAAGCGCCGCTCAAGCGCGCGTTTCTGGAGAGCGGCCTCGCGCAGGACGTGAGCATCGACGTGAACGATGGAATGTATCAGCCGAACATCGCCGTCGTCGTGCGCAACACTGCGCCGGAGAATTTCGCCGCGATAAAGGCGTTCATCCCCGAAACTGTGCGAGGGCTGCTGGCTGAAGGTCTGAACCGAGAAGCCCTGTCCGCGTCGCTTGAGCGTTCCGCGTTCACCAACCGCGAGATAACAGAGCCTTCCGGCCTGAACCTCGCCATCCGCGCGCTGGACGGCTGGCTCTATGGTGATGATCCGCTCACGCATATAGACAACGCATGGATATTTGACTCCCTGCGTGAGAAGCTGGACACCGGTTATTTCACCGATCTGCTCGCCGAAATGCTCGGCAGCGCGGAAGACAAGTGCTATGTGTACGCCCTGCCGTCCGCGGAGAAGGGGCAGGAAGATGCGCGCGAGGAGGCGGAGCGCCTGGCCGCGGCTACCGCGGACTGGGACGACGCCAGATTCGCGCGGGCTAGAGCGGAATTCGAGAAGATGCAGCAGTGGCAGCAGAGCATGGACAGCGAGGAAGACCTCGCCGCGCTGCCGCACCTGAACCTTGAGGACGTGCCCAAGGATGTAGTTCCGGCGAAAACGGAGCTGACGCGCGTTGACGGTGTGGAAGTGCTGCGGCTGGATTCCGACACCAACGGTATAGCCTATCTGAATCTGTACTTCGACGTGTCGGACTTCGACGCGGACGAGCTGCGCCTGCTCAATGTGCTGACCACATTCTTCGGCGAGCTGCGCACCGAGCACTACTCCGCCGACCGGCTCCAGACGAAGATCAAGGCGACCCTGGGCGGGCTTGCGGCGCGCGTGGAGCTTATCCCGAAGCGCGGCGAGCTGCGCGAATGCAGGCCGTACCTGCTGGTCTCCGCCAGCATGCTGGAGGAAAACGTCCCCGCGGCGCTGGAGCTGCTGGAAGAGCTGTTCATAAACGGCCGCTACGACGAAACGGGCAGAATAAGCGAGACTGTTCTGCAGTCGGATTATTTCATAAAGCAATCGCTCATCGTCAACGGCCATGCCTACGCCGTCACCAAGTCGCTCTCGGCGTTTTCCGCGGAGGGCGCGATGAAGGAGTTGCTTGAGGGCGAGAGCTTTGTGCGCTGGTTCTCCGATTTTGCTGCGAACTTTGAGGCAAATTCCGGCGAATACGCCGCGCGCTTTGCCGCGCTCGCCGCGAAGGCCTTCGCGTCCAACCGTCTGTTCGCCGGCTTTGGCGGAAAGATGGACGCGCAGACGCTCGGCGGCCTCATACGCGCGCTGCCCGCAAACGAAAAGGGCGCGGCGGCGGAATACCCCGCCTATGACGGCGAGGACTGCGCGATAGAGATCGCCTCCGACGTGGGCTACTCCGCACTGGGACATAACCTCTATGCGCTGGGCGGCAGCTTCAGCGGCGAGTATGCGGTGCTGGCCTCGCTCGTCAGCTATGGCTACCTCTGGAACATAATCCGCGTCCAGGGCGGCGCCTACGGCACGGGCATGAACGTGCGCTCCAACGGCGACGTTTTCTGCTATTCCTACCGCGACCCGAACGTTGAAAATTCGCTGGCGGTCTACGGCGGCATACCCGATTTTCTGGCGGAATTCCTGAGCCAGGGGGTGCCGATGGACGATATCATCATCGGAACCGTCAACACCACGGAGCCGCTGCTCGACCCCGCGGGCGTGTGCGAGCTGGAGTGCATCAGATATCTGAAGGGCACCACGGCGGCGGACATTTCGCGTATCCGCAGGGAAATTCTCGGCACGACCGCAGAGAAGCTTCTAAAGCTGGCAGAGCCGCTGAGAGCCTATGCCGAAAACGGCAAGTTCTGCGCCGTCGGCAGCAAGAACGCGGTGGCATTTCTGAACAAATAAATCACTCCAAAAAGTTAGAAAAAATAACTCCGGAAGCATTGCTTCCGGAGTTGTTGCGTTTCGGTTACAGCTCCTTTATCTCACAGGCTATCGCGCCGTTATCGAAAACGGTGACGACCGCCCATGTCAGCGTACGGCCTTTTCCGGCCGTGCCGGGGTTGAGGAGCTGGACGCCGCCCGCCTCGCCGTAATACGCCTCGTGCGTGTGGCCGAACATGGCAATCTTCGCCCCGGCCTCCTGCGCAGCGTACACGAGCGAATCGAGTCTGCCGTATTCAACGCCGTAGGTGTGCCCATGGCAGATGAAAGCCTTCACGGGGCCGAGCGGGACGATGTCGGTGTCGGGTGCGTCGGAGGAGATATCGCAGTTGCCGCGCACGGAGTAGAGCGGTATCTCAGGGAATTTCTCGCGCAGGATCGCGGTGTCGCGGGAGTGGTCGCCGAGATGGATTATCACGTCGGGGCGGCAGCGCGCCACGGCCTCGACCATAAGCGCGGTGTTGCTGTGAGTGTCGGAAAAAACGGCAGCTTTCATCATGTATTCTCCTTTGTGATTATCATTGAGACGGCTCCTGAATATAATGTAGCGAACAGGAGCGTGATTTCCATGAAAGATTTTGAACGCATAGGCAAAGAGCTTGAGCGGCGCGGCAAGACCGACAGCATCAAGAGCATTGCGGAGTCCGAGGACGGACAGCGTATAAGCAGGATGATAGATACGGAGGCGGTCGAGCGCGCGGCGCGCAGCGGGGACGCGGCGGCGATGAAAAATATCCTTGGGCAGGTGCTCGGCACCGCGGAGGGCAAGCGCCTCGCGGAGAGCATCCGCCGCATGATGCAGGATTAAAACGGAGGCCGCCATGAGTGAATTTGAAGATAAGCTCAACAGTGTCCTCGGCGATCCGGCGCAGATGGAGAAGATAGCGAATCTGGCAAAGACGCTCATGGGCGGAGACGGCGGCGCTCAGGAACCCTCTCCGGAGCCGTTCGGCGGCCTTGACATCGACCCGAGTCTCATAAGCCGCATCGGCAAGCTTATGAATAACAGCGGCGATGACAACAAGCAGCGGCTTTTGCAGGCGATGGAGCCGTACCTGTCGGAAAAGCGGCGCGGCAAGATGGATAAGGCGCTGAAGATAGCGCGCCTTGCGCGCATCGCAAAGGCCGCGATGGGGGAGGAGGGCGGCGATGGCAAGCTATAACCGCTATCAGGGCAACACCGGCCGCGTCACGCGCGTCGACGAGCGCAGGGCGGAACGCCCGCCGGAGGAGCCGCCGCGGCAGTACCCCGCGCCGCGCCCGCCGGATGCACCGAAGCCGAGACAGCTGCCGCTGCTGGGCGGCTCGCTGGCAGACCTGCTGCCGAAGAGCTTCGGCGAGCTTGAGACGGAGGACATCATCCTCCTGCTCATTCTCTATCTCATGTACCGCGAGAGCGGGGACAGCGAGCTGCTGATCATAATGGGCGCAATGTTCTTATTATAATATTGCTATAACAACGCTATAACAACGCCGCCGTGTGAAAGCACGGCGGCATAGTGTTATTTCTGCTCGGTTTCGGCGTCGTCCCGATGATGATGCAGGTTCGGGTTGCGCCAGAAAACATAGAGCCAGACCGCGAGCGCGATAATGAACGCGCAGACGGCGCAGCAGGTGCGCACCAGAACTCCGGAGCCGGCAAGCAGCACGGCAATAAGGCCGAGCACCGCCGAGATGCCGTACAGCACGGCGACAGCCTGCTTCTGACTCAGCCCGATCGCAAGGAGCCGATGATGGAAATGCCCCTTGTCGGCATGGAACGGGCTTTGCCCGTGGATTATCCGGCGGAAGAAGGCGAAAGTCGTGTCCGCCAGAGGCACTGCGAGCGCCAGCAGCGGCACGAGGAAGGTTATTATGGCATGGAATTTGAACATGCCGAGGATGGAGACCGTTGACAGCACAAAGCCGAGAAGCTGAGAGCCAACATCGCCCATGAAGATCTTGGCCGGATTGAAGTTATACGGGATGAATCCGAGACACGCGCCGGTGAGCGCGGCGAGGATGACGGCAACGCTTGGCTCCGCCACGAACATCGCCACGACCAGCATCGTCAGCGAGCTTATGGTGGACACGCCGACAGCCAGTCCGTCCAGCCCGTCTATCAGATTGACGGCGTTCGTGCAGCCGACGATCCACAGCAGGGTCAGAGGGACGGGGAGATAATTTGCAAGGACGATGGTAGTCTGCTCGGAAAACGCGTTCGGGTTCGATATCGCGTCAAAAACTATGCCGCAGCGGATCGCAACGACGGCGGCGACGATCTGCCCCGCGAGCTTGACCCATGCGTTGAGATTGACGATATCGTCTATCGCGCCCATGACGACGATTATAAGCGCGCCCAGCAGAATGCCGAGCACCGGCGTCGATACGTCAACGAATATGAGCAGCGACAGCACAAAGCCGATGAAGATGGCAAGCCCGCCCATGCGGGGGATCGGATGGTCGTGCACGCGGCGCTCGTCCTTCGGAATATCTATCGCGCCGACCTTCTCCGCAAAGCGCTTGACCGGCGGAGTCATCATGAACGACACAGCCGCCGCAAATGCCATTGCCAGCAGCAGCTTGAGCCACAGTGACATATCTGAAATCATTGCTTTCCTTTCTTAGAACGGCTTTTCCACAAGACCGACGCGCTTGTAGACCTTGCGCAGAGTTTTGCGGGCAACGGAGCTTGCCTTCATTGCGCCGTCCGTATATACCTGCTTGAGATATGCTTTGTCCGCGAGTATGCGCTCGGCCTCCTCGCGTATGGGGCGCAGCGTCTCGATGACGGCGTCGCCCACGGCGGGCTTGAACACGCCGTAGCCCTTGCCGGCGAATTCGCTCTCAATCTCGTCGAAGCTCTTTCCGGTGACGGAGGCGTATATGTTCATGAGGTTTGCAACGCCGGGCTTGTTCTCCGGATCGTAGCGGACGCAGCGCTCGGTATCGGAGTCGGTAATGGCGCGCTTGAACTTGCGGGCGATCTCCTCGGGGCTGTCCATGAGGAACACGCAGCCCGAGGGATCGGACTTGGACATCTTCGAGGTCGGGTTGCCAAGGCTCATGATGCGCGCGCCGACCTTGGGAATATAGGGCTCGGGAACCTTGAAGGTCTCGCCGTAGAGGTTATTGAAGCGGTTTGCAATGTCGCGCGTCAGCTCGCAGTGCTGCTTCTGATCCTCGCCGACAGGGACGTAGTCGGCCTGATACAGCAGAATATCCGCCGCCATGAGGGACGGATAGGTGAAGAGGCCGCCGTTTATATTGTCGGTGTTCTTTGCGCATTTGTCTTTGAACTGGGTCATGCGGCTCAGCTCGCCGAACATGGTGTAGCAGTTGAGGATCCAGCCCAGCTCCGCATGCTCATGCACGTGGCTCTGGAGGAAGAGCACGTTCTTCTCCGGATCAAGCCCACAGGCGATATACTGCGCGAGCTGGGTGGTGGAGCGGCGGCGCAGCTCGGCCGGATTCTGGCGCACGGTGAGCGTGTGCAGGTCGGCCATGAAATAGAAGCAGTTAAACTCGTCAGGAAGAGCAGCCCAGTTCTTTACGGCGCCGAGGTAGTTGCCAAGGTGCAGATTGCCGGAGGGCTGGATGCCCGAAAGCAAAGTCTTTTTGACGGCGGTGTCGTTATCCATAGTTTTTCTCCAATCTCTGTATGGAAAAAATAATAGCTATAAAGCGTCTTTATATTGTATCAAATCAAGTTCGACTTGACAAGCGGTAAAATGTAAAATAATATATAGATTGATATCAAGTCCGCAGCCGCGGGCTTTTTGGAGGCTTATTATGAAAGATATGAAATGGTTCGAGGACATGGAGGCTCGTATTCCTCACGGCGAGGTACGTACCCGTTTTGCCCCGTCGCCCACCGGATATATGCACGTTGGCAACCTGCGCACGGCGCTGTACACCTATCTGATAGCGCGCCACGCGGGCGGCAAGTTCATCCTGCGCATTGAAGACACCGATCAGGGCCGTCTCGTAGAGGGCGCAGTGGACGTTATATACAAGACCATGGCCGAGTGCCATCTGGAGCATGACGAAGGCCCCGACGTCGGCGGCCCCGTAGGCCCCTATGTGCAGACCGAGCGCCGCCCGCTGTACAAGGAATACGCCGACCTTCTCATCGAGAAGGGACATGCTTACCGCTGCTTCTGCGAGAAGACGGAGAGCGAGGAGGATTCCGGCGATTTCGACCGCGCGGACGATCCCTGCCGCGTGATGAGCCGCGAAGAGTCCGACCGCCGCGCAGCCGCGGGCGAGCCTTATGTTGTCCGTCAGCTCATCCCGCACGAGGGCACTACCACCTTCCATGACGAGATATTCGGCGACATCACCGTCGAGAACAAGACTCTGGACGATCAGGTGCTCATAAAGCGCGACGGCCTGCCGACCTACAACTTCGCCAATGTTATCGACGACCATCTCATGGGCATCACCCATGTCGTGCGCGGCAGCGAGTATCTGTCCTCCGCGCCGAAATACAATCTGCTGTACCAGGGCTTCGGCTGGGACATCCCAAAGTATGTCCACTGCTCGCCCGTCATGCGCGACGCGCACAACAAGATGTCCAAGCGTCACGGCGACCCGTCCTATGAAGATCTCATCGCGCAGGGCTTCCTGACCGACGCGGTGCTCAACTATGTTACGCTGCTGGGCTGGAGCCCGCGCGGCGAGCAGGAGATATTCTCGCTTGACGAGCTGAAGAAGGTCTTTGAGCTCAGCGGCGTTTCCAAATCCCCCGCGATATTCGACATCGAGAAGCTGCGCTACTTCAACAGCGAGTACATCCGCGCCATGAGCGCCGAGGAGTTTGCGAAGGTGGCCGAGCCGTTCATCCGCAGGAGCGTGAAGAACGAGAAGTATGACGCCGCCGCTATCGCTGCTCTCCTCCAGCAGCGCACCGAGGTACTGACCGACATCCCCGAGAAGGTGGACTTCTTCGACGAGCTGCCCGAATACGGTGCGGAGCTGTTCGTACACAAGAAATCCAAGTCCGACGAGGCGTCCTCGAAGGCGGTGCTTGAGCAGATTATCCCCGTTTTCGAGTCCATCACCGACTGGAACGACGAGAACATCATGGCCGCAATGGTCGGCCTTGCGGAGCGCATGGAGGCCAAGAACGCGAAGGTCATGTGGCCGGTGCGCATCGCGGCTGCGGGCAAGGCAGTCACGCCGGGCGGCGCGGTCGAGATATGCCGCATCCTCGGCAAGGACGAGACTCTGAGAAGAATTCACGTCGCGCTTGAGAAACTGGCATAAATTCCAGTTTTTACATTAGTAATTATCCCCTTACGGAGAATAATAAATCTGTAAGGGGGTTTTTATATGTCCCAAAAAGCACGAAGAATACTGGGTATATACGCCGCGGCGGCGATCGCGATGCTGGCGGTGTACTCCTGCGTCAGCCATGTGCGGCTGGAGAACTACCGGCTCATCGCGAAATACAGCTCGCAGCGCGCGTTTGAGGAGACGGCGGCCTCGGTGCAGGAGCTGAGTGAGGCGCTTGGCAAGGGCGTGTATGCAGTTGACGCCGGAATGTGCGCGCAGGTCTGCAGCGACATACAGGCGGCGGCGCAGTCCGCGGAGGCTGCGATGGCGACGCTGCCGTTCACGACGCAGGAGCTGAGCCGCACGGCGGGCTTCCTCGGCACGGCGGGGGACTACGCCATGTCGCTTGCGCGGCAGGACGGCGAATTCACCGGCGAGCAGCGGGAGACACTGCGCAGTCTCTCCGACAAGGCCGGGGAGTTCAGCGCGCTGCTGCAGGAGCTGCGCGGCAGCATCAACGACGGCGAGGTGATGATCGACCGGCAGGAGCGGCGGCTTCAGAACGTGGGCGAGGACGGAGGCGTCACGCTCAGCGCGCGGCTGACCGAGTACGAGGGCGGCTTTGAAATGCCCGACCTGCCGGAATATGAGGGGCGCTACACCGCGAGCGAGACGGCGCGCAGCGGAGACATGAGCGACGAGGAGATGCTCTCCGCCGCGGCATCGGTCGCGGGCGTGGAGCCGGAAGAGCTGAAAAAGGAGTACGGCTACGAGGGCGAGAGCGGGCTCAGGTGTTACAGCGCAGGGACGAAATATATCCTCGTCAGCTCCGCCGGAGTCGAGAGCCTTACGGATTCCCGTCTCGTCGAGGAGGCGCAGATAGACATCGAGCAGGCGCGGCAGCTTGCGGATGAGTTTCTGGCCGCAAACGGCTATGAAGATATCAAACTCAGCGCCGAGGGGGAGAACGGAGCCGTCGCGCGCTTTGAATATATATGTACCGACGGGGAGGCGGACTGCCTCGACAGCGGCCTGAGCGTGGCGATCGCGCTGGACACCGGCGAGGTCTATTCTTTCGACGCTGAGGACTACTCCGACGCGAATCCGGAGGACGGCCGGTGGCAGATAAGCGAGGAGGATGCCCGCGCGAAGCTGCCGTCGGGGCTGGAGGCCGAGAGCTGCCGCAGGGTGGTCATCGACAGCATCGGCGGAAAGCCGACCGCCTGCTACGAGCTGATCTGCATCGACGGCGAAAAACAGGTGAAAATCTATATAAACGCCGCCGACGGCCGGCAGCAGGAGATTCTTGTCAAAACTATACAAGACGTATAAGAGGTTTTTATAACATTGATCTAAAATCGGAGCGTAGCTGCTCCGATTTTTTATTCAGGGGTATTGATATTATATTAACAACGTGCTTTAATATAGGATGAGTTATGGTTTTGACATGTGTGTAGGAATTTTGTCAGGCAAAACGCTCATATTTGCCTTGAAACCCATGCATTTTTAGGGTATTATGACTGTGTTGTATGCATTGTTGTTCCATGTGTGCAAAATTCTGGAACGCATGTTATAAACCAACAAAATTGACAAAGAGGAGGTGTGCCAATGTCATTTGAAGCGATCGCGGGCATAGCCAAAGCCGAAGCCGACGCAAAGGAGCTGATAGCCGCGGCCGAGGTCAAGGCTCGTCAGATGTCCGCCGAGGCCGAAAACGAAGGCAAGGCCGCAGTTGAAGCTGCGCGTGCCAAGGCCGACAGCGAGCTGACCGAGCTGCGCAAGCAGGCGGACGCCAAAGCGATGACGGAGGCGGGAGAGCTTTCCGCGGAGACGGAAAATCGGAAGGCCGCACTGCGCGCCAGAGCCGAAGCCAGACTTGAGAAAGCCGCGGCTCTTGTTGTGGAAAGGATAGTGAACAGCTAAATGGCCATTGTAAAAATGAAAAAGCTGCGGCTCATGGCTATCCGGTCAAACAAGGACGCGCTGCTGAAGGAGCTGATCTGCAAAGGCTGCGTTGAGTTCTCCGAGATCGAGGGCGAGGTTCAGGATTCCGACTTCAAGGAGCTTCTGAAACACGAGAGCAGCGGCCTTATGACATTCAAGTCCCAGCACATGGCATTAGTCAACGCCGTGGGTATTCTCGACAGGTATTCCCCCGCAAAGAAACCCCTGCTCAGTGCACTGCCGGAGGTCGGCGAGGACGTTCTGCTGGATGACAGCGGCGTCGGCGCGGCACTGGCAGCAGCGGATGAGATATCCGCAAACGAGGATCGCATAAAAAGCATCGGCGCGGAGGTCGGCCGTCTGGAAAACACCATTGACGCGCTGAAGCCGTGGGCGTCGCTTGACATGTCCCTCGGAACAACCGAAACTCAGCGCTGCTCGGTAGTGCTGGGAACGGTCGCCGGCAGCACGGACTTCTCCGCGATGGAGAGCGCGCTTGCAGCGGTCACGGAGGAAGCAGAGCTGTTTCTGGTCGATGCGGACAAGATGCAGAAGTATCTGGTTCTGGTCTGCATGAAGGAGCAGCACGCCGCCGTTATGGACTGCATGCGCGGCTTCAGCTTTGCTGCGGCACCCGTCTCCGGTATGAACGGCACCGCGCGCGAATGTATCGCAGCCGCCGAGAAGGAACTGCATAAGCTTGCCGACGAGAAGGCAGGCTGCGCGCAGCACATCGTTGAGCTTGCGGAGCACCGCGACGAGCTCAAGCTCGCAGCTGACGTGCTCGGCACGAAGATCGCCCGCGCCGAAGCCGAGGATAAGCTCTACGGCCTGACAAACGTTCTGGTAATGCAGGGCTGGATGCCCGCGGAGCGCGAGGCCGAGCTTGCCGAAATATTCGAAAAGTACGACTGCGCATGGGAGACCGAGGATCCGTCCGAGGACGAGTACCCCACAGTCCCTGTGCAGCTCAAGAACAACAAATTCACAAATGCGCTCAACATGGTCACGAACATGTACAGCCTCCCGGCTTACGGATCCGTTGACGCAAACCCCCTTATGGCGCCGTTCTTCATCCTGTTCTATGGACTGATGATGGCGGATATAGGCTACGGCCTCGTCATGATCGCCGCCGCGCTGGTCGCGATGGCGAAGATAAAGCCCCGCGAGGGCAGCCTGAGCTTCTGCCAGCTCCTGCTTTACTGCGGCATATCGACCCTGGCGATGGGCGCGCTGACCGGCGGCTTCTTCGGAGACGCGCCGTATCAGCTCGTACATATGTTTAACCCCTCAAGCACCTGGGAGGGTCTGCCGTACCTGTTCAGTCCGGTGAACAACAGCACCATGGTCCTTTACGGCTCAATGGTTCTCGGTCTCATCCACCTGAACACAGGTATGGTGATCAGCTTCTGCATGAAGGTCCGCCGCGGCCGGCTTGTAGACGGTCTGTGGGAAGAGGTCCCGCTGTGGGTCATCCTCATCGGAGGCATCATGGCCGGCTTGAGTCTCCTCGGGATTACCGATGCGCTGGTCACTCCCGGTATCGTGGTAATGATAATAGGCGCTGCCGCTCTGTTGATCGGTTCCGCCCGCGGTGCAAAAGGCTTCGGCATAATCGGAGCCGCATTCGGCTGCATCTACAATACGCTTACCGGCTGGTTCGGCGATATTCTCTCATACTCGCGTATCATGGCGCTCATGCTCGCGGGCGGCGTCGTCGCGCAGGTGTTCAACACCATAGCAGCCATGCCCGCAAACGGCTCCGGTGTGAACGTGTTCACGGTGCTCGCCTTCATAGTCATCTTCCTTATAGGCCATTGCCTGAACTTCGGCCTGAATATTCTCGGCTGCTACGTGCACGACCTGCGTCTCCAGTGCCTTGAGTTCTTCGGCAAATTCTATGAAGACGGCGGCAAGCCCTTCAGCCCGCTGCGCATCAAGAGCAAATACGTCCGGGCTAAATAATCGTATCTTATTTAAACAAAACATATTTAAGATTTAGGAGGAAATTAAAATGGAATTTCTGAACGCTATCGGCGGCTACGCCATCGGTCTTCTGGGCGCAGGCCTCGCTGCATTCCTCGCCTGCATCGGCTCCGCAAAGGGTACCGGCATCGCCGGTGAAGCAGGCGCAGGCCTCATCGCGGAGGATCCCAGCAAATCCGGTAAGGCAATGATACTCCAGGTCATTCCCGGTACTCAGGGTCTGTACGGCTTCGTTATCTGGTTCCTCGCATTCAGCAAGCTCACCGCCGGTATGTCCGTCGAACAGGGCTTCCAGATCATGTCCGCCTGCCTGCCCATCGCATTCGGCGGTCTGCTTTCCGCTATCGCACAGGGCAAGGTCGCCGCTGCCTCCGTCAACATTCTTGCCAAAAAGCCTGACGACTGGTCCCGCGGTATGATCCTCTGCATCATCGTTGAGTTCTACGCAATACTTTCTCTGCTTGCCTCCTTCCTGATGCTCAACAGCATCTCTTTCTGATAACACACCGAACAGGAGATATTTATGAAAGGCACTGAAAAAATAATCGCGCATATCCGCTCTGACGCAGAGGAGCAGGCCAACGCGATACTGGCTGAGGCAGCCGAGCAGTGCGCAGCCATCAAGTCCGGCTGTGAAGAGCAGGCCAAGGACACCTACGCCGAGAGAATACGTGCCGGCGTAAAGGAGTGCGAGAGTCGGGCGGACAGCATGAAGCGCATGGCTCAGATGGAATCCAGAAAAGGCGTGCTCGCGCTCAAGCAGGAGCTGGTATCGGCGAGCTTTGACAAGGCCGTTGAAATGATTGTCGCGCTCCCCCGCGAGCAGTACGTATCCCTGCTGGCAAAGCTCGCCTCCGAAGCGGCCGTGACCGGCAGCGAGGAGATCGTCCTCAACGCACGCGACCGTGAAGCTATCGGTGCGGACGTTGTCAAGGCGGCCGACGCGCTCTTCAAGGGCGGCAGCTTCAGCCTGAGCGACGAGACCGGCAGCTTCGCAGGAGGCCTGATACTCCGCCGCGGCAGCGTTGCGGCAAACTGCACCGCAGAGCTGCTTGTTGAGCTTCAGCGCAGCGGCATGGCGTCAGAAATCGCCAAGGTCCTTTTCGATTGATGCTGCGGCTGCACAATCCCATATAGGGAGGGAATAAATTGTCAACAAAAAAAGAAGCGTACCTCTGCCTGTCCGCGATGGTCCGCGCCAAGGAGCCGAAGCTCCTCAACGCCGACAGAGCCAACCGTATGCTCGAGGCCGCGACCTATGAGGAGGCGGCAAAGATGCTGACCGACTCTGGCTACGACGATATGTCCCAGATGACCACGAAGGGAATCGAGGCATATCTCACACAACGCCGCGAGGACTGCTTTGCAGAGCTTGAAAAATCCGCTCCGGACAAGGCAATATTCGACGTATTCAAGCTCAAGTATGACTACCACAACGCCAAGGTAATGATAAAGGCCAAGGCCACGGGGCAGGATGCGAAGCGGCTTATGAGCGCATCCGGCAGGTTCGATCCGGACACGCTTTTGAACATTTTCAGCGAGGATCTGCTCAGCCGGCTCCCTGAGACCTTTGGCACTGCCATTGCCGAGGCAGAGAGCAGCCTTGCCCGCACCGCAAACCCGCAGCTTGCCGATTTCATCCTCGACAAGGCGCTGTTCGCGGAGCTTCGGGCGACTGCGAAGCAGATCGGCTGCCCGTTCCTTGACGGCTATGTTGCCATCATGATAGACGCCGCCAATCTGAAAACCGCCGTCCGCGCCCTGCGTATGGGCAAGGACACCGACTTCATGGCCGCGGCGCTCATCCCCAGCGGCAGCATCGACATATCACGTATATCCGCCGCAGGCGACAAGGACGGTATTGCCGCGCTCTATGCAAGCTCTAGGCTTGAAAAGGCCGCCGCACTCGGTGCGGAAGCCGTTTCCGGCGGAAGCATGACCGCCTTTGAGCTTGCATGCGACAACGCGGTGAACGCGTATCTCTGCTCGGCAAAGCTCGTCAGCTACGGCCCCGAGGCTCTTATAGCCTATCTTGCCGCCGTAGAGAGCGAGATTACCGCTGTCAGAATGATACTCACCGGCAAGCGCGAGGGCATCGCCCCGGAGCTGATACGAGAAAGGCTGCGTGATATGTATGCTTAAAATCGCTGTTATTGGCGGCAGAGACACCGTCATCGGCTTCCGTGCGCTCGGGCTGGAGACCTATCCCGCCGCGGACGCCGCCGAAGCCGGACATATCCTGCGCCGCCTCACCCGCGAAAATGAAGATTACGCCATAATCTATATCGAAGAAAATCTCGCCGCGGAGCTTGAGCACGAGATAAGCAAGTTCAAGGGTCGCCCCACTCCGGCCGTGATCCTCATCCCCGGCAGAGAAGGCTCGATGGGACTCGGCCAGTCGGCGCTCAAGGCCGCTGTCGAGCGTGCCGTCGGCACGAATATCCTGGGCGACTGACGCCCTGTCCTTCAACACTAACAAAGGAAGGTATGTAAATGAGCGGAACTATAACAAAAGTTTCCGGACCGCTTGTCGTGGCCGAGAACCTTGCGGACGCCAACGTCTCCGACGTTGTCCGCGTCGGTTCTCAGCGCCTGATAGGCGAGATCCTTAACATGACCGGCGACAAGGCGTCAATTCAGGTTTATGAAGAGACCTCCGGCCTTGGCCCCGGCGCCGTCGTTGAAACTACCGGTATGCCAATGTCCGTTGAGCTTGGCCCTGGTATGCTCGACAATATCTATGACGGAATCCAGCGCCCCCTGCCCGAGATGCGCGCCATCTCCGGCGACTCCATCACCCGCGGCACCGACGTTCCCGCGCTCAACCGCGAGAAGAAGTGGGACTTCGTCCCCGTCGCAAAGCCGGGCGACAGAGTCATCGCGGGCGACGTGCTCGGCACCGTGCAGGAGACCAGCGCCATACTCCACAAGATAATGGTGCCCTACGGCGTGTCCGGCGAGGTCGTCAGCCTGAACGCAGGCGAGCACGTCGTCACAGACGTAGTCGCCGTTGTTCGTGATGCAAAGGGCGTTGACCACGAGCTGACCATGATCCAGCGCTGGCCCGTCCGTATCGCCAGACCCTACACCAAGAAATACGTCCCCAGCCGCCCCATGAACAGCGGCCAGCGTATCATAGACACTCTGTTCCCGATCGCAAAGGGCGGTACCGCGGCAGTCCCCGGCCCCTTCGGTTCCGGCAAGACCGTTGTACAGCACCAGCTGGCGAAGTGGTCAGACGTCGATATCGTTATCTACATAGGCTGCGGCGAGCGCGGCAACGAGATGACCGACGTTCTTATGGAGTTCCCCGAACTCAAGGACCCGCGCAACGGCGAGCCTCTGATGAAGCGCACCGTTCTCATCGCAAACACCTCTGATATGCCCGTCGCGGCACGTGAAGCCTCGATATACACCGGCATCACGATAGCCGAGTACTTCCGCGACATGGGCTATGACGTCGCCGTCCTTGCAGACTCCACCTCCCGTTGGGCAGAGGCTTTGCGTGAGATGTCCGGCCGTCTGGAAGAGATGCCCGGTGAAGAGGGCTACCCCGCCTACCTCGCCTCCCGTCTGGCTCAGTTCTATGAGCGCGCGGGCGTTGTCGAATGCCTCGGTGCGGACGACCGTCAGGGCTCCGTCACCGCAATCGGCGCCGTTTCTCCTCCGGGCGGCGATATTTCCGAGCCTGTCTCTCAGGCGACGATGCGTATAGTCAAGGTGTTCTGGGCGCTTGACTCCAGCCTTGCCTATGCCCGCCACTTCCCGGCAATCAACTGGCTGACCTCCTACTCGCTGTATATGGACACTCTGGCTCCCTGGTACACCGAGCAGTTCGGCGAGGGCTACATGGCCAACCGCACCAAGTCCATGCACATCCTTCAGGAGGAGAGCGAGCTGCAGGAGATCGTCCGTCTTGTCGGTCAGGACGCACTGTCCCCGGCGGACAGGCTCACCATGGAGACCGCGAAGATGATCCGCGAAGACTTCCTCCAGCAGAACGCCTTCGTCGATGAGGACGCATATTCCTCCTACGCCAAGCAGTATCGGCTCCTTGACATCATCCTGCACTATGACGAGCTTTGCCGCGAGGCTCTGACCAAGGGCGCGGACATGAACGCACTCTTCGTCATCAGCGCCCGCGAGAAAATCGGCCGCGCAAAGATGGCGGACGCCGCTTCCTTCAACGCCGATTACGACGAGATCGCCGCACTGATGAAGAAGGAGATCGATGAAGTCATTGCCGGAGGTGAGGACGCATGATTAAAGAGTATAAGACTATAAGAGAGATCGCAAGCCCGCTGATGGTCGTCGATCAGGTCGAAGGCGTCACTTATGATGAGCTGGCCGAGATCGAACTGCCCAACGGAGATGTCCGCCGCTGCAAGGTGCTTGAGGTCGAGGGCAACAAGGCTGTCGTCCAGCTGTTTGAGTCCGCGCAGGGCATCAACCTTGCGCAGTCCAAGGTTCGCTTCCTTGGCCATCCGCTGGAGCTGGCGGTTTCCGAGGATATGCTCGGCCGCGTCTTCAACGGCATGGGTCAGCCCATCGACGGCGGCCCCGACATTCTTGCCGAGGCGCATCTGGACATCAACGGCCTGCCGATGAATCCGGCCGCCCGCGCCTATCCCGCAGAGTTTATACAGACCGGCGTTTCCACCATCGACGGCCTGAACACTCTGGTTCGCGGCCAGAAGCTGCCGATATTCTCCGGCTCCGGCCTGCCCCACGCCGCGCTCGCCGCGCAGATCGCGCGTCAGGCGAAGGTTCTGGGCGACAACGAGACCTTCGCGGTCGTGTTCGCCGCCGTCGGTATCACGTTTGAGGAGTCCGAGTACTTCATCAACGACTTCCGCCGTACCGGCGCTATCGAGCGTACCGTCGTATTCTCGAACCTCGCGAATGACCCGGCAGTTGAGCGTATCGCAACTCCGCGTATGGCGCTGACCGCTGCCGAGTACCTCGCCTTCGAGAAGGACATGCAGGTTCTCGTCATCATCACCGATATCACCAACTACGCTGAGGCTCTGCGTGAGGTCTCCGCGGCAAAGAAGGAAGTTCCCGGCCGCCGCGGCTACCCCGGCTACCTGTACACCGACCTTGCGACCATGTATGAGCGCGCAGGCCGCCGTCAGGGCAAGAAAGGCTCCATTACCATGATTCCCATCCTGACCATGCCTGAGGATGACAAGACTCACCCCATCCCCGACCTGACCGGCTACATCACCGAGGGTCAGATAATTCTCAGCCGTGAGCTGCACCGCAAGGGCATAGTTCCTCCTGTGGACGTTCTGCCGTCCCTGAGCCGCCTGAAAGATAAGGGCATCGGCGTCGGCAAGACCCGTGAGGATCACTCCGGTACAATGAACCAGCTCTTCGCCGCGTACTCCCGCGGCAAGGATGCCAAGGAGCTTATGACCATCCTCGGCGAGGCCGCGCTGTCTGACGACGATAAGCTCTTTGCAAAGTTTGCGGATGAGTTCGAGAAGGTCTATGTCAGCCAGGGCAATAACACCAACCGCAGCATTGAGGAGACGCTGAACATCGGCTGGGAGCTGCTGAGCATTCTCCCGCGCCGCGAGCTGAAGCGTATCAAGCCCGAAATGATCGACAAGTACATGCCCAAGAAGTGATGACCCAAAATTATTTACGGAGGTGATGCTTTTTGGCGAGTACCGCAATAACTCCGACCAGAATGGTGCTCAACCAGCTCAAGGGCCGTCTCAAGACTGCCCGAAGAGGCCATAAGCTGCTCAAGGACAAGCGCGATGAGCTGATGCGTCAGTTCATGGACGTCGTGAAGCTCAATAAGCAGCTGCGTCTGAAGGTCGAGGAAGGGCTGACCGCCGCGTTCTCGTCCCTTCAGGTGGCAAGCGCCATCATGTCCCCGGAGCTGCTCGAGCAGGCGCTGATGTATCCGCGCCAGAGCGTCGAGTTGGGGATGGAGTTTAAGAACATAATGAGCGTCAACGTGCCGCGTTACAGCTTCCATACCAAGAATAACGACCCGTCCGAAATCTATCCCTACGGTTTCGCGCAGACCTCCGGCGAGCTGGACGATGCGCTGGATAAGATGGCGAGGGTGTTTGAGGATATGCTGGAGCTGGCTCAGGTCGAGAAGACCATGCAGCTTCTCGCGGAGGAGATCGAAAAGACCCGCCGCCGCGTCAACGCGCTGGAGTACGTCATGATACCGGAGCTTGAGGGCAATATCAAGTATATTTCCATGAAGCTCGAGGAGAACGAGAACTCCACAAAGGTTCGTCTGCTGAAGGTCAAGGAAATGGTTCTTCAGGACGCGCATAATTACAAGCAATAAGCCAATAAAGCAGCCGCCCCGACGGGATCCCGTCGGGGCGGTTTTTTGTGGTTTCGATGTATTTTGACGATGTGATGCGAAGTTTTTGCCGCCCCTCTTGTCGCCCCTTTTAGGTAGTGCAACGGCGGCGAAAATTTGCCTTGCTGTACCGCGGCACCCCTCCCTTGGCGCCCCTTTTAGGGGAGCTGTCAGCGAAGCTGACTGAGGGGTCGCCGGACTTTAGTGATTGCCAATAGGTAAAAGAAAAGGCTATATAAAGATTACCTCTGTCATTCCCCCTAAAGGGACAGGCGGCAGATTAATGAATCGTGGTATGCCGCCGTCGCACTGAGCGAAGCGACGTGGGAATCCGTTTTTCTTTGCAGTAGCAGTATGTTTTCGTGCGGCGTTAGGGGACGCGGATTGCCACGACCGGTGTGCGCACCGGTCTCGCAATGACAAGTTGGTTTGGATCAAGCGCATCGATTTTTCATGCGTTGAGAACAGTAGACAACGGTATAAGATTTTGCCCCGTCAGCCGGAAGCCTTGCAGCTCCAATCATTGACGGTGAGCCTGATTATGGTCAGGCGCTCCAGCGCGCGGGGATCGAAGCTCCAGTCCGCCTTGCCGGAATAATGCCGCATTATCAGCCCCAGCGCATGGAGCTTCTCATCTCTGTCCGTGACAGGAGCGGCGTGGCCGCGCCCCATGACGCAGCCGTACGAATACGAAAAAGCGCAGGCGATATCGGCGGCGCGGAGCGCATGGCTGCAGTCCATTTCAAACGAGACGTCGGCGCCGGAGCCTATCAGATCGAGCTTCCGCCCCTCGGCTGCGCAGTGAAAATATAAAGTGAGCGCGCTGCCCGCGTCCTCAAAGCCGAAGTTCATCGGCACAATGTAAGCCTCGCCGTTATCGACAAGGCCAAGGCGGCAGCAATCGCACTCGGCGACGATCTCAAGCATCTTCTCTCGGTCGGTTATCTCTCTGTCTCTGCGTCTCATTCAGCGCCCTCCCGTGTGTTTATTCTATAAGCTCCTCCGCATCCTCAACGTATAGCTCCTCGCAGTCGCTCTGCGCCTGCCTGAGTATGTCCGCCGCCTGCCCGAAGTTCAGGCTTTCAAGTGCGTTGAGCGAATCGGTGATGCTGTTGAACAGCGAAAGATACATCTTTTTATAATCCATTATTTTATCCTCCCAAACGGCGTTTCGTACGTTTATGTAACGTATTTTAGCTCAGAATATATGCTAATGTCAAGTAAAATACGTTATATAAACGTGGTGACGCTGAATGAAAAAGATTGCCCTCGACAACAATAAGAACGTTGTTTCCAAGAGCTTGCGGCTGTGCCGCGTCAGGTGCGGGATGACGCAGAGCGAGCTTGCGGCGAAGCTTCAGACGCTGGGGATAAACATGGATCAGCAGATGCTCAGCAAGATCGAGAACAACTCCCGCATGGTGACGGACTATGAGCTGGCCGGAATGTGCCTTGCGCTGCGCGTGAGTCCGGCGGAGCTGCTGACGGATTTCTTCCGCGAATACTCGGAGCAGTAACGGGAAAGCACAAACAGAAGCAAAAAGGTGCATCTTCTGCAATTACAAATTGCCGCCGGAGCAGATATAATACCGGAGCAGATATAATATAATTATAAAATAGCGTAAATTTTATAATGAGGTGGACAATATGCAGTATGGCCATTTTGACAATAAAAGCCGCGAATACGTGATAGACCGCGTCGATCTGCCCGTGTCGTGGACAAACTATATCGGCGTGGGGGACATGTACGGCGTGTTCAACCACACGGCGGGCGGATACCTTCTGTACAAGACCCCAGAATACCACCGCATCACGCGTTTCCGCCCGAACGGCGTGCCGATGGACGGCCCCGGGCACTATATCTACATCCGTGACGACGAGACCGGCGACTACTGGAGCGTTTCGTGGCAGCCGGTGGGGCGCAACATGGCGAAATACTCGTGCCGCCGCGGGCAGCCGCTATGCCGACGGCATAATCGAGCACGAGCTGCACTATGAGGAGAACGGCTTCCAGTTCTTTGCCGCCGACTTCGAGCCAGACGGCTTCGACTGCCTGCACGACGATTTCATCGGTGCGTACTTCACCGAGCGCGACCCGCAGAGCGTAGTCTCCGGCGAGTGCCGCGGCAGATTCGAAAACGGCGGGAACCACTGCGGCGTGCTGAAAAAACGCCTGACGCTCGCGCCCGATGAGGACGCGCGGCTGATATTCATGCTGGGCGAGGGCGGCCGCGAGACCGGCCGTGCGATGCGCAAAAAGTATACTGCGGCGCGCGAGCGCGGGATAAAGGCCATGGACGGCGTGGACGAGTATCTCTACACCGACTTCGGCCTTATGCTGAACGCCCCCTGCCACACCAAGCCCGACGACGGCATCGGCTTCGTCACGCGGGTCTACCCCGGCCTCAAAGAGAACGGCGCGATATTCAGCCACCCGAACCCGTGGGCGTGGTGCGCCGAGGCTGTTCTGGGGCGCGGAAGCCGCGCAATGAAATTTTATAATGCCTTGTGCCCCGCGCTGCAAAATGATAAAATAGAGATACGCCAGTCGGAACCCTATTCCTACTGCCAGTTCGTCGTCGGCAGGAGCCACACGGCCTTCGGCCGCGCGCGGCACCCGTTCATGACCGGCTCCGCGGGCTGGGCGTATTACGCCGCGACGCAGTACATCCTCGGCGTAAGGCCGGATTTCGACTGCCTGCGCGTCGATCCCTGCGTCCCCGCCGACTGGAAGGAGTTTTCCGTGACGCGCAAATGGCGCGGCGGCGTGTATAATATCCATGTCGTGAACCCCGACGGAGTCGAAAAGGGCGTGCGGGAGATAATTGCCGACGGCAGAAAAGTTGACGCACTGCCGGTGATACCGGCCGGAAATATATGCAATGCGGAAATTATAATGGGGTGAAAAAGATGATAAAATTTGGCACCGGCGGATGGCGCGCCATCATCGCCGACGATTTTACCAAGGCGAATATCCGCCTGCTCACGGCGGGACTGTGCGAGCTGATGCTCAAGGAGGGCCACGCCGGAGCCGAGATATGCGTCGGCTATGACCGGCGCTTCCTCTCCAAGGAATCCGCGCACTGGGCGGCGGAAGTCCTCGCGGGCTACGGGTTCAGGGTGTATATGGTCAACCGCTCTTCGCCCACGCCGCTTATGATGTTCGTCGTCAAGACGCACGGCATGCCATACGGCATGGCCGTCACTGCGAGCCACAACCCCGCAATATATAACGGCATCAAGGTGTTCACCGCCGGCGGCCGCGACGCGGACAGAACCGTCACCGCGAAGATCGAGGCCGAGATCGAAAAGCTCACCGAGGCCGACGTCAGGAGCGTCGACTACGACAAGGCGCTGGCCGATGGAACCATCGGCGAATATAATCCGTCCAACGAGTATATTGACAGCATCCTGGCCGCGATAGACGTCGAGGCCATAAAGAAGGCGCAGCTGCGCATAGCGCTCGACCCGATGTACGGCGTGAGCCAGACCTGCCTGAGCATGATACTCATGACCTGCCGCTGCGACCTTGAGATAATCCATGACAGGCACGACACTCTCTTCGGCGGCAAGCTGCCCGCACCGAACGAGGAGACGATGGGGCCGCTGTCGGCGGTCGTGCTGGACAGATACCGCTGCGACCTCGGCATCGCGACCGACGGCGACGCGGACAGGCTCGGCGTCATCGACGACGAGGGCAAATTCGTCCACCCGAACAAGCTGCTCGTGCTGCTGTACTACTACCTTGTGAAATACCGCGGCTGGAGCGGCCCATGCGTCAGGAATAATTCCACCACGCATCTGCTCGACCGCGTGGCCGAAGGGCTGGGTCAGAAGTGCTACGAGGTGCCGGTCGGCTTCAAGTGGGTCTCCGCGAAGATGACGGAGACGGACGCGATAATCGGCGGCGAAAGCTCCGGCGGCCTTGCCGTCAAGGGGCATATCTCCGGCAAGGACGGCATCTACGCCGCGTCCCTGCTGGTGGAGATGTTGGCCGTCACAGGGAAGAAGCTCTCGGAGCTGTACCGCGAGATATGCGAGCTTTACGGCGAGCTTGCCTACGCCGAGGCGTCGTTCACAATGACGCACGAGCGCAAGGCCGAGCTTCAGAAGTACCTCTTCGAGGACATGGCCTGCCCCGACTTCGGGGACGGCGTGGATCATATCAGCCGCGAGGACGGCTGCAAGGTCTATTTCAAGGACGGCAGCTGGGTCATCTGTCGCTTCTCCGGCACGGAGCCGCTGCTGCGCATGGCGGCCGAGGCCGAAACGAAGGAGAAGGCCGACGGGTATATAGATACCTGGAAGCGCTTCCTTTCGCTGTAACATCAAACTCAAAAGCCGCTATAAGGCGCTGCAGTCGCAGATAAACCCGCATTTCCTGAATAACACGCTTGAGATAATCAACTGGGAGGCGAGACTGGCAGATAACGAGCAGGTCTGCTCGATGATCGAGGCGCTCTCCACAATGCTCGACGCCGCCGTCGGGCGCGATGGGCGCTCGCAGGCGCCGCTGTCGGAGGAGCTGAAGTATGTTGACGCGTATCTGTACATCACCAAGGAGCGCCTCGGCGAGCGGCTGACGGTCAGCCGCGAGATAGAGAAGTCCATGCTCGGCTGCCAGATACCGCGGCTCATGCATTCCTCCAATACGAATTTGCAACCGGAATCCATCTTTTTCTCATTGCCGATTCAATCTATTGGGTGACGCGAACTCAAAGGCTCAACCTGCTCAAATCGAACGCTGCAATAAGGGGATGGCTGACAGTCTTTCAGTCGGACATATAAGCCCAAGGAGCGAATAGTCAGCCAGTTGCTCCCCTCATTGTAGCTTAGGCACGAGATGGAAAGAAAGCCGGACTGGCTGCCCGGCTTTCCTGTCCAAATTTATTGTAATAGCTGTGAATAAATCTATTGCTTTTCGTGGCGGCAAAAAATAACGGGTATCCGGCTCTCACCAGATACCCGTTATTCCGTTGCCAATCCCGCCTGACAGATGCTCATTTCGTAATTTCGGTCTAAACCTGTTTTACGAACACCCGTCTAATTCCGGCGCTTCGTTTTATGTTTTCCTGTTTCAGTCCATATATTTCCCTGCGAAGAAATCCTCCGGCAGACAGTTCGCGAACGCGGTATACAGCGCGGCGGGGCCAAGCTTGTAGGCCTCCGGCTCGCAGCGCATAACGCGGCTGACCGGAATGCCCTTCGAGAGCGATAGGCGTATGGTCGTGCCAACGTTCTCGCGGCTCTCGATATGCAGGCTGCCATTGTGTTTCTCCGCGACGGCGCGCACAAGCTCCAACCCAAGACCGGCGCCGTGACTGAGATTTATCAGCTCCGGACTGCGCTCCACGTCCCTGAACAGGGCGTTCATCGCGGCCTGCGGCATACCGCAGCCGTCGTCGGCGATGGAGAGGATGACGCTGTCGTTCCGGTCGAGAAGGCTTATGCTTATCCGCGTTAGCCCCGAGGCATGCTCGATGCAGTTTGAGATCACGTTGGTCACGGCCTGCTGCAAAAGCTCGCGGTCGGCGGAGATCTCAATATGTTCGGGCAGATTCAGGCTGAAATCGATCTCGCCGAACAGCTCGCGCGTCTCGTCCGCAATGTTCGCGCACAGACCGGAGATGTCAAGCGCGACGGGCTGGAACGGGCAGCTGCCGTATGCGAGGCTGTGCAGCGTCGAAATATTCCCGAACATGTGGGAAAAGACGTAGTACGAACGCGTGGCGCTGATGAAACATTTCAGCAGATCGTCGTCTCCGAGCTGCTCGGCGCGGCTGCGGCCGATGCTGCACGCGAGGTTTATGCTCATCAGCGTGCTGCGCGCGGCGCCGAGGAACGCGTCGTTCAGCACGGGCTTGCGGGTGCTTGTCGGCGTGATAAATACTATCTGCCCTTCGCCCATCGGGGCGACCCGAATGGCGTACCGCGCGCCGCCGATGCTCACCTCCGAGATGTAGCTCGCCGCCTGCGAGCCGGAGGCTTCGCTGCCGATGACGGAGCGGAGATTCTGCCCGACGCAGGCGCTGCCGAAAATGCGCTTGGCTTCCGTGCTGGCCGATACGATTTTTGCGCGCCTTACGTATAGCGCGGCTTCATTGGTTAGCGCGAGGAACTGTTCTGCGATCTGATCCATATGCTGCAAGCTCCGTTCTGCCGTCATGCGGCGTTTTATTTCCGAATAATTGCCGGTACGCGTCCGGCTCGTTTGCTCCATTCTAACAAATCTCGACAAAATATACAATATCAAGCTTGAAAAAAGGCGAAAAAAGGCTAAATTTTCAGCACTTTTTTGGCAAAAATAGATAGGCGGAAATATTGATTTTTGTTGATATTTTATGTTACAATTTAGACGGTCAGCAGGGGAGCTTATCCTCGTGCTGAAATGAGACTTTCGTTTATTATTTATTATGGAGGATACTAATATGATCAAAGTTGGCATCAATGGTTTCGGCCGCATCGGCTCTCTGGCTTTCAGAGCAGCTATCAAGTCTGACGACATCGAGGTCGTTGCAATCAACGCTCCCGGTCATCCCGCAAGCCAGCTGGCCTATTCCGTGAAGTACGACACCGTCCACGGCCGTTTCGACGGTACCGTCGAGGCCTGCGACGAAGAGAGCGTTCTCGTCGTTGACGGCAAGAAGGTCAAAGTCCTTTCCGATAACAAGTACCGTGATCCCGCTCTCATTCCCTGGGGCGAGCTTGGCGTAGAGTACGTTCTGGAGTGCACCGGCCGCTTCCTCACCAAGGAAGCCGCACAGCCCCATATCGACGCCGGCGCAAAGGTCGTCGTTATGTCCGGCCCTGCAAAGGATGACACCCCGATGTTCGTCTGCGGCGTCAACCTCGAGAAGTACACCCCTGACATGCAGTTCGTTTCCAACGCTTCCTGCACCACCAACTGCCTGGCTCCCATGGCAAAGGTTCTCAACGACAACTTCGGCATCGTCGAAGGCCTGATGACCACCGTTCACGCCTCCACCGCCACCCAGTCCGTCGTTGACGGCTTCTCCAAGAAGAACTGGAGACTCGGCCGCTCCATCTACAACAACATCATCCCCACCTCCACCGGCGCTGCAAAGGCAGTAGGCAAGGTCATCCCCGAGCTGAAGGGCAAGCTGACCGGCACCTCCATGCGTATCCCCTCCGGCGACGTCTCCATCGTTGACCTGACTGTCCGCCTCGAGAAGGCCGCTTCCTACGATGAAATCTGCGCGGCAATGAAGGCTGCTTCCGAAGGCTCCATGAAGGGCGTTCTGGAGTACGTTGACGAGGAAGTTGTTTCCTCCGACTTCAAGACCGATGCTCACACCTCCATCTTCGACGCAAAGGCCGGCCTCGCCCTGAACGACAACTTTGTCAAGCTCATGGCTTGGTACGACAACGAGTGGGGCTTCTCCAACAAGATGCTCGACCTGACCCGCCACATGGACAAGGTCCGCAAGGCATAATTTGCTCTGCGAAAAGCAAACAAAACATCTCTTACACCGCATTCCAAACGGAATGCGGTGTTATTTTATCTGCTCATAGGGTCGGGAGAAAAATTTATATATAATATTGTACAAAATGTGAATTTTATAAAACATCGGCGCAAAAGCTATTGACAGAATCGTGTGCCGGTGGTATATTAGCACTCGAAAGGTAAGAGTGCCAACAGTCCGGAAAAGCGAGTGCTAAACGGTGGATACTGAAATGGTCATAAGCGATAGGAAAAAGAAAATACTTGCCGCTGTGGTCGACGAATATATCAAGACCGCGGAGCCTGTCGGCAGCAAGGCCATCGCGCAGCACGCAGGGCTTGGCTGCTCGTCGGCGACGATACGCAACGAGCTTGCGGAGCTTGTGGCGCTGGGCTATCTCGAACAGCCGCACACCTCTGCCGGCCGTGTGCCCACCCCGCTGGGCTACCGGATGTACGTCAACGAGCTGATGGAAAAGCAGAAGCTCTCTCTGGAGGAGACGGAGGAGATGAACCGCCGTATGAACCAGAAGATGCAGCAGCTTGACGACACGATCAGCGACGTGAGCAGGCTCGTTTCCCAGCTCACCGACCTCCCCGCGCTGGCGCTGACAAGCCAGACCGCGGTGACGATCCGCAGGTTCGACTTGATATATGTTGACGCGAACACCTTCATAATCGTTGTGATGCTCAGCAGCAACAGCGTCAAAAACCGTCTGGTGCATCTGCCCATCTCCGTTGATCAGAGCATGGTGCAGAAGCTGGCGACGCTCTTCAATGCCAGCTTCACCGGCATCACCGCAGACCAGATAACCCCGCTGCTGATAAGCTCGACCGAGCGCGCCGCGGACGATACAATGGGGCTTGCAAGCGTGATAGCAGCGTTTGCGATAGAAGTCCTGACTGAGGCCAACACCCCCTCGGCTTACATCTCCGGCGAGAACCGGCTGCTGAGCCAGCCGGAGTTCCGCGATCCGGATAAGGCGCACCGCCTGATGAGCTATCTGTCCGGCGGCGGATACATCCTTCCTCCCAGCGAGAGTATGGGCGGAACCGACGAGGTGCGAGTCCTCATCGGGCCGGAAAATGTGGCCGAAGAGCTGAAAGATTCAAGCGTGGTCATCGCAAGCTACGACGCGGGCGACAACACGCGAGGGCTTATCGGCGTCGTCGGGCCGACAAGGATGGACTATTCCGCAGTGGCCGCGAAGCTCAGCTTCCTCGCCGCGGGTCTGTCCAAGCGGCTTGGCGGAGGAGAAGCCCCGCCGGAGGGGCTGCATAACAAGCTGATAATTAAGGGAGATGATCCGAATGGCAGATAATAAGGACGAAAAGAAGACCGCTCCCCAGCAGGAGCAGGAAGTAAAAGAAGAGGTCAAGGAAGAGACCAAGTCCGCCGAAGTTCCGGAGGAGACGAAGGACGAGGAGAAGGATAAGAAGTCCAAAAAGGACGAGAAAAAGGCCGACAAGAAGGAAGAAAAGAAACCCTCTCAGGCCGATGAGCTCAAGACCGCGAACGACAAGTATCTCCGCCTGATGGCCGAGTATGACAACTACCGCAAGCGCAGCCAGAAGGAAAAAGAAGGGCTGTACGGCGACATCAAGTCCGACACCGTCTCGAAGTTCCTTCCCGTGTATGACAATCTGGTTCGCGCACTGGCGCAGAGCACGGAGGACGAGGCTTACCGCAAGGGCGTTGAGATGATAATGAATCAGTTTAACACCACGCTCGAAAAGCTCGGCGTGAGCCGCATCGAGAGCCTTGGCCAGAAGTTCGACCCCAGCCTCCACAACGCAGTGATGCATGTGGACGACGAGGAAAAGGGCGAGAACGAGATCGTTGAGGTCTTCCAGGAAGGCTTCAAATACGGCGAAAAGGTCATCCGCTTCGCCATGGTGAAGGTTGCAAATTAGCCTTCACGTTGAATCAGGACTCAGCAGCGCGAGCTGTTAAGTTATATATTTAATCTCAGTATAAAATTAATTCTTATATAATGGAGGAAATCAATTATGAGTAAAATCATTGGCATAGACCTCGGTACTACTAACAGCTGTGTTGCCGTTATGGAAGGCGGCGAGGCAGTAGTCATCCCCAACGCTGAAGGCGCACGTACAACTCCGTCCGTCGTTGCATTCGCAAAGACCGGCGAGCGTATGGTCGGCCAGGTAGCAAAGCGTCAGGCCATCACCAACCCCGATCGCACCATCTCCTCCATCAAGCGCGAGATGGGCTCCGATTACAAGGTGAATATAGACAACAAGGCATACACCCCGCAGGAGATTTCCGCAATGGTTCTGCAGAAGCTGAAGTCCGACGCTGAGGCTTACCTCGGCCAGACCGTGACCGATGCCGTCATCACCGTCCCCGCATACTTCACTGACGCACAGCGTCAGGCGACCAAGGACGCAGGCCGCATCGCCGGTCTCGACGTCAAGCGTATAATCAACGAGCCGACCGCGGCTGCTCTGGCCTACGGTCTGGATAAGGAAAAGGCCGATCAGAAGATCATGGTCTACGACCTCGGCGGCGGCACCTTCGACGTGTCCGTGCTGGAGATCGGCGACGGCGTCATCGAAGTTCTGGCCACCGCGGGCAACAACCGTCTGGGCGGCGACGACTTCGACGCATGCATCACCAAGTACCTCGTTGACGAGTTCAAGAAGACCGAAGGCATCGACCTGAGCACCGATAAGGTCGCAATGCAGCGTCTGCGTGAGGCTGCCGAGAAGGCGAAGGTCGAGCTGTCCGGCGTGACCACCTCCAACATCAACCTCCCGTACATCACCGCCGACGCTACCGGCCCGAAGCACCTCGACGTGACCTTGACCCGCGCAAAGTTCAACGAGCTGACTCATCACCTCGTCGAAAAGACCGTCGGCCCCGTGAAGCAGGCTCTGTCCGACTCCGGCCTGAAGCCCAGCGATATCTCCAAGGTCCTGCTGGTCGGCGGCTCCAGCCGTATTCCCGCAGTTCAGGAGATGGTCAAGACCCTGATCGGCAAGGAAGGCTTCAAGGGCATCAACCCCGATGAGTGCGTCGCTATCGGTGCGGCCATTCAGGGCGGCGTTCTCGGCGGCGACGTCGAGGGCATCCTCCTGCTGGACGTCACTCCGCTGTCTCTCGGCATCGAGACTCTCGGCGGCGTGTGCACCAAGCTCATCGAGCGCAACACCACCATCCCCACCAAGAAGAGCCAGATCTTCTCCACCGCCGCTGACAACCAGACCTCCGTTGAGGTCAACGTACTTCAGGGCGAGCGCGAGATGGCGGCTTACAATAAGAGCCTCGGCCGCTTCCATCTGGACGGCATCGCTCCGGCGCGCCGCGGCGTTCCTCAGATCGAAGTCACCTTTGATATCGACGCGAACGGCATCGTGAACGTCTCCGCAAAGGATCTCGGCACCGGCAAGGAGCAGCACATCACCATCACCTCCTCCACCAACATGTCCAAGGAAGACATCGACAAGGCCGTCAAGGAGGCCGAGATGTACGCTGCTGAGGACGCAAAGCGCAAGGAAGAGATCGACGTCCGCAACCAGGGCGACCAGATGGTCTACCAGACCGAAAAGACCCTCAACGAGATGGGCGACAAGCTCGACGCCGCCGACAAGAGCGAAGTCGAGAGCAAGCTCACCGCGCTCAAGACCGCACTGACCGGCACCGACACCGCAGCCATCAAGGCCGCGACCGAGGAGCTGACTCAGGCCTTCTACAAGGTCAGCGAGAAGATGTATCAGGCGGCAGGCGGCGCACAGGGCGCAGGCTTCGACCCGAATCAGGCAGCAGGCGGCGCACAGGGCGGCACCAGCGGCAACGGTCAGGATTACTACGACGCGGACTACACCGTAGTTGACGACGACAAGAAGTGATCTTCCCCCGGCGAAATAACCCATTGAGGCGAGGAACTATCCCCGCCTCAATGGTGCGTAATTAGGAGTCCAAGATATGGCAGAAAAACGAGATTACTACGAGGTGCTCGGCCTGCAAAAGGGCGCCACGGCAGATGAGATAAAAAAAGCATACCGCAAACTTGCCAAGGAGAACCACCCCGACCTCCATCCGGGCGACAAAGCCTGCGAGGAGCGGTTCAAGGAGATCAACGAGGCGTACGAGGTGCTGTCGGACGACGATAAGCGCGCGAAGTATGACCAGTACGGCCATGCGGCCTTTGATCCCAGCGCGGGTTTTGGCGGCGGCGCAGGCTTCGGCGGCTTTGGCGGCTTCAGCGATTTCGGCGACCTTGGCGATATATTCGGAGACATATTCGGCTTCGGCGGCGGCGCGAGCCGCAACCCGAACGCGCCGCGCAAGGGCGACAACATACGCGTTCAGCTCAACGTCAGCTTTGAGGAGGCCGCTTTCGGCTGCAAGAAGGAAGTCACCGTCGGCCGCGTCGAGCAGTGCCCGGACTGCAAGGGCAACGGCTGCGCGCCGGGGACGACGCCTGAGGTCTGCCCCGACTGTAAGGGCACCGGCAGCGTCCGCACGACGCAGCGCACCCCCTTCGGTATGGCGCAGTCGACCGCGCCGTGCTCGAAGTGCAGAGGCACGGGCAAGATAATCCATCAGCCCTGCCCCACCTGCCGCGGCATGGGCAATATCCGCAAGCAGCATAAGATAAGCGTCAGCGTCCCCGCCGGTATCGACGACGGACAGACCATATCCCTGCGCGGACAGGGCAATTCCGGTGCGAACGGCGGCCCGCAGGGCGACATGCTCGTCACCATAATCGTCCGCCCGCACGCGAGATTCGAGCGCGACGGCAGCTCCGTTCTGCTGGAGCAGGAGATAAGCTACGCGCAGGCGGCGCTCGGCGCGGAGATAGAGGTGCCGACGCTGGACGGCAAGGTCAAGCTTACCATCCCCGAGGGGACGCAGCCGGACGCGGTGTTCCGTATGCGCGGCAAGGGTATTCCGTACCTGCGCGGCAGCGGGCGCGGCGACCAGTTCGTCACGATACGCATAGCGGTGCCGAAGAATCTGACGAGCGCGCAGAAAGAGCTGCTGCGTCAGTTCGCCGCGACGACCGGCGAGGCCGATACGCTGAAAACCGGCCTGTTCAATAAAAAGAAAAAGTGAAGATAAGTAAATCACACCTATGGCGTCCTGCCGGATACCATAGGTGTGATTTTTTATTCCCTGCCGCTGAGCGCCAGCAGCTCCGCGATCACGCTGTCGAGCAGGGGGAGATACCTGCCGTCGATGCGGTTGAGCCGGTCGAGCCGCTCGGCGTCCTGCCCGCGCTGTTCCCCGAAGAGAACATAGTCGGCAGAGAGTCCGAGCACGTCGCATATCTTTATCAGCATCTTGACCGATATGCCAGTCCTGCCGCGCTCGACCTCGGCCATGTATGAGACGCTTACGTCCAGCAGCTCCGCGAACTTTTCGCGCGTGTAACCCATGGCCTCCCGCGCCTTCCTTATCCGCATATACATATACCATCACCTCAGCATATAGTATGAGTGATAGTGCGGCTTTAAAACATCAACCAATACTATATATAAAACATCTTGACTTGCTTGATGCTGGCTGGTATACTGAGTCCACGGAGTTCCGATAATTTACAGAGAAGGAGAAGAAAAATGGACGGAAACGAGAAGATCTTATCTGGTGAACATCCGGAGCAGGGGGGCGCGACGGCGGAAAAGAAACCCGGCGTTGGAGAGAGGATAAAGGCGTTTTTCACGGTTGAGAATCTGAAAACGCTATTCAGCCGCGAGAACCGCAAGAAGACTATCGCCGTTATTCTTGGCGTGATAGTGGTTATCGGCGTCGTCTGCGGGGTGATATCCTATAATAGCCCCGCATCCGTCGCCCGGCGCTATGTTAAAGCGAGGTACGAGTATGATTATAAGATCGTAGACAGTACACTTGTCGGTGGAAAGTATTATTGGTTTGGAGATGAAGATGAGCAGGAATGGCTTGAAGAACAGAGCAACTGGTATGACGAAGACTTTTTGAGCATGTCTGACTACTATAACTATATGAAGACAGAACGCGACGATACCCTGTATGATGAATACGGCGAATATAAGATAACTACCCGCGTTTCAAAAGAGAAGGATGTCCGTGTAGGCAAGCTTCTTGACAATGAAGTCATTGCTGAAACGCTTGACATGCTGGACATCGACGAGGGACGGGTCAAAGCGGCCAAGCTCGTAACCGTGAAGCTTCATGTTGTCGGAGAAGATGACAGCGATAGAGCTACCGTCGAGGCATGGCTTGCGAAGATCGGACTTGCGTGGAAGGTAATTGACTGGTATTACATACGATGAAGAATGCTCCCCCGACAGAGCTTATGACTCTGCCGGGGGAGCATATTCGTTAATAAACAATTATTACACAAAAGCCTTTTCTTTGAGCCTTTGCATTGCCTCTTCGAGCAGTGAGTGCGGGAGGGCGAGGTTCATGCGGATCGTGTCCTTGAGAATGAAGGCTTCGCCGTCCTGCCAGATGACACCGGCGCGGACGCCGCGCTCCTGAAGCTCGCGTATCGTGACGCCGTGCTCGCGGCACCAGTCGGCGCAGTCGAGATAGAGCATGTACGTCCCCTCCGGACGCATCACGCGGACGCCTTTGAAGTTGTCGCGGATGAAATTGCAGGCGTATTCGTGGTTCGCGTCGATGACGCGGCACATCTCGTCCGCCCATTCTTCGCCCGCGGGGCTGTACGCGCCGAGCAGCGCGTGCAGCGAGAGCACGTTGCAGTCGTTATAATGGCTGACCTCGCTCTGCCGCACGACGCGGTCGCGCAGGTATGTATTATAAATAATGTGGTAGCTGCCGATAAGCCCCGCGAGGGAGAAGGTCTTGCTCGGCGCGTAGAACGCCATCGTGCGCTCGCGCGCGTCCGCGGAGACGGACTGTGTCGGGATATGCTTGTGTCCCGGCATGATGATGTCCGACCATATCTCGTCGGATATCACGAGGCAGTCGTTCGCGGCGAAGACCTCCATCGCGCGTTCAAGCTCCCAACGCTCCCACACGCGGCCGCAGGGATTGTGCGGCGAGCAGAGAATGGCGAGGTGGATGCGGTGCCGCTTGAGCTTGGCGTCCATGTCGGCATAGTCCATGCGCCAGACGCCGTTTTCGTCGCGCACGAGCGGACTGTGAACGAGCACGCGCCCGTTGTCGGCCATCGTGTGCGTGAAGCCCACGTAGGTCGGGGAGTGGACGAGGATCTTTTCGCCCGGTGCGGTCAGCGCCTGCACGGCGGAGCTTACGCCGCCGAGGACGCCGTTCTCATAGCCGATATGCTCGCGCGAGAGCTTCGTGACGCCGTTGCGGCGCTGCTGCCACGAGATGATGCTGTCAAAATAACTGTCCGGCAGGGAGAAATAGCCGAAGTTCGGCATCTCCAGCCGCTTTTCTATCGCTTCGATTATCGGCGGCGCGGCAGGGAAGCTCATGTCTGCGACCCACATCGGTATCTTCCGGACGTCGGGATCGGGCTGCACGTCGAATGGGACGGCGTCGGCGGCCAGAGAATCGTGCCCCGCGCGGTCAAGTATCGTTGTAAAATCGTATTTCATGGCTCAATTCAGGAAATCTCTGAGTTTCTTGGAACGGCTGGGGTGACGCAGCTTGCGCAGCGCCTTGGCTTCGATCTGGCGGATACGCTCACGCGTGACGTTGAACTCCTTGCCGACCTCCTCAAGCGTACGAGTGCGGCCGTCTACGATGCCGAAGCGCAGCTCCAGCACCTTTTTCTCGCGGGGCGCCAGCGTGTCCAGCACCTCTTCAAGCTGCTCGCGCAGCAGGGAGAAGCTCGCGGCCTCGCTCGGCTCGGACGCGTCCTCGTCGGGGATGAAGTCGCCGAGGTGGGAGTCCTCCTCCTCGCCGATAGGCGTTTCGAGGGAGACAGGCTCCTGCGCGATCTTGAGAATGTCGCGCACCTTCTCGACGGGCATGTTCATCTCCGCGGCTATCTCCTCGGCGCTGGGGTCGTGTCCCAGCTCCTGAAGCAGCTGGCGGGAGACGCGGATGGTCTTGTTGATGGTCTCGACCATGTGGACGGGGATGCGGATGGTACGCGCCTGATCGGCGATGGCGCGGGTGATGGCCTGACGTATCCACCATGTGGCGTAGGTGGAGAACTTATAGCCCTTGGTGTGGTCAAATTTCTCGACAGCCTTGATAAGGCCGAGGTTGCCCTCCTGGATCAGGTCGAGGAACAGCATACCGCGCCCGACGTAGCGCTTGGCGATGGAGACGACGAGACGGAGGTTGGCCTCGGTCATGCGGTGCTTGGCCTCCTCGTCGCCCTCGCTCATGCGCTTTGCCAGCGCGACCTCTTCGTCCGGCGTGAGCAGGGGAACTTTGCCGATCTCCTTGAGGTACATTCTCACGGGGTCGTCGGTGGAGAAGCTGTCCATGAGGGAATCAGTATCGTTTATCTCCTCCTCGGTGACTTCTTCGATCTCGTCGAGACTCTCAATGTCGGGCAGATCGTCGAGCGGGGGAAGCGCGTCAACGGCGGAGATGTCGACGTCGATGTTGTTCGCTTCGAGCGTGTCGTAGAACTTGTCGATGACCTCGGAGTCGAGGTTCATGTCTTCGAGACATTCAAGCTCCTTCGCGGTGAGCTTGCCGTTCTTCTTGCCCTTCTCGACCAGCTCGTTCAGGCGCTCCTCGGGAGCCTTTACGGGCTGTTCGGGCGCAGGCTCCTTTTTACTCTTCGCGGCGGCCTTCTTCTTCGGCTTTGCTTCGGGAGCCGGTTCTGCGTCGGAGAGCAGCTGATTTGCCATTTCTTCAAGCTCTTTTTCGGTGTAAGTGCGTTCTTCTGCCATGTTCTTATCCCTCATATCCTTTTTTTTCTCTGAGCTTATTTGCCAGCGCGCGCAGATCGCTGCTGCCCGCGGCAAGCTCGGCTTCATTGTTTATCTTGTTTATGTAGTCGCGCATGGTGCGCTCTCCTTGCGAGAGGAGCTCAGGCTTCTGGAGTATGCTGACCAGCAGTGACACCTCGTCGCCCGACAGCGAGTCGCCCAGTGTGGCGGCGGAGACGGAGTCGCCGCGCCTCAGCCGGTCGAGTATCGCGGAGTATATTCTGCCGAGCACCGGTGCGGAGAAGCGCTCCGGCGGGGGCAGCTCCGGCATGTTTGCAAGCTCCGGTTCGAGGTACAGCAGACGTATCACGCCCTCCTCAGCAACAGCAGAGCCGGGGTTTTCGTATCGGAATTCCTTCTCGACAGGCTGAGTCTGCCGCTCCGGACGGCTCTGCTCGTGGGCGTTCGCGCGCCGCGCGCCGCTCAGAAGCCGCTTCCGCCGCCGCTCGACCTCTGCCGTCACAGCGTCCGCCGCCACGCCGGAGAGCGAGGCGACGCGCATCGCGTATACCTGCCGCTCGACCGCGCCGGGCAGCCGCGCGACAAGCTCCGTCGCTTCCTTCAGAAATTCCACCTTCTGCTCGTCGGCGCTCAGGTCGTATTTCGCCGTGACTGCGTGCAGCCGGTAGTCCACCTGATCCTCAGAGCCTTCAAGCAGGTTGCGGAACGCGTCCGCGCCCTTGAGCTTTATGAATTCGTCAGGATCCTTCGCGCCGCTCATGCGCAGCACCTTGACCTTGAGGTCAAGCTTTTCGAGGATGCCGATGGCGCGCTGCGCGGCCTTGATGCCCGCGCCGTCGTTATCGTAGGCGATGATGACCTCGCTTTTGTAGCGCGAGATCAGCCGCGCCTGCTCCGGCGTAAGCGATGTGCCGAGCGAGGCGACTGCCGAGTCGAAGCCCGCCTGATGCAGCGAAACTACGTCTATATTGCCCTCAGATAAGATTATATATCCGCTTTTTGATTTTTTAGCCAGATTAAGCGCGAAAAGGTTACGGCTTTTGTTGAATACAAGCGTTTCGGGGCTGTTCATATATTTCGGCTCGTCGTCGCCGATTATACGCCCGGAGAAGCCGATGACGTTGCCACGCACGTCGATGACCGGGAACATCAGGCGGCTGCGGAAGGTGTCGTAAAATCCGCCGCTTTTGCCCTTGCGGACAAGCCCCGCGTCGAACAGCTCAAAATCCGTGTAGCCCTTGGCTTTCATCGCGTTTCGCAGGCTGTCCCAAGTGTCGGGCGCGAAGCCGAGACCGAAATTCGTCGCCGCCGCGCGGCCGATGCGCCGCCCCTGCATGTACTCAAGTCCCGGCCTGCCGGCAGGGGAATAGAGCTGCTCGTAGAAAAAGTGCGCCGCGTCCTTGTTCAGCGCCAGCATGCGCGCGCGCTTCTGGCTCTCCTTGTCGTTTTCCTCCTCAGGCATCTGCATACCCGCGCGGCGGGCGAGAAACTCCACCGCGTCGCGGAAGCCGAGGTTTTCTATCTCCATTATGAAATTTATGACTCCGCCGCCCTTGCCGCAGCCAAAGCAATGGTATATCTGCTTGTCCGGGGAGACGGAGAACGAAGGCGTTTTCTCGCTGTGGAACGGGCAGAGGCCGAACATGTTCGACCCGCTCTTCTTGCTCAGCCGCACATAGCCGGACACGACGTCCACTATGTCGTTGCGCTCCACAAGCTCGGTGAGAAAGCTTTCGGAAAAGGCCATGCGCTCACCTCCGATATGTAGTATGCGTTGTTATTTGACCGTCCACGCGAAGGGGATGAACAGCTCGCCGTATTTCTCCATGGCGTAGCCGTCGGTCATGCCGGATATGTAGTCCGTCGCGGCGCGCTCCGTGCCCTCATGCTCGATGATGCCGCGGAAATCCTCCGGCAGCGCGTCGGGGTGCGCGGTGTAGTAGTCGTAGAGGCGGCTGAGGATGCCCTCGACCTTGCTCTCCTCGCTTTTGGCGCGCGGATTCGTGTAGACGTCAGAATACATGAAGGCGTGGAAAAAGTCAAAGGTTTTCTGCATCCTGTCCGACATTTTCAGCACGCCGCCCGCGCTGTTTTCGATGAGATCGGTCAGGATGGAGTTGATGCGCTCGCTGTTGCGCTCGCCGCAGTTCTTGCGAATAAGCTCCGGCACGTCGGCGTCGGTGAGTATTCCGGCGCGGATCGAGTCGTCAAGGTCGTGGTTGACGTAGGCGATGCGGTCGCACAGGCGCACGGCGACGGCCTCCGGCGTGTCGTCCGGCGCACCGTGAGTGTGGTGCAGGATGCCCATGCGCGTCTCGTAGCAGAGGTTCAGGCCGCGGCCGTCGCGCTCAAGAATGTCCACAACGCGCAGGCTCTGCTCGTAGTGCTTGAAGCCGCCGGGGTATATCTTCGCCAGCGCGCGCTCTCCGGCGTGGCCGAATGGGGTATGCCCCAGATCGTGCCCCAGCGCTATCGCCTCGGCCAGATCTTCGTTCAGCGCGAGCGCCCGCGCGACGGTGCGCGCAAGGCGGCTGACCTCCAGCGTGTGGGTCAGGCGCGTGCGGTAGTGGTCGCCCTCCGGCTGGAGAAAGACCTGCGTCTTGTGCTTGAGGCGGCGGAAAGATTTGGAGTGGGTGATACGGTCGATATCCCGCTGAAAGCAGGTGCGGATGCAGCATTCGTCTTCGCGCGTAAGGCGTCCGCGCGAATTTTCGGACAGAAGGCCATATGGGCCGATTATGTAATGCTCGGCGCGTTCTCGTTCTTCTCTGGGACAGGACATTGCAACACCACCTTTGTGTCGTTTTGGGGTAATTAACCCGTCTGATTCTCTTATACGACGCAAAAAAATATTTCCCTTTATTTTTCCGAAAAATTTTGAGGGGAGGGGGAGGGAGAAGATTGACCAGTCCCTTGGCTCCCACTGATGAGGGAGCTGTCGCGGAGCGACTGAAGGAGAGAATTCTCGTAAACTTTGCGCCGTATGACAAACTGACGCACAATCTTAAACTCTGCTTGTCATTCCGAGGAGCGGAGCGGCGTGGGAATCCGTTCTCTTCCGGCATAATGTGCATTCCACTTGCGGTGCATAGGGGATGCGGATTGCGAGACCGGTGTGTGCACCGGTCTCGCAATGACAGGACTTTATGTTGCCTTTTCTTTTCCATAATGGCAGCAGACCGAGTCTGGCGACCCCTTTCCCCAGTGTGCGCACTGGGGACTTACCCTAGAAGGGGCAGCGCTTCGCAGCAAAGGTTTCGGACTGGCGCGGCGGGGCGGTGCTCCGCGGTGAAAATTTCGGATTGACGCAGCTGTTGCTCCACCCCCTTGGCGCCCCTTTTAGGGGAGCTGTCGGCGGGAGCCGACTGAGGGGTCACCAGAGTCGAGATGTGAGCAGAGTAAAAAAGAAAGAATACATCACAAGGAATAATGTAATACGGGACGGCACAGAGGCCGTCCCCTACGATGGCGCATTCAGTGCGGTTGCGTCAGATGCACCCCCAACGTGCGTTTATCCCCCATTCCGATGACTCAGAATGGGGGATAATGAGGGGATAAAAGATGTAACAAAATCAGGTGCCGCTCAGATCATTCGTCGTGGCAGTGCTCGCAGTCGTGGATCTGGAACTTCTCCGGATCGTAGGCAATGCCGTTTTTGTCATAATAATCCTTGACGGCGGCGCGGACAGCTTCCTCCGCCAGCACGGAACAGTGAATCTTGTGGGCGGGCAGGCCGTCCAGCGCCTCAACAACGGCCTTGTTGGACAGCTCCAGCGCCTCGCTGATGGGCTTGCCCTTGATAAGCTCGGTCGCCATGGAGCTGGTCGCGATAGCGCTGCCGCAGCCGAAAGTGTTGAACTTGCAGTCGGTGATGACGTCGTCCTTGACCTTTATATACATGCGCATGATGTCGCCGCACTTGGCGTTGCCGACCTCGCCGATACCGTCAGCGTCGTCGATCTTGCCGACATTGCGGGGATGCTGGAAATGATCCATAACCTTATCGCTGTAAAGTGCCATAATTAGTTCCTCCTATTTATAAAGCGGTAGCTTTTTATTATATCAGATGCGGGCGCTGACCCTTTTCAAGCTCGTCCCACACGGGGGACATGTTGCGCAGGTACTCGATGACTTCGGGGACGACCTTGATAATGTGGTCGATCTCCTCCATGGTGTTGTATTCGCCGATGGACAAGCGCAGCGAGCCGTGCGCTATCTCGTGCGGCAGGCCGAGCGCGAGCAGAACGTGGCTGGGGTCGAGCGAGCCGGAGGTGCATGCGCTGCCGGAGGAGGCGCAGACGCCCTTATCGTCCAGCAACAGCAGAAGGCTCTCGCCCTCGATGCCCTCAAAGCACATGTTTACCGTGCCGGGAACATGATGCTCAAGGCTGCCGTTTATCTTGCTGTGGGGGATCTTCGACAGCTCCGCGAAGAGCTTGTCGCGCATGGGGATGATCTTGGCGTTGTTGGCCTCCATATTGTCGCATGACTCCTTGAGCGCCGCGGCCAGAGCGACTATACCCGCCATATTCTCAGTGCCGGCGCGCTTGCCGCGCTCCTGCGTGCCGCCCTCGATGAGAGACAGCAGGGGGATATTGCGCTTGACGTACAGCACGCCCACGCCCTTCGGCGAATGGAACTTATGGCCGGACATGGAGAGCATGTCGATATTCATGGCCTTGACGTCGATGGGTATGTGCCCCGCGGCCTGAACGGCGTCGGTGTGGAATGGAACACCGCGCTCACGGCAGATCGCGCCGATCTCGGTGATGGGCTGCACGGTGCCGATCTCGTTGTTGGCGAACATCACGGTCACAAGACATGTATCCTCGCGGATAGCGCCGCGCAGCTCGTCAACGCGGACTACGCCGTCCTCATGGACGTCCAGCAGCGTGACCTCCCAGCCCTCTTTTTCAAGCTTCTTGAGAGTGTGCAACACGGCGTGATGCTCAAACTTGGTGGAGATGATGTGCTTTTTGCCCTTCTTCGCGCCGAGCTTCGCGGCGGAAATTATGGCCTGATTGTCCGCCTCGCTGCCGCCGGAGGTGAAGTATATCTCACGCGGCTCGGCGTTGATGCACTGGGCAACGGTGGCTCTAGCGTTTGCGAGATCCTCGGTGACTATCTGTGCGAAGGCGTACAGGCTGGATGGGTTGCCGTATCTCTCGGTGAGGTAGGGCATCATCGCCTCGCGCGCGGTCTTGCTGACGCAGGTAGTGGCTGCGTTGTCGGCATATACGAACATGGTTTTCTTTCCTTTCTAGGCTGTTTAATCCTGCGGTACTTTAATCTCCTATCATTCTGATAGGAATTATATCATAGCTTCAGCTTTTGTCAACGTTTTTATTCCCGCGCCATTTTTCGCCGGTGAGAAGATCGGAGAGACTGACGGTGTCGAGGTAGGCGTTTGTGATATCGTCCAGCTCTTTCCACATCGGAACGGTCAGGCAGCTGCTGGCGTGGTCGCAGGTGATGCTGCCGTACCTGATGCAGGAGACGGGGGCGAGATTGTCCTCGATGCAGCGCAGGATCATGCCGGCGGTGTACTCCTCCGGCGCGCGGTTGAGCTTATAGCCGCCCTCCTTGCCGCGGATGCTGTCCACAAGCTCCGCTTTCTTCAGGCTGCCGACTATCATCTCAAGGTACTTCATCGAAATGCCCTGCCGGTCGGCGATGGTCTTGAGCGATATGAAGCCGTCGTCCGGATGCTGGGCGAGGTCGATCATGACCATGAGCGCGTAACGGCCTTTGCTGGTAACATTCATTATAACAAGTCTCCTTTAATTCCTACGACTTTAATCTACCATAAATTCAGTAGGAATTAAATAGCCGCGGCTAACATTTCTGCCGGAAACGCTGTGCAAAAAATGCACAACATGCAGCGAAGAAAACTCTTGCTTTATTACGCTAATGTGATATTATACTACCATGCTGAAGCAAAAAGGAGACTGCACAAAATGAAAAAGATAATTGCTATTGCTCTTACCGTTATAATGATGCTCGCGCTGTGCGCCTGCGGCGCAAAGGATTCCGGCGCCGACAGCGACCTGAAGTATGTTCAGGACAAGGGAACGCTCATTGTGGGCATAACCGACTTCGCGCCGATGGATTATCAGGACGAGTCCGGCGAATGGATCGGCTTCGATGCTGACATGGCCAAGGCCTTTGCCGAGAACATCGGAGTCAAGGCGGAGTTCGTTGAGATAAACTGGGACAACAAGGTGCTTGAGCTGAACGCCAAGAGCATCGACTGTGTCTGGAACGGCATGACCCTAACCGACGAAGTCACGAAGACCATGAGCTGCGGCGAAGCCTACTGCAACAACGCGCAGGTCGTCGTTGTGAACAAGGACGTCGCCGACAAGTATCAGGACGTTGAAAGCCTCAAGAAGCTGAACTTCGCGGTCGAATCCGGCTCCGCCGGTGAAGCTGCCGCGACCGAGGCCGGACTTAACTACACCGCGGTGCTGACCCAGGCGGACGCGCTGATGGAGGTTTCCGCCGGCACATCCGACGCCTGCATCATCGACCTGCTGATGGCTGGCGCGATGATCGGCGAGGGCACGAGCTACCCCGACCTGACCTACACTGTCGCTCTCACCAGTGAGGAGTACGGCGTCGGCTTCCGCTCCGGAAGCGACCTCGCGGCGAAGTTCAACGAGTTCTACAAGGCCGCATATGCTGACGGCACGGTCATGGAGATAGCCAACCAGTACGGCGTACAGGAGTCCGTCATCGCAAAATAATACCGGCGATATTCCAAGCTCCCCGAAAGGGGAGCTTGGTCTGCCCGAATAAATTCAACCGAGGTCTGATATGTTCCAAACCGTTCTGTCGTCCCTGAATCAGGGTTTTCTGAAATCGCTTGAAATATTCGCTCTGACGCTGGCCGGAGCCATTCCGCTCGGACTGCTGATATCGCTCGGATCCATGAACCGGCTCAAGCTGCTGCAATATCCGGTGAAGTTCATCGTGTGGATAGTGCGCGGCACGCCGCTGATGCTGCAGCTACTTATTATATATTACGGGCCGGGCATGCTCCTCGGAAACAACTGGTGGGGCAGCGGCAGCGGCGGACGCTTCGTCGCGGCCATCGTCACGTTCATTTTCAACTATGCCTGCTATTTTTCGGAGATATTTCGCGGCGGCATCGAGGGCGTCCCCAAGGGGCAGAACGAGGCAGGGCAGGTGCTTGGCATGACCAAGGGGCAGATATTCTTCAAGGTCACGCTGATGCAGGTCATAAAGCGCATCGTGCCGCCCATCGGTAACGAGATCATCACGCTCGTTAAGGACACCTCGCTCGTGCGCGTTATCGCGGTGTACGAGATCATGTGGAACGGCGAACGATTCATCAAGCAGGGCATTATCTGGCCGCTGTTTTTCACCGGCGTTTACTACCTGCTGTTCAGCGGCATACTGACGGTGCTGCTGGGCAAGCTGGAGAAAAAGCTGGACTATTTCAAGGTGTGAGGTGCGGACATGGCGCTGCTTGAGGTAAAAGATTTATATAAGAGCTTCGAATCATTGCAGGTTCTGCGGGGCATCAGCTTCTCGCTGGAGCAGGGCGAGACGCTGTCCGTCATCGGCCCGTCCGGAGGCGGCAAGACCACGCTGCTGCGCTGCATGAATTTCCTCGGCCTGCCCGACAGCGGCAGCATCTCCGTTAACGGCGAGACGCTGTTTGATTCCGGCAGCGGGAAAACGCTGAGCGACGCGGATATACGCCGCAATCGCCTGCACTTCGGGCTGGTTTTCCAGAACTTCAACCTGTTTCCGCAGTATACGGCGCTGGAGAACGTCATGCTCGCGCCGCGGCTTCAGGCCAAAGAGCGGTCGGATTTCCGCGCAAACAGGAAGGCGATATACGCCGAGCTCCGCGCGAAGAGCGAGGAGCTGCTCGCACGCGTCGGCCTTGCGGACAAGCTGGATTACTATCCGCACCAGCTCTCCGGCGGACAGCAGCAGCGCGTCGCCATTGCGCGCGCGCTTGCGCTCAAGCCCGAAGTGCTGTTCTTCGACGAGCCGACGTCCGCGCTAGACCCGGAGCTGACCGGCGAGGTGCTGAACGTCATAAAGCAGCTCGCGGCGGAGAAGATGACGATGGTCATCGTCACGCACGAGATGAGCTTTGCCGAGGCCGTGTCCGACCGCGTGATCTTCATGGACGGCGGCACGATAGTCGAGCAGGGAACGCCGCAGCAGGTGTTCCACGAGACGCAGGAGGAGCGGACAAAACAGTTCCTGCGCGTGCTTGAGAAATGATCGGATAATGAAACACCCCCAATGCGGAGAATTCTCCGCATTGGGGGTGTTTGTTAGTTGTCGGGAAAACGGGTGGCAAAGTTCTTTTCCAGAATCTCTATCCATCGTTGCAGGTTTTCGAATGTGGGACTGCTGAGTGCCGCGTCATACACCGCGGCTGCATCAGGGGCGTACTGCTGCATATATCGCAGTGCCTTTTTAGCACCGAAGAAGTATTCACCGACGATGTTGCAGTAAATCTCCAAGCTATCAGTCAGCAGCCAGCATCGGCGGTATCGTCCTTCAAAGTCTCCGCGTTCTGTTCGCGCCAGCATCTTCCTGCACCAGTTGAGATTCTGAAGGTTTTCCTCCCGCCCCTTTGCTGCCGTGCTGTGTATGTACTCGCGGACTTCCGTTTGCAGGCTCGAAAGAAGCCCCGTTTCATCGGAGATAATGATGCCGTCCCAAATTTGCAGAAATTCGTAGGCATCGTGAGGGGCTTCGATTTTAACTCGCGGATATACCCAAACATCAAGTTCAACGCCGGATATCACGGAACTGTCGTGCAGCTCCGAACCGCTGTCGGTCAGAAGCAGCGCGTCGAAATCGCTGTTAAGGTTGCTTGTACCATCCGCATATGACCCGTATACGATCATGCCCAGCGGATGATATTTCGCTTCAAGCGCCGTTATTATCTCGTTCATCAATAAATCTTCCATGGTTTTCACAAACTCTTTTTCCTGTATACCGCCGTGGATATCGCCCACGACACGGCGAACAGCGCCGCCGCGATGACCGGCAGCAAGAACACCGACGCGGTGCTCATACCACCGTCCAGCGAGTTAGATGGCAGCGCGAACGGTATCGCGCAGGCGGCGCCGATGCAGAAATAGTACACGATGCGCCCCTTCTCCATGCCGAACTTATACACTGCGGGCAGCATGACGCACGGCGGCAGCAGACCGACGGTGAAGGTCAGCGCCGCAATTAGGCCGAGATCGTCCGGCGCTTCGCCCGTCCTGCCGGATGCCATCAGCTGCACGGCGACAGAACCCGCTGTGAGCAGCAGCACCGTCGCCGCAGTCAGCACATATTTCTCCGCCACAACGGCAGCGCGGCTTATCGGCATCGTATCGCAATACTGGTTCCAGCGGAACGTTTCGTCATATGACAGCAGCGTCGCCGGTGTGACCGAGCCGACTATCACGGGGAAAAATGTCCAGAATAGGTTACCAGAATCGGCGAATATCGACGCGCCCCAGAATATCACCACCATCAACAGCACCGAACGGCAGTATTTTTTCATAATGTAAAGGTCTTTCAAAATCAGTGCGCTCATTGCCTGCTGCCCTCCTTGACCATGAATATGAACAGCTCCTCGATGCTCACCGGACTGAGACTCAGCCCAGCCGGAGCCGCGGCGCGCCGGATTATGGCCTCACTGCCATAGCGCCCGTCGCGGCGGCCAATCATGCTGCCGCGGTCTATCGCGTCCAGTTCCGCCGCTGTACCGCGCGCGAAGCAGTATTCGGCCAGCAGCGCATCCTTCTCCTCGCATAGCATAAGGCGGCCTTGGTGCAGGAAAGCTATGTAGTCGCAGAGCTTTTCGAGATCGCTGACAATGTGCGATGAGATCAGAACGGAGTGTTCCTCGTCGCGCGTGAAGTCCGAGAACAGCTCCACCACCTCGTCGCGCACGACGGGGTCAAGCCCGCTCGTCGCCTCGTCGAGGATAAGCAGCTTCGAGTTGTGCGACAGCGCCGCCGCGATGCCGAGCTTCATTTTCATCCCGCGCGAGAAATCGCCGAAGGGCTTGCTTTCGGGGATGCTCAGCTTTTTCAGGTATCCGAAAAACGCGTCCTCGTCCCAGTTCTTGTACGCCTTGCGCAGAACCTTGTTTGTCTGCGCGGCGGTCAGGCAGTCGGGGAAGCCTACTTCGTCGAGCACAACTCCAATGTCCTCCTTGAGCGCGCGCTCGGAGTTCGGGCGGCCAAAGAGCTTTATACTGCCCGCGTCGGGCTTTATCATGTCGAGTATCAGGCGGATGGTCGTGCTCTTGCCCGCGCCGTTTTCGCCGATAAGCCCCATTATGCAGCCGCCCGGCAAGCAGAGATCAAGCCCCGCCAGCTCAAAGTCGGGGTATGCCTTCCGCAGGCCGGTTATTTCTATTGCGTTCATGTCAACTCCTCCTCGGAAATCAATGTGTACATCTCGCTCAGTTCCTGCCGCGTCAGGCCGCTCTGCACGGCGAGTGCAGAAATTTCGCGCATGTGCTCTTCGATGCGGCGCAGGTTTTCCTCCCGCAGCAGCTCCGTGTTTTTCGGCGCGACAAAGCTGCCCTTGCCGGGGAGCGTATATATGAAGCCCTCGGCCTCCAGCTCGTCATAGGCGCGCTTTGTCGTGATGACGCTGATGCGCAGATCCTTGGCGAGACTGCGTATCGAGGGCAGCGCCTCATCCTGCCGCAGCGCGTCGCCGATTATCTGCGCCTTTATCTGAGAATATATCTGGTCGTATATCGGCACGCCGCTTTTGTTGTCGATGATTATGGTCATACGCGCCACCTCGTTATAACTGTATATATGCAGTATACACAGTTATAACGCCATTGTCAACCGCAAAATTCCGAAATATGCTGTTGGGGCGAAATATGCTGTTGGGGCAAAAAAATGCTTGACTTTGTGTGGCCTGTGAATTATAATAACCAAGCTGATAATTGAATAGCATGTTCACTTGAGCAAACACGGAGAAGTCGCGTAGTTGGTCGAGCGCGCACGATTGGAAATCGTGTATACCCCATAAGGGTATCAAGGGTTCGAATCCCTTCTTCTCCGCCATAAGTCCACCGTAATTTTGATAGAATTACGGTGGACTTTTTTAAGCAATGTA